>Ga0335080_10004695_pt1 | contig 13940 bp, 12 predicted proteins | sample Lox_Sample_34_FD_206720 | JGI IMG/M metagenome (GOLD analysis project Ga0335080, IMG submission 206720) | Soil microbial communities from Loxahatchee National Wildlife Refuge, Florida, United States - Lox_Sample_3.4 | ecosystem: Environmental > Terrestrial > Soil > Wetlands | place: USA... | reverse complement strand
CCGGGTGATGTCATCCAGCATGCGCGCATCCGTATCCAGCACCTTGTACTGATCTTGCGCGAAGTACTCGCTCACAACGTTGTGTCCCAGCTTGATCGTGCCTTCGGTCGGTATTTCCACGCCCGTCAGCAGCTTGATCAGCGTGGACTTGCCCGCACCGTTCACGCCGACGAGCGCCACGCGATCGCCGCGCTCGATCGTGAATCGCGCATTGCTGAACACGCGCTTCGTTCCATAGCTCTTGCCCAGCCCATCCGCCTCCACCACCAGGCGACCCGACGGCGCCGGCTGAGGAAACTTGAAATGAATGACCGGCTCTTCTTCAGGAATTTCGATGCGCTCGATCTTGTCGAGCTCCTTGATGCGCGACTGCACCTGCCTGGCCTTTGTAGCCTGGTACCTGAACCGGTTGATGAACGCTTCGAGATGCTCGATCTGGTCGCGCTGGTTCTTGTACGCAGCCAGCAGCTGCGCGCGCCGCTCATCCTTCTGCGACAGGTATTTCGTGTAGTTGCCCTGGAAGATCGTCAGCCGCTTGTTCCAGATCTCGACCGTGCGATCGATCGTGACGTCGAGGAAGTACCGGTCGTGCGAAATCAGGATGTACCCGAAAGGATAGTTATGCAGATAATCCTCGAGCCAGTTGCGTGTTTCCAGATCGAGATGGTTCGTCGGCTCGTCGAGCAGCAGCAGGTTTGGCTTTGCCAGCAGCAGCTTGGCCAGCGCAATGCGCATCTGCCAGCCGCCCGAGAACTCGTCGACCAGCCGCGACCAGTCTTCCTTGCCGAATCCAAGCCCGGTCAGAACCGTCCCGACCTGAGCGTCGAGAGCGTAGCCGTCAAGCGCATGAAATCTCTCCTGCAGCATCGAAAACCGCTCAGCGGCAGCCTCGTACTCGCCACTCGCGTGGTCCAGTTCCGAGAGTTGCGCGGCTGTTCGCTCGATCTCACCTTCCATCGCCCGCAGCTCGTCAAACACGCTGAGGCACTCATCGAAAACCGTGCGCCCCGTCAGACGCAGCCCTTCCTGCGGCAGATAGCCGATGCTCATGCCGCGCGTCTGCTGCATCATCCCGTGGTCCAGCGACTCAAGACCGGCGAGCACCTTCATCAGCGTAGACTTGCCCGTCCCGTTGGCTCCGACCAGGGCGGTCTTTTCACTACTGCGGATAAGCCAGTTGGCCTCGGTAAACAAGGCACGAGGCCCAAACCGCTTTCCGGCATTCTGCAGAGACAGCATTCCTCTTCTATTTTCGCAGAGGAATCTAAGTCTTCCGAACAACGGCCGACCACTGTAAACCGTTCTCCTGCGATGAACATCCGCCTCGGCACCGCTTGGCGGCAACGCGCCCATTCATGTAAAACAAGCCACGGGACGAGGTCTTCTTCGCCACGTCCCATCTATTCCCATGAATAAACTCTACCCAACTCCGAAAGCTGCGCTCGAAGGTCTCGTGCACGATGGAATGCTCCTGGCAGTCGGCGGCTTCGGCTTGTGCGGCGTTCCTGACGAATTGATCACAGCCCTGCGCGATTCCGGCGTTCGCAATCTCACCATCGCCAGCAACAACGCCGGCGTTGACGGCGCAGGTTTGGGACTGCTCCTGGCCACACACCAGATTAAGAAGATGATCTCGAGCTACGTGGGTGAAAACATAGAGTTCGAACGCCAGTTTCTTTCCGGCGAGATCGAGGTCGAGTTTTGCCCCCAGGGAACACTGGCTGAGCGCCTGCGTGCAGGCGGAGCGGGGATTCCCGGCTTCTATACCCGCACCGGCGTCGGCACGATCATTGCCGAAGGCAAAGAGCACAAAGTGTTCGATGGAAAGACGTATCTCCTTGAACGCGGCATTGAGGCCGACTTGGCCCTGGTGAAGGCATGGAAGGCCGACCTGGACGGCAACCTCATTTACCGCCGCACCGCGCGAAACTTCAATCCCAACGCGGCAACCTGCGGCAAGGTCACTGTCGCCGAAGTGGAACAGATCGTGCAGCCCGGAGAGCTCGACCCCGACGAGGTTCACACGCCAGGCATCTTCGTTCAGCGTCTGGTGCATATTCCGAATCCGGTCAAACGGATCGAAAAGAGAACGACGAGAGAGGGCTGAGCGATGGCATGGACACGCAACCAGATGGCTGCTCGCGCAGCGAAGGAGCTGCAGGACGGTTTCTATGTAAATCTCGGCATCGGGATACCAACCCTTGTGGCGAACTTCATCCCTGCGGGTATGACCGTAACCCTGCAGTCGGAGAATGGCTTGCTGGGCACCGGACCGTACCCACGTGAGTCGGAGATCGATGCGGACCTCATCAATGCCGGCAAAGAGACCGTAACCTTCGTCCCAGGTGCGGCAACGTTTTCAAGTGCCGATTCGTTCGCCATGATTCGCGGAGGGCATATTGACCTCGCGATTCTCGGCGCGATGCAGGTTTCAGAGCGTGGCGATCTCGCTAACTGGATGATCCCCGGTAAGCGCGTGAAAGGCATGGGCGGCGCCATGGACCTGGTCTCAGGCGTACGTCGCGTCATCGCGCTGATGGAACACACCACACCCGACGGAGGTCACAAACTCCTGCGGCAATGTACGCTGCCTCTAACGGGAAGCAAGGTCGTCCATCGCGTAATCACCGATCTTTGCGTGCTCGACGTTACGGATCGCGGGTTTGAAGTCCTTGAGCTGGCCGAAGGAGTTACTCGCGAACAGGTCCAGGAACGTAGCGGAGCCCTACTGCAGTTCCGGTAGGCTGCTATTTTCTCCAGACCGGCTTTCTCTTTTCCAAAAACGCGGAAACACCTTCGCGAAAGTCGGTAGTTTCGCGCGATTCCGCGTTCGCCGTCATCGCTGCAATGATTGCCGCATCGAGCCATTCTCTGTTTTGCGCTGCAAGCAACCTTTTGGTTGCACTTAACGAATTTGGGCTATTGGCGATCAACGTTTCGGCGAGTGCCTGCGCACGCCCCATCAGCTCTCCGTGCCCGACGATTTCGTTTACTAGCCCAAGCTCATGCGCCTCTGCCGCATCAAATAGACGTCCAGTGAGCAGCAGATCGCGGCAACGTTTGTCGCCCACCTGCAGCGCAAGGAATGCGGAAACCAGCGCCGGCACAAAGCCGATCCGAGCCTCAGTAAACCCGAACTTCGACGCAGGAGTTGCCAGTGTAAAGTCGCAGATCGTTGCAAGTCCTGTTCCGCCGGCGATCGCCGGTCCATGAACCGCCGCAATCGTCGGCAGCGGCAATTCGTACAGTGTCACAAACAATCGGCCAATCCGTTCCGCGTCGATGCGATGCTCTGCGGCGGTCTTGCCTTTCATCGTCTGCAGTTCAGAAAGGTCGAGCCCAGAACAAAACGCTTCGCCTGCGCCCGTCAGGATCAGCACTCTGTTCGCGCTCAGCGCACTTTCCTCCAGCGCGCTGACCAGTTCCGTCTGCATCTCCTGCGTTATTGCATTGCGGCGCTCAGGACGATTCAGTGTGATCGTCCGGATCGGAGGATTGTCGCTAACCAGGATCGTTTTGTAGTTCACGTTCTCCTCCACAAAGCAACGCGCAGGCTCTTCATTGGATAAGGGCGCCGAACCGGGTCGTAATCTCGCTACTGGCCGCAATCAGGCCGGCGATGTCCTTTATCTCCGAAACAGCTGCGCCACATCTCTGCAACTCGGCAACGAGTATCTCCGTTGGGATATTGCCGACAAGCACGTCCTGTGCGAACGGACATCCGCCGAGACCTCCGATCGCCGAGTCGAAACGCCTGCATCCAGCCTCGAAGGCAGCGCGGACCCGCTCTGCAGCCTCCGCGGGTCGGGCGTGCAGATGTGCACCAATTTCGAGAGAGCCGAATCGTTCAACGACCGCCGTTAGCACTTCCGCAATCTGATCGAGCTTTGCCAACCCCACTGTGTCGGCGAGCGAGATTTGACCGACTCCGGATTCGGCAATAAGGTCGCAGGCCTGCAGCACTTCGTCGACACTCCACGCATCGCCGTACGGATTGCCGAATGCCATGGAGACGTAGGCCACAACCTTCTTGCCTTCGTCATCAGCCAGGGACTGAATCGCCTGCAGACTATCGAGCGCCTGTTCGAGCGTCTGGTGCTGGTTCCGTCTTAGAAACTCGGCCGAAATAGAGTAGGGAAACCCGAGTGTGCGCACCCCGTTCGCGCGAACCGCGCGCTGCGCGCCCTTCTCATTCACGACAATCCCGATAAGTTCGACATCTGCTGGTGCGGACAACTCAGAAAGGACCTGTTCCGAATCCGCCATCTGCGGAACCGCAGCTGGAGAAACAAAGCTCACAGCGTCAATATGCTTGAATCCCGAATGAATCAGCTTGCGCAGATAGTTGGCTTTCACGTCGGGAGCGATCTGGTTAGGCAAGCCCTGCCAGGCATCTCGCGGACATTCGATGATCTTGACTTCGTTCGCCATTCCGTTATCCGCGCGATGGATAAACCTTCAGGATCTCGCGTGCGATCACCATGCGCTGGATCTCGCTGGTGCCCTCGCCGATCGTGCACAGCTTCACGTCACGATAATACTTCTCGGCCGGATAGTCCTTGATAAATCCATAGCCGCCGAACAGCTGAACGGCGTCGTCACAGATGCGGACAGCGACTTCGCTGGAGAACAGCTTCGCCATTGACGATTCACGCGTCACCTTGCGCCCGGCGTCCTTGAGCACGGCGGCACGCTGCGTCAATAGGCGGGCCGCATCGAGCTCCGTCGCCATATCTGCCAGCTTCCACTGTATGCCCTGGAACTCCGCGATCGACTTCCCGAACTGGCGCCGTTCCTTAACGTATTTCAGGGCAGAGTCGAGTGCGCCGCGACCGATTCCGAGCGCGAGGGCCGCAATCGAGATTCGACCACCATCCAGGACCCGCATGGCGTCAATAAATCCTTCGCCCTCAATGCCGACCAGGTTCTCCTCGGGAATCTCGCAATCCTCAAAGATCAGTTCGCTCGTATCGCTCGCCCGCAGGCCAAGCTTGTTTTCCTTCTTGCCCGGTCGAAACCCCTTCGTACCCTTTTCGACAACGAATGCTGAGAGCCCATGCGTTCCCTTGCTCTTATCTGTCGCGGCAATGATTACTGCGACATCTGCATAATGGCCGTTGGTGATGAACGTCTTGTTCCCGTTCAGGACGTAGCGGTCGCCCTTCTTCACCGCCGTGGTGCGCGAATTGCTCGCGTCAGAACCCGCGCCTGGTTCAGTCAAGCCCCACGCACCCAGCCATTCGCCTGACGCCAGCCTGGGAACATACTTCCTTTTCTGCGCCTCATTGCCTGCGATAAAGATGTGGTTTGTGCAAAGCGAATTATGCGCCGCTACGATAATGCCGATTGAGCCGTCCACCGCGGCCAGTTCTTCGATCGCGAGTACATAATCAACGTAGCCAAGACCTGATCCGCCGTATTCAGGCGGAAAGATGACGCCGAGCAGGCCCATCTGGCCGAGCTTTCTTACCACTTCGAGCGGGAATTCGCTCGCTTCATCCCACTTCATTACGTTGGGCGCGATCTCGCGTGCGGCAAAGTCGCGAATTTCGCGACGAAGTTGTTCCTGCTCTTCGGTGAGCACGAATGGATATAGGCTTTCGGTCTTTTCGAGCTCGACGCTCATCTTGGCTCCTATCGTCCGGGGAATGACGCCAGCTTAGCTGCTGACTGGGTAAGATGCCTTGTTGCGCATGTACGTCCAATGATGGGCCCGATGTGTTCGTTACGTCTGCAGGATTCCGGGATTGAACTTTGGAAGGTCCGGATTCATCGCGCAGGCTTCCAGCGCAGTGATCAGGACATCTCTCGTTGTTACAGGGTCTATGATTGCATCAATCCAAAGACGTGCAGCGCCATAGCGCGGGTCGGCTTGCGCGTCGTAAGTTGACTTGATCTCCTCGTAAAGTTCCGCTCTCTCCGTCTCGGAAAGCACCTTGCCACCGCGCTCCACCTGCTTCGCGCGGACTTCGGCCAATGTCCCGGCAGCGGAGGCGCCGCTCATCACCGCGTAGCGCGCTGTTGGCCATGCAAACAGAAAGCGCGGGTCGTAAGCCTTGCCGCACATTGCGTAATGGCCCGCGCCAAAACTGCCTCCAATGATGACGGCAATCTTCGGCACCACGCTGGTGCTTACTGCCGATACCATTTTGGCGCCGGCACGGATAATGCCGGACCATTCGGCGTCTTTGCCGACCATGAATCCATTCACGTCATGCAGAAAGACAAGGGGCACGAGGTTCTGATTGCAATCCATGATGAAGCGGGCCGCTTTCTGCGCGCCCTCTGTGTATATGACGCCGCCGACCTCGATTCGCTTCGCGCCAGCGGAAGGACCCATCGCAACCGTCTGGTTCTGGTTGGTTTTCTGGTTAGCGACGATGCCTACTGCGTATCCACCTATACGTGCGTAACCGCAGAGAACGGTGCGGCCAAACTCCTCTTTGTACTCGTCAAACTCGCTGCGATCGACAATGCGGGCAATGACTTCGCGCATGTCATAGACGTTGCTTGCACCGGGCGCGGGATTCAAGAGGCCGTAGACGTCTTCGATGGAGTACTTCGGCGCGTCGCGCTTCGCATCGTAAGGCGCACGGCTAAATCGGTCGGCAGAAAGAGTTGCGACTGGGCGTGAGCCAAACTTGTCGACCAGCGAGCGCATCCGTGCCAGGCAGTGATCGTCGTCCGGCTCCTTGAAGTCTACAGTTCCGGAAATCTCGGCGTGCATCGCCGCTCCGCCCAGCTCCTCTGGATCGGTCTTTTGCCCAATGGCTGCCTGCACGAGAGATGGCCCGGCCAAAAAGAGGCCCGATCCTTCGGTCATCAGCACGGTGTCTGTCATAACCGGCAGGTACGCGCCACCCGCAACGCACATTCCCATGATTGCGGTGATCTGCGGAATGCCCAATGAACTCATGACGGCGTTGTTACGGAAGACGCGACCGAAGTCGTCAGCGTCGGGAAAGACATCTTCTTGTAGCGGGAGAAAGACCCCGGCCGAATCCACGAGATAGAGCGTCGGGATTCGGTTGTCGAGCGCGATGTTCTGGGCGCGAATTACCTTCTTCGCGGTCATCGGGAAGAAAGCGCCTGCCTTTACGGTCGCGTCGTTGGCGATGATCATGCAGAGACGACCGCAGACTCGCCCGAGGCCGGTAACAGCGCCTGCCCCCGGCGCGCCACCGTATTCGGCGTACATGTCGTGCGCTGCCCAGAGGCCCAGCTCAAAGAAGTCGCTTCCCTTATCGAGCAGCAGATCAAGACGCTCGCGGACGGTGAGGCGTTTCTTTGCATGCTGAGCAGCGGTTGCTTTGGCGCCTCCGCCCTGGCGGATCGTTTCTTCCTGGGAGCGGATTGTGCCCAGCAACTCGAGCAGGGCGGAGCGATTCGACTTGGCTCGCGGGGAATTGGGATCGAAGCTTGAACCGATCACATTTTGGAGTTTCTGGCTTTCGGCCATTCCTGACTCGCACAAACTCGCAGACTATAGCATCTTGGATGGTAGATTCGTCCAGCCGGTCGCATTCAATCAACTTCCGGCGGATCAAACCTCTTTTTTCTTCGCTCGGGCTCCGCGCCAGTAAAGCGATAGTCCCAGCAAAATGGATGCAACAGTTACCAGGACCAGCTTGATCTCGAAGAGAACAGGATTGGTGGATTCGCCGGGCGGAACAAGGGAGACACCGATCCCGATGAGGACCACCAGGAAGCCAAGGCCTCCGCAGATCCATACGCCAAATTTGCCGCCAGGCACCAAAACAGCATGAGCGTTCTGCGTTCTGTCAGCCCGGCCTGCCAGCTTGAAGATCGCGGCGAACATGTAGAGAAAGGGAATGAAGTAAAGGATAATCGCAGCGTCGATCAGCATCTGATAGGCGCCCTGAACGGTCTCGTTGATTTGACTGCCGAGAAGGATGAGCGCAGAGATGACGGCCTGGACAAGGATAGAGATGTAAGGCGTCTTCCAACGCGGATGGATCTTGCCGAACGCTGCAGGCAGATAACGGTCAACCCCGACGACGAATGGGACGCGGGCGATTCCTGCGACAGTGCTGCCAACTCCTCCTGCGTTTCCTGCTGTAACGAGCACGGCTGCGAGGATGCCGAGAAAGCCGACCTTTAACGCAATGGAGCCCGCGGTGATGGCCTGAAAGACTCCGCTCTTAGGATCGATATCGCCTGCCGGCAAAAGGGCGAGCACGGCGAAAGTGCCGGCGATGTACATGAGAGCGATCATCGCACCGGATCCGATAACAGCGCGAGGCAACGTTCGACGCGGGTCCCGAACCTCTTCACTCATGGCCGAGACGAGTTCAAGCCCGGTGAACGCAAACGCGATCTGTGACCAGAAGTTGACGGTTTCCCAGTTCCAGGTTGGCAACATGGAAGCGAAGGTGAAGTGTGTTACCGAGCCATGTCGAAAGCCCAGCACTGCAGCAACGCCGACGAGCATCAACAGCGGGACGTAGGTGCCGACGCCACCTGCGTTTTGCAGCCATTTGCCAATGTTCAAGCCGACGATGTTCAACACCACGGCAACCAGCAGGATCAGCATCGAAACGACAAGCTGGAAGGTGCGGTCCTGCGCCAGCGCAGCTCCGCGGCCGCCGAGGATGTAGGCAGACATTGAGGCCGAGGCGAGCAGAAGGCCGGGAAAATAGAAAAAGGTATAGATCCAATAGGTCCAGCCGGCCACAAAGCCATGAAAGTCGCCGAAGGCTTCTTTTGACCATGCGTAGAGGCCCCCCTCTTCAGGAAAGCGAGAAGACAATTCGTTGATGACCAGCGCGCCAGGAACAAAGAAGAAGAGGGCGGCGATCATCCACAGGCTGATCGATGACGTTCCGTTATGTCCTGCTGCGGCGATCCACCTGGGTCCCAGGACCGTGGCGATGTTGAACAGCAGCACATCCCAGAAGCCCATTGTTTTGCGCAACTGCGATCTTGTGTCTTGCGTTGGAGGCGCAGGAAGACTCATAACGCCTTCTCAGCGCAGCCGCGATTGTCATCTTGCATAAGCGAACATCATAGTGGTCAACGGGAGGCGGTCGCCAGCGGGTGGTGGCCGTTGCGGAGACGCAAAACTCCTTTTGGATCGCCTGGCAGGCTGGTGTTTTTTGTGGTACGCCCCCCACCCTCCCCCTTGTCAGGTAAATTCCTCCAAGCATTGGAATTATTTGTGGCGCCTTCTGCAAATTCCTCCAGCAATTAGACTTGCGGGTAAATTCCTGGGCCCATTTGACTTACGAATGAGTTTCAGGTCGTGAAGGAACTTAGCGCACTTCGACCAGTGACCCGTGATCAGGCGTCTCAAATCCAGATCTGATTCTGATCGTAGCGAATTTGCGGAAATAACCTGCAAACCGAACGCCAAAGATTTCCGTTCAGAACCAGGCACTTGGGTAAAGACGACAGAGAAGAGAGGTTGACATCTTCTGAGGGAAATGTCCAAGTTGAGAAAATGCCCCGGGTGAGTGGTCGTCACTCCTGCGGCGTCTTGTGTTGCAGCATCGATTACAGAGGGCATTTTCAGCGCGCGGTGTTTTGGCACCGTCGCTGGTCGCTTGCTTTCCTGATTTCGCTCCAATCTGCCACTGGACGTATCTCGATGAGTCCGCACCCCAACCTCAGGCCCGGGCCTTGGGAGATGAGCTGAATTGCGTGATTCAGATCTCGCGCTTCAAGCACTTGAATCCCACGCAACTGCTCCTTCGTTTCCGCGTGAGGACCATCTGTCAGCTCGACCATTCCGTTCTTCCAATCCACCGTCACTGCAGTGTCGGCTGCCTGAAGCAGTTCCTCGCCAACCAGATGTCCGCTCCTCCGCAGTTCGTCGTTGTAGCTGAAGCACTGGTCGAATAGTGCGTCGCGTTCGATCTCGGACATGCTTTCGAAATGTCCCGGCTCGAGATAGCCCAGACAGACATATTTCATTGTTATCCTCTTCTCTCCGGGTGGGGCCAGCGGCGCTGCCTCACGCCGGCTCGTTCATCCCATCGCCGAGACCGTGCGTCTTCCGTCACGGCAGCGGCCAGATCGTTCCGTCGCTGCCGCCGAGAAGTTCGTCACGAAGTTGGACGTCACGGAGCCGGGTAGAAAAGAAGCTCGCGCACCTCGCCGGGGACATCGCAAGCGATGGCAGCCTTCTTCGCCCAGGAAAGTGCTTCATCGAGATTGGCAGCTTCGAGTATCCAGAATCCGCCCATGTGCTCCTTGGTTTCGGTGTACGGTCCGTCGGTGACCAGCACTCTGCCGTCGGGCTGCTTCCGCACCGTCTTGGCCTTGGCGGCCGGGGAAATGCCGCAGGCGAACTTTCGGGCGCCAGCAGCAATCAATTCGCGGTTGAGGGCGTGGATCTCTTCCACCATTGCTTCGGTTACGGTGGAGGGGTCGAAGTCATCGGGGAGGTAGTTGCAAACCAGGTACTGTGGCATGAATGCTTCTCCTTGTTTCCTGCGATTCGGTTCCTGTTGAGCGAGGCACCGCATCGTTCAGTTACCAGATAGTCGTTGAGGAGACCGAAAATCGACAGCTCCCCCGATTTTTTATTTCAACTGGCGAATCCGTTGTTGCAGGAATTGTCGCTCTGGTTCCTGTTGTGTCAGTGCCAGGGCCCTCTCATAAGACGCCCGAGCCTCAGCGGTCCTGCCAAGCCTGCGGCACATATCGGCGCGCGCCGCATGCGCCAGGTAGTAATTTGCCAATTCGCCATGCTCCAGCAGCGCGTCGATGTGGGTGAGGCCGGTCTCTGGACCATCGCACATGGCAATGGCCACGGCGCGGTTGAGATAGATAACCGGTGAAGGCTGAATTCGAAGCAATTGGTTGTAGAGCGCCACAATCTGCCGCCAGTCGGTGGCAGAAGCCGATGCCGCTTCCGCATGAACAGCCGCGATGGCAGCCTGAAGAGTGTACGGGCCGAATCGGTGGGAATTCATGGCTTTCTCCACCAACGCCACACCTTCGGCGATCTGTTCCCGATTCCAGAGCGAGCGGTCTTGAATCTCCAGCAAGATCATCTCTCCCGTCGGAGAGGTTCGCGCGGCGCGACGGGATTCCTGGAGCAACATGAGGGCAAGCAGGCCCAGAATCTCCGGCTCTTGGATTTGCGGCTCCGGCCGGAGTTCGGTCAGCAGGCGGCCCAGCCGGATCGCCTCCTGGGTGAGCTCGGCCCGTGTTACCTCCGCCCCCGCCGCAGCTGAGTACCCCTCGTTAAAGACGAGATAGATAACCTGAAGCACCGCGTCGAGCCGCTCTGGCAACTCCTCGGGCGACGGCACCTCATAGGCAATCGGTGTCTCGCGAATTTTTGCTTTGGCGCGCACGATGCGTTGCGCCAGCGTCGCCGGCGTCACCAGGAATGCCCGGGCAATCTCCTCCGTGGTCAGGCCGCAGATTTCGCGCAGGGTGAGCGCAACCTGTGCTTCCAGAGCCAAAGCGGGATGGCAGCAGGTGAAGATCAGGCGGAGGCGATCGTCGTCGATGCCTTCCTGGTCGAGCGGCGCTTCGTTGATCCGAGCCTCCATGTGGGTGATGAGATCTTTCTGCGACCCGTCGAAGCGTGCGCGCTGTCGCATCCGGTCGATGGCCTTGAAACGGGCGGTTGAAATCAGCCAGGGGCGTGGCTTCTCCGGAATGCCGGTTTTCGGCCAGCTTTCCAAAGCGGCGGCGAAAGCCTCATGCATCGACTCTTCGGCCAGATCCAGGTCGCCCAGCAGGCGCACGAGCGCCGCCAGAACCCGCCCTGATTCCGAGCGATAAAGAGTCTCAATGGACTTGCTGAGTTGTTCCGGCACAGGCGGCGCCATCTACGCCAAGCTAGCAAACGGAATGACTCGAGACAACTGCGCCTGGCCCTCAGCACGACCTGTGGGCAACCACGGAGCTGATGTCTGGTGCTAAAGTCGGCATGGGTTAAACCATCGCCGAAGCTTCTCCGGCTCGTCCCGCCACGACGCCCACAGTCTGCGACCGGTTCCCCCTGGGGCCTCTGCCAATGCGGGCGATCAGCCGAGGGGGAAGCGCTCGCGCACCTCGTGCCGCACAGCATCCGAGCCCAGAAAAGATTCGTAGAGGAGGAATTCGCGGGCGGTGAAAGGCGGGAACTCTACTTCGAGTTTCACACGGCTTTTGAGTTGGCGGAGTGCTCGTGCCCGGTTGTCACCTTTGGCCCGGGCGAGAGTGACGTGTGGATGATAGGGGCGGTCCTCGGCAGCGACCCCACACTGTGAAGTGGCGCCTACGACCAGCTTTTCGAGCTGACGCAGTTCAGGTGAGACGTTCACGGCTGCAAAGAACACGCCGGCGCGATCGAAACAATCGATTCCATGAAGGCAAATGGGAGCCGCGGGCGATTGGATTCTGCCGAGGTGCTGCACGACGCAGCCGTAGTTCTCGAGGGACGTCGCGCCCAGGAATTGCAGCGTGATGTGCCAGGTCTCGGGCGAGCTCCAGCGGAGATTGTCGCCAGCGGATTGCAGGCTGCGCACGAGTCGTTGAAGTGCATTGATAACCTCGGATGCGAGCGGGATTCCAATAAAAAGCCGCATGACCGTTCGCCTTCAGACGTACTTTTCGAATGCCGCGACCTGTTTTGCCTGGTGCTCGCGCCTTTCGACCGGGGACGACAGGATGGTGGATGTGGACGTGGCTCCGAGAGACGAAAGCTTATCGATCAGCGCCTCGAGGTGACGGATGGAAACCAGTTCCGCTTCGATTACGAACGATTCATCGCCCGTGATGCGGTGACAGCGGCTGATCTCGCTCAAATCCTTCAAGGCCGTTATGGTCCGGTTGATCTGTAACTCACCGCCAGGAATCGTCAGCCTGACCAGAACGCGAATGGGCACGCCGATTTTTGCGGAGTCCAGCGACGCATGGTATCCCCTGATAACCCCGGCCTCTTCGAGGCGATGAACGCGTTCCGCGACTGCCGGGGTGGAGAGGCCGATCTTCCGGCCGAGTTCCGCAAACGATACACGTGCGTTCTGCTGCAGAGATTCCAGGATCTTCCATGCAATGGCATCGAGGTCGATTTTGTTGGGAACGGATTTGTGGCTCATTTACAAGGAATCCTTAGGTTGTATCCCTATTATGCTTAACGGCCTTAAGTTTTGGCGCGCGATTTTCCGAAGATACCCATGTTCAGTGATCTGCTGGCGGGCCTATCTTAACGGAAAGCTGGGAAAGATTTTCCCTATGCCCCTCTTTCGCTCCCAGCTCAGGAGGTATCCCCCATGGGCGCAACGTTGCACTCAGCTCCCGCACATCTTGATTCGCAACCGGTCACGCATTCAACCCCCGCCGGGATTGATTTTCTTCCTCTGAAAGGAACCGACCATGTCGAGTTCTATGTAGGCAACGCGCGCCAGGCTGCGTACTTCTATCGGGCAGCCTTTGGAATGTCCCTTGTTGCCTACGCCGGTCCAGAAACCGGTCAGCGCGACCGCGCGTCGTACGTGGTGCAGCAGGGCAAGATTCGATTTGTGCTGACTACGCCGCTCCGGGGCGGCAACCTGATTGCGGAGCATGTGGGCCGGCACGGCGATGGCGTAAAAGTGATCGCGCTATTGGTAGAGAATGCGCGGCAAGCATGGGAGGAGACGACTCGCCGAGGCGCCGTGAGCGTGGCCCAGCCCTATGTTCTCGCCGACGATCGGGGCCAGGTGGCGCTTTCGAGCATCAAGACCTACGGCGACACGATCCACACTTTCGTTGAACGCGGCAACTACTCCGGTGCATTCCTGCCGGGCTTTCGCGCCATAGCGGACGATCCGGTTGCCCGGCCTACCGGTCTGCTGCACATCGATCACATGGTAGGGAACGTAGGCTGGCACGCGATGGATGAGTGGGTGAAGTTCTACTCCGACGTGATGGGCTTCTCGCTCTATCAGCACTTCGATGACAAGGACATTTCGACGGAGTACTCGGCGCTGATGTCG
>Ga0335080_10004694_pt1 | contig 13940 bp, 10 predicted proteins | sample Lox_Sample_34_FD_206720 | JGI IMG/M metagenome (GOLD analysis project Ga0335080, IMG submission 206720) | Soil microbial communities from Loxahatchee National Wildlife Refuge, Florida, United States - Lox_Sample_3.4 | ecosystem: Environmental > Terrestrial > Soil > Wetlands | place: USA... | reverse complement strand
GGCTGGAGGCGATAACCGGCACACCGCATGCAAAGGCTTCGATGATCCCCATTGGACAGTTCTCGTAACACTCGCTGGGTACAATCAGGAAGCGCGATGCTTTGATGGCCTGAATCGCCGCGGGGCGGCTCAGGCGGCCGTCGAAGGTGACGTTGGTGAGCTTCAGTTCTATTGCCTTGCGCTTCATGTCGTCAAGCAGAGCGCCGTCGCCCACGATCCGCAAAGGAATGTTGGTGCGCAATTGCTTCCAGGCTTGGAGCAGGGTCTCCACACCCTTCTCCTCAGTCAAGCGGCCGGCGAACAAAGCATAGTCGCCGTCGATGGAGCGTTCGCCGGGATCGGGGTACACAAAGTTGGGCTTGACCACGATCTTGTCGGCAGGAATGCCGCCGGCAATGAATTTGTCGCGGGAGAACTCGCTCACCGCGATGAACAGATCGGGGAAGGCGCGGCGCTGGCGCTGCAAGTACATCAGCATGGCCACGGTTGCGGTGGCGCTCCGGGAGTCGCGGTAGCAGCCGTAACGAATGCCACGCCAGAGGCTGTGTTCGGCGCATTCCTCGCAGACCCTGCCTTCGCGCAGGAAGTTGATGGCCGGGCAGAGCAGCCGATAGTTGTGCAGGGTCTGCACTACGGGAACTCCCACCGTATGGCACGCCGCGAACAGCGACGGCGAGATCATCATGAAAGTGTTGTGAACATGCACCACCTGCGGCCGCTCCTTGCGCAACAGGCGCATCACTTGCGCCTCGGTTTCGCTCGACCAGCAGATGTTCTTAGCCAGGACGATTTTCCGCAGGCCGGTATAGGACTCGGCTTCGAAGTTACTGCGGCAGTAGGTCAACACCTGGTGTCCGGTCCGTTCGAGCAATTCCTTTTCCTGCTCGAAAACCACGGTTTCGCCACCCAGTTGCTGGTACTGGTTATGGACTAACAAAATCTTCATGGACTTCAATTCACGGATGCATACGCCGGCAGGTACCCGAGCACATCCCCATTGGTTAGGTATAGTACGCTATCGCGCCGCGCCACGTAATCTAGCATTTCCTGCAACTGCTCCCAGAGCCCCATATCCTGGATTTCCCAGGAATGCCCCCAAAGGTGCCATATGCCGCCATTTGCCAGGACGCGATTAAACAGCTTCTTGCCGATTTCCATCCAATCGTCGTCCAGGCTCAGGCTGGTTACATAATCATACAAGCGACCCGGATTATGCGAGCGAGCGATGTTACGGAGGTACTCGATGCGCGTATGCGGGTAAACCTGAGTGCTGGTGGGTAAATCGAAGGGTCCGCAGTCCATCTCTGTCGCCAACAGGCGGATGGTCCGAGCCCCCTGGTAGCCGGCGCTTCTTAACGCCTCCACCACCTTGGCGGAGTAGCGGCCATTGGGATAACAGAACATGCGGAGTTCATCCGCGACCGTGTCTTCGAGCGTCCTTTTGCAGGTCCTGGCGACCTCGATAGCCTCTTCCCGCGACAGAGAAGACATGTTTTCGTGGGCGATGCCGTGTCCGCCGATCTCGAAGCCCTGTGCGTGCATGGACCGTAAATTATCCGGACTCAAGGCCGGATTCGCGTTGAAGGGCTTTATGGGAACGTAAAACGTGCCCTGCATACCGTGCGCCTGGAGTAGTTCAGCGATGCGGAGGTCGTGACGATCTCCGTCGTCCCAGCTGGTGGTGACTATGATTGGTTTGGTCAATGGCTTAAGCAGGTGTTAGTCACTTCACGCCAGATTCTTCGCTGCGCAGCACAAAGCGCGCTTTAGAATGACGCCCGACGCTCTCTATTTCTTTGCGGCGGCTTCTTTCAGGGCTTCCAGGACGCCATAGTACGCAGGTTTCTTCTCGTAACCATCGCCGAACAGCACGGGCTTGGCATCGGGATGGGCATCGCGTTTCTTGGTGGCCAGCCAGGTGTCGCGGTCTTCCAAATCCCAAATGTTGATGGCCTTACAGTTGGAGTCAGCGAGGCACGCTGCGGTCACGTCGTGATAAATTTTCTTCTGAGTCTCGAAGGCTCCTGTCGAGCTGCTGGGGCCCTGGTAGACGTCCATTTCGGTGATATAGACCGTGGTCCCGGCATCGCGGGCCTGATCCAGCCAGTAGCGAAATTCGTCGAGGTAGTTGGGCTTCAGTTGATCCGCTTCAAGGTGCATCTCAGTGCCAACGCCGTCGATGGGCACACCCTGCGATTTGAGGTGTTTGACTAACTTAAAAAAATCGTCCGTCTTTCCCCGCTCAGCACCCGCATGTCCGAAGGTCTCATTCAGCACCAGCGGAACGCTGGTAGCCTCGCGGGCATAGCGGAAGGCTTTGGAGATGTATTCCTCTTTGCCGAAAGCGGATTCCCAGGGCTCATTGCGATTGTTGGGTTCGTTCACCACACCCCAACCGTAGAAGATATCGCCGCCATGGCGGACCACGGTCTGGATGTGCTTCTTCATGATGTCATCCAGTTCCTTGGGATTCCAGGCGCGCATGGGACGTTCGTGCATCCAGTCGGGAAGGGAATCCTGCCGGTAGATCAAGGCCGAGCCCCAAACCTTCATGTGATGGTCTTTGGCGAAGTCGATGGTGCGGTCCATCATATTGAAGTTGAACCGCCCCGGTTGCCGTTCCACGGTGTTCATCATGCCCATCACGGTGGTGGCATTGAATTCGCGGGCCAGGATGTCGCGTCCCTGCTTGTCCTCATCCCAGGATTTGGGTCGAATCTTCGATCCGATGATGAATCCGAGTCTGTCGGCGTATTGCCGCAGGGTTTCAGAATCCTGGCCTTTATCTTTGTCGACAGCGTAGGCCGGAGCGGGATTCCAGAAGACAGGCATGAGCAAGAGCGCGAGCAGAATACCGATGGGCTTCATGGCTTCGATCCTAGGCGCCGGCGGCCACCGATAGAGTCTCGGGCTCAGTCTCCTGATAGCGTTCGGGGTGCTTCAACTTGCGCCGCAGGAACTCGGCGGCACCCAGGGCCGTGAACACGTGCAGCGGAGGATGCAGGCTCAAGTCGGTCATGAAGAACATGCGCATGGTGATGACGCCCAGCACGCCCAGTCCCTCATAGGCCAACTGCCGATCGTAAAGATCCAGTTTGCTGGTCACGGTATAGCGCAGCAGGTAATACCAGGTGAACAGCAGAACGCTAAGCACGGGGATCACACCCCAAATGCCGGTGCCGACAATGATTTCAACCCAGTCGCTGTGAATAGTTGCGGTCTGGGGACGGCCGATCTGGGCCAGCACGCCGAATCGTGCCGCCGCCCACATGCCCATGCCGGTGAGCGAGTAATTCGTGAATTTCTCCAGGGCGGCTTGCCACCATTCGACCCGGCTGCTGAGGGTATCGAGCTGCGACTGGCTCTGGCCGCGCTTGATGTAGTCCCAGACGATGTTGCCGAAGCTCGACGATATGACGCCGATGAAGCCGGTGATCACGATGGCCGCACCGTGCAGCACGCGGTTCGACATCAGGAAGATAAAGAACAGGGCAATGCAAAAGCCGCCGAGCGCGGAACGCGTTTGGGCGAAAATGATGGTAGCGAAACCAGCGAGGAAAACGAAGACGTAGAAAGAGAGGTTTTCGCGCTTCCGATTGATGGGAAGCAACCGGCACAGCGCAACCGCAGTGATGCACGCCGCGTACTCGCCGATCTGGTTGGAGGAAATGTCGGGGAACACGCCGTACAACCAATAACCCAGGCCACCGATACCTTCCACGCCGTAGGCGCCGCCTTTATTCAGCGCGTCACTGGGGTCCCAAACGCAGCCGAACCAGACATTAAGCAGGAGGATGCCGAATAAGATCCAGTTCCAATCGGCAAAGCGTTTCCAGTCCTTGGAAGTTCGACACATGTAGATGGAAGCGCCGAGCAGGCAGACGTCTACGCCGTACTCAACCGCTTTGTAGAACGTCCACAACCAGTAAACCGACCAGAGCGAGGAAGTGAGGGCAACGAGATCGAACACCATCAGGCCGCCCACGATGCCGGTGAAGGCGGAGGGCAGCCATTGAACTTTTCGCAGGAACAGTAGGCACAAAAGATACAAGCCGACGAATCCGACCAGCACAATTCGGAATGCGGCCGCCGAATCCACTGGCGCATTCAAGCCTTCCGACGCCATGCGCTTGCGGAACACCTGTCCGCTGATAAGAATGATGAACCACATCCAGTGATACCAGCGCAGGCTGCGGACCATCTCCAGCGTGGCCGGCCAGATCTGGCGGACCATGTAGATTCCATAAGCCAGCGACGCGGCGCCCACCACCAGCAACGCAATGAAGATCTCATCCTGAATGCTGTGATGGCTGTGCGTGTGGTCCTCTACAAAACTGCCGATCTCGATGATGCCAAGAAACCCGATGGTGCCGATGGCCCCGAAAATCAGAGCGACCAGCCCTGGATTAGCGTGGAGCGTATCGGACCACGAGCCGCTTCCGAGTTTTGTGTTCCCGTTTGCCACTGAAAGTTACTCCTTCACTAACTGCCGGTGTGCTGACCCAAGGTCTGCGGCACGCTGGTTTGGCGGGGAGAAGATGATTGTACCAACCCTTGGGATTCCGGGTCCCCGACAGAATACCCCATATGTATCAACATGTTAGCAGTCACACCTTCGATCTGGTGCAGCTGCTGGGGCGACAGACGAGCGCGCCAGCCTCCGATCGACCCGCTGCGTATAAAGCGGCTCTCCTGTCCAAGATTGGCTTTTGGGGCGGTGGCTCCCAACTGGGGAGTGCGGTGCTCTTTTTCCTGCATCTTCTGGACGGTGTTATTGGCGATGGCTTCAACGATGGTCTGGGGGCTGACGTCTACCCCGAGAAAATCTACGACCTGAGTGACCACCGAGTTGGTGTTCTTGCGCAATTCCTCGAATTTGATCAGCAGCAGATTGGGAGTCGACGCCAGCGGGGAGTTCATCCATCCAGATACATGTTCATGCCAGGCGCTAAAAGGATTGACTTCGCCATTCAGGAAACGCTGCAGAAAGCCGTCGAAGTCATCCGGAATCCAGCCCAGCGCTTTCTGGTAAGCGAACTCGGAGAGCACTACGTCACGGACATCGCGGACCAGGTAGATCGCCTTCTTGTACTGTTTGTGGTAAGGCTCGTGAGTCTTGACCAAACGGCCCCGGCCGGGTAGAACCGGACGCGCTGGTCCGTGCAACCCCACTTCCGCGACCACGTGGTTCACTTCCTCGAAGCCGGCAGACCCCGCGGTAAGAATCTCGAACATCAGGAAACGCAGCCAGGTGTTGCCGGATCGGGGGTAGGACGCAATGAAAGCATCGGTTCCGTCCAATCCCCAGTGCCGCACCCGGGTCAATGGGGCGCGAAGCCCGGACTTGGCGGTCCGATACCAAATCTGTTTTGCGTTGAGCAAGCTCACGGGGAATTCCAGAATGTCGGCGGAGACGCCTAGTATCGCCACCAACTCGCCAGGTAGGCGACCGTACCCCCAAGAGATCGGCGCAGACGGCGCAGCGGCGATGGAGTCGCGATTTGCAGGCCGGGCTTCGGTGTTGGCGTGGCAAACGGTTTCGGCATGCCCTCGGGTGGCGTTGGCAATACGGAAGTGCTGTTACCGTTGTTGTTTTCTTCCATCTTGTACCCCCTGACAGTTAGTTCGCCCACGGCGACAAATAAGTTCGCTTGCGCCGACGCCACCATGGCTGGGTCCAGGGCGCCGCGCACCTAAGTTGAAACCATTCTCCAATTGCATGGCGATGTAGTCTTCGCGCTCTTCATGCCGATAAACTCAGGCCGGCGCGGGGAACCGGACGGTTGGAACCCTCAGTAGCGGCCACTACCACTTCATTCTTGTGCACGGCACATACCAGGCCGAGGTCATTAATGTGTTTTAGGACGAACTCCAGGTCTTCGAGTTGACCGGTCCTGGCCAGATAAAGAGCGCTGTGGCCGTCAGCGCAAGCGGAAGGCGGAACCCCGCGCCAGCGATCGATAATCTGCGCCGTCTCCTGATTTTCTGGAGTGTAACCAGATTCGATCAGGCGGGCAGCGATCCAGGCGCAGCACATCTGATCTTCCTCGCGAAACTCGCCCCGGCTGCCAGCACCGACGACCGCGATACGGGAATGCCGGCGCAAGTAATCAGCAGTGGCCGTGGCATTGCGGAAGCAGGCGACATAGCCGCTCTCACAGGCTCCCGCGTCTTCAATTAGCCGGGTGCCTGAAGAAGAAAGCAGGATCACCGGGCGCGACAGATCGGTGCGATGGGCGAGCTGCGCGGGACTGTTGTTCAGGTCGAAGCTTGCGGGCATGTCGCCGCCCATCTCTCCCATGAGCAACGGGTCCTGTAATTGGGCGGCCAGCGCGAAGGCAGATTCTTCCGAGGAGACGGAAAAACATCTGCGTCCAAGGGCAAGCGCCGAAACCGCGGTGGTCGCGGCTCGCATCACATCCACTGCCACTACCGCGTAATCCTTGCGGTAGTGTTGGACGCTGGCGGGAAAACAGTCGATGATGACGGTCTTGGGCACGGGTGCTGGGGGCTTTCGGTCCTGGTTCCACGTTCCGGGCCGGCAATGGTTTCTGGTTACGCCGCCTTGCCTCGGGCGCAAGAAGCAGGAGACTGCTCGCCAGGAAGAACACCGCCGAAGCGAGCGCCGGGATCACTCCGCGCGACTTGGCGGTGGTCCGGAATCGTTGCGGCTAAGGATCAGTTCACAATGGCGCGAATCTTTCCGTTGGCTTTTTCCACTTTATTCGCGGGATAGGTCTGTTTGCGTTTCGTAGTCGCCTTCATGGACGTGACCACCGGGAAATGATGGCCAACACTCTCCCGGCCCATGGAGTGATATTCGAAGCCAGCTTTCCGGGCCGCCGCCGGTTCGTAGATGTTTCTGCCGTCGACGATGACCGGAACTTCCATCAGATCCTTAACCCGCCGCAAGTCAAGCTCCTTGAACTCATTCCATTCGGTGAGCACCAGCAATGCGTGGGTGCCCGCCGCGGCATCGTAAGCGGAGCGACAGTAGGTGACGCGGCCCGGTTCCTCGGGTAGCACCGATTGAGCGTTGGGCATGGCTTCGGGGTCGAAGAGTCGAACCGAAGCGCCTTCTTTCAGCAATCCCTCAATGATCTTAAGCGCTGGAGCTTCGCGGATATCGTCGGTACGAGGTTTGAAGGCCACACCCAGCACTCCGATGGTTTTGCCCTGCAATACCCACAGGGCTTTGCGCACCTTTTTCAGGAATTTTTCGGTGCGCTTCAGGTTGATGCGCTCTACTTCCTTAAGCAACGAGCAGTCGGCCCCGTGTTCTTCGCCAAGATAGATGAATGCCCGCAGATCCTTCGGGAAGCAATATCCACCAAAGCCGATACCGGCATTGAGGAATCCGGTGCCGATTCGAGGATCGAGACCGATGCCGCGCGCTACATTGACCACGTCGGCGCCTACCGCCTCGCAAATATCGGACACCATGTTGATGAACGAAATCTTGGTCGAGAGGAAAGCGTTCGCCGCATGCTTGATCAGTTCGGAGGTGGTGAGATTGGTGCAGACGATGGGGCACTTCAATGGCCGGTAGATAGTTTCCAGCAGTTCGCGCGCCTGATCGGTCTCAACCCCGATCACGATTCGATCGGGATGGAAGAAGTTGTGGATGGCGTGGCCTTCCTGCAGGAATTCGGGATTCGAGGCCACGTCGAAATGCGGCATGACGGCGTGGTTGCGATGGCGTTTTCCGTTCTTGCCGTTGGGGCGGGGCTCCACGCGGGCATAGCGGGCAATCGTCTTCTTTACCCAATGAGCAGTGACGGCGGGAACCGTGCTCTTCTCCACGATAAGCTTGTAGCCGTTCAGATTGCGGGCCACGGTGCGGGCGATGTTCTCGATCTGCGTCAGGTCCGCCCGGCCGTCCTCGCCCTGAGGTGTGCCCACGCAGACAAACAGGACGGTGGCGGCGCCGATGGCGCCATCTACATCGTCGGTGGGAATGAACCGCCCGGTCTCAAGATGTTTGGTAAGAAGCGGCTGCAGCTCAGGTTCGTAGAACCAGGCTTTGCCCTCTTTCAGCATGGCGACAGTCTTTGCGCTCGAATCCGCGCCAATGACCTCCCATCCCAGCTCGGCGAGTCCCAGTGCGGTTGGCAACCCCACGTGGCCCATGCCCAATACAGCGATTTTCATTTTTGCCGCACTCAGTTTGGAATAACGATCAACGACAGTCATGCGCACGGTCCTCCGGGATCTGGGATATGGTTGTGTACTGCGTTGAAGGGAAAAAACCGCTCATACTTTCTCCAACTCGTAACCGCTCACGCGCACTAGAATCGAGCGCTTGATCAAGTCGATGGAAACTACCAGGCTGCGATCCGGGTTCTTCGCCACCAGAGTGCCTTCCACCCCGTCCAGACAGCCTCCGCGAATACGAACTCTCTGGTTCACTTCGAGAAATGGGTAAAGCTCAAAGGGCACGTTCTGCTCGAGAATGAGCCGAATATCATCAATCTGTTTATCGGGGATGGGCGTGCCCTTGCCCTGCGGACCGACGAATCCGGCAACCCCCGGAATCCGTAACACTGATAAGCGGGCTTCCGGGGAATAGACGGTATGCACAAAGACGTATCCCGGGAACAGCGGCAAATCCACCTTCTTGCGACGGTCGCTCCACTGATGGAGCCGCGTGATCTGGGGCAGGAAAGAAGCGATGCCCCGGTCCTCGATTTCCCCCGCTACTTTTTTCTCGTGACGAGAGCGGGTCTGGACTGCGTACCAGTTCGGAGTCTGCTCCGGGAAACTTCGATCTTCCTGTAAATTGAGCATAGCTTCGCCCTGTCAGTCCCAGACGGAAGACAGCTATTCCGAAGTTGTTGCCAGTCCCCCGCTACTCCAAAAACCGGGGCCGGAGAGAGCATTCATCTCAGGCCGACGGCGAGAGACACGCTTATCAAAACTTGCCCGTGGCAAGCTGCCAAAAAGGGGCGCTAACCCAGCTGCCTACAGCCGTTCGTAGACTCCCTGGGGTATGGGGAAGGTTCGCTTATTCAAAACCGCCCCTAACAGACGCACCTTGGCGGTCTCAAAACTTTCCTTCGCTTTCAGCGCAGCCTCGCGGCGGGTGAAATTGGATTGCAAAACCAGAACAATCCCATCCGTGAACCGGGCCAGAGAAATGGCGTCCGCATACAAGTTGGCCGGAGGAGTGTCGATGAGCACATGATCGAACTCGGAACGAAGCTCGGTGATACGCGCCAGCAATGCGTCCGAGCTGAGCGGGGTCTGTGAGGCCCGCGCGCCGGCCGTCAACACCCACAAATTCTTGACGGAAGTAGGCTGAACGAAATCGCGGATAGGGCCGGGGTGTACCACTGCTTCGGCCAGTCCCAGGCGATTTTCCACGTTGAAGTAGCGTTGCAGAGAAGGTGTGCGGAGGTTCCCATCCACAATGCAAATCGATCCCTGGGTCTGGTTCGCCAGAGTCAGGGCGGCGCTCACGCAGATCCAACTGCATCCGTTGCCATGATCGACGCCGCTGAAGGTGACTACGCGGGTGGGATCGGGTCCCTGAGACCGAAACACACGCTGCACCATTTTGACCACTTCTTCGGTGCCCATGCGTTCCAGCCGCGCCTCCGGAATGCCGGAGAAAAGCACGGCCGGCGGTAAGACCGGTGGAGTGCTGGCACTGGCCGAAAGTTCTTGTTCCTTTTCCAACCGCTGTAGTAATTCGAAGGACTTGCTCAAAGTCTTATCCTCATTTCCCAGGCTCGGACCCTGCATCTTGCCACTATCGGTCAGCGGCCATGTTTCGAACTTGATCCCACCGGCACTTCAAAGCCGTTCTCCGGTATGGAAGCGAACACCGGCACCTCGAGGAAGTCCTTCACTTCATCCGGGGTGCGGAAGGAAGGATCAAGATAATCGGCGACCAAGGCTGTCCCCGCCGCCACAAAGGACGAGAACATGAAGGCCAGCACCAGCAGCAGGAAGGGCGAATAATTGGTGAGTACGGGGAACGTTGGCGGCTCCGCCATGGTGCTCACGTTCAGGATTCGACGCTCATCCAGCATGTCCTGGATGCGAGCCTGTTCGCGCTTGGCCAGGTACAGAAGGTAGTTCGACTCAATTGCCTTGACTTCACGCGCCAAGTCGTCCTGGGTGATTCCTTTTGCATTGAGAGCCAGCGCCTGGCTCTGATACCCGCTCACGATACTCTGATCGGCGGCTACCTGAGCTTTGTACGAGGCGAGATCCGCCTGGCTCTTGGCTAGTTCACCCTCGGTCCAGGTGAAGGTTGGATTCTGGTCGGTGGTGTTGTCGTTGAGCGGCGCTTTCTCCTGCGAATCGATGGCCGCCTTGGTCTGGGCAATCTGGGTATCGATGTCGGTGACCAGACGGTAGTTCGGATCGTACTTCGCCACCAAGGCCGTACGCTGCAATTCCAAAGTGTTCAAAGTCGATTTCAAGTTGGACATCAAGGTGCCGTTGTCCAAGCTTCTGACCTGCGTGGTCAAGCGCGGAGGCAGCGCGCCTTTTAACGCCTGCAGTTCGTTCAACCGCTGTTGCGTAGCCTCGACGTTCTTTTGCGCGGAGTGAAGGTCGGCTTCAAACTGGCTCGTCTTTTCAACCGCCAGGTTGGTCTGATTGGTTGCTTGGACAGTGTTTTCCTTGCGCGCAAAGTCCAGCAGCTTCGCTTCCGCGTCCAGCAATTGCTTGTGATAGACGTCGGTCTGGCGCGCGTAGAAATCAAACACCTTGGGCATGCGGTTGACGGCCAGGTGCTTCTGGATATAGGCCGAAGCCAGCTGGTTGGTCACGCATGCCGACTGCACCGGATCGCCCGACGAGTAGGTCACCTGCAAAATTCCGGTGTTTCCGATGACGTTGATCTGGAGGTCGGAGGAAAGCTTGGTGACCGCCTTGGGATACTTGGATTCGTTGTATCCGGGAATCATTGCCCCGGCCTTGCGCAGGTAGGGGCTGTACCATTTGGGCTCGCCCCAGACCAGCATTGGGCACTTGTCTACCACTCGCTGCAGCAGATCGATGCTCTGCAGAATTTCGGACTCATTGGTGATGTCGATGGTGGTGGCGTCATTATCCGGCGGGAATTGCGGCCGCGGACTCTGGTCCGGCGTGATTGCGGGGTCGACGCGGTCGTGCCTTACCAGTACTTCGAAGTCCGACTCCCACTTAAGGCCGAAGAAATAAATCACCAGGAGCGCGGCCAACAGGCTCCACAGAAATGCACTGCGCATGAGCAGGCGATGCCGGAATCCAATCGCCAAGAACTGCTTCAGGGTTGACGAAATGGTTTTCTGGGTCCCGAAGCCGTTACCGCTGCCGTTTTGCTTTTCCATAAAATGCCTCTCTCTCAAATCTCTAGGCCGCCCGGCCTGCTCTTTCGACCGGAGTCAGCTGCTTACGGGCCTGGGACTACAACGAGCCGAATGAATAACCCGCGCGGAACAGATTCCACGGGATATCCTCGTGCATCTTCGAAAACGTACTCTTGGGTACGTAGAGCATATCTCCCGGCTGGAGATGCAGATCCTCGGACAGGTCGCCGCCTTTGAGCATGTGCTTCACGTTGACCTTCTGGGCAGAAACCCAATCGTTGGACGTGCGGCGGAACAGCACCACCGACGAGTGCTTGGCGTTGGTCGTGAACCCGCCGGCAACCGCGATCGCTTGCGAGACCGTAGTATCTCCGTGGAGATCGTACTTACCAGGCTTGCCGACTTCGCCGAACGCGGAGAAATACGGGGTGACGAATGTCTGAAGCGTCACGGTAACGACTGGATCGTGCAGGATCTTGGCATAGGCAGTACGCAGAGCATTCTGGAAGTCGGGAGTCGTCATACCCTCGACATGCATGTCATCGATACCGCGCAGGTTAACGTAGCCGTCTGGCTGCACCGTGATGGTTGAGTTGAACTCCGGGGTAAAGGGGAAATCCAATACCATCACATCGCCTTTTTGCAACAGATAGCGGGGATTGCGCTCCTTCAGCACCGGCATGTCGATTTGTTGGCCGTTGGGCGCCGCCACGGAATCCGAGGAGGCAGAATTCGCTGCTTGTTGATCTCCCCCGGCGAAAGCGGTGCCAGCCAGTGCCAGTAGCGCTACGGCTGCGATCCGCAATGACTTATTCTTGATCCACATCTGCTGTCTCCTCTGAGTCGGAGCCTGGAACTCCGCTTCTGCTCACCAAAAAAGATTGCTGAACCCAGTCGTGATCTACAACGCAAAGCAGCGCCGCCGGCCATCCCACCTCCGCAGCGGCCCATCGATTATCCGACTAAATTCTGTTCATAACATCAACAAAATCTGAGAAACCGGCAACTTCTAGCAAATCCCTAAGGGCTTGCTTTTAACCTCGTAACCGCTTCCGCAAACTACCCCGCCAGGGGCGAATCCATTTGTGGGTGCTTGACACACCATCTTCAAAGCAACCACGATGCCAACTATCAGGATTCATGCGTCCCTGGTAAACTGACGCGAAACCATTGATAACAATACTGTTAAATTGAACTGTGCAGCCGTGCCGCCTACCCCCCTTCGCAACACAGGGACATAATGTTCAAAGTTTTGCATAACTTGGGACACGATTGTTTTGGCCCACCTTCCCGATTACTTCCATAGGGTTAATACAACCAGGGTCTTCTCGACAAAACCGAGGCCGGAAGCTTAAACCGACTGTCAACATTAGTCCATCGTGGAAGAAAGTCCGTAGACTACAGCAGAGAAGAAAGTTCGTGAGAGCACAGGGATGACCTGCAGTCATGCCAGCCTTGGCTGGGCACAGCGCTACCGACCCAGCGCCTGACAGGTCAGAACACTACGGTAGCGCCGCCCGACAACGAACCCATAACTCTGGAGGCCACTTTAGGATGGATTCTGCCCTAGCGACAGTGCATCTTCAGATTCCGAGGAATACGACTGGTTAACTGGTTGGCGCGGTCAGGCGAGTCCGACCACCGCTTCCTCCAGCGCCGCTTGCAGGGCCTGGAGATGGCGTTCTTCGGTTAAATAGCTGATCACCATCATTCGCAAGACGCTTTTTCCGTTCGCAACCGTATCGGAAATCCACCGCTGACCATCGCCGGTGATGACCTCAATTAACCGCGCATGCGCGTCCGCCGGCGATTGGCTCCGCAGAAAGTCCGCCCGAATGCGGAAGTTCACGATGGGCAGGGTGACGGTGGAGGCAAGCGCAAAGTGCGGCGAAGCCTCTATCCAGGCCGCAAAACCCTTAGCCAGATCCATCTGACGGTCGATGAGATCTTCGTAGGCCAGGCGGCCGTGAACGCGGAGCGTGAGCCAGAGCTTCAGCGAGTTCATGCGTCGGGTCCATTGCGTACTGATGCGCGAGTTGTCGGGCAGTTTGGCGCTGGCAGCTCTGGGCATGTAGGGTGCGGCAACCCCGAAGGTGCGCTCGAGAATTTCCGGGTGGCGGGTGAGGATCACGCCGGCAGCGAAGGGAACCGCCAGCCACTTGTGGGGATCGATGGTGAGCGAGTCACAGAGATCGAGTCCTTTGAGGATCGGCCGGTGCCTATCGGAAAAAATCGCGGCTGCTCCATATGCGCCGTCCACATGCAGCCAGAGATTGTGGCGGCGGCAAATTCCCGCGATGGCTGGCAGATGATCGACGGTGCCGGAGTTCGTGGTTCCAGCCGTCGCCACCACGCAGAATGGCTTGCGTCCTGCGGCCTGGTCCTCGCGGATGAATTGACCCAATTCCGCCGGATCAAGCTGAAGTTCAGAATTGACTGGGACGCGGCGAAGAGCTTTGCGTCCGATACCCAGCAGTCCGGCGGACTTGTCGAGAGAGTGATGTGCCTCGGCGGACGCATAGAACACCGGTGAGGCGCCGATGGACGCAATTCCGTATTCGATGCAGCCGGGGAATTTTGCTGCCAGAGCGATGGCGAGACCGCTGAAATTGGCTTCATTACCCCCGCTAGTGAAGG
>Ga0335080_10004693_pt1 | contig 13941 bp, 8 predicted proteins | sample Lox_Sample_34_FD_206720 | JGI IMG/M metagenome (GOLD analysis project Ga0335080, IMG submission 206720) | Soil microbial communities from Loxahatchee National Wildlife Refuge, Florida, United States - Lox_Sample_3.4 | ecosystem: Environmental > Terrestrial > Soil > Wetlands | place: USA: Florida... | reverse complement strand
CATCTCCGGATCCCGGTTGCCGGCCAGTTGTTGCGCATACCCTGCAATCGTCGTCAGCGACGTGCGGAGTTGTAACGCCATCTCAGCCGAGAGCTCGCCGCGCAGTTCTTGCTGCTTGCGGATCTTCTCCAACTCGGTCAGGTCGTTGATCAGGCAGGCGACTCCCAGCAAGCTTCCGTCCTCTGCCGGCACCTGCGACACGGTCATCGACACGTAGCGTTTCTCTCGCGATGGAGTTTCGTACTCAGCATCAATCTGCCGAACCCTGCTGCCTTCTCGCAACACAGCGTGGACCTCGTCCGCGACCCACACCTGTTGCCCCAAAGAAGGCTCACTTGTCCGGACCTCGGCCCCGCGAAAAATATCTTCGGCGCTCATTCCGTTCATCGAGGCAAAGCCAAGGATCGCTTTCGCCGCGGGATTCGACGTCTTCACCAGGCCATTGGATCCAAACACAACCACACCGCTGGACAGATTCGACAGTACCGCTTGGCTGAAGTTCTCGCTGATTCGAGCGCGCTGTTGCTCGGCCTGAGACTGTACCAGCAATTCGTGCTTCTGCTGCTTCAGATCCTGGATCACCGTGTTGTACAGGTCGAGCGGGACGGGTTCATCGGAACCCATCGGCCCTTTGGGAATTTCTCCCTCTTCGGTGATGTTTTTCCGTAATGCCCGGATAAAGAAGATTCCGAGCAGAAAAAAGAATGCCGAGCACACGAAGACCGTGAGTGCCCGAATCATTACCGGATTTGCCAAAAGTCTCACCAGAATCTCCCGTACCAAGTCAGCAGGCGCTCGCCGAAAAAGGTCGCGACGAGAGCCATGCTCCCCAGAAATACTCCAAATGGCATTTGATAGCTGCGATAGACCAGTTGGGCGGATTGCCACGCACGCCGCCGCGCCGCTTGCGCGCTGGCCAGCCGTTTCATGAATCGGTGCGTCCGCTTGAACCAGACGATCGCAACCGTCGCCAGCCCAAAGAACGATCCCGCCAGTGAGGCTCCGAAGATGGTGAAAGCTGTCAGTTTCATCCCCAGAAATGCGCCCACCATCGCCATCAACTTCACGTCGCCGAAGCCCATGCCTTCGGCGCCCCGCCAGCGCAGGTAGATTGCGCCAGCCCCATAAATGAATGAAGCTCCCAAAGCCGCTCCCAGCAGGGAATCAAGCACGGACCACAAGTGTCCCGACAGGCTTCCGCTGATCGGCAGATTCACCGTGTTCGGCAGGAATTGCGAAGCCAGATCGTTGACTGGAACGATTGCGCTGAAGAAAACGCCTAGTGCCAACCCCGGCAACGTCAACTTGTCGGGCAGGATCTTGGTCTCCGCATCTGTAAAGATCAAGCCCAGCAGCAGGAATGAGAACGTGCAGTACTTGAGCGTGGACAGGCTCCACCCGAAGTACCAGTAAGACGCCAGAAACAAAACTCCTGTCAAAAGCTCAATCAAGAGATAACGTGGCGAAATCGGCGTCTTGCAGTTCCGGCAGCGCCCCCGCAGAATGAGCCAGCTGAGCACCGGAATGTTGTCATATAACGCAATCGACCCTTTGCATCCCGGACACGCCGAGCGCGGTGTGACCACCGAGATGCCGCGGGGCATCCGGTAAATACACACGTTCAGGAAGCTGCCGAACGCCAGCCCGAAGACGAAAATCGTCGCTGCAAGAACGGGGTCCACGTCAGATCGTGCGCCTGTTCAAACCCGGCGCAGATTTCTCCTCTAAGAACGCGAGCAAAACTGGTTCTTGGCTGGATTATAAGTCGAGCAGGAGGGCGTCGACTAAGGTACCGAAGTCACTGTCCGGACGGCCAATACCCACTAAGCCATTGTCCTATGCAGACTTACACATGAGGTGATTAGACCGCCTCATGTTTCCGAGATCAACCCCGAAGGAATCGATCTGGGATGGGAACCGCGACTCAGTCATCGCTCGTCGGCAGTGCTCCAAACCGCGGAGGTGAAGCCGTCCGATAGTCGACAAAGACGGGCCTTTGCTGTCCGGTTTCGGACGTCAGCCGCTGAGATTGGACACTACGCAATTGTCCGAGCGTCCATGAACTCAACAAACCTCTGGGGATATGCGCTGGAATGTTGGCGATTGGGGTGCTCGTTCCAGCGAGCAACTTGAGCAACTTTCGTTCGGACAAGGAATAATGGAAACCCTATTTCAGGATCTTCGCTATGGCGTTCGAATGGCCTTGAAGTCGCCCGCCTTCACCGCAATGGCTGTAATCACTCTTGCGCTCGGTATCGGCGCAAACACGGCGGTGTTCTCGATCGTGAATGGTGTGCTGCTGAATCCGTTACCCTTCCCGCAGGCGGATCAACTCGTTGCGTTAGGTGAAAATAAGGCCAATTTCGAGAACGGTTCCATCTCTTACCCGAACTTCCGCGACTGGCAGAGAGACAATCACGCGTTCTCCTCCATGGCGGTCTCGCGTGTTTTTTCCTTCAGCCTCATCGGCGCAGGAGATCCAGAGCAGGTAGATGGTGATCTCGTTTCCTCGGATTTCTTTTCCATCCTCGGAGTCAAGCCTGTCATGGGCCGGCTCTTCATGGCCGGGGAAGACGAAGTTGGCGCCGCGCCTGTCGTCTTGATTGGAGAGGACCTGTGGCGCAGAAAATTCAGTTCCACTCCCGATATCCTGGGCAAAGGCATCAGGTTGGGACCGAAGGGATATATCGTCGTCGGAATCATTCCTGCGAGCTTCCATCTGCGGCTTCCTAGCTTCCGGGATGGCCAGATTTTCGTTCCGGCGGGGCAATGGAACAATCCGTTGCTGCTGAATCGCGGCGCAGGTTTGGGCTTCCACGGTATCGCGCGACTCAGGCCGGGAATAACGGTACAGCAGGCACGAGCCGACATGGATGCGCTCTCGCGGAATCTTGAGGCTGCGTTCCCGGATACGGATAAGGGCATCAGCGCCAACCTTAAGCCTCTGAAACAACAGATGGTCGGCTACGTCCGGCCACTGCTGCTTGTCTTGCTGGCTGCGGTTGGTTTTGTGTTGCTGATCGCCTGTCTGAATGTGGCCAATCTGATGTTGGCGCGGTCCGCTTTCCGGGCCCGGGAATTTGCTATTCGGGCAGCTATGGGCGCAACCCAGTCGCGGGTCGTGCGCCAACTTCTCGCGGAAAGCGTGCTGCTGGGATTGATCGGAGGTGCGATTGGATTGTTCCTGGCGAACTGGGGTACGCGTGCTGCCCTCGCAACGTTACCGAGCAGTTTGCCGCGCGCCGAGAAGATTGGACTCGATACTCATGTCCTCGTCTTCACCGCTGGGATTGCAACCCTGGCGGGGATACTTTTCGGCCTCGCCCCCGCACTCAAGATGTCGCGTGGGGCAACCAATGAAACTCTCAAAGAAGGCGGCCGGGGCAGTACAGGCAAACGGCACCGGGCGCAGGATGTTTTCGTGATCGCAGAGATGGCAATGGCCCTGGTGTTGCTAACCGGAGCCGGCCTGATGGTTCGCAGTCTCGTCGGCTTATGGAGAGTTGATCCCGGCTTCGATCCTCATCACGTCATGTCTTTCGGCCTCACGCCTCCGCCTTCAGTGCTGACGGAAAACGCAGATGGGATCCGTGCGCATTTTCGGGAATTGAACCGCCGGCTGGGCGCTGTCCCGGGCGTGGAGTCTGTGGCGCAGACTTCGGGCGCGGCGCCTCTCGACTATGACGATGAACAATTGTTCTGGCTCGAAGGTCAGGCAAAGCCGGCCAATGACAATGACATGAATTGGGCCATCGACTACATCGTCGATCCGGACTACCTGAAGATCATGAAAACGCCGCTGCTGGCGGGTCGTTTTTTCTCCGCGCAAAATGATGAGCATTCGCCGAAAGTGGTTGTGGTGGACGAAGTCTTTGCGAAAAAATTCTTTCCCGGGCAAGACGCGATCGGGAAAAGAATCCATCTGAAAACTGGCGACCAATTAGCCGAAATCATCGGCGTTGTCGCCCACGTCAAGCAATGGGGCCTGGACACCGATGACACTGAGCAGTTGAGAGCTCAGCTTTACATCCCTGAAGTGCAAATGCCGGACGACTATATCAAGTCCGTAAGTTCGACGGCCTTCGTGGTTCGTGTGGCTGGCGATCCGGCGGCTTCATTCGCGTCCATCCGCCATGTTGCCCAGGAAATGAGCGATCAGCAGGTGATCTATGGCGAGCAAACCATGGAACAGGTCGTTGCTCGCTCAATCGCGAGTCATCGATTCTTGATGATTCTTCTGGCAGTCTTCGCGGCTCTGGCAGTGATTCTGGCCGGCGTTGGAATCTATGGCGTCGTTTCTTACGTGGTCGGTCAGCGCACGCACGAAATCGGCGTGCGCATGGCGCTCGGCGCTCAAAGAACCGATGTTCTCCGGCTGATCCTCGGCGGGGGCGCACGCCTGGTTCTGACTGGGATCGTGATCGGAATTCTGGGAGCCATCGCTCTGACCAGAGTGCTGGGATCTCAGTTATTCATGGTCTCAGCGAGCGATCCGCTCACGTTTGTGGCAGTTTCTTTGCTTCTGATGTTCGTCGCGTTGATGGCGTGTTACGTCCCGGCGCGACGGGCCGCAAGCGTAGATCCCACAGTGGCGCTGCGATATGAGTGAAGACAGGAAAACTTTCGAAACGGACTCAGAGTCTCAGACGGTTCTGTAAATGGGGCGACAGCCGCTGCGTACCCGCCTAGCGCTGCCGCCCACGGTTTGCGAGCTTCAGGTCCTACTTCGCCTGTAAACTCTCGATGTAGCCCACCAGGTTGGTGATCCGTTGCTGGATCTGGCCCTCATGTCCCTGGCTAATGCTGGAGAACAATGGCCCCCAGATTGGCATGTCTTGGCTGCCATGTGCTGGCGTCAGGGCTTGTCCCTTAAGCACTGCAGCGACATGCGAGGCCGGGTACTTCCCGCCATTTTTCTTGGCCAGATCGGTAAGGTCGGTCGGCGGTGTCTTCATCGAGTTTGCGGCTGGCCCGGCGCCTTTTCCATCCTTGCCGTGGCATACCGCACAGTAGCTGTTGAACATCTCTTTTCCCGAGTTCGACGGGGTATTGGTGATCGGCACATGCTTCACGGTCGGAGAACCCTGAGCCGGGGCCTGTTGCGCCGCTGCGAAAGCCGACACCATGACCACAATGACGGCTACGCTGATGAATTTCATTACTCGCATAATCTTCCTCCATGGGGGCGTCTGGCCCCAAATGCCACAACAGCGCAGTCTAGGCGGGGCATTCAGGAGTGACTGTGATTCAAATCACAAGTGGGTGTGAGCTTTATTTCCCACCAGTGACTTCATACAGATCGCTCCCCTGGGACAGGGCCGACGCGCATTGCAAAGGGAAATGATCAGAGAGGGTAGCCTAGGGAAAGAGAAACCGCAACACCTGACCCTCAAGGGCGAATGTGGCTCCGTCCGCCGAAGGCCAATGCCCATTCCATTCCTGCCAGTTGCGCGGAACCAGCCGAGGCTGCGCTTCCTGTTTCTCAACCCATCCAGTTGCGGTTTCTTCGCGGACAAACACGCAGAATGCTTCTGCATCAGTCGAACTGCTGCGGTGCGATTTCCATTCGAACAGGCTGGCCGCGAGTCCTTCGGTGAGAGATTCGCGCGGATCCAGGCACAGAACCCACTCCGCCCCGGACGCTTGCGCGAAACCACCTGGAAGTTGCTCGTTCACCGGGCCGATGACACTTGCCCCGTATTCCCGCGCAATCCGCACGGTCTGATCGGTCGAGCCCTCGTCAACAATCAGGATCTCATCGCACGGATATAGCGTTTCAAGGCACCGCCCGATACGCCGTTCGTCATTGAGGGTGTGCAGAATTGCCGCGAGCCGGCGCATGAGAGCAAAAGTGTACTCGAAAAAAGAAAGAGACGTAGTAGTGGACTACGTCTCTCCCTGCTAACAAACATAGGTTCGTATCAGGGCATCGCTTCAGCGATGCCGTAACTGATGCAAATCAACGTCGCCTTTAGGCGCTGACCGAAAACGTCTTACTGCTGCGGCTGCTGTGAATCGCTCAGCTTCTGCCGGTTCGACGAATTCCGCGCTTCAACCACGGTGACGGGCGCCTGCAGCGTGAAATTCAGCACGGTCTCAGAAGGCAGCTTGATCTGTTGCGCCTTGGTGGCCGCCTGCACTCCGCCTCCAACGCCCGCACCGGCCGCCGCGCCGATGGCAGCACCTTTTCCGCCTCCCGCCAGCGCCCCGATGAGCGTGCCGACCAAGGCTCCGCCACCGACCTTCTCAGCAGTGTTCTTTCCCCGGGAACTGCCCGTTTTCTTGTACTGATCCGTTTGAACGTTATAGGTCTTCCCGCCAAACGAGACGCTGTCGACCTGCAACACAACCTCGGATTGGCCGGCGAATTTTCCTGCGCTCTTCACTGATGCCAGATGCCCCACCACATCCACTCCAGAAGGAATGGCCTCTTCGCCATCTGAGGTGATCGGGGTATTGAGGGTCGCCCGGAATGTGTCGCCGGTCTGGTTCTTCTCGCTGTCGATTGCGTCCACCAGACGCACGTTCAGCTGCGTGCCCTGATCCACGATGAACTTCCTGGGTGGCGGTGGTGGCGGAGGCGTAGACACTGCCGGAGTCACGTTCTGCGCAGGAGGGGCCGCTGGTGGCGGAGTGTTCGCCGCCATCTGCTGGCTGTCAGGCTCCTGCATGGATTGCTTCGCAGCCTTCTGCTCCTTCCGGGGCTTCGACGACTTCTTCGGCGATCCCGAATCGGGCTTTTCCTGCGGCATTGGCGCCGGTTCGCTCGCCGCAGCTTGCGGTGCCGGTTGCTGTGCTGGCGTCGCCGCGCTCGCCATCGCGTCTCCGATCTGCAGGTTATTGACGACCGTCTTGACTCCCGGCTCGGTAGCCGCCTGCCGCCCCGCGGCGTCGCGTTGCGCAGCATTGTCTACCGTTCCCGTCAGCGTGATAACTCCATCGTTGGCCTGTACCGAGATCTGTTTCGAAGCAAGTCCGGAATCCTGACTGTACTTTTGCATGATGTCGGTCGTCATCTGCGCATCGTTGGACTTCTTCGCGCAGGCCACACTCGCAACCAGGACTGCTCCCAGAGCAAATGAAGACACAACAGCGGAATAGGTTTTCATAAACTCGACTCCTAAGGGACCAAGGATGAGGCCCATCCTCGTCAACTACAGTTTAGATGCTTGCGGGCTTTTCTGCAGATGTAAAACCAGAAAAGTAGATCCTCGATAAACGGCCAGGGATAGCGGATGCGGTCGACTACTAGCGCTGGCATCCTGCCCGCGCAGTCTGTGCACTTCTAATTGGGAACTTGCGATGACGTTTAGTGGATGAACTTGTAGTCCACAATCGACGCGGCGAGGGCCACCTGCTCCTGTTTTTCTTCCTCGGCAGCGTCTTTGGTGCGCATCACCCGGCCTTGGCAGACCACATTGCTGTTCTTCTGCCCGGAGATTTCCTCAGGCATCTCAAACACCATTTCCACCAAAGCGTTGACGGGCAATGGCTGCGGCCCGCTGAACAGCACGCCACTCTGGCTGATGTTCTCGATGATGCCTTCGTACCAGGTGCTGGTCTTGTTGACCCGGTAGCGCAAAGGAATATCGAGCTTCAGACGGCGTGCCCGGGGAACCCACGATGGCCGCTTTTCCCGCGGATGGCTGCGTCGGATGCCCGTCTCAGCCTTGTGCTGCACCCGTTCGGTGCGCTTCATCGTCGCCCAGTCGTACTTGTATTCCGCGGCGCACAGCAGACAGACCTGGTAATAGTCGCCATCGGAGCCACGTCGTGGCCAGGAGAACTCGTGGGAACAACGCCCGAGCATAAGCACATCCATGATTTTTTGCGGCATCTTTGCAGACCTAGGAACGCGTTTCATCATCGCTCGAAGGACACGCTTTGGGTAGGTTACTTTCGTGCAATGCGTGCCGCTGGATTGCTCGTAACATTCGAAAAAAGAACTACTTACGCTGTGGAAAGTTCAAACCAGGCAGGCGCATTGTATGATCCAGCCATGTTCGATGACGTCACAGCCTTCGTTCTTTCCGGCGGAATGAGCACGCGCATGGGCACGGATAAGGCGCTCGTCATGTTCGAAAGTCGGACGCTGCTGGAGCGAGCCTTGGAAGTGGCGCGTTCGGTGACCTCGGAGGTCCGGGTCGCCGGCAATCCCGTAAAGTACGCTTCGTTCGCACCATGCGTCGAGGATTTTTACCCAAACTGCGGGCCTCTCGCGGGCATCCACGCCGCGCTCCACTCCTCGCACACCGAATTCAATCTGATGGTCGCGGTCGACCTGCCTTTTGTCACCGCACAACTCCTGGAATTTATTGTCGCTCGTGCCCAGGACGCAGCAACCGCGAGCGTCACAGTTCCGCGGGTAGGCTCCCGATTCCAGCCTTTGTGTGCCGTCTATCGGCGGGAGTTCGTTGTGCCTGCAACGCAGGCGCTGCGAGTGGGACATTACAAGATCGACTCTTTGTTTGAAACCAAGAGAACGCAGATCATCGAGGAGAACGAGCTAGTCGCGGCTGGATTCTCACCCTCGCTTTTCCGAAACGTGAACACGCCGGGAGACCTCGCAGAAGCCAAAGGGAAAGCCGGGCGCTAAGCCCGGCTCAGGATAGTGATAGACCTCGGTTCGTATCGGGGCATCGCTTCAGCGATGCCGACGCTGATGCCGAGTCAATGTCGCCTTTAGGCGCTGCTATTGCACTCCGAACCGCACCGACACTAACTTCGACACACCCGGCTCCTGCATCGTCACGCCATAGAGCACCGGAGCGATGCTCATCGTCTTTTTGCTGTGCGTGATGAGCACGAACTGCGTCTGTACGCTCATCTCTTTCACAAGTTCGGTGAACCGTCCAACGTTCGTCTCGTCGAGCGGCGCGTCGACTTCGTCGAGAATGCAGAACGGGCTCGGCACATATTGGAAAATCCCGACCAGCAGTGCCAAAGCCGTCAGCGCCTTCTCGCCGCCCGATAGCAGTAGCACGCTCTGCAACCGCTTTCCCGGAGGCGAAGCCACCACGTCAATCCCGCTCTCGGCGCTGTTCTCTTCGTCGGTCAGCTTCATGAACGCATGCCCGCCGCCGAACAGCTTCTTGAACGTCGCTTGGAAATTCTCGTTGATCTTGGCGAATGCCTCTTCGAACTTCTGCCGCGAAATTTGATCGATCTCCTTGATCGTTGCAATCGTGTTTTCGATCGAAGTGATCAGATCCTTGCGCTGTGTCTCGAGGAACTCATGCCGCTCGGCAGTCTCTTTGTATTCCTCGAGCGCCATCATGTTGACCGGGCCCATCGCTTCCAGCTTCGAGCGCATATCGCGGTAGAGCTGATCTTCGGCCACGAGTTGGTCGCCCGTAACCGGGACGATCGTCGTGTCAGCCATCAGCGCATCACGCTCGACGCTGAGCTCATTCAGGCAGGTCTCGGACATGTATTGCGCATCGGACTGTAGCTTCGCCGCATGGGCCGAAAGTTCTCCACGCCGGTCGCGGGCCTGATCGAGCAATAGCCGGCTGTTGCGCAACAGATCGTCGATCTCCGCCAGCCGAGCCCGCAGTTGCTCGGTTTCAAACTGCAACAGGCCCTCGCGAGTCTGCGCCGCATTCCGCTCTGCTTCAAGATCAGCCGCGCTCTGCAGAAGCTGCTCGTTCTCGGCCTCGCGCTGCAGCTTCTCTGCCGCCGCACCCTCAATCTGCGACGCCAGTGCCTGAACCCGCTCACCCATCTCGGCAAACAGCGATTCGATCCGCTGCAGAACGCCGGCTGCTGAGCGATGCCGCTCTTCCAGCGTTGCCACGCGTGCTGCATGTTGCGACGTCGTGTGCGCTGACTCCTCCCGCCGCTGCCGCAACGCGGCCAGATACTCCTGACCGGCCGCGATTTTCTGCTCGAGTTCGATCCGCTGCAGTTCGAGCGTCTCGATTTCCGACTGTCGCGCGCACAGAATTCCTTCCTGTTCCGACCGCTCGGCGGCCAGTCGCGCCAGTTCCATCTGCGCCACGTTCAATCGTTCGTTGACCCGCGACATCTCCGAATCCAGCTGCTGCAGCATGTGGCCCGATGTCATCGCCTGATGTTCTGCCTCGCGCTTCTCTCCCTCCAGTCGCTCCAGCAGGGAAGAGAGCTCTTTAATCTCGCGGCCGAGTGTCATCACCCGAGTTTCTTCTTCGCGCAACGCCCGCTCCAGGTCTTCCAACTGCCGCAGGACTTCGCGCAATTCGCGCTTCATCGATAGCGGGCCTTCCGCCCGCTGCTTTCCGCCTGTCACGGTCACGTTGTGGAAGCATTCGCCATTCTGCGCCAGGAAGAAGGCGTCCGGGTTTTCCAGCGCCAGTCCGCGCGCCGCATTCGACTCCGGAACGATATATCCGTCGCGCAGCTTGGGCAGGATTACTTCCAGCGATTTGCCAAATCCATCCAGCACGCGAATCGTGTTCTTCAACGGCACGATGGGCGCAATCGACGGAGGCGCCGTATGCGCCGACTCATTGAGCACGAAAGAGAACTTCGCTTGCGCATCTTCCGGATGAACTAGGAACGTTGCGCGCCCGTCGACATCAGTGCGCAACATGCGCAAGCCTTCATCGGCAGCGTCCCATGACTTTACGACGATGTAGTTGAGCTCATCGCGCAGGAAATCCTCGACTACACGCTCGTACCGCGGCTCGACTTCTAGGAAATCCGCCAACACTCCGACGGGAGCCAACCCGCTTTGCATCACTCCCGACTGGAACAGCCGACGCACCGATTCCGTCGAATATCCATGCTCCGCGATGACGGCCTCGAGCGATCCTTTCTTGCCGAGCGCCGTTGCGTACTCCGCACGCAGCACATCCAGGTTGGTCTTCGACTGGGTCTCCGCGAGTTTCTTGGTTTCGATCAGCCGCCGCACCTGCGTGATTTCTTCCGTAATTCCGCTGACCCGCTGCTTGACGCCTTCGAATTCGAGCGCCATCTGTCCGCGCTGGCCGCCGAAGGTCTCGATCTGAATGTTGGCATTGGAAATCTCAGCCTCCAGGCGCCGGGCCTCGCGATCCGAAGCCGCCAGCCGCTCTTCAGCCTGCGCCAACTGGTTTCGTAGCCGCGAAGCCTGCGACACCGTATCGAAGATCGCCACCCGCGACTCTTCCTGTTGCTTCTCGATCTCCGCGAGACTGGCTGCAGCCGCCGCAGCGTCCTGCTGGCACATCGCCAAATCGCTTTGCGCCGCCGCGACTTCAGCCGCTGCGGATTCCAAGATCTGTCGATTGGATTCGCGCTCAGCTTCCAACGCCGTCAGGCGATGTCTCGCCTGCGCGAGTTCGGCTTCGGCTGATGCCGTCCGCACGACCAATTCTGCGCAGCGTTCTTCGTTGTGCCGCCTGCGCGCGTGTGCCCGATCAATCTCCATCGCAATCTGAGCGATGCGGTCACGGTTCTCGCGTAGCTCGGCCTCGATCGCATACCCGCGCTGCGTGCGTTCGTTATGCTCACCCTCGAGGATCTGCACTTCCTCGGTCCGATGCTGCATCTCCTCGGCGAGTGTGTTAAGTTGCGCATCGATCTCCGCCGATTCTTGCTCCAGCGCGGCGAACTTGCTGGCCAGCACGACGCGTAATTTCGCGCGCATCTCATCGCGCAAACGCGCGTAACGTTCCGCCTTCGACGCCTGACGCTTCAGCGAATTCATCTGTCGCGTGACTTCTTCGAAGATGTCGTTTACGCGATTCAGGTTGAGCTTGGCTTCTTCCAGCCGCGCTTCCGCCAGACGCTTCTTCGTCTTGAACTTCGTGATGCCGGCGGCCTCTTCCAGAATCGCTCTTCGGTCCGTCGGACGGCTGCTCAGAATCTGTCCAATGCGTCCCTGCTCAATCAACGCATACGACTCCGGACCAAGCCCGGTGCCCATGAACAATTCCTGGATGTCGCGCAACCGGCACAGCTTTCCGTTCAGCAGGTATTCGCTGTCTCCTGAGCGGAACAGCCGCCGCGTGACGACAATCTCTCCCGCATGGAACTGCTGCTGATTGAACTTCCGCCGCCGGATCTTCAACACCACGTGCGGCGCTGCCGTTCCCATCGATGCGCCCTCAGCAGGCGCCGCGACGTTGTGCGCGGGCAACGCAAAGATTGGTTCATCATCCGGGAACGCCACCGCAATCGTATTGACCTTTGAACGCGGAACCTCGACTTCTTCCATCTTCCCCGGCTGCGCATCTTCCACGGCCTGATCGGTGTCTCGGGCCGCTCTGGTTCGGATCGCGGTCTCGTCCCAGTCGTCCGCGACGTGCACTTGCGATTCCGCCGAGGGCATCTCATCCTGAATATCAATTTCCGTCGCCCCGCATGCGTCCGCGCCTTTGTAGATATCCGGATCGATCAGCGTCAAAGAAACTTCGGCCATGCCCGTCGGCTTGCGGTCGCGCGTGCCGGCAAAGATCACGTCTTCCATGCGCGCGCCGCGCAGCGACTTGGCCGACTGTTCGCCGAGCACCCATGAAATCGCGTCCGAGATGTTGGACTTGCCGCATCCATTGGGTCCAATGATGGCGGCCACACCTTCCCCGTGGAACTTCAATTCGGTGCGGTCGCAGAACGACTTGAACCCGAGAATCTGCAGTCTCTTCAGTTTGAGCAACTTGGACTCCTTCGAACCAGTGGCCAGCCGATCTGTGGATGCCTCACTTTTCGCCCATTGCAGGCCCGAAAAGCAGGGAATGAAGCTTGTTTACCAGGAAGGTTCCCCTTCCGGCTTGGATGCCATCTTCACACGACACACTCACCCCAGGCTGGATAGGGCGCACACAAATTTAAGCTACTGTACCGACGAATTTCAGGCGGCGTCAAGCAATATAACACTATATGTAGTGGGGGGTTAGGAAATACCGCCTTGTATTGCACAGACATTGCAGCCACTGCTCGGTTTTAGGGTGGAGACGGAAAAAAAGGTGGGAGAACCGCGAGAGCAGATTCAGGCTAGCGCAACGAATTCTCGAGCGCAATGATGAATTTGCTCCATCGGGTTCTGATGGTCCGTTCCATTCTGTTTTTCCACAATGTCTATGTGACATCTGACCTTGTCATCCATAGGCCAAGTTGTTCATCATCGCGGAGGCCGTCAGAATGCTGATGGCGAGTGTTTCAGGGCCCAGCTTCAGGAGAAACGAAGTCTAAATCGTTTAAACGGAAGATTTTGCCCGTAAGTGATTGAGCGCCATATATTATTTCGCAAATTCCCCCCAATCCGTTGATTCGAATAGACCGGAGGGGGGAGGGGGGTAATTACTAAAAAGTAAATGGTTCCTTATCGAAGGAGCTCAAACAAAATTACGCACGCAAAAAAGAAGCGCCCGAAAGGGCGCTCCTTAAGCTGATAGCCGACGGCTGAAAGCTGACAGCTGCCTTACCCCAACTTCTCAAAGAATCTGCAAATCGTCTCGATCCCTCGATAGAAGTTCGGAATGTGGAACTTCTCGTTGGGTGCGTGCAGATTGTCGTCGGGAAGTCCGAATCCCATCATCACCGATGGAATCTTCAGCACATCCTGGAAGTCCGTCACGATTGGAATCGATCCGCCGCTGCGGATGAACACCGTGTCCTTCTTGAATGTGTCGTGCAAGGCCTGAGTCGCGGCTTCTATGTATTCGTTATCGGTGCTCACCACGCACGCGGGACCTTTGCTCCACACCTTCACCTTGGTCTCGATCCCTTTCGGCGTGGACTTCTTCACAAATGCCAGATACTTCTTCAGGACTTCGTCGGGGTTCTGGTTCGGCACGAGACGCATCGAGACTTTGGCTTTCGCCTTTGCCGGAATCACGGTCTTCGCGCCATCGGCAACGAAGCCTCCAGGCATTCCGTGAACTTCCAGCGTCGGACGCGCCCACGTGCGATACAGCACCGAATATCCCGGTTCGCCCGTGAGGACTTTCGATCCGACTTCGGTTTTGCGATAGTGCTCTT
>Ga0335080_10004692_pt1 | contig 13941 bp, 15 predicted proteins | sample Lox_Sample_34_FD_206720 | JGI IMG/M metagenome (GOLD analysis project Ga0335080, IMG submission 206720) | Soil microbial communities from Loxahatchee National Wildlife Refuge, Florida, United States - Lox_Sample_3.4 | ecosystem: Environmental > Terrestrial > Soil > Wetlands | place: USA... | reverse complement strand
CGGCGCCCCCCACACCACCGGACGTGCGGGTCCGCGTCCGGCGGTTCGCTTGGCATCCCAGAAGCGGCGGTAGGGGTCGGTGAATCCTTTGAGGCCCTGTTCGGCCCAGTAGGTGTTGGGCAGGGCGCGGGTGAGGATTGGGGAGCCTGAAACGCGCCAGTAGCCCTTGCGCGTGTAGGACCACTCAGTGGCCTCGCGCGCTGGGATGCCGAGCGCGATCAGGTTGCGCCGTTTAGTTTTGGCGCGCTTCCATTCCTTCCAGCGGACCTGCCGCAGTCGCCTGCGGAGCCATCTGTCAAGGCCCTCGAAGACCGAGGGCGTGTCGGCCAGAGCGTAATAGTTCGTCCAGCCGTCGGTGTAGCGGTTGATCTCTTCGATCCGCCGTTCCATCGAGACGCCCCACTTGCGCGAGGTCAGCTGGCGCAGACGGTCCTTGGCCCGCGTGCGGGCACCCGGGTCGATCCGCACCTTGAGCTCGTGCTCGCGGCCGAAGAACCGAAAACCCAGCAGGCGCCGGTTCTTGGCCAGGTCAACCGCCGACTTCTGCGGATTGACCTTGAGCTTGAGACGTCGCTCGACATAGCAGCTGATGCTCGTCATGACGCGCTGCCCCGCCCGTTCGCTGGCGACGTACACCCGCACGTCGTCCGCGTAGCGGACGAAGCGGTGCCCGCGCCGCTCCAGCTCCCAGTCGAGGTCGTCGAGCATGACGTTTGAGAGCAGCGGCGAGAGCGGCGACCCCTGCGGGGTCCCCTCCTCGCTCGCATGCACCAACCCGTCCGCCATGACACCCGCTTCCAGGTAGCGCCGGACCAGCCGTAGCACCCGCTTGTCATCCACCCGTCGTGCGACCCTCGCCATCAACGCGTCGTGCTGAACCCGATCGAAGAACGATTCGAGATCAAAGTCAGCGCACCACACCGCGTCATCGTTGATGAACTGGCGTGCCCGCTCGACAGCCTGATGCTGCGAGCGCCCCGGCCTGTAGCCGAAGCTATGGGGATGAAAATGAGGGTCGAAGATGGGCGTGAGCACCTGCGATAGGGCCTGGCAGATCAATCGATCCACCGCGGCCGGCACCCCCAACTTCCGCTGACCGCCCGAGGGCTTGGGGATCATCACCCTGCGCACGGGCTGCGGTCGGTAGGTACCCGCGTCAAGCGCACAGCGGACCCCCGACCAGTGGTCATGCAACCACGGCCGCAGCTCCCCGGTGCTCATCCCGTCGATGCCCGGGGCACCGGCGTTCCGCTCGACGCGTCTTAGCGCCTCGGCGAGATTACCGCGGGCCAGAAACTGCTCCCACAGGCTCGCTTCGGCGGGGTGAGGTGCGGTGTCGCCCGGCGCCGGGGATGGACTGCGCTCTGGACCGGGTCCTTCGGGCTTCACCCTCCGGCGCTCCTATCCAGGCCCCTTGCGGGGTTGGCCGCGATCGTCGTCCATCCCACGAGCCCGGGGCGTCCCGCGCCTCGGCTTCGCGTTCGGCCCTTCCCAGCGAACATCGATCCCGCTGGTAGTACGGCCTCTGCTGACTTCTCCACGGCGAGCGACGCCCTCTCGAGCGCCGCCGTCCCGCACCACCCCGCGAACCGAATGGACGGGGCATCTGGGACACCCGCGGAGATCTCCCTGGGTAAGGCCAGCAACCTTCCTCGCACACCCACCGCGTCTACGCGACGGCCCCTTGATAACGACAGGCTTTGCCGTAACCGGCCGGCTCGCCCGGACCGCCTCGCCTCATACGCGCAGCCCGCCACCGCTCCAGCGGCAGCGGACCATGTGTTCCTAGGGTCGCGATTTCGCCTCCGGCTTCCTTCCCACCCCGCCTCACGACGACGCAGTTGCCCTTGGCTTGTGGTTGGTGTCATCTCCTCCACGGGGGACTCGCACCCCCGAGCTGCTGGTCATGCCAGGCGCACCGGTGCCGACGGCCGGGACTCGGCCGACGGCAAGCTGATGTGCCGCCTGTCGGGCTCGACCGTAACCTGGGCCGGCGCCGCCGGCACGGTGGCACCCGACCCGGCCATCGTCCTCCCCGCCGGCGTCCAGCCGCAGCTCAGCGCCCAGGGCGCGCCCGGCGACGTGTTCTCGCTACTCCTCGAGACTGCGTGCCTGGATCCCTCGGGAGCTCCCGATCTGGCCGCGGCCACCGCCACCACGCCGTCGCCGGACTCGGGCGCGCGCGCCGGTTGGTTGCAGGACCCCAGCCAGACGCCGCCGGCCCTGGTGGGGACGCTGCCCAGCCCGATCGGCGTCACCGGGCCGACCCGTCCGTGGACGCCGATGCATGTCGAATGGGAGCTGAGCTGGCAGGCGGCCGCCGACGGGATCCACGGCTTCACGCTCGGCGCCGTCGACTTCGACACGCCGGAGTCGGGGTCGCTGCCCGCGACCAGGCCCGCGGTGCCGATCCAGGGCCGCAGCCGGCTGACCGCCGCGCCCGGCGCGATCACTGCGGGCGGGGCCGCGCAGGCGCTGGCCCATCTCGACGCGGCCGGGCTGCTGGGCGAGCACGCGTTCGCCGATCGCCTGAGCGCCGCGGTCACCCCGCTGGCCGCCGCCGGCGGCCGGGCGATCCATACCGGCGCGGTCGGCGCGCTCGCCGACCAGGATCTGCTGAGCGGATCGCTGGAGGCGTTCCTGGCCACGCTACGCGGCGAGACCACCGATCCCGTGCTCGGCCCCTCGGGCAGCACGAGCGCGGCCACGACACGGCCCACCGTCTCGGACCCGATGCGCGCCGGCCTGGTCTCGCTGACGCGCGCACGGGTCGTCGACTGCTTCGGTCAGCACATGTACCTCGCCGGGTCGACCGCCGCAACCTCCGCCGCCCCGAGCCGCGTCCAGATCGGCGCCGCCGAAGCAATCGACGGTGACCCCGGCGTGATGCTGCTCGTTCCGCGCTTCAACGCGCCGGCCAGGGTGATGCTGCGCTACGTCTCGGCCGACGGCAGCCGTCGCGACGCCGACACGGCGATCAGCCCCGTCTGCGGCTTCGTGCTGCCAAGCCCGATCGACGGCTCGCTGGAGTTCTTCGCCGCCGACGGAGCCGCGCTCGGTCGGCTGCGGCCCGACCAGACGCTCGGAACCGTGTGGGAGGAGGACCCCGGCCAGCCGGCGTCGCTGGGACGGCGACCGAGCGAGAGCGTCCCCAACCAGTTCCTCGGCGAGTTCGCCGACAACCTGGTGGCCTTCGACATCGCGCAGGCCGCAGCCGGGGCGCCCGCCGGCACGCAGACCGGGCTGATGGCTCTGAACCTCCTGATCGACGCCACCCGCTGGACGAAGGACACGAGCGGCTCGTCGGGCGACGAGCACCTCTCGCTGCTGCTCGGCCACCCGATCGCCGTGCTCCGAGCGGGCATCAAGCTCGACGTTCAGTACTCGGTGGGCTCGTCCTTCCCCGTCCAGCCGGGCACCGGCGTCGACCTGACGCTGCTGGCGATCCCCGCCAGCGAGATGCACTGCACGGTGGGCCTGCTGCCGCAGAAGGACGTCGGCATGCGCCGTGACTGGGTCGCGCCGGGCCTGGCCAAGCTCGCCCCCAACTGGCGCTACGGACCGGTGCTGATCGACCGCAAGGTGACCCGGATCCCGGTGCCTTCAGACGTGCAGGGGCCTGGTCCTGGCACCATCGCCCCGATCCGACGAGCTGGACCACCGACGCGGTGGTCAACGCCACCGGCACGGCGGTCATCCCCGACGACCGGGCGCTCGTGCAGGAGGGATGGCTCAGCCTGCAGCTGGCGCCGCCACCGAACTTCCCCGGGATCCCGATCGAGGTCAACGGCATCACCAAGCCGATCCGCGATGCGCACCACCGCATCCAGGGAATCGGCAACATGGATCCCGCCACCAAGCACGTGAACTGGTGGATGACGTTGGACGCCGCGATCCAGATGGTGGAGAGCGGCCGATTCCTGTTCTACGTGCTCGACGGGACGATCCAGGTTCCGATCGTGGTCGACGTCTCGCCGGCCGGGCGCAAGTTCCTGCGCACCGAGTTCGACAACAAGGCGACCGACAATCTGGAACAGCTCCAGGAGATACCGGCTCAGACATGAATCCGGTGGCCCTTGATCCCACTGCCGCGATCGGTTACGGCGACCCGGTCCCGTGGGCCGGATTCGTCCATTGTGCTGAGCGTGCGGGGCTGGGGGTCGGTAGGTGACTCAGGGCGTTCGTCACGATCCGCTGGGATTCGACGACCTCTATAGCCTCGGCTCGACCGAGCGCTCGCCGCGCGAGCCGATCACCTACACCGTCCATGCCCATGAGGGAGGCACGGGCGAGGTGACCACCGCGCCGTTCACCTTCCATGTCACCGACCGGAGCACCGCCGCACACGTGACGGGCGCCACCGACAATCATCAATCGGTCGATTTCACCCTCACCGACAGCGCGCCCGGGCTGTCCCCGAAGCTCCGCATCTGCTTCCCCGGCCTGGATTGCTTCCACGTCCAGGTGGCGCCCGGGGGAGAGGGATTGACGGTCAGCGGACAGGCGGTGTACACGGGTGATACCGATCTTCGCCGGGCTCGATCGTAACCGCGCTGCAGCGGCGCGCCCACGGCGGCCCATCCGGCATGTGGAACCCCGACGGGTATTGCAACCGGGCGGTGAATCCCGACAAATCGGTGCAGCCGCTCGCCGACACCTCATCGAACCTGCTCGTGGCGCTCGGGGTCATCGACCCGCTGTCGGGCCGCGGCGGCTCGCACGTCGGCGCGATGCCGACAACCTGACCAAGCACGAGTACGGACGAGCGCGTTACGGTGACGACATCTACTACGTCTCCAGCCGGTTCGACCCGGCCGGCAACGGGGCCGGCCACCCCGAGCCGCCGTGGCGGGTGAGCATGTGGGTGGCGGTCTACGAAACGATCGTCGGCGACCCGGACACCGCGCTGAAGCGCATCCAGTGGTTCACCTTCACGACGGGCGCGGGCTACAGGCCCCAGGGCGAGGCGCTCAACAGCGACACCGCGGGGTCGGTCCTGAGCTCGATGAGCGAGCCGTTGAGGGCCTCCTTGTTCCTGCTCGCGGCGCCGGTACTCGGCGGGCAGGTGGAGCTCCGGATCCTTCCCCCCGGCCTGCCAGGCGGGAGCCCAGTGCACGCTGGCCATGACCCCCGGCACGACCGGCGACGGCATCAACGGCGACTGGGAGCAGTGGGACCCCGTGCCTTAGTACGTCGCGTCGATCGGCGCGGCGGCGCAGCCGATGACGACCATCAGCCGCGCTGACCGGATGGCTGCCGAACGCCGAGATCGGGATCACCGCCTCGACGCGCCCGTTGGCCGGATCCCACTGCGTGCCGCAGCCGGGTCTCGTCGCTGCGCCGTTCCACGGCAAAGCTCATCGCGCGGTGAATGGGCCCCCGGTCAAGACCCCAGGCCGCGCCCGGCGACACGTGGGCGGCGATCGCGGTGGCACTCGCGGCGCATGACCCCGCCACGGATGCGTGGACCGACGGCCCCAAGGTCCTCCTCCACTACCGCCTGACCGACGTCAACCAGGCCTGGCTGTATGGCCAGGTCGAGCAGTAGGACTTCCCAGGTTCGTTGACCGATTTGGGAGTCACGCGGCGAGCTGAAGTTGTCGGATGGGCGTGTGGAGCCGTTGGAGCACTCGGTGGAGGTCCTTGCGGGTGAACTTCACTCGAAGGGACGTCCAGTTCAATCGAGCGGACCGGCCAGCGTTCGCGCCGCCGGCCGGCCGCGACCCCGATTCCGACTCGGTCACGATGTCTCGGACCCCCGACGGGTGCGGGGTGGTCCGTCCGAGACCGAGTGACTCCGCGTGCTCGACCGTGCGTGATCGGGCGTTCGTCCCCACGCCATGAAGGAGAGGTGGGGCATGATCATGGTGCGGGGGTTGGCGAGGTGCTCGCGAGCGTCCCGGTCCAGCCGGTTGAGTTCACCGGTGCTGAGGAGTCCTTGCTCGATGATCTTGCCGCGCATCGCCTGGAGGAGGTCGAGGATGACGGTGCGTCGCGGGTGGCCGGCCGGGGGCACGTCGGCGCGGGCCTCCACACCGACGTCGAGGACGCCAGCGGCATCGAGTAGTTGAGGCAGGCGTCGGCCGATGAGAATGTCTGCGCCGTCGTGGCGGTAGAGCATCTTGAAGGTGTCGGTCAGGCAGGTGTATGCCGGGTGCGGTGGTTGGCAGAGCATCGCACCGCCATCGGCCTCTTCGCATGCGATCCAGCCGCCGGGCTTGACGAGGCGGACCATCTCCGCGACAACGCGCTCGGGGTCGGGGATGTTGATGAGGATGAGGCGTGCGTAAACGAGATCAAATGATCCTGTGGGCAGCGCGGTCTGGCGGGCGTCGGCCTCGATCACGTTCACGTTGCCGAGGCCCAGTGAGGTGACATGCTCGCGCGCCTGCGCGACGTGCACCGGGTTGATGTCCAACCCGGTCACCGCGCCGGTTGGGCCGACGCCCTGGGCGAGCAGCTCGAGCACGCCGCGCGGTCCACATGCCAGCTCCAGTACCCTCCAGCCCGGCTGGATGTCGACGCGCTCGAGCAGCGCGACGGTGTGCTCGTGGAGTTCGTCGGTCTGGCTTCGCAGGCGGTCGCGTTCGGCGGCGTCGCTTCCGATCGTGTAGACCGGTGGCGTGGCAGCGGCTGAGCTGCGGCCCGCCGGGTGGCTGCACTGGTCTGTCTTGGTGACTGGTGTGCCGAGCATGATGCGGGGTCTCCTGCTCTGGTTGGCGTCGGCCGAGATGCCGTACAGCGACGTATACGTTCGTGAACCGTGGATGGTTCGCGTCGCCCAGAGCGGCTTGTGGCTCCCCGTGTGGGAGAAGGCCAGAGGGCTACTGAACGCGATCCTCGAGCTCGTTGATCCGGTCCAGGAGCTCGCATACGAGCACGGCGCCGGCGTAGTTGAGCCCCAGGTCACGCCGTAGTCGCTCGGCCCGAGCCACCCGCGCCGCGCTGCCCGGATCGAAGCGTGGGGTGTCGGCCTCAGCCGGGTGAGGCTCGAACAGCCCGAACTCCAGATAGCGCCGCACGTGCACCAGCTTGACCCCCGCCTGCCTGGCGACGACGGTCAGCTCGACCGCCTCCTCGGCGGCGACGTCGCGATCAGGCGACCCGGTGTCGCCGTGTGTGTTCATGGTCATGCCTCCCGCGGGTCAGGGCTCGAGCTTTCCGCGAGCTGCTCGTAGAGCTCGCGCTCACGGTCCGACAGCTCCTTCGGTACGACGATCTTGACGACCGCGTGGAGATCACCGCTGCCGCCACCGCGTTTCGGAAGTCCCCGTCCACGGAGCCGCAGCCGCCGGCCGCTGGACGAACCGGCCGGGACCCGGACCCGGGCCGTGCCGGTCGGGGTCTCCACCGCGACGGTCGCCCCCAGCGCCGCTTGCGAAGGAGTGATCGGGAGGTCGACGTCAAGATTGTCATTGCCGTGCCGGCGAAAGCGCGGGTGCGGCTTCAGCAGGACCCGCAGGAACAGATCGCCGGGCGGACCGCCGTGGCGCCCCTCGCCCCCTCGCCCCGCCAAGCGGATCAGCTGGCCATCACGGACGCCGGCGGGGAAGTTGACATCGATATCACGGCCGTCCAGCATCAACCGCCGTCGGCCGCCGGCCAGTGCGTCCTCGAGCGACAGCTCGAGGAGCGCCTCGCGGTCGTGGCCGCGCAGGGGCCCAGTCGCGCGGCCGGCTCGCGCCCCGAACAGCGCCTCGAACAGGTCGTCCCCGAACTCCGCATGGGTGCCCTCGCCGAACCCCTGGTGGGCGAAGAAGTCCTCGAAGCTCTCATTAGGCGCCTCGCGCTCCGCTTCATGCCAGCGCGCGCCAAGCCTGTCGTAACGCTCTCGTTTCGCGGCGTCGGACAGCACATCGTAGGCCTCGCCGAGCTCCTTGAACCGCTCCTCGGCGTCGACGTCCGAGTTCACGTCCGGGTGATACTTGCGCGCCAGCTTGCGGTAGGCGCGCCGGATCGTATCGGCGTCCGCGTCGCGCGGGACGCCCAGTACCTCGTAATAGTCCGTATAGCTCAGCGGCATCTGTGACCGAATCCTCGCTCAAACCCGTCAGCGGGCGCGCCGCCAGCGACCGAGGCTTGTCGGGGCCTTAGGGAGATCTTCAGCCGCAAGCCCAACCTGAGGCACCCGGGCAGGGCATCTCGCCCGACGACCTCGTAGACCATGTTCGCGACCGCTTGCCGTACCGGGTCGTCTCCAGGATTGCCACGCGCTCCGACGGTCGTTAGGGTCGCGCTTCCTCCGGATCTCGACCGCATCGGGCACGGGCTCCTGAGCTCGTCCACATCCGACCGTGCGTGACCTGCGCGCGGCACGACTGCTCCGGCTCTCGCGGCTGCTCGGGCCGCGCTATCCGCAACGCCACGAACAGGATCGCGAGCTCGTGCGCCTTCCCCCTGAGTCCCTCTCCGCCGACGCCTGACCGACGAGCCCCCGTTCCTGGCGAAACTCAGGGGCGTTGGCGGGACGGCCGGGGGACGTGGGTTGAAGGCAAAGGAGGCAACACCGCTCACCCCTGCTTCCGCGCGCGAAAGCGGCTGCAGTCGCTCGCGGAGGCCCAGAAGCTCGGGGATCTCGCCTGATCCTCTCCTCCGGACGGTCGCCGCCCGGGGCGCGGCGGCCTGTCCTGAGGACAATCTTCTGCCGCTTGGCGGCGACCTGAGCAACGATCTTTGGGTGGACACCGCCACGATGACGTTATACGTTGCCCGCACGGTTTCCGGGACCGGAGCTACGACATGGGAGGTAGTGGGATGGGTGTGCGCTTGAGGCTGGCGGTCGCTGCCGGGGCGGTGTCTCTGTTCGCGTTCGTGCAGGTGCTGTCGGCGTCCGCGTCGGCGGTGTCTCACGCGCCGGCGCAGAGCGTGATCGTGGTGTTCAAGAACCAGGATCGCGCCCAGCCCGCGACGCGCTCGGAAGTCGGCGCGCGCCGCCGGACGCTCGCCGGCATCCAGGGGCCGGTGCTGCAGCAGCTCGCCACCGGCAATGCGCGTGACGTGCACAGCTACACCACGCTCAACGCGGTGTCGGCGACCGTGTCACCGGCGCAGCTCTCGTCGCTGAGGTCCGATCCGGCCGTGGCGGAGGTTGTTCCCAACGGCGTCGTTCACCTCGCGCCGGCCGGGTGGGGTCGACGGACGGCGGGTCAGGGATACGATGACGAGCCCGGCGGACGTGGTCGACGCCGATTTTGACGCCGCATCCGTGCTCAAGATGATGAACGAGCGGGGTACCGTCACATGCCGGTCACCAAAGACGGTGCACTGATCGGTGTGATCTCCCTGCGAGACCTCGCCCGGGTGGCCTCGATCGGACCAAGCGAGGTGCCGCGAGGGCTCGAGGGCGTTGTGGTTGCAGACACCGAGCTCGGCGACGTGTGCGGCTCGGACGGCTTCTATCACTACCGTCAGTACTCCGCCGTTGATCTCGCCAGGAGCCAGCCGCTCGAAGATGTCTGGCGCCTGCTCATCGACGGGGAACTCCCCACCACGCAAGCGGAGCGAGCCGCATTCGTGGCCGAAGTGCGTGGGTTGCGGGAGATCCCTGCGCCAGTGTCAGCCGTGCTTCCTGAGATCGCGCAGGCGTCCGAGCCGCTGGACGGACTACGCACCGCGCTCTCGCTGGCTGCCGCTGCGCGAGGTTGCCGCCCAGTCTACGACCTAGATCCGGTGACCAGGCGCGCGGACGCCTTGTTCGTCGGCGCCGTGACGCCGACGATCCTGACCGCGCTTCACCGGCTACGACACGACCAGCAGCCGCTGGGTCCGCGTGACGATCTCGATTACGCCGCGAACTACCTGTGGATGCTCGGCGGCACCGAGCCCGACCCGCGCCATGCGGACGCGATCAAGCACTACCTGGTATCGACCATCGATCACGGCTTCAACGCCTCCACCTTCACCGCCCGGGTCATAGCCTCGACCGGGGCAGACATGGCAGCGTGCATCACAGGCGCCATCGGCGCGCTGAGCGGCCCGCTCCGGTGGCGCCCCCAGTCGCGCCCTCGACCTCCTCGACGAGATCGGCTCGCCCGACCGCACGGGGTCTGTTGTCACGGAGAAAGTGCGTAACGGAGAGCGAATCATGGGGTTCGGCCATGCCGTCTATACCACCGAGGACCCTCGCAATGTAATGCTCAGAGAGGTCGCGCAGCGATTGCGAGGGCCGCTCGTGGACCTCGCGATACAGGTCGAGCAGACCGTCGTGAGCGTGCTGGCCGAGCTCAAGCCGGGTAGACAGCTCAACGCAAACGTTGAGTTCTACGCCGGCGTGGTCATGTCCCTATGTGGCGTGCCTCCGGACATGTTCACCCCGACGTTCGCTTCCAGTCGGGTGATCGGTTGGAGCGCAAACGTGCTGGAACAAGCGGCGGACTCAAAGATCATCCGACCCAGCGCGCGATACATCGGGCTGCCGCCACCACAAGCAGTCCCGTCTATCCGATGAGCGCCCGGTAACAGCACGTCGCCACGTGTCACAGCCATTCGCGACAAGGGGGCAGTGCCCGAATGTTGCCGCTAGATGCGAGCGCAAATTTCACCAATGTCACCGTCGATGCCAGTTGGAGCCCAGATGACTTGAGCAGCGAGTGGGACCCGAGTTGCACCTCCCGAAGTCCCACCGCCGCAAACAGGCCGATGTGTTGCCGATTCGCGAGGTCGTCTGATGACAGTGGTAACCTACCAGCAGACTTCCCTGCGCAGATGCTCAGGTGGCGCCGGAGGAGCGGGTTTCCGCCGGCAGCTTGCTCGCATCGCGTACCCGCAATTTCCTTAATCCAGTTGAGAACGGTTGGGAGCGGGGTGTCGCGGCGATCTCCGGGTGCTACGCGGGTCGACTGCGTATGCTCTTGCTGTTTGGGCTGCCGGCAGCCCAGTGGGCTTGTTCCGGAGGAGGTCTTCTTCCCTTCGGCTACGGTGCCACGCCGTTCGAGACCACGCTCGTGATGGCATACGGAGGCACCCGAGCGGAGCTGATCGAGGTGCAAGCGCTCGGCGCCCCGCGGGCGCATCACGCCCCACATCAGCGGTTCGGGCTCGATCAAGTCGAGCAGGTCTACCGTCGCATGCCCGAAGGAGGCATACAAGGGCGCGCCGTCGTCACACCGAACACCTGAGACGAGCCCGCCGCCACCCAAACCGAAAGAAATCACTGTCTCGGACGAGCAGCGGCGCTGCCGAGCGACGCCTCCATTCTCCCGAGCGGCAGCGCGTCCGCGTTGCCGTGCGCTGCCTAGATGACGAACACCGACGACCTCTCCCTAGAGGGCTCGCTGTTCTTCGCAACGAGGGAGGTCGTCGACGTCGCCAGAATTGACGCCCACCTGTGCCAGTACCAGCACCCACGTGGTGGCGTCACCTGGAGGCCTGCGCCTGGGTAGCGGCGGGCCGGAGCGCATGCTCTTGGGCGACAGTGCGCCGGGGTGATACGTCTCGTCCGGAGGGGTGTCATGGTCGGCGGTGTCTCGAAGGGGCCCGTCCGACGAGCGCCGGGCGTCGTTCGTTACAGCTGGATCTGCTGGACCGTGCCCGAGCCACGGTTGGTGACCCATACGGCATCACCAATGACCACGACGCCCGTTGGATCGTGGCCGACCGTGATTGGCTTTCCGATGGGCTCTCCCGTGGAACCGTCGAGGCGTGTGACCGTATCGTCGCGCCTGTTCGTGACCCAGGCGGAGCCGAGGCCGAAGGCGATCGCGAACGGCGCTTTGCCGACCCGGATTGTCTTCACCTTGGCGTTCTGGCCTAGGTCGATTCGCGACACCGTGTCGTCGCCTTGATTCGCCACCCACACGGCGTTTGCGCCAACCGCTACGCCAGTGGGTTGCCGACCGACCGGAATCGTCTTAATTACCTGACCGTTGACGATCCGGTCGACGTTGTTGTCGTCCGAGTTCGCGACCCATACGGCGGTGCCGCTGGAGGCGATGCCCCGGGGAAACCCTCCGACGCGGATTGGTGGACCGATCGGCGTGCCGGCACGAGCATCGATCACACTCACGGTTCCGGCGCGGGCGTTCGAGACGAACACCGAATTTTCATCGCCTGTTATGAACTCCGGGTGGCGCCCGACCTGGATCGGCGTGCCCGGCTTGCCTGCCGCGACAGTGATCGGCGTCAGCACACCCGAGTCGGCGCTCGACACCCAGAATGTGCCCGCCGTGCTGAAGACCCCAAACGGTCCGCGCTGTAGCGCGATGTCGGTTCGGATCTTGCCGTCCTTTGAAACCCGGGTGACCGTCGAGTCGTCGAAGTTGGCGACCCACAGCACGCTGGAGTTGCCGGCGATCCCGATCGGCGCCTTACCGACCCGGATCGGAGAGCCGACAACATGAGCACCCAGCGCCACGTGCCGGTCGGCACCGTGCCCGCCGGACCTCAATAGTACGACCGCGACGACGGCAACCGCGGTGGCGAGGACCCCCAAGGCAGCGACCAGCACTCGCCTCCCGGATCGCCGGCCGCGGGACGGCGAGCGGGCGCGCGCATCATCGACGGCGACGGCGCTCGGCGAGGCCACCGTCGCGGCCCGTGGCGGCTGTGATGGGGCAGGGTGAGGCCTTGTCGTGGAGCCGCTGAGCGACGATGCCGCAGTCTGTCTCGGCCGCTCGCTCGAACTTACTCCGAGCGCCAGGCGCGCTGCGTCGATCAGCTCCGAGCAGGTCGAATAGCGGTCCTCGGAGGACTTCGCCATCCCAGTCGCGACCACGTTGTCGATTGCCGTCGGAAGCGCAGGGCGAAGCTCCGTCGGCCGCGGCGGGGGGTCGTGGAGATGCGCGTAGAGGACGGCCATCTCCGAGTCTCGTTGGAAAGGACGGGAGCCCGTCAAGCACTCGTGGAGCATGCACGAGAGCGCGTAGATGTCGGTGCGCGCATCAACCTCGCGGCCCTCAATCTGCTCGGGTGCAACGTATCCCACGGTTCCCAGAAACTGCCCGGTCCTCGTCAGCGCTCTCGAGACCTCCCGAGCGCTCGCCCGCTTCGTGATTCCAAAATCGGTCAGATAGCAATGGCTCGAGGCGATCAACACGTTCCCCGGCTTCACATCCCTGTGGATCAGGCCCCGACTGTGCGCGGCATCCAAAGCGGCGCCCACCTGATCGAGGATCGCAACCGCCGTCGCGGGCTCAAGCGGCCCCTCCCGCCGGAGGAGGTCGGCGAGGTCGGTGCCCTCGACGTACCGCATCGCGATATACAGCGTTCCCTCGAAATCGCCCGCGTCGTAGACCGTGACCACGTTCGGGTGGTCGAGCGATGCCGCCAAGCGCGACTCCCGCAAGAACCGCTCGCGGAAGTCGCCGTAGCCGCTCAGCTCCGGGGCCAGGACCTTTAGCGCCACCTCGCGCCCGAGATGAACGTGCGTTGCGCGATACACCACGCCCATGCCGCCACGACCCAGCACATCGCCCAGGAGGTAACCACCCAACCGCGTCCCCGGCTGCTGCTCAGCGCCCACGAGCAGACACTACTCCTCGCGAGAGGGTTCGGCGTCTCTCCCGGCCTCCCCGTCGCAGGTCCAACGGTCGGGCCCGCGAAGCCAGGCCCTCTCGCCTCCCGAGGCACGCCCCGCGTACGAGGTTGCAGTAGCGACGGCGCGTTTGCTACTGGAAGCTCATGTGGCAACCGGCGGACGGCGGAGCGATCGAGATGCAGCACGTCTGATCGTGGTCGTAACCCCGTAGCGGTGCGATACCGATGATGCAGCGGTCGACGCGGCCCGGCCGCCGCCGCCGGGCTTCTCGCGAGTCCGGTTGGTTAGGTGCAGTTGATGTGGATGAGGTGCAGCAACCAGCCGCGTGACGTGCCGCCGGCAACGAGATCGATGGTGCCAGCGCAGTGGTGAGTCCCGTTGGTGCGGACCGAGGTCGTGCGGACGGCGACTGTGGCGGCGGTGCTCGACTGACTGGTGACATCCGCTGCCTCGAATGTGATCGAGCG
>Ga0335080_10004691_pt1 | contig 13941 bp, 14 predicted proteins | sample Lox_Sample_34_FD_206720 | JGI IMG/M metagenome (GOLD analysis project Ga0335080, IMG submission 206720) | Soil microbial communities from Loxahatchee National Wildlife Refuge, Florida, United States - Lox_Sample_3.4 | ecosystem: Environmental > Terrestrial > Soil > Wetlands | place: USA... | reverse complement strand
CTTGCGAATGTCGGGCCTCCACGCGACCGCGGCGATCATGGGGACGGCATGGAAGAACAGCACGATGTCAAAGGAAAACGGATCGGGGATCGTAGAGCGCCGGATGATCTCGATATAACACCAGGCAGCCTGGTTCGAGACCCACAAGGCGAAGCCGAGGGCGACCAGACTCCAGAAACTACGCTCTTCGCGGGGCCGTGTGCAGGCGTTGAAAACCAGGCTGCCAGTGGCGGCCAACATCAAGACTAGTCCCGCAACGTCGGCAAAGATGGTCAGGCCGAAGCTCTGATGCGCCGTGTGAGACACCACGGCGAAGGCCAGAGTGATTCCGGCCGCTGCAACGAACCAGCGGTGACGCCGAAGCAGACCCATCCATCCTTGATTCTATGAGAGGCAACAAGCCACCTGAGATAGGGTGTGGGACGAACATGGTTACTTTCGTCACTTCCGACCTCGGCGGAACGAATGCCGCCCGGCGGACACCAGCAACGCCTCGACGCGATGTTCTAGAATGACGGGGAGGAGGGCGGCGCCCGATGACGCCTTCCGCTGGTGATTCCAATGGCCTTTCCTGTAACACGCCTTCGCCGCCTCCGCCGCACAGCGGAACTTCGCAACATGGTCGCCGAGACCCGCCTGACTCCTGACGCATTCGTCTACCCGATGTTTGTGTGCCCGGGAGAGGGGGTCCGGAAAGAAGTGCGGTCGATGCCGGGTGTGTTCAATCTTTCGGTCGATGAAGCCGTCAAAGAAGCCCGCCAGGTGCATTCCCTCGGGGTTCCGTCGATCATCTTGTTCGGATTGCCGGACAAGAAAGATGAGGTTGCAACGGGCGCGTGGGCGGAGAACGGGATCGTGCAACAGGCGGCACGGGCAATCAAGCGCGAAGTGCCGGGCCTTGTCTTGATGGGAGATGTTTGTCTTTGCGAATACATGTCGCATGGGCATTGCGGAATCGTGAAGGCCGCACCTCAGTCCCTGGGCGCCGCGGTCGCGACGCCTCCCGTAACTACTGACTACGAGATTGTGAACGATGCGTCACTGGAGTTACTGGCGCGGACCTCTGTATCCCTGGCGAAGGCGGGGATCGACATCATCGCGCCTTCTGACATGATGGACGGAAGAGTGGCTGCGATCCGTCGCGCGTTGGACGATGCCGATCTCATCAATACGCCGATCCTTTCGTACGCCGCAAAGTTCGCTTCTGGATTCTATGGACCTTTCCGCGAGGCGGCAGATTCAGCGCCGCAGTTTGGCGACCGGCGTTCGTATCAGATGGATGGCGCGAATGTGCGAGAGGCCATGCGCGAGATCGCAGAGGACGTTGCCGAAGGCGCGGACATGATCATGGTGAAGCCCGCGATGCCCTATCTCGACATAATCTCGGCCGCGAGAGAACGATTCGATCTGCCACTGGCCGCGTACCAGGTATCGGGCGAATACGCGATGATCGAGGCAGCCGCCCGCAACGGCTGGATCGAGCGCGAACGCGTGATGATGGAATCGCTGCTCAGCATCATGCGGGCGGGCGCCAGCACGATTCTGACTTATTACGCAAAGGACGCCGCCCGGTTGCTGGGCTAAGTCCACAGCAACGCACCCTTCAGACAACTCACATCGGCCGGTGCGCATCTACCTTGGGCCGCTCGTCTCGTGATACTCACCCTGGCGGGCCTTTGTCCGTCTTTATTCTTTACGCAGTATCCGCCGGGAAAGCCATCGATGAGGGCGCTGCGTAGTGATCATTAAAAAGAATGGGAATGGTGCGACACCGCCGCTTCCTTCATTTTTCATCATTGGGCCTCCACGAACCGGGACAAGCTGGCTTCACGCCGTGCTCAGCCACAGAGCATGGCTCTCGCACCCTACAAAAGAGACTCGCTTCTTTGACAAGTACTTCGACCGCGGAATTCACTGGTATCGATGGCACTACCGTCGCGCGGGAGACGGCCGCCCTGTGGGAGAAGTCGCCCCCACTTACTTCGCCTCGGAGGAGGCCCGGGAACGGATCGCCAGGCTCATTCCGCACGCGAAAATCGTGTGCACGTTTCGCAATCCGTCGGACCGCGTCGTTTCTTTGTACCGGCTAAAGCAAGCGTACGGGCTCACGCGATGGAGCCTGGAAGACGCTCTCCGAAGAGATCCTGAGCTCTTGGAGTCGAGCCGGTATGCGAAGCATTTGATGGAATGGCGCAGAGTTTTTGGAGAGTCGCAGGTGATGGCGACGGTGCATGATGACATCGAGACCGATCCCCAGCAATATCTCGACCGGCTTCTCGACTTCCTCGAGATGCCGCGATTGCGGCTCACCGCGGCGCAGGTGCGGCGTGTGTTGTCGTCCGAGGATATGACCGAACCGCGCCACTATCATTGGACCCGAGGCGCGCTCCTGATGGCCGACTGGGCCAAGAAGCGGCGGCTGGACTCGCTTGTATCTGCGGCCAAGAGATTCGGAGGGCACCGGCTGTTCGTCGGCGGCGGAAGGTCTTTCCCTGAGCTTTCTGTGGACGAGCGAGCGGCGCTGCGACAACTTCTGCGCCCCGAAGTCGATGCCCTCGAATGTCTGTTGAACCGCGACTTCTCAGGCTGGAAATAGCTCAATCGGAGTTCGTTGCTACGTCTTTGGATGGTGGATATAGATCACGACGCCGAAGGCCCATGATGGAGGCAACAATGGACTCCGGAAATCCCCCAATGCTCGCGTTGTAACGGCGTACGTCTTCGTTGAAGGCGGCGGAGACAGCGATGCGATCTTTAAGTTCTGCAGAGCTCTCGTTGTTCCTTCGCTCACGGAGCGCTGCATCAAGCCTGGCCCGCGCACGATCGTTCGCATCGCGAAGGCGTACAAGGTCTCGATAGAGGACATAGCCGTAGCTGAAGACCGCAGCGGCGAAGACGAAGAACACGAGTTGCGAGATTGTGCCGCTGTCCATAGATTAATCTTAAATAATGTAGTGCGAGCGCTGAAACCGATCCTGACGGTCCAACAGCGTGGCGGCTTGCTCGCGGGTAACTCGCTTAGACACGCGAAAGCGGGACAGCGATTAGCTGTCCCGCGTAGATAGCCTGAGACGAAGACCGTCACCTCAGGGGCTAAAGCCCGGTTCTCTGCGGCTTCCTGCGGCACGACTGAAGTCGTGCCCTTCCCAAACCGCGCTCTAATCTTTGCTCGGCTTCTTTGGCGTCACGTCGCAGGCGCTGCGGACTTGATCCATGTTCAGGCCGGCAGGCGAGAATTCCGCGATCTCGCGGCCGTTGCGGGTGGGCAGCGCAACATTGAAGACCTGGGCGCCCATTGCGCCGCGTACCGTGCCCTTATCCATGGAGAGGAACCGGCCGCGTGGGCCCCAATTCCAGCCGTGGTAGGTGTGGAAGTCGTCGATGCGGACTTCGACTTCAAGTTGGGGCTGTCCCCAAAAGCCCGGGCGGTTCGGAGGTGGCAGCCGGACGCCAGGGTTGAATTCAGAAAACTTGAGCTTGCCGTCTTCACAGTAGAGTTCGACGCGGGGCTTGAAGTCTGGATCCTCGCGGAAATAATTGTTGGCCACAAGTTCGAAGCGGACTTTTTTCGCGCCCGACATTTTGTCCACAGATCGAAATTGCATCCATTTCCCGCCGGCGCTGACGCCATCCTGCTCGTCCTGGTAAGGGCTCATGGATCCTTGGGAGAAAGCCAAGGCCGGGAAAAAGTACATAAGACTGAATAGGGCGGCAGAAGAGGCGAGCGTACGAAATCGCAAAATACGAAAGAAGCGCAATGGGTTCACGGTGCCCTCCAGAAACAGACATCCCTATTATCTTGAACACGGGAAAGCACTGAAAAGTTGCATGTCGGCTCAGGCTAAGCGCGATCAGCGGGTGTCGATTTTCAGGACTAGATAGACCTGCGAGCGATTATCGAACTGGCTCACAGATTTTGTGTCGCTCTTATGATTCTTGAACTGCGCGTACACCTCGTAGTCGATTGCCTCGGAAAGCGCTGGGAAGCGGAAGGCTCCGTCGGCGCCGGCAATGTAGGTTTTCACCGTCCGATTACGGGTGTTGGTGACGTAGACGACTGCGTCGGGTAAAGGATTATCCTGCTGGTCGAGGACCTTCCCAAATAGAAGGCGGCCGACCTGCTTGTCTTTCTTGTCCGGCGAAGCTGCGCCAAGCGCGCTGAGCGTCAGCAGCGCGACACAAGAAAAAACTACAGCTTTCATCACTGAGCGGTGGTGAATCATGCTGTTCCTATTCTCTCATGACGGGGTGGGAGGCCGCGGGGAAAGTCAAGATGTCGACTGCCGACCAAGCAGGCCTCAGGCTCTAAAGAGCAGACATGCCACCGCTTTGGCGGCGCGAGTAAACTCGTGCCCTTCCCGATTTCTTTTGATCCGCTTTTGCTATTTCGTGGCCTTTTCCGGGCCCGTCAGTGGGTTAGATGCAGGCCGGTGTCTTCGCGTTCGTCGTTGTAGACATGGACGGTTACTTCCTGGACGAGGTGTAAAGGTATGCCATCGGCGGGCTTAAAGTGCTTTAGATCGACCGAAAGGATGTAATCGGCCTCTTTGGCCGGCAGGCGCTGCTCGAATTCGCCGTGGTGGTCGGAATACACCTGCCATTTCGGCTTCTTGTCCTTGGCACGGCGAATCTGGACGGTGACTCCATAGACGGGGCGGTCATCGGGGCCCCACACGGTTCCGACGATGACGGCATAGGGTCTTCCTCTCGATTTCTGGGCTGCGAGAAATCCGTTCGGAGATTGAAAACTGGGGACGAACAGAAAAGCGGAAAGGACCACGACCAACGTCAGCGTAACGAGAAGGGAGCGACCGCGCTGGCTAGGAGTAGTCACCGTCTTCGCTCTCCTCCTCTTCTTCATCCTCGTCTTCTTCGTAGCCTTCCTCCACCGCCTTCAGCTCTAACGGGCTGGTAGTGACGACTTCAAAGTCAGTTCCACATTCAGGACAGGAGATGACTTCCCCTTCGTCCATTTCCTCTTCTTCCACATCCAAATCAGTTTCACATTCGGGGCAGAGCACCATAAAGCCTCCCAAAAGCAATTAGAGCCTCCTGATAATATTTAGATTCTCCCTGTGGATTGGTCAAGGGGACGGGTTTTGGGGCCTAACACATTCTTTTGGGCGACGGCAAATGGCCGTTCCACTTCGAGCCGCGCCCACCGGAGTTCCCGATCATGGCTCATTCTGGAAAGTGGATGCTTTCTGCGCTGGCCTGGCTGGCGTCAATTTTTGTTGTGGTGCTCTCAGTGCAGGCAAAGACTGGGGATGCGCCAGCGCTTACCACCGATCCGAAGATCGCGGATGCCTTGCGGCAGGTTTCGGCGCAGCGCATTCAAACGAACATTGAAAAGCTCGTGAGCTTTGGGACACGGCTCACCTTGTCGGCGCAAGATGAGACGGCGATTTCTTCAGGCCGGGGAATTGGCGCCGCGCGCGAGTGGATCAAGTCGGAATTCGAGCGCTACTCCAAAGACTGCGGCGGATGCCTGGAAGTCAAGACCGATAGTTTCACCGAGCAGCCGGTGGACAGGATTCCGAAGCCTACTGAAATCACCAATGTTTATGCGGTATTGAAGGGATCGGACCCGGAGAACGCGAAGCGCATCGTGCTGGTGACGGGGCACTATGATTCGCGCAATAGCGACACGCTCGATGTGAATGGAGATGCTCCGGGAGCAAACGATGACGCGAGCGGAACTGCGGTAAGCCTGGAATGCGCACGCGTGCTGAGCAAGATGAAGTTCCCGGCGACGATCGTTTTTCTGACTGTTGCAGGTGAGGAGCAGGGACTGAACGGAAGCAAACACTTTGCCGAAATGGCCAAGCAACAAGGATGGGAGCTGGAAGCTGTTCTAAACAACGACATCGTAGGCGGCGACAAGAATCCTGAGCAGGATCATTCGGTCATCCGCGTGTTCTCGGAAGGCGTACCCGTCGCTGCGTCGGAGCAGGACATTCGGCGCATTCGCGGTCTAGGCGGTGAAAGCGATTCCAGTTCGCGCCAACTGGCGCGCTACATGGCCGATGTCGGCCGGACCTACGATACGGGCGTGAAACCGATGCTGATCTTCCGGCAGGATCGTTACCTGCGCGGCGGCGATCATTATTCATTTAATCAGCAGGGATTCTCCGCGGTGCGGATCACGGAGTACCGGGAAGACTTCAATCATCAGCACCAGAATGTGCGGGTCGAAAACGGCATCCAGTTTGGCGACCTGCCGAAATTCGTCGACTTCGACTATGTTGCGCACGTTGCGCGTCTGAATGCAGGAACGCTGGCATCTCTGGCGTCGGCACCGGCGCCACCGGCGAACGTGCATATCGTCACCAAAAATCTGGAAAATGATTCCACGCTGACATGGGATGCCTCGCCGGGAGGATTGGCTGCGGGATATGAAGTCCTATGGCGCTCGACGACGAGTCCAGAATGGGAGCATTCGCAGAACGCGGGAAACGTGACGCAAGTGACGATGAAAATGTCGAAGGACAATGTGATCTTCGCGGTATGCGCGCTGGACGGTGCAGGACATCGGAGCCTGCCGGTCGTGCCGGTGCCGCAACGGTAGAACGAGTAGAATTGTGCGAGGGGAAATCGATTGAGGCGTAGCCGCGAACCCATGACGTTGAGCTTCCCGCCGTTCACACGGGCGGTGATGTGGCTCATCGGCATTAATACAGCGTTTTATCTGCTTTACCTCGCCTTGGGTGTGGCGAGGATCGATATCTATGACTTCACCAAGAACTACTTCGGACTGACTCCGGTTAACGTCGTTCACGGATGGCTTTGGCAACTGGTCACCTACGGCTTCATTCACTACGATTTCTGGCACTGGTTCGGGAACATGCTCGGCTTATGGATGTTCGGGGCGAGCATCGAAAATGGGTGGGGCTCGCGACGCTTTGTCGAACTATTTTCAATTGGAGTTGTCGGCGCTGCGCTGACGACGGTAGCGCTGTCCTACGCTCACATCCTGGGAAATCCCGCAAAGGCAACCGTCGGAGCATCCGGCGGCGTCTTCGCTGTCCTCCTCGCGTTCGGAATGTTATACGGCGATCAGGAAATCATGCTGTTTCCGTTCCCATTCCTGATTAAAGCAAAATACTTCGTAGGAATTCTGATTGTTGTGACGCTCGCTCTGGCGATGGCAGGCGGCGGACAGGTCGCCTATGTCGCGCATCTCGGCGGATTGTTTTTTGGATGGCTATACATCCGGCGCGGGATTAAGGGACCACTCGTGAATGTCAGTTTTTCCGAACGCTACTTCGCGATGCGCAATTCCTATTACCGCTGGAAACGCCGGCGGGCGGCGAAAAAATTCGAGGTTTATATGCGGCAGCATGACCGCGACGTCCACTTCGACGAGCACGGAAATTACATTCCTCCCGAAGATGATTCGCGCAAGGGCAACGGCGGCGGGAAGTCCGGGTGGGTGAATTAGGTCTTGGGTCTTGGGTTCAGAGTATTTGCTTGCTTCGCTCGCAAGATCTTCCGTAGAGACGTAACTTGTTACGTCTCTGCTTGCGGCATATCGGATCGTGGCCAGAGAGACGTTGGTAGCAACGTCTCTACGACAAGAGTTGGATGAATTCGGCTAAAATCTCCTCCGGTAATCGTGCTTCCTTCCCTTTTCCCTTGAATCCCAGGTCGTGGCCGGCGCCTTCGACCGTCAGGAGCTTCGTCTTGGCCGGAATCATCTTGATTGCGCGCTGAAGTTCTTCGACCGATCCGAAGGGATCGCGCGAGCCGCTTACAAACAAAGTCGGCGTGCGGAGGTCGGGCAGATGCTGGGTGCGTTGCTGCTCGGGGCGGCGCGGCGGATGCAGCGGATACGACAACAGCAACAGGCCCGCGACCAGACCGGGCTCTTCAGCGCAAAGCATGCTGGATTGACGTCCGCCGTAGGAGTGACCGCCCAGGAACAGCTTCCCTGAGACAGTGCCATTAGCTTTTGGAAAATCCCCGCTTCTCCCAGAATCAGGGAGAAATGGGGCACCCAAAAGACTCTTGATCACGGCGATGGCGTTTCTCAGGCCGGCTCGGTCGCGGGCAGCATCGGCGGGTCCGGGAGGCCCGAAGGATCGAGCTTGCCGGTAGGGCAAGTTGCAGCGCAGAACTGTGTATCCCGTAGCAGAGAATTTCTCACCCAAGGCGCGTAGCAGCGGGGCTTGGGCGTTGCCTCCTGCACCGTGGCTCAGGACCAGGCCATTTCCGTTGGGCGTTTCCGGGGAGTGCAGGAATCCCACGACATGGGGATCGATGGTGCGATCGGCGAATTCGCGAATGGAGTTGGGCAAGAAAACATTCTAGAGCAGCGTGGGAAATCGCGCCGAAGTGTTCAGCGCAGCAATTCGTCGACGATGGCTTCCACGTGAATGACCGTTGTATCCAGAATCTTGAGATCGGTGCCGCTGGAATCGCGCAGCAGCAGAGGAAGTTCTGTCCCGGCCAGGACCAGCGCTTCGATGCCATCTTCAGATTGCATGCGGTGCGCAATCCGCAGAATGCCATCCCGGGTATTTTGCAGAAATTGATTCTTCAGGAGCTCATCGATGTAGCTCCTGTGGATGAACTCGCGCTCCGGTTCCTTCGGCACGACTAAAGCAATGTCCGCCCGCTCGAACTCCTCCGGATAAAAGCGAGCCCGCATGGTAAATCCGGTTCCGAACAGGCCCACCTTCTTTAAGCCAAGTGCTTTGGCATGTTTTGTAGTGGCGCGAACGATGCTGACCAGTGGGATGCTGGAGCGGCGCTGGACCTCATCGAACACGAGATGCGGCGTGTTTGCGGCGATACAGCCGAACTCCGCCCCTGCGCTCACGAGCGCGTCCAACCCGGAGGACACATAGTCGGCCAGATCATCGAGCCGCCCAGCATCGAGCATCGCGATGCCTTTATCGACGTCGAGGCTGTTGATGATGATGTGAGGATAACCAGCGTTTGGTTTTCGGAAGCGGTATCGTGCAATGATGGAGCGGTAATAGTCGATCGTGGACTCGGGCCCTAGTCCGCCAATAATTCCTACAGTTCGCATATCAGCCGATCACAACTTCGCTCAGCGTTTCATACACTTTTACAATCTGAACCTCATTCCCCAATTTCGCCCAGCAGCGAAGCATGTCGGGGTCTTCCAGAGCCGTGCGGCGGGCTTCTTCGGATTTCCAGTAGCGCAGAAAAACATAATGATGGTCGCGGTCGCGGTAGAGGAAGTCGCGCCCGTATCCCTTGTTGGCGACGATCGAGGTGAGTTCCTGAAACGTCTTGAGCGCGGCAGACTCCATGTCAGGGGCGGGTTCCCACACTGCTACGGACAGTATCTCTTCCGGCATAAGCGGGAATTATAGCGTGAGGAGATGCTCTGCTCAGGGCAAATCACCGGACGAATGCCCGCCGCGCTAATGTTTTCGCGCCGGCTTCTTCGGATGCACGATCCGCTCCGCTTCCTGTTCCGTGACGACGTGCAGCCGCATGAGATTCGTCGAGCCCGAGGCCTGCCGAGTGCCGGCCACAACGCCCAAAACGTCCCCCGGCTGGATTTGACCGCGGCGAACCAGATCCTGTTCGGCCATCGCCACCATCTGCTCGGCAGAGCGCGCCTGCGCGCACCGGACAGGATGCACGCCCCAATACAGATTCATGCGATTGACTACGGGCGCAATGTGGGTAAAGGCGTAGATCGGCGCCTTCGGACGATATTTGGAAACCATGCGGGCGGTATTGCCGGTTTCTGTAAAGATGGCGACCGCGCCCATGGGCAGGTCTTCGGCAGCATGTGCGATCGCCTCGCAGATCGTCTCGGCAACGGACAAGCCGCGCTGTTCACGGCGGCGGCGCATCTGGCCGAGGCCTTCGTGATTGCATTCCGCCTCGACGATGATGCGCGACATGATCGAGACCGATTCGCGCGGATATTTTCCGCTGGCGGTTTCGGCGGAAAGCATGACGGCATCGGTGCCGTCGAATATGGCGTTCGCAACATCGCTGGCTTCGGCCCGCGTCGGGCGCGGATTCTCGATCATCGATTCAAGCATCTGGGTCGCGGTGATGACGGGCCGGCGCCATGCCGCGGCTTGCCGGATGATGTGCTTCTGGATGACCGGAACCTTTTCCGGCGCCATTTCAACTCCGAGATCCCCGCGTGCGACCATAACGCCATCGGCAACTTCGAGAATTTCTTCCAGGTGATCGATCGCCTGCGGCTTTTCGAGCTTCGCGATGACCGGCACGTCGCTGCCGTTGTTCGCGATAATCTGCTTGACCATCTTCACGTCCGCGGCGGTGCGGACGAACGAAAGAGCGACGGCATCGACGCCGTGACGCAGGCCGAATTCCAGGTCTTTACGGTCTTTATCAGTCAGTGCGGGGATGGAAAGCGCGACACCCGGCAGGTTGATTCCCTTGTGTTCGCCGAGAATGCCTCCGTTGATCACATCGCAGAGAACATCTTTGCCTCGGATGGAGCGCACGCGGAGTTCGATCAGGCCATCACTGAGAAGAATTCGCGCTCCCGTCGATAGCTCACGGGCGAGATTGGGAAAGGTAGTTGAGATCCGTGTTGCGTTCCCTGGAACATTTTGCGGGGTTATCGTGACGATCGAACCCGTTTTGAGCAAGACCGGCTTACGTTGCTCGAGCAGACCGGTGCGGATTTTGGGGCCTTGGAGATCCTGAAGGATGCAGACGGTCCTGCCTTCACGATGAGCGGCGCGGCGGACTCGCTGGATGTTGTGGGCATGATCTTCGTGAGTGCCGTGGGAGAAGTTAAGCCGGGCGATGTCCATTCCGAGGCGCAGCAGCTCGCGCATGGCGGCTTCGGTGCCACAGGCAGGACCGATGGTGCAGATGATTTTGGCGCGGCGCTGGGTAGAAGCAGATACACGTTCGGCAGCGGACGGTTGTGTCTGTTTCAACTTGTCTCCGGGCTCAAACAGGAATGTTGGTAGGTTACAACAATGTCTTTGAGCGCGAACCCGAGGTGCTAAAGCCCTGTTCTAACTTTCAGACTGACGCGGCGCTAAAGCGCCGCTCTTCCACGGCAACGTAGGCAAAGCGGTAGCGCGTGGCGAATCTCTTACTACTTCGCCGAATTGATGGCCGTGAGTTCTTTCCCCAGCATCGCGCGTGGGAACAGCAAGGCGTTGAACTCAGCGCCCACCAGGACTACCAGAGAAATCATGTACATCCAGACCAGCAGTGCCATGCCTGCGCCGAGCGATCCGTAGATGGTTGCGAAGTCGCCCCAGTGTTGCAGGTACGCGCGGAAGCCCACCGTTACCGCGAACCACAGCACCGTCGCAAGGACTGAGCCGGGAATGACGCTGTGCCAGGGCTGTGTTCGCGGAACAGCATTGTGGTAGATCAGCGCGATCACCGAGATGCTGGTCAGCGTCGCAATCGCCCATCGCATCATTCCCCACAGCAGCAAAATGTAAACGCTAAAGTCCGGATCGATGTAGGGAAGCAGTCGCGTTTCAAACTTGCTGCCTACGGCGACCAACAGCGTGGAGAAGGTCATTGGTACCAGTGCGAAGATGACCAATGAAAAGGCGATCAGGCGCTCTTTCACCAGGCCCCAGGTCTTCGGCAGCTCGTAGCAGCGGCGAAATCCTTCCATCCACGAGATCATGACGCCGGACGCGGTCCAGAGCGAGACCAGCGAAGTAGTGAGCAGGAATCCAACGGGATGTTTCGCAGCGCCCTTCAGGTAATTCCCAACCGTGTTGCTGCCGGCGGGGAGAATGCTGCCGAGAGCGTAAGAAATCTCCCGAAGGTAAGGACCACCCTTGCGCCAGTTCGCGAGGCTGGACCCAACGATTAACAGCACCGGGAAAAACGTAAGAATCGAAGAATAGGCGGATGCCTTCGCGGTAGCGAAGGAGTCGTGGATAAAGGCGCGCCAGAAGGCCACGCGCAGGAGACGAAGAATTCGCAACATGCGCTGCCTAAGCTTAGGCTCCGGAGGGACCGCCCGCAAAGAAGGAAGTGGGGCAGGTTCCTCAATGTGCAATCGCTGGGGGCTAGCGTGCATTCAAGTTAGATGACGGTTGTAGCAAGTTCGGGGGCGAAGAAATCGCCCCCGATACATACTTTTACTTACGGCTCGCCTGCAGGCAATTCCGCAGTGAGTTCGTCGGTTTCGCCCTCGTGACGCATCATTTCGAGAGCGCGTTCAGCCTCTTCGTACGCAGCCGAAACTTCGGCCTGGACCTTGGCGGCGGCCTCTTCCATTTCTGGCGAGAGCCGCACGTTGCGGTAGTACTCCATGCCGGTTCCGGCAGGGATCAGGCGTCCGACAATGACGTTCTCTTTCAGGCCGCGCAGGTGATCGACCTTGCCGTTGATGCTGGCTTCGGTGAGCACGCGCGTGGTCTCCTGGAACGACGCGGCGGAGATGAAGGAGTCGGTCGAGAGCGAAGCCTTGGTGATGCCCAGCAGCAGCGGACGGCCTGTCGCCGGCTTGCCGCCCTGCGCAATCACCCGCTCGTTCTCTTCGCGGAAGGCGAACTTGTCGGTCTGCTCTTCGAGCAGGAAGCGCGTGTCGCCCACGTCTTCGACCTTCACCCAGCGCATCATCTGGCGGACAATCACTTCGATGTGCTTGTCGCTGATGTTGACGCCCTGCAGCCTGTAGACTTCCTGGATTTCGTTCACCAGGTACGCCTGCAGCTCTTTTTCGCCGAGTACAGCCAGGATGTCGTGCGGGTTGAGCGGGCCGTCCATGAGCGGTTCGCCCGCCTTGACGCGCTCGCCTTCCTGCACGTTGATGTGCACGCCGCGCGGAACCGAGTATTCCTTCTCGGTGCCGTTGTCGGCCGTGACGTAGAGTTTGCGCTGTCCTTTGGAGACCTCGCCGAACTTGACCGTGCCATCGATTTCGCTGATGACGGCAGTTTCATGCGGCTTGCGGGCTTCGAACAGCTCGACCACACGCGGCAGACCACCGGTGATGTCTTTTGTCTTGGTGGTTTCGCGCGGGATCTTCGCCAGCACGTCTCCTGGTGAAGTGGCATCGCCGTCGGCAACCATCAAGTGCGCTCGCGAAGGCATCAGGTAACGCTTGCTGCTCTTGCCGCCCTTGACCACGATCGCGGGCTGGCGCTTCTCGTCGGGAGAATCGCCGACCACGTGACGCGACAGGCCGGTGACTTCGTCCACTTCTTCGTGGAGCGTGACGCCTTCCTGCAGGTCTTTGAACTGAACGGTGCCGCCGATTTCGGTCAGGATCGCGAAGGTGTACGGATCCCACTCGACCATGATCTGGCCCAGCGTGACCGGATCGCCCTCGTTGACCTTTAGCTTTGCGCCGTAAACGACCGAGTAGCGCTCGCGTTCACGGCCTTTTTCGTCGACCACCGCGATCGAGCCCTGACGGTTCATCACAACCAGGTCGCCCGACTTCGACTTGACGGTCTGCAACCCGATGAAGCGTACAGAGCCGTTGTTCTTGGCATCGAGGCGCGATTGCTCGGAGACTCGCGATGCCGTACCGCCGATGTGGAAGGTACGCATCGTGAGCTGTGTTCCGGGTTCGCCGATGGACTGGGCTGCGATGACGCCGGTGGCTTCGCCGAGTTCGACGAGGCGTCCGGACGCCAGGTTGCGGCCGTAGCACATCACGCAGACACCGCGCTTGGATTCGCAGGTCAGCACCGAGCGAATCTTGACGCGCTCGATACCGGCAGCCTGGATCGCTCCCGCGAGGTCTTCGGTGATTTCGCCGTTGATATCGACGACGACGTTGCCGTCATAGTCCTTGATCTTCTCGAGCGACACGCGGCCAACGATACGGTCGCGCAGCGGTTCGATGATCTCGCCGGCTTCCACGATACCTTGCACGTAAATGCCGTCGACGGTTCCGCAATCGTACTCGCTGATGATGACGTCTTGCGCGACATCGACCAGGCGGCGAGTCAGGTAGCCGGAATCCGCGGTCTTCAGAGC
>Ga0335080_10004690_pt1 | contig 13942 bp, 11 predicted proteins | sample Lox_Sample_34_FD_206720 | JGI IMG/M metagenome (GOLD analysis project Ga0335080, IMG submission 206720) | Soil microbial communities from Loxahatchee National Wildlife Refuge, Florida, United States - Lox_Sample_3.4 | ecosystem: Environmental > Terrestrial > Soil > Wetlands | place: USA... | reverse complement strand
GAAAGTATATCAGCACAGATAATTTCGATCTTCTCGCACAAGCCGTTCAGCCGGACATTGCGCTCCGCGATTCCCGACATCTCCTCCTGCATCTCGACACCGACCACCCTGACGCCGCCATATTTCCTGGCCAGCACAAGCGGGATTATGCCGCAACCGGTGCCGAGGTCGATCACCCTCATCCCCTCCCCTGCCGCGACGAAATCGCAAAGCAGCAGCGGGTCTATAGAAAACCGGTATCCGTCGCGCTGCTGGACGATGCGCAAATCATAGTCGCGCAACTCGTCAATGGTTTCGCGGTCATGAAAGATCATCGTACCTTCCGCCGATAGCATCCCGTCATATTGGCCCTCGTCTCCTTAGCCATATTTCCCGCATTATCAGAACGAAATAGAAAGCAAGGGAGGCAAGGGTCAGGTATTTGCCGATCTTGAAGGGGAGCGGGTCGAAGACGAATTCGACCCGATGGTCGCCCGGATTCAGATAGACACCGCGCAGAATGTGGTCCACAGGCTGGATCTCCACCGGTTTCCCGTCCACCGTGGCATACCACCACCGGTAGTATTTTTCGCCAAGCACCAGCAGCGCATTCATATTCGCCGTTGCCGTTACAATGATCCGGTTCGGCATGTAGGAATCGACCCGCGCACTGCCCGCGCTCACAGGCTCCCCGTAAGGCGCCATGGGAAGCGGCGGCTGGCTCTCCACGAGGGCGATCCGGGCAGGGTTGAACCTCGGGTCCGCGTTCATGATCCCTAGCCGCTGCCGTGGATCGGCCACCATTGCCGCGGAGGGGACCAGCCAGGCCTTGGGCAGGACCGTCCTGTTTTCCAGGACTACCGAGCCCTTGGCTGATGAGAAGACCGGCGCGTATTTGCCGGCAAGTGTTGTCTTCTGGGCAACGAAGTCGGAATTGGCAATGAGGAGGTATTTCAGGTTCATGAGGTCCGGCATCGGACTCATCAGATTGAACGTGTCCAGAAACTGCCGGTAGCGCCTTTCACTTATGGTGACATAGGCAGATATGTTGGCAAGGCCGCAGTTTGCATAGTAATGCGCGTTTTCATCATTGAGCGGCTGCATCCGGTAATGGTCGATGCGGGGCTTGAGAAACTCGACCACATCGTTTTTGGTTTCCCTGACTTTCAGGGAAGGAGGCGTCGTCAGGGTAATGAAATGATAATTCACCCGCCACAGGTCCCCGAGCATCAGGATAACCAGAAGGGCCAGCAGGGCCCTGGCGGGCAGCCATTTCCGGAACCAGGCAAAAATTGCGGCCAGGTAAAGGGAGCCCATCACGAACGTAATTCCGCATTCACGGAGCATGAAACCGAGGCGATCGCTGATCAATTGGATTCCCGACTGGAAACGGGTCGGCGCGGCGAGGTACTCGCCCATGAGGCCGGCAATGGCGTGCCCTCCCACCCTGATGCCTATCAGGAGGATTCCGGCCAGCGCGGCAATTCCCGCGCACCAGCCGAGCCACCAGGAGAGCTTGTTACGCTCCACAGCTTCATCCGTCAGGATGTCGATCCCCCTGCCCGCCAGAACCGATGCGCCGAAAGCAAACAGGAAGAGGACCATCTTCGGTACACGGAACTTGGAAAATGCGGGGAGATACTTGAACATCAGCGGGTAGACAAATGTGTACCTGCCCAGGGCCATGATCAGAGTTGCAGTCATGAGACACGTGAAAAACCAGATGTAGCGGTCACGGCGCAAGAGAAGCGGCAACGGCAGCAGCAGCCAAGGGAGTAGCCCCAGGTAGTCGCCGGTCTGTGTAAAACGCATCCTTCCCCAGTAATAGACATTATTCTTACCCGGAACATCGCCGGCCTCCTGTCGTGAATAGCCGAACAGGCCGGGGACGAAAAATGTAAGTATCTCTTCGGGAGGAAGTGACCAGCTCATCCCCTCGTCGAACCCTATACCCTTGTCCACCACCGTTGAGCCGTTCACGCTTGCGCTGCCGGCCACCGTGTCACCCCGTTCGGACTGCTGTGACCAGCTGACCAGCGGGGCGAAGGACATGGCAATGGTGGAGAAGAACAGCACAACCATGAATGAAGCCAGGATAATCTGCTTGCCGAATAGCGAGCCCGAAAATGTCCCTTTTTCAGTAATGAACCTCCAGAGCACGTGAAAAATCCAGTATCCACCCATTGCCAGACAACTGTAGAAGGATATCTGCCAGTGCATGTGGAAAAACTGAATGGCGAGCATGAGGGCGGCCATTGCATAGTGGTAAGGACGACCACTCCGCAGGGCTTTCTCCAGAAAGAGCAAGGCCCAGGGGAACCAGCAGATGGCCTCCAGCTTCTGGATATGCCCGGCGTTGATGAGTGATGCGTTTTCCGTGCAGAGCACATAGATAAGTGATGAGACAAAAGCCCCGAAACGACCGATGCCGATCAGCCTGCAATAAAGAAACGTTCCGGCCGCTCCCCAGCACATGGCAAGAACCACAAGCCAGGCAATGTCCGCCGGGAAAGGGAAGAAATGCTGGATGAGATAGCGGTGACAGAGGAGATAAATGGCATTCCATCCACCCTCGAGGGTACGGCCTCCGTCGCTGAGCGGATCCCAGTCGGCCTGGAAAATTGCAGGGAATGACCTGAGATAATCAGGAAATGATTGCTCCTTGACCGCTTTCACATTCCAGAACAGCTGGGTGATTACGTCGGACGCCCGTATGATCTTGCCGGTAAACAGTATCTGACTGAAAAACCCGATCAGGATGACAGATATCAGGGCTATCCAGAACCAGTTCCGCTCAAGAAGCGGCCTGTTCTTGCTCGTCATGTTTCCTCCGCTTAATTTCATAGGGACAGATATATTTCCCGCAAATTGCTTCGAAAACCGGCCACAGTGCGGCAACCGGCTTCCCGCAGGCCTCCCTCCCTGATCCTTGCGGACAGGCCGGCATCATTGTAAAGCAACAGGATCTTCTCGGCCAGATCTTCCGGACTGCCGGATCTGAAAAGCAAACCCGTCTCTCCATCCCTGATCCGCTCGTTCAGCACCGGTGCGTCGCTCGCCACAACCGGCAACCCCATCGTCCATGCCTCATAGAGGCAGATTGGTCCCTCCTCCGAACGCGAAGGGATCGTCATTATGTCGAATTGGATGTACGCCTGCCCCGGCTTCTCGACGAAACCCAGAAATGATACGAGCTCACGCAGGCCAAGTCCTGCAACCAGCTCTTCGAGCTCCGCCCTTGCCGGCCCGTCCCCGGCCACTACCACCCTGAAATCGCCCATGCGTCCCTTCAGCATGGGGAGTGCACGGATCAGCACATCGCACCCCTTGATCCTGCTGAGTCCACCCACGTAGCCGATGACAAAGGTTTCCTCTTTTCCTTTCCTGTCCGGCACCGTCCGCCCGTTTGCCGTTACGCCGGTCGTTGTCAGACGCGCCGGATCGACGAAATTGTCAAGGACCCTTATGGACGCTGGTTCTACCCGGCATCTTTCAATGAGGAACCTCTTCCGGTAATTGGAGATTGTGATGAACAAATCGAAGTTGTGGCGGAAAAACCTGAGGAATGCGGTGAACCACTGGCTGTAATCGAAGACGCCGCCATGTTCATGGGCTATGATCTTTATCTCCGGACGGAACAGTTTTTTTACAACCAGGCCGAACATGATGGATTTATTGCCGTTCAGATGAAGGACCGTCGCCTTTTTTTCACCTATGATACGGAGAAGCTCAAAGAACGGGCTCACACTGTATCGATGCACCGCCTTTGCATACAGCACGTTGGGTTTTTGGATATCCTCCATCGCAAATCTGCTGTTGATATTCCGCAGAAAGAAATAGATCATTTCAATCCTGTCATCCATGTCCTGTTCAATCAGGGTATAGGCAATCGTCTGAACTCCGCCGAAGCCGGACTTATCCACGACAAAGATTACGCGCTTTTCAGCCGGTATGTCGTTGTTCCCTTTTGTATCGACAGCCATGGATACGGTTTCCCTTGACTTCATGCAGAAAAATTGCCGTGGCCGGTAATATTATCGCCCGGGCCCGTGATTGCTCTTTTTGCACAGCCTCCGTTTTACGACCGAGAAGGCGCCCCGGCGCACAAACAGACTTTCCGAAAAGGCTTCCGCCCTGTGATTGTTCCGTTCCCGGCGTCTGGCCATAAGCCACGGCAATGCGGCCAGAACAGCGCATCTGGCACGCAACGCCGCGCAACCGCGGCCATTCGCCACTGCCAGGGCAAATGAGGCCAGATCGGTAGCCAGGATCCATACAATGTTTCTTATCAGAAGCCGAGCCGGCCAATCCTTCACGAGAACATACCATTTGTTCCGATGAATGTGATAGATGGTGAACGGGCTTTCCGCGCCGCTCGTTGCCGAGTGAAGGTGACGGACTATGGCACGCGAGGCCGTCACGCAGCGCCAGCCGGCAAACCGGCCGCGCCATGCCAGATCGAAATCCTCACCGTAGGCAAAGAACGCCTCGTCAAAGAAACCGATCTCGTCAATCATTTTTCGCCGGTACAGGGCCGCGCCCGCGGACGGGCCGAAAACTTCCGTCGATTCTCTCCAGCGCGGCCCCAGCGGCTCGCCGTGTCCGAGGCAGTAGCCCAGGCCGTCAAAACCTGGCGCAATGCCGGCAGCGTCGATAACATCCGGATTGAAGAAATCCACCAGCAATGCCGCAACCATTCCCACGCCAGGTTCGCATTCCGCCACATCTACCAGTTCGGTAAGAAAACCCGGATCAGCGACGGTGTCGTTGTTGAGGGTGACGATATATTCGCCTGCCGCCGATTCCAACCCACGGTTGTTGCCGGCGGCAAAACCTTCGTTTTCGGCAAGAGCCACCAGACGCACATGAGGATACTGCTCACGGACGAATGCAGCGGAGTCGTCCGTAGAGCCGTTGTCCACGACTACCACTTCGAAATCACGATAAGTCTGTGCCGCCAGTGAGTCAAGGCAGTCGGCAAGAAGACGCCGCCCGTTCCAATTCAGCACGATTACCGAGACCTTCACCGCTTCATCCCCGCCAGGGCGGCATAGATTCCGTCGAGATCATCCAGCACCCGCTGCCAGGAAAAACGCCGCTCCACCAGTTCCCGCGCCCGTTCCCCCAAGGCCTCTCGCCGTTTTGCATCTCCGAGGAGTTCGCTCACCGCCGCAGCGAAAAGGGCTGGATCATCCGCCACAATCAGCGCCCCTTCCGCCGCGTCCGCAATCCCTTCGGCGCCTGTGGAAGTCGTCACAACCGCCTTGCCGCACGCCATTGCCTCCAGGATCTTGATCTTGATCCCGCCGCCGTAGCGAAGGGGGGCTACAACCACATCCATGGTGCCATAAAACTCCGCCACGTCCTCGACAAAGCCGCAACAGCTTATTCCCTCATTTCTCCTGTCAAGCAGAAAAGAGGGCGGATTCCTGCCAGCCACCACGAACTGGGCGTCCGCAATTTTCCCCCTGATTAACGGGAATATGCTCTCTGCAAAGTAGCGTGCAGCATCGACATTCGGATGATGGGCGAAACTGGCGAGAAAGCCGATTTTCCGCTCTGTTCCTCCCCCTGTCGTCAGGCGCGGCACGGTTTCGACGGCTATGGCATCGCTATGGATATCAAGTTCGGGAATGGCCATCCTGAGAGCTGCCGCGTCCTGGCTTGTAACCGTCAGTACCTTGCCGAAGCGGGGGAACCAGCGAGACTCGTAGCGGACCCAGAAACGCCATTGCATCCAATAGTACGCCCTGGCACACAAATTACGGGCGTTCATGGCCCGGCGGAAAGCCCCCAGCAGGGCGGCGTCCAGCGTATCCATCACCGCAGGTATGCCCTTACAAAACTCCACGTAATGGGCCATCTGGGGAAAACAGATATGGACCACATCGGGCTCGTGCCGCGCTATCTCCCTGCTCAATGCCTCACACATGGCACGTTCCCGGCATTTCCAGACCGTAACTGGAGTTAGCGTCATGAATGACAGCAGATTGTACATTACGCGGCGCAGCACATAACGCAAATTTTTCCATAATGACAGACCCGCCCCTCCCGGCAGCGCCACCGTGATTACCTCGGAGCAGAACGGACGCACCTCCGCCAGGTGCGACAAGTCTTCTTGCCGGGCCAAAGAGAGGTAAAAAACCTCGTGGCGCTGGGCAAGGTTCCTGATTAGGTTAAACACCGCCGTGCCGCCGCCGTTGGCGTTCGGATAGGCAAGAAATGGGGTCACCAGCAAAATTTTCACATTATTCCCATGAGCTCATATTTTCCTGGCTACCACATAGATGCCGCTGGTATGGAGCCATTTTGGCAGAACCGCAGATAGCATCCTGCCGAACCGGTTCAGCGTGAACTGGCCCGATGACCGCAGGAACGGCCAATCGCCCCAAAGGCCCATGGATTCCACCAAGGCGCTGAAGTCATCATAACCCGTGGCAATTATCCTGAACCGGGCAGTGCTAATGAAATGCAGCAATTCATTTCTGTTGTAACGATACTCCGCAAAGTAAACCGGCTTTTTCCTCAACCTGAGCAGCGCCATGAAAATCCTTCGCAAAGGGTTATAGAACAGCTTTCGCAGAAAATTGTTGTAGGGGACGGTAATGATCATCACCCCGCCCGTCTTCAATATGCGATTCGCCTCTGCAAGTGCCTTTTCGGGCCCTTCCATGAAATGCTCCACGACTCCCAGGCTCACATAAGCCCCGAAAGTCTCGTCGTCGTATCCGGTAGCCGTGACGTCACGCTCATGGACCGCTAACTGCCGGTCATATTCTCTCAGCCTTCCCACCACCTGGGGATCGAAATCGATCCCTTCCACCGCATAACCGAGGTTTTTCAGTTTGATGAGCCAGGCGCCGAGACCGCAGCCCGCTTCAAGTATTCTCTCACCCTTCGGCAGGTAATCCAGGAAGACCTGCAGAAGATTTCGTCGCGCACAAAGGGCAACTTCATCCTCTATCTGGCGGTCGCTCCACATATGGTTTTGCTGTTCCGCCAGATTCAGGTAAGAGTATATTTTCGGGCTGGACGGCATTTCCTGTTACCTCTGAGCCTTACCTTGCAAGGGTCCCTTTTTCCCTGTGAAATAATGATAAATGCCTTGCATTGCCTTTGCCGCACAGGCAAATTTTCTTTTTTTGACGTTTACCAGAACATGCTCAAAGAAATCATGAAGCAAAGATTGTGTAAACTTTTCCGGGAAATTCTTGTTTACGAAATAAAGAAAATTTCGGGAATAATAATACAGCATCACAGGGGAATCGGCTCCCCCTACACTCAATGACACCTTGTGATAAATCCTTGAGGCCGGACAGTAAAACAACTTCCATCCGGCTTTTTTTGCTCTGACACTTAAATCCGAATCCTCGAAGTAGAGAAAAAAGTTCTCGTCCATCAGGCCGATTTCGAGGAGCATTTCTCGTCTTGCCAGAAGGCTGCATCCCGTGACAAAACCCGTTTCCTCTACCTTGCCATATTGTCCCGTATCTTCCTGCCCTAGGCCCCTGTGATGCATCAGCCAGGGAGTGTCGAAATCGAGATTTGCCCCGGCATACCAGAGCAGCCCTGAATTTTCGGAATAGACGATCTTGCTCCCCACCATGCCGATTCTTTCATCGGCCCCGGCAGTCCGCACCAGTTGCGCCAGGGCATCCGGCGCGACCGTCGCGTCGTTATTGAGGAGCCATACATAATCCGCCCTACGCTCGATGGCATACCTGACACCGGTATTGTTCCCCCCCGCAAACCCCAGGTTGGCGCCGGTCTGTATGATTTCCTGGTCGGGGAATTTCTCGCGGATGAACGCTTCGGAACCGTCGGTCGAGCCGTTGTCAACGATCAGGATGCGGAAGTTCGGATATGTCAGCCTGCGGCACGATTCGACACTTTCGATGGTATCCCGCCCGCCGTTCCAGTTGAGGATGATGATGTAAACGGAAGGCTCATGCACCCGAATCAATCTCCACGATAAAGATGCTGCGATAGCACGGACCGAAATCGTAAAGACGTCGGAAGATACAGATTAATGGCGAAATAAGGCCGAATGCCTTGGGAGAGCGTATCCACAGGCGTGTAAGCCACTCGCGAACAGCGAGATTCACATTCGGTCGCACTTCGATAAGCGCCCCCTTACCAAGCTCATTTGCGCTTTTCCTGATCAGACCGGTAATTTCTTCCACATCGGGCAGCCCGTTGACCACATGTTCCTCCAGGAAAGGGTACGACTTCCCGTGCCGCGCCCGGTACAGATCGTCCAGTAGCCGGTCGTGCGCTTCCGACTTCTTCCCGCACGGCACCGCCAGGAACAAACGTTCCCTTGCCACACGAATAAGTTCCCGGATCACCGCAGGGCGACGGGCCGCCGGCACGTGTTCCAGCATATCGACGGAAACGACATGGGCGAAGCTTGAGTCACCGAAAGGAAGACTTTCGCCGGACAGGAGGACAGGCTCCAGGCGGTGAGCAATCTCACCCTCAAATGAAACATCCAAACCCGTCACCTGATGTGGGATGTACGGGGTGATGCCGGTGCAACCGGACCCGACTTCCAGGATGGATAACGTCACATCCGTACGGCGAATTAGGTCGGAGATCGGAAAGTAACGCAGGGCGGCATCGGCATTCTCGAGCCCGGTTCGCCCGCCGAAAAACAGCCTCGACATCCCGCCGTAGTAAAGCTTATTCAGAATCCGTCGCATGAGCGGTCGGCTCCGCCTTCCTGTATTCGTCGATAATGGCCTGCTTCACCCGTTCGTACTCCAGGAATCCCCCCTGCCGCCTCTCATACAGTTCCCGAAGTTTCACATAGACCAGCATGCGGTAAAAGGCCATCATGATGCTGAGGAATAATCCCCGCCATCCATCCCTGAATCCCCGTTCACTCAGGTAGCGAACCTGGAACCCACGGAAGCCCGCGCAGAACATCCGGAACAGGCTGAACGGTTTTCCTTTCTCGAAAGCCTGCACTGCCTCAATTGTCGTGTACCGATTCAGTTTTTCGACGAAGTGCGCGCTGTCGCGATAGGCAAAGTGCTCGACCGCGAACCGTTCCTCTGGCGCGAGCGTCATCTTGCGGGCCGAGGTATCTTCCTGCAGGAAGGCATGAACATCGCGAACGAGCCTCATGGACTTGCGCTTGAAAAACCTCGTATGATATTCAGGCCACCACCCGGTATGCCTGATCCATGCACCCAACATATAGGTCTTGAAGGGCATGGCAACTATATCGGCGGCATCATCCCCGGCAATCTCCAGCAGTTTCTCGGACAGGCTCCTCGGCACCAGTTCATCGGCGTCGATGATAAGAACCCAGTCGCCGGATGCCTTTTCGACGGCGAATCTCCGTGCGGCATCAAAGGCAAGTAATTGCGGATGAGTGAAAACAAGTCCGGTATATTCCCGGGCAATGGCGAGGGTCCTGTCGCTGCTTTCCATATCGACGACGACGATCTCGTCGCACCACTTCACCGACTCGAGACAGTAACGGATATTGTCTTCTTCGTTGCGGGTATTGACGACTGCGGATATCTTGACCTTTGCCACGACCTGTCCTCTGCCTCCGCAATTCAACCCAGCAGCTTGCGAAAGGAATCTGCAAGCTTGTCGGCCGAATGATCCCTGGAGTATGCCTCAAAATTACAGCCGTTATCATACTCGGGATCGTTCAGGTTCAAAACTATTTCATCGACAGCAGTAATATAATCGTCGACATCTTTCTCGCGAATAACTTTGCCAAGCTTATATTTGCGGACACGATCCGCTATGCAGGATCCGTCGCTGGCAATTACATGCTTGTTAAAAAAGGCGGCCTTTGACAGCATATTACTACTGAAATAGAATCGTTCATAGGCAATGTGGATAATATCACTGCAGGCTACAAGGGCATTGAAAGATGCCTCGCTCGGTATGAATTCGAAACCGAAATAACAATTTTCCGGTCTTGTATCGACACAGTCCGCTATTTCGGAAAGCTCTTCCAGGCTGTATGATTCTCTTACGAGTTTGCCGGCGACGACAAAGAAAAAGTCCTTACCAGAAGACTTCTTGGCAACGCGCAGCAGCGTGAGCAAACCCTTCCGGCGATCGAGATAACCAAGCAAGCTGATTATTCTGCGGCCTCGGGCTCTGTCCACAACTGTACTCGCAACATCATACTTCATATCCGGCGAGGACACATCAGCGAAATCCGGAAAAGTAACGATCGGCTTGCTTTCAATTCTTTTCTTTAACTCTTCGGCAACACCCTCGTCAAGAAGAGCAACGCCCCGGCATCCGGAAGAGCGAAGGACTGAGTTATGGTCAAATCCCATGGTTTGGTCAATGAACTTCCTTCTTTGCACGCGCAGATCGGTTGGAGCGAAATAAAGGCCAGACCACGGGAACGGGAATACCTTGTCAATCAACCACCCGGGGACGTGCTTGTTCAAGTACGAATCGAGATAGGAAAAGAAGACAGTGTCTGGATTAATCCCCACTTCCGCAGCTATTCTCCGTATCTCCGTCCCGGCTGCGCGCCATCTTTTGATTGTTGCAATCGAGGAACCTGCTCTGCCTGAAGGACTCAGCCGCAGCTCATGCCTGTCATACCTGAACAGAAAGTAGCGCCCGGAGCAAGCCTTTGCGCTGGCGTTCAGGAAAATCTCCACTTCTTCAGGCGCCGGGCAGAGCCCTATGACCGTAAATCCGGCCTCCAGCAAAACCCTGACAAAGGTCTTGAAGTATGTCGGGTGGTGTCCCGTCCAATATAGTTCCACGAGAACGATCGTCTTCACGAAATGACGTTACTCCCGAGGCCAGGCGGGACACTCCGCCCACGCCTATTACTTCCGGCTGGCATAGGTTTCCAGCAGTCCGCTGACCGCCGCCGCAACCACTTCTGGGCGTACCTTCTGGATGCAGGGAGGATTCTCATATCGGCACCTCCAGTTACAATTGAAACAATCCATTTTTTCCGTCAATATCAGATTTTTCCCGGGATCCCCCCAAGGGACGAACCTGCCATAATGACCGCCACCCACTATGCCGACCGTCGGTATGCCGAGTGCGATTCCCATATGCAACGCGACTGTTTCCATGCTGATCAACAGGGTGCATCTTGAAATGCAGCCGACAAGCTGGCGCAGGGTGGTCCTGCCGGCCAGATTGATGATCCTGTCGGACTGAATGAATTTTCCCACAGCCGCTTCAACATCTCCAGCCAGAGAGACGTCATCAGGACCGCCGAAGATCACGAATTTCGTGTCTGTCGCAATCGCCCGGCATAGCGGTCCATAATTTTCGGCACTCCAGGTGCGCGTGGCATGGGAAGCTCCCGGGAACAGCCCGATCACCGGGCCGGCGCCATCGCCCATTTGCCATTGTGCATACTCCCTGTCCACAGCCGACACCCAGAATTCCGGCGCTAAATCTTCGACTCCTTCCACCTTGCAGCCCAGATTGCGCAAATAGTCAAGCGTGGCAGCGAATTCATGCCACCACGGATCAGTTCCAGCCATGTCGATATAGTCACTGAAAAGACGGTACGGATTCAAATGGAGCGGAAAGCCGGTCAGTGGCGCATTTATCGAGCATCCTGTCACACCCGTGACCCTTTTCACCGAGAGGTTGAAGATAAGTTCAAGCTGAGCCATATCCGGTGATTTCACGGGAAAGAGTATCATGTCATATTTCGGGAACAGGGAGTTTTTGATGCGTTCGATATTTTTCCTGAAGCGCCGGTAACAGTAATGTTGAAACAACCACCCTTTTTCGATATTCTTCCATGAGAGCAGGTGCGGAACAGGGATGATATCATTGACGTATGGGCACAACTCGACCAGGTTGATAATATGGGGTTGAACGGCCAGAGTAATGATGTCATCGGCATAAAACTCGCGAATGTGACGGATAGCGCCGCTGAAGAGGACCATGTCCCCTATATTATCCGGCCGTAACAGGAGAATTCTGCGCCTTGTCATCATACCCGCTGTCCGGACTACTCCGGCACCGCTGTTTTTGCCGTATTCCAATGAAAAATTGGCGCCATGACACCCAGCCTTCCGTCATAGGCGCCGGTCCATCCCGTTGTCGTCACGGTGAACGTCACCGGCTGCTCAATCGCATCGTAGACGGTCTGATACGGCTGATGGGCTGCGATGGAAAGGTAGTACGTACCTGGAGCAAGAAAATTCGCAGGTATTGACACCTGGGCAAGATAAGAACCGACTTCTCTTGGAACAGACGGCAATCTGACGTAATCGGTGTCAGCGGTGGTAAAAACTACCAGTCCATCGGCATTGTAAAGACGAAACGCTATCTGGCAGCCGGACATTCCGCTGTGGACGGCGTACCATATATTAATTTTCATCATATCATCGGCGCTGTAAGCCATAGAGGCCCTATTTTTGCTGTTCGTGACCTCTATCCTCTCAAAGCTGAATTCCCGTCGCTTCGCCATTTCAGGACGCACCCATAAAGAGCCTGAAGATGCATCCTGAGCCTGATATTCATGCAATACGTCAACGGCCGCTCCGAAGCTCATGATATTACCGGCATCAAGCCAGATAGCCGTTTGACATAGCCTGGCGATGGCACCCATGTTGTGACTGACAAACAGCACCGTCCGCCCCTCTCTGGTTGATACATCCTCCATCTTGCCGAGGCATTTCTTCTGGAACTGGGCGTCCCCCACCGCCAGCACCTCGTCGATGATGAGAATCTCGGGTTCCAGGTGGGCCGCGACGGCAAAGGCAAGCCGCACGTACATGCCTGAGGAATAACGTTTCACCGGGGTATCGAGGAATTTCTCCACCTCGGCGAAAGCGACTATCTCGTCAAATTTGCGCCTGATCTCCTCCCGGCTCATGCCGAGGATCGCGCCGTTCAGATAGATATTCTCCCTGCCGGTCAATTCGGAATGAAAACCGGTCCCGACCTCCAGAAGGCTCGCCACACGGCCGTCTATGGTTATCCGGCCGGTGGTCGGTTCAGTTATCCTGGAGAGGATTTTCAACAGCGTTGATTTCCCGGCGCCGTTTCTGCCTATGATGCCGAGCCGGTCGCCCCTTTTTATCGCAAAGGAGATATCCTTGAGAGCCCAGAATTCCTCCCTCGTTTGCTTCACTGGACCGGAGTCGGCCACACGTAAAATGTCTCGTGCCTTCGCTCCGGCCATCTTCATTTTGTTGACCAGCAGGTGGCTGAATAATTGCTCCCGGTTTTCCTGTAAATGGGACAGAAGGTATTTCTTGCCGACATTTTCAGCGGCAATGACGATATCATCCATGATATGACTCAAATAATGTCGGCGAAAATCCGCTCGGTTTGCCGGAAATACCTGATACCGCCAAGGAGGACGAGTAATGTGAGAGCCGAGGAAATGGCGAAACCGGGCCAGTAGATCCGTGCGCTGCCGCCGAGAATTGCCCAGCGGAAACCGTCTATTACTCCCACCATCGGGTTTATGGAGTAAAGGAGCCGCCACTTTTCCGGCACTACTTCGCTGGAGAATCCCACCGGTGAGACATAGAGGCCGAATTGCACGACGAACGGCACTATATAACGAAAGTCGCGGTATTTGACGTTCAGGGCGGAGAACCACAGACTGAAGCCAAGTGAGGTAAGAATCGCCTGCACGAGAAAAAGCGGCACAGTAAGAAATCGCCAGCCCGGTACGTATCGGTAGAAGACCATGAGAAGCGCCATAATGACAAACGAAATTAGAAAATCAACGAGGCTTACGATGACCGCGCTGGCCGGCACAATCAACCTGGGAAAATAGATTTTCGATATCATGTTGGCATTGGCTATCAGTGAGTTGCTGCTTTCCGACAGGGAGTTGGCAAAAAACTGCCATGGCAGCATCGCAGCATATACCAGAATCGGATAGGGGGTGTTGCCCGAGGGAAACTTGGCCAGCTTGCCGAAGATCACCGTGAATACCACCATGGTCAAAAGCGGCCTGATGACACTCCAGGCCACG
>Ga0335080_10004688_pt1 | contig 13944 bp, 12 predicted proteins | sample Lox_Sample_34_FD_206720 | JGI IMG/M metagenome (GOLD analysis project Ga0335080, IMG submission 206720) | Soil microbial communities from Loxahatchee National Wildlife Refuge, Florida, United States - Lox_Sample_3.4 | ecosystem: Environmental > Terrestrial > Soil > Wetlands | place: USA... | reverse complement strand
TATCGGCCTTTGGCCGCGAAGCTGCTCTGGAAACGGTAGGAGGAGAGGCCATGATGCGCACAGAAGAGAATACGATGCTTGCGTTGGGTGCCCCTGGCGAACGTGTCCTGCGAAGGCCGGAGCACTCGACCGCTCTGCAAATGCGCTGTGCGGTGCTTTACAAACCAAACGGCGACGCATTCAAGGTTCTTCGTATCGCGGGTAGCGTTGACTCCGGTACATCAGACGAGTTGCTTGCGAAGATCGAACTGCTACTCGGCACTGATCACCTGGCCGGCTTCATTGTAAATCTCGAAGAGGTGGCCCGCATGGACAGTTCCGGTGTCGGCGTACTCTTGACCGCTTTACGCGACTCGCAAAAGCGGGGCGTGCGCTTCACGCTTTGCGATTTGCCCCAACCGCTGCACACCATGCTGGAGCGGATGCAGTTGGCGAGCTTGTTCGAAATTCGGACGACGTTGGACGAAGCTATCAACCGATAGCAATCCCTGAAAACAAAAGGAGACACAATGCTGTGGACAATCGCCGTAATTCTCTTGATCATGTGGCTGCTGGGGATGGTTACGTCATACACGTTGGGCGGCCTGCTGCACCTGCTGCTGGTACTCGCGGTAATTGCTGTGCTGATCCGCATCATCCAAGGGCGCAATCCAATCTGAGGGCTGGTGCGGGATCAGTTCAAGTAGATGATACTCTCGCCAGGGTGCTCCAGCGCCAGCATGGTCAGGAGATAGTCTTTCAGGTGCCGCGTCACCAGGAAGTTTTGTTTCACATGCTCGTATCCGTTTTGCCCCATGCGCTCGCGCAGCTTTCGGTCTCTGAGTAACTGGCTGATTCGGTTGGCGGCGCCTTCCACCGAATGAACCAAGAAGCCAGTTACTCCGTCGATTACCTGCAACTTAATGCCGCCAACCGCACTGCCAATCACCGGCTTCTTCTTCCAGAGCGCCTCGCTTACCGTCAGGCCGAAGCCTTCCCGAATCGATTTCTGCACTACCACCGTAGAGCCCCGCACCAGGGCGTTGATTTCCAGATCGCTGAAGGGGGGCAGAAGGAGGACGTGAATATCAGGATCATGTGCGGCCGTTTCCTGCACCTCGTGGAGCACCTGTTCTCCTTCCGGGTCATCGGTCGCGCCTCCGCCCGCAAGCACCAACTGGCACTTGTGCCGCCTTTTAACCATCTGATAGGCGGCAATGACGCCCAACGGATCCTTTAAACGATCGAACCGCGAGATCTGTGTGATCACCGGATAACCAGAGTCAATCCTGTATTTTTCCAGCACGTTCTCAATCGCCAGCTTGTCCAGCGGTTTGTTCTTATCACTTAAAGGATCAATTGACGGCGCCACTCGATACTGCGGAATCGGAAGCTGCTGTGCGAAATCGGGCATGGAGAAAACAGCCGCATCGTATTGCTCGATGTAGGGCCGCAGGAAGTTCCAGACGTCCGCCTGAGGTGTGGAGACGTCGATGTGACAACGCCAGACCCAGCCGCGCCCTATCTCCTTTTTCCGCTCAATCAGACCAGCAGGCTGAGGGTCATGTATAAAGATTACGTCTCCTGAGAAATTGACCTCACTAAGGTTCATCTCGGTGGCCGCGCGAAAGATAGTGAACATCTCTTCGGTAATCTCTTCCGTTTTGCCATGGAGTGCGTTGTGAAATGCTTTAGTCACATTAAAGAAAGCCTGGTCCCCCTTGATCACGTCCCAGCTAACTTCCAGCCCCAGTTCCCGGAACAAAGGAATCATACGCGTAAGTATCTCGGCCACGCCGCCGCCCACAGGAGTTGAATTGATGTGCTGCATTCTGCGGCCTCTCACCCGCCCTGCAAGCAGTCCTAACTCTTCAATAACGCCTGCCCCGACGATTTCCTGGTAATCCTGCAGCCTGATGTCCATATCACCTCGGCCGGTGCTTGCGGCCTAATTTGACCATTTCCCCTCGTAGCTCGTCCAGCCTCATCACATACGGATTCAATCTGTCGAATGCCTTCGCCAGTTTCGTCTCGCCGAGGTCATTCAGCCATTGCGAAAAGTCATTGGTGGGCCGCTCCAGGCGGAGACGAGCTTCAAAGAAATGAAAGTGCAGACACGAGTTGGTTACCCGCTTGAGCTGTTCGAAAAACTGGGCGACGTCGTGCGCCACCAAACCGGTAGGCATGATAAAGCTTTTCGCCTCGCAGAAGTGAAACTCATCACCGGCAGGGCATTCGCGGCGGCTTCCCGAACTCTTCAGATGTTTCTCAACGGTAGTTGCAATCGCAGCGCGCAGATCCCGAATGGACGTGATCGTCAGAAAATCAATCGCTGCCAGTCGCTCCGCCAATTGCTCCTCTTGGATGGCGTGTGAGGCCCAGTTGGCAAATTCGTTGTAGAACCTGGGCTTCTCGAAATGATGGACCAGATAGAGATAGTGGGTGTGATAGAAAATAGAAGACCCTGAGACTTCACGTAAGTGCCTCAGCAACTCTTCAAGGTTCCTGGCCTTGCGGCCGGTGAGGCCTACCAGCCGGCGCTCCGTATAAAAGACGAAAGGCGTGGTGGGCTTACCAGTTTCCATGACGGTCTTGTCCGATCGTTCAAGCAGGAACATGGTCTCCCAACCAGGTCAGAAATTCATGTACGGCGGAAGGGTCAGCGACGTAATATCGCGCAGCCGTGGCTGTGCCGCGCCCCACTTTCACGGTGATTCCGTCCGGTACTGCGCGAAATGCATCTTCATCCGTCTCGTCGTCTCCGATAAACAGCGACAAAGGATGGCCACCCAGGTGTTGGTTGATCCAGGCAGCGGCCTTCCCTTTGTGCCAGCCGGATCGGGGCGCTACCTCGATAGCCATCTTGCTCGAAGCCGTGCGAAAGGAATCCGCGGCGTGCTGTAGGGCCGCCCGCACAGTGTCTTCGATCTTCCCAATCTCCCGGACGGCCGCCTGCCGGTAATGAATAGTCGTCGTCAGTCCTTTATATTCCACGACCGTACCCGCGATGCGGCGCAGGTCGGCGGCCAACCTTCTGGAGAGCTGCGCAAGCTCGCCTCTTCGCGCTGCAGCCGTGGGCTCGATGAACCGCAAGCCGCCTCCGCAAATCTCTAGCCCGTGGTTTCCGGCAATGATCACGCCCTCCAGACCGATGCGCGTGTGAATGTCGGAGACGGACCGCCCACTGATGATAGTCACCGCGACCCCGCGCTGGCCGGAGATTTGCTCGAGCGTCTGGCGGGTGTTTCCGTCCAGTCGCGGCTCCGTCGGATTAGGTACGAACGGCACCAGCGTGCCGTCGTAATCCAGAAAGAGTGAAACCCGGTCAGCGGCCCGGAGGTCTGTCTCGATGTTAGTAAAATGCTGAAACAGGCAATGACACATTGCTCTCATCGGAGTTGGTGAATTCGAACTTGAGCAAAGCCGAGATGATTTTTCCGGCCCAGCGGTAGATGTTGTTCTCGGCGACCACAGCCCTCATCTTTCGCATACGTTTTCGGCGCTCCTCCTCGGGCATTTCGAGCGCTTGGCGGATCGCCTCCACGGAATCCTCCTCGCTGAACGGATTCACTACGATGGCGTCAGTCAGCTCGCGAGACGCTCCTGCGAAGTCACTCAGGATCAGTACGCCGTCTTCATCGATACGGCTGGCGACGTATTCTTTGGCCACCAGGTTCATGCCATCGTGTAGGGAGCTGACCATACAAAAGTGCCCCAACCGGTGGAGAGCGGTCAGACGATCTTGCGGGTAATGCCGCTTCAGAAACAAGATGGGGCGCCACGAGCGGGCCGTCCATCGCCGATACTTGTGGTTGATCTGCTTGACCAATGCGTCGAGTTCTTCTTCCAGCTTCTTGTATTCGGGGATCTGGCTGCGGCTCGGCACGGCAACCTGCACGAATACCAGGCGCTCATGGTATTCCGGGTGCTTAGTCAGAAATCGGTCCAGGGCGCGCAGGCGCTCGCAAATCCCTTTTGTATAGTCGATGCGATCGATTCCCAGGCCAACCAGTTCGCCATGGAGCCCCAGTGTGCGCCGCCAGTGCTCCATGTGTTCTTCCGTGGTTGCCGACTCCGCCATCCGGCTGTGCCTTTCAAAGTCAATACTGATCGGAAACGCCCGTACGGACGTGCTCTTCCCGCCGCGCGTGATTGCGTATTTTTCCCGGTCGATTTTGGCTTCCATCATTCGGTCTACCGTATCGAGGAAATTCTGACAGTGGAAGCGAAGGTGAAATCCGAGCATGTCGTTCCCCAGCAGACCGTCCAACAATTCCTCCTTCCAGGGGAAGCCGCGAAGAACTTCAGGGTTGGGCCACGGTATGTGCCAAAACTGAGCGACGATCAGATTCGAATTCCGGTCCTTCAACATGCGAGGCAGCAGCGCGAAGTGAAAATCCTGGATGAACACGAATGTCGGCGCATCGCCCGCCTCTTCCAACACGGCGCGTGCAAAAATTTCGTTGACCTCCCGGTACGCTTGCCAATCTTCGGGACGAAATGTAGGCCGGGTAAAGACAATGTGACAAAGCGGCCATAGCCCTTGATTGGCGAGGCCAAGATAGTACTGCGCTTCCTGTTTGCGCGTCAGCCTGACGCGCAGTAGAGTGAAGGACGGATCATCGGGCGGCACAGGAACTCGATCCTGCTCGTCTACCATTTGCCAGTCCGCATCACCAGTACCGTGAGCAATCCAGGTGCCGCCGCACGCACGCATGATCGGATCCAGAGCTACCGTGAGGCCGCTGGCCGGTTGCACCCATTCGATCTGCCGGCCTGCAAACCGGTGCATGTACGGTTCCCGGTTCGAAACGAGAATGAACTTGTAGTTGCACAGTTTCTCGTGAATCAGGTCTATGAGACCTTCTTTGGTCCACATGATTCCTCGCTGGAGATCTCGAAAAACAAAAAGGAGCAGGGACCGGCCCTGCTCCCGCTTAGGGACACGAGGGAAGGTGGTCAGAGGATTGCGCACTTCGACCTTGAACGCTTCCTCTTTCACCGTGCCCCCAATTCTCCTCACCTGCTTTTCATCGATTGCCTCACCAGATTCTTTGCAAGGACCCTACCATTCGCACTGAGTGCCGTTGTTTACTTGATTTTCCCCCGGGGATCAAACCCCACACGGCACTTTTCTGCGTGCATCTTTTGCATGTAGCATCCCGTTCCTGGTCTGTTTCTTTGTGAGAATCAGCACATGCGCGGCCAATGACCATCGAGGAAGCCCCGCCGAATCGCGTGGACGACTGCGTGCTCAGCGTCACCGCAGGGAACTTGGGATGACCAGCGGAAAGAACATAAGTCAGAACGAAGTGGCCGGCTTCCTGCTTGGCTTAGGTATTGGGCTCGTTGTGGGCTTACTCTCTCAGCCGAAGGCCGCGGATCAAGCGCACGGTCTTGTTGAGTACAACACTGGTAAAACCGGCGGAAGCGCCCCACCGGGTCCTCGGTCCGGCCCCAAGGCTGTGGAGGAATCGTCGTCCTCTTAGTCCAAAAAGAGAGGGGCGGACGCGATGTACCGCGTGCGGCTGGTTGCTCATCTTTCTGCTGTCTCCAGCATTAGGAGCAGATCTCGACTCCGCTAACGGATCTAGATGTTGGTGCGGCGCCGGAGCAAACAGATGGATAACGCGAAGCGAAATTTAATGATTGGACGTTTCCATGGAGTGCTCGCCTTGACAAAGCGTGATTCGCCAGCATAATGTGTTTCCATTGGAATTTATATGGCGGCCGGCACAGGAGCCGACTCGTTGCCAGACGAGGTAGGCTTGGCGGCATTGGTTCACCGGATTCAGACCGGCGACCAGGGCGCAATTCAGGATTTGCACTCGACCTTCGCCACCGGCATCGCGTTCCTGCTACGCCGCAATCTACGAAAGTCCAGTGTTGCCGCTGAGGTGGCAAACGTACTCGAAGCGGTGGTCTCCGACATCCAAAGATCTTCCGGCACGAACCTTTGCCGCATTGTGAGTCAGGCTATTAATCGGCAGTTCCCGCCAGTTACGGCCGGCATGACTTCGACTTCTGCCGATACGCCCGCCGAGGGGGCGGCGCAATTGGTACTCGCCGAGAGGACGCCTTTGGAACGGGATATTCTAAAGCGGTACTACATTCTTCGAGAAACCCCGTCCACGATTCAGCGCCGTTTGCGCGTCAGTTCAGGCACCATCCAGAAGACCCTCGCCAGTGCGCGAGCCGACTTCCGGCGGAGAGCCCAACGCACCGATTGAGCGTCGAACCGCCTGCGTGAATCCCAGTCAATAGAGGTCTAACTGTGCCGGGCCTTACCGGCTATCGTCTTCTTCTGGTTGTCCAGCGCCTCCCGCATCGCACGAATATAGTTTTCAAGTTCCTTGGCCGTATCTACGCACTCGGGGCATCCAAGCACGTGCTCCTCAATCTGCTTGGCTTTTCTCAAGGGCAGCAAGCCAAGCAAATAGTCTTCCAGTGTCTCTTTGTCAGGGTGCTTTCCCTGTCTTGCCTGCATTTCGTCAACCCCTTACTGGTCTTCCCGGTATGCGCGTGGCCAACGCACTCGGGTCAGGCCGAGAGAAGGTGGCGTTATTGCTTTGATCCACAATACACAAAGCCGCGCGCGGATTCCAGGCCGAAAGTTGGCATACCCTCAACGGCTTAACGCTGCGCGGAGGCGCAGATCTCTATTGACATGTCACGTTGTGCAGGCCGCTCCGGGTTGACCGCAAGGTCTCCGCCGCCGGCGGGGCTAGACGCTCGCGAGGCGAGGACCACGATTTTGCAGTCCTACTGGTTCAAGAAACGCATCAAGCGCGATCGCACGGCGAGCCGCTCTACAGCCGCACGATCTTTCCGGAAACAATTCCTTTCAGCGCGTTGCGCGTGTCCACGATGAGTCGGGCTTGTTCGGCGATCTTGCGGTAATCGAAAACCGAATGATCCGTCACCACCACAGTGCAGTCGGCCTTCTCACACAGGCTGACGTCTCCGGCTCGCAGCCTATCTCCTTCCAGTTCCAGGGAAGCCACGTGCGGGTCGGAAAACGTGAGTCGCGCGCCGTGTCGTTTCAAGAGCAGCATGATGTCCAGCGCGGGCGACTCGCGCAGATCGTCGATATCCTTCTTATACGCGACGCCGAGGATGTGGATGTGTGAACTCTTGACGGGTTTGCCGTGATCGTTGAGCGCGTTCTGGATCTTGTCCACCACGAAATGCGGCATCTGCCCGTTGACGTGGCCGGCCAGCTCGATAAAGCGTGCTTCCATGCCGGCTTGCTTGCTCTTCCAGGAAAGGTAAAACGGATCGATGGGGATGCAGTGCCCGCCCAGGCCCGGACCCGGATAGAACGGCATGAACCCGAACGGCTTGGTCGCGGCCGCCTCAATCACTTCCCAAACGTTGATTCCCATGCGATCGCACATCACCGCGATCTCGTTCACCATGCCGATATTGATCATGCGGAAGGTGTTCTCGAGCAACTTGACCATCTCGGCGACCCGCGTCGAGCTCACCGCCACCACCTTCTCGAGCGCCTGCGCATAAAACAAGCGTCCGATTTCCGAACACGCGGCGGTGGTCCCGCCTACCACTTTAGGGATGTTCGAAGTGTTGTATTTCGAATTGCCGGGATCGACGCGCTCCGGCGAAAAACACAGGAAGAAATCCTGACCTGCCTTGAGCCCGCCCTGCTCCAGCATGGGCAGCACCAGTTCGTCGGTGGTGCCCGGATAGGTGGTCGATTCCAGGATGACCAGCATTCCGGCATGCAGGTGTTTTGCAATCTCGCCGCACGCCGACACGATGTAACTCATGTCCGGATCCTTGGTTTTGCGCAACGGCGTAGGGACGCAGATGTTGATTGTGTCCAGATCACGAACCACAGAGAAATCCGTCGTCGCTTTGAGCTTTCCGGTTTCGACTAGCGGCGCCACCACCGCGCTCGGAACGTCGCCGACATACGAGTCACGGGCATTGATGCGCGCAATCTTGGCATCACTGAGATCGATACCCGTTACGGCGAAGCCCGCCTTGGCAAATTCGACCGCCAGTGGCAGTCCCACGTACCCCAAGCCAACAATCCCGACCTTGGCCTGGCGCGTCCGGATCTTCTCTTCTAGCAATTGCGCGACCGCAGGGTTTTCAGCCACGACTTCCATCTTAACCCTCCTCGTTGGAGAGATACCCTACGCCAACCTGTCGGTGGGAACCTTTTGAAGCCCTCCGTCACCCGCCGGCCTGCGCTCGTTTGGGCCGCGCGTCTACGCGAGGAGGCTACTGGTTGCCGCCGATATATCCGAGGCTTCTCAATTGCTCGAGTGTCTTCGAGTCCATCGTGGCCTGAGCGCCGCGGCCAAGAAAACTCTTGATCTGCTTCTCCGCATCCAGCCACTTGCCGATCTCCGTCATCATACGGCCGGCCTCCACTGGATGTTGTGCCGCCACGTTGTTCCCGTCGCCACGATCGTTGCGACAGTCGTACAGCTCGACCTTGTTCATCCCCACTTCTTTGGCTTTGTCGCGGTAAATGAGTTTCCAATTGCCATCCAGCAGCGCCACCGTGTCGGTCCCGTTTTCGGGTACGAAACCCTTGGCGTGGGGACTCGCGTACCGTGATGTGACAACCGGCCCGCGCCGTTGAAAAGGCAGTCCCTGGGCGAATGGCGCCAGGCTCTGCCCCTGTACCACATTGGGGATTTTGAGGTTCAGCAGGTCGAGCACGGTCGGCATCACGTCGATCAACTGCACGGGCTCGGCCACTCTCCTTGCCGCTGGAATCAGTTTCTGATTCCACATTAGGAGGACGCCATGGGCCAGCTCCTGGTAAAGTGACTGGCCATGCGCGGTCCATCCGTGCTCCCAGAACTCCTCGCCATGATCGGAGACCACCACGATGAGAGTGTTGTCCAAAATGCCGAGCTGTTTCAACTTCTGGACCAGTTGCTCCAGGCTCCAATCGTTATGCAGAATCTCGCCGTCGTAGCGGTCAATGGCCTGGTGGATGAAGCGATCGGGATTCACACCATTCCGCAGGCAGCCGGCGCGGCTGACCACTGCGCCGCCGCCGTACTCCCTTTTGTCTACCAATCGCTTATACGTACGGTTGAATTGCGCTGTCTCCGCGGGGTTCGCGAACTTCTCTTCAAAGCCAGGGGGTGGACGGTACGGTGCATGCGGGTCGGTGGTGTGGACGTAAAGAAAAAACGGTTCTTCTCGGTGCTGTTCGAGCCACGGGAAGACGATCTTGTTCACCGCCGCCGAGTCTGTGCCGCGATCTTCCGCATCCTTCCGGTACCGCTGAATCACCGCCCACTCGTCGAGGTAATCGAAGCCGCGCTGCAATCCGGAAACGCGGCCGGCGAAGGGGTTGGCCACGATGCCTGCGGTTACGTAGCCTGCGGCACGCAGCTGCGCGGCCATAGTGGCCGCTCCTTTGGGAATCGTGTCGTAGTCGTTCACTATCCCGTGAGAGAAGGAGTAGAGCGATGTGAGGAGAGACGCGGTGGAGGGTTTGGTCCAGGTTGCCTGCACCTGGCAATTCTCAAACACGAGGCCTGTCGCCCCCAATCTCTTCAAGAAAGGAGTCGTTTCACGGCCATAGCCGTACAGGCTGGCGTGATCGGCCCGCAGGGTATCGATCATATAAAGGAGAACGTTCGGCCGTTTGCGGGCTTTGCCGGTGAGGAGCGGATTGGCCCACAACGCGACGGTGCCCTGCTTTTCCGCAGTGGTTTCGAATGCCAGCTTGAGGTTGCGGCCGCCGAAAGGCGAGAGGTCCACGTCCGCGTCCTCCCAAGTATCTGCATTGCTGACGGTTTTCGAGTACAGCTCCTTTGATCCATCCGCGGTGAGGCGAAACTTAACCGGGCTGTTCTTTTCGGTGATGCCGACCCCAAAGTGCAAGCGTGCGTTCCGGGGGACAGGAATTTCGAACGTCACGGTGGATGGCGAGTGCACGTACAGCGTGTTGCGATATTCTTCGCGCTTTCCGATGAGCTGCCGGCCGGCCGCCTGCGCAAACTCGGCTTTACGCGGGATCAGCGCGATCGACTTGATGGCCACCAGATCGAACAGCCCGTCGGTTGGCATGAAAGCCAGGGGCCGGCTGCTGGAATCATCAATACGTATGTCGAAGCGGTAATCGTGATACTCGCGCAGCGGCCCGAGCTTGTGCTTGTATTCTTCGTTGCCGATCTTGATCTTGACCTCGTGGCCGCCTTCGGCGAGCATCCGGACTTCGACGGCTTCGTAGCGGCTCCAGTCGATCAAAGGATGCGCGGGAGCTTGAATCACCGGACTGCTGCCCTCGCCTTTCACCACGAGATCACCCTGACGAAAGCCGATGCGACCCCGCAGGAGCTCCCAGGTGATGTCGTTTTCGGAATTGAAGTTGTGCCAGACGACCGGATCGGCCATCAGCGCCGAGGAAGGCACGGGCGACGCTGACACCGTGGCAGAGGCGGGGAACTCGTCATCGAAGCGGTACGGTTTGAAGAATCCGGCATCGGGCTGCGCCGGGGACCTTGACGCCTGATTGCAGCCCAAACAAGCAAGCAACAGGATAATAATGCCGAGACACCGCAAACGACTATTTTTGCACTGACTCAAAATGAGCAGGCGTGCCTGTCGATGAGCGAGTCGCTGAAAGATGTACCGAAGGCGCGTCCTACGTCCCTCCTAAGTATCCCAGACTACGTAGTTTCTGCAACGTTTCCTGATCCATCGTGGCTTTCGCGCCGCGGCCCAGGACCCCTCGAATCTGCTTCTGCTGCTGTATCCAATGCTCGACGCCACTGAGCATCCGGTCGACCTGCTGCGGATTCTGTGCGGCCACATTATTCGCCTCGCGCCGATCGGTCTGGCGATTGTAGAGTTCCACTCGGTTCAGCCCTTCGGATTTGCCATTGGGACGGTAGATCAGTTTCCATCCTGCGTCTATACACGCAAACGAATCGACGTGGTTTTCCGGAATAAATCCAGCGTTTTCTTCATAGGGATGCGCAAATCGCGAGGTCATGACCAACCCGCGCCTGTGGAATGGCTGACCCTTGGCGAACGGCGCCAGGCTTTGTCCCTGTACGATATCAGGAATCTTCAGTCCGAGGAGATCGAGCACCGTTGGCATCACATCGACCAATTGGACCGGATCGCTCACCCTCCGCGGCACAGGGACCATTTTCGGGGCCCACATGAGCAGCACGCCACGGGACAACTCCTGGTAAAGAGACTGGCCGTGCCCCGTCCATCCGTGGTCCCAGAATTCCTCGCCATGGTCGGAGACAACGATGATCAACGTGTTATCGAGGACCCCGAGGTCCTTCAATTTGCCCGACAATTGCTGCAGACTAGCGTCGTTGTGCAGCACCTCGCCGTCGTACCGGTCCATCGCGCGTTGGATGAAGCGCTCTGGGTTCACACCCACTTCGGTGCAGAGTGCGCGGCTGAAACCGAAGCCGCCTCGACTCAGAGCCAGGTCTTTCAACTTCATGTAGTTGCGATCGAACTCCGCGGATTCGGCCGGCTGCGCGAATTTCTCTTCAAATCCGGCGGGCGGCCGGTAAGGCGCATGCGGGTCGGTGGCATGCGCGTAAAGGAAGAAAGGCTCATCGCCATGCTGGTCCAGCCACGGAAACAAAACCCGATTGAGGGCGGCCGAATCTGTGCCGCGATCATCCTGCTCATTCCGCTGGCGATCCACCACCAGCCACTCCGACATATAGTCGAAGCCGCGCTGCAGGCCAGAAATGCGACCGGCCATCGGGTTAGCCAGGATTCCCGCGGTCACGTACCCAGCCCGCCGCAATTGCTCGGCCAGGGTGGTGGACGCTTGTGGAATGGTGTCATAGTCGCGAATTATGCCGTGGGTGAATGAGAAAAGCGAGGTCATTAACGACGCCACCGACGGCTTGGTCCAGGTCGCCTGCACCGCGCAATCGTCGAAGACCAGGCCCTGTGTACCGAGCCGCTTGAGGAAAGGAGTGGTTTCGCGCGCATAGCTGTAGAGGCTCGTGTGATCGGCTCGTAGCGTATCGATCAGGTAGATCAACACGTTCGGGCGGCTCTTGGGAGCCCTGGTGGTCAGCAAGGGGTTGGCCCACAACGCGACCGTTCCGCGCTTTGCCGAGCTGGTCTCGAATGCCAGTTTCACTCTTCGCCCTGAATAGGAGGCCAGATCAATATCCGCGTCTTCCCACCGGCCAGCGTCCGACAGCATCTTTGAGTAAAGTGGTTTGGAATCGGCCGAGATGCGGAAGACCACCGGAGCGTGCCCCTCCGTGATGCCCATTCCAAAATGCAAGCGGGCATTTCGGGGAACCGTGACCTGGTAAGTAATGGATGAAGGCGAGTGTATGTAAACGGCATTGCGGTATTCTTCGCGCTTGCCGATCATGAGGCGCCCTGCGGTCGGAGCAAATTCAGCCATTCGCGGAACCAGCTCGATGGAGTGGATGGAGACCAGATCGCTCAAACCGTCGGTCGGCATGATCAGCAAGGGACGGCTGGCCGCGGGGGTTTCGATGTTGATGGCAAAGCGGTAGAGCGCGTACTGGCCAGGCGGCCCCAATCTCTGGCTGAACTCAATGTCACCGATCTTGATTTTGATCTGGTGACCGCCTTGCGCCAGCATACGAATCTGGACGGCTTGGTAGCGGTTCCACTCAATCATAGGCTGCTTGGGCGCCATGATGACCGGACTGGCGCCTTCGCCCTTTAGAACGAGATCGCCCTGGCGAAACCCGATGCGCCCACGCAGCGCAATCCAGGTGACGTCACTCGCCGATAAGAAGTTTTGCCAAACGACAGGATCGGCGGCAGAAAGGGCGCGCGCACCGCTGGCTTCCGACACGGTCGCCGAGCGGAATTCGTCGTCGAAACGGTACGGCTTGAAAACGGCGGCCGGGGGCGGGGCTGCGGCATTCGCACCTTGGCAGCCAGCCGGCAACCAGAGCAGACCGATGAAGCCTAAGAGAACCAGGAGCAGCAGAGCATTATTTTCGCGCACTCGGCCACCCGGAGCCGATGGAAAGCTCCCTCTACCACTCCAGGCGAGCGGAGAATTGAATGGTCCGCGGATCATTCGCCTGGACGCTCAGGTTGACCAGACCCGTATTCTTGTTGGGATTGACGTCGTTGGGGTGATTGAAAGCGTTAAAAAAGTCGGACGTGAACCTCAGCTTCATGCGCTCCTTAATTTCGAAATACTTGAAGAATGAGAGGTCTTCATTCCACGAGCGCGGGCCGAGGAAGAAATTATTGGAATTCCAGGCGAGCACGTCGTAGGGAGTTAGCTCCACTTGCCCATTTGCCAGAGTGATGGGCACCTTGCCGTTGAACTGCGGCCCGATGGGATGAATCGCGCGTTGCGTGCGGTCCACCGGAACCAACTGCTCCAGAGTGCTGAGATTGACGCCGGTAGCCTGGGTTGGATCAAAATCGCCGCGGAAGTACAACTCCTGGGTATGGCCGAAAATGTTCATGGTCAGGCGCTGGTTGGAATCGAGCTGCGTATTGCCGAACAGAGGCTCGCCTACGCTCTGCCAGAAACCGCTTTGCCAGTTGCCGATAAAAGCGATCTGCCAGCCGCCCACGATTTGGTTCAACGGGCCTGAAACATGGCTGCCAAAGCGCTTGCCTCGCCCCAGCGGCAGTTCGTAAATGCCATTCCACTTGATTTGGTGGGGCGGCACAAAGCCCGAGTTGTAGTACACCAGCTGCAGCCGCTGGCTGAGGGTCAGGTTGGGTTCGCCCAGAATCGTGGAGTTCTCCGGCACCAACGCGCCACCGCCGCCGGCGCTAAACCCACCCTCGTCGCTGGTGGTCAGCGCGTGATCGTAGGTGTAGGACCATTGGAAGCTCAATCCGTTGGAAAAACGCCGCTCGATTTGGGCTTGAAACGAATTCGAATTTGAATAACCGACATGCGATTCCAAGGTTCCGTTCCAGTTTGGATTCGGCCGCCGGAGATCGGCGCCCGACGTACCGGGCTGGAAC
>Ga0335080_10004687_pt1 | contig 13945 bp, 11 predicted proteins | sample Lox_Sample_34_FD_206720 | JGI IMG/M metagenome (GOLD analysis project Ga0335080, IMG submission 206720) | Soil microbial communities from Loxahatchee National Wildlife Refuge, Florida, United States - Lox_Sample_3.4 | ecosystem: Environmental > Terrestrial > Soil > Wetlands | place: USA... | reverse complement strand
GTGGAATGACGGCGCGGTCCGCCGCAAGGAAGACTACCTGGCCGCGGAAGAACCGCTGGAGATCCGAATCGGCGGCGATCCGCTCAGCGTGACGATGCGAACGCCGGGAAACGATTTGGAGCTGGCGGCGGGATTCCTGCTGACCGAAGGGCTGGTGACCAAGCGAGCGCAGATCGTCACACTCGAGAACGTCGTGGAAGACAGCGAGCGGGATCGCGGCAACGTGGTCCGCGCGGTGCTCGCGCCGGAGGCCGCGCCGGACCTCCAGAAAATGCGGCGGCACTTCTTCGCGGCATCGAGCTGCGGCATTTGCGGGAAGGCGTCGATCGATTCCGTGCGCGCGCGGACGCTCGAGCCGCCGAATCCAGCGTTCCGGCTGGACGCTGAAGTCCTTCTGCGGCTACCGGAGGCGCTGCGCGCGTCGCAGGCCGTTTTCGGACGCACGGGCGGCCTTCACGCGGCCGCGCTATTCGACGTCAAGGGTGAGCTGCTCGTCCTGCGCGAGGATATCGGCCGGCACAATGCCGTGGACAAGGTGGTTGGCTGGGCGCTGCTCGAGAATCGAATCCCGCTCGCTGACGTGGTTCTGCTGGTCAGTGGCCGAGGCGGGTTCGAGATCGTGCAGAAAGCGATCGTTGCAGGCTTGCCGGTGGTCGCTTCGGTTTCGGCGCCGTCCAGCCTGGCCGTACAACTGGCGCGCGAACTGGGGCTGACATTGATCGGATTCCTACGCGACCGGCGGTTCGTGATCTACTCGGGAGAGGATCGTATCAAAGGCGGCTAGCGCGCAACCTTTCCCACCGACTTAAGCGGCGAGCCGGGATGGCCGTTGCCAACCATGTCGGTGAACGCACCGAGCAGTTCGCGGTTCCACCAACCTCGCGCGCACTCCTCATGCATTATCTGGAGCGCCACCTCGGCAGGCGACGCCTGGCGATAGGGCCTGTCCGTGGTCAGCGCATCGAAAACATCGGCCAGCTGCAGGACCGCGGCGGTCAACGGAATCTGCGAACCGCGCAGCCCGTCCGGATAGCCTGAGCCGTCGTGCCGCTCGTGATGATGCCGGATGATGGGCAAGACGAGCCGAAACGCGCGCAGCGGCGCGCAAATCCGCTCGCCAACTACCGGATGCGTCCGCATGACCGCCGTTTCTTCAGCGGAGAGCGGACCGGGCTTCAACAGAATCGCGTCGGGCACGGCGACCTTTCCGATGTCGTGCACGATGCCAGCCCATCGAAGCGCCTTGATCTGGTCCTCCGGCAGGGCGAGCCGCTCGCCGAGCCGCGCGGACATCGCGGCGAGGCGATCGCAGTGGCCGCGCGTGTAAGGATCGCGCGCCTCAATGCTTTCAGCCAGGCTGAACAGCACGCCTTCGGCATTCTCGAGCTCGTCGGTGAATTGCTTCAGGCGCAGCAGCGAACGAGTGCGAGCGAGAAGCTCGTTGAAGTCGATCGGCTTGCTGAGAAAGTCGTCCGCGCCCGCGTTGATTCCTTTGATTCGATCTTCGGTCGCACTTAGCCCCGTGATAAGAACCACGGGCGTCAGCCGCGTTCCCGGTGTGGCCTTGATGCTGCGGCAGACTTCGAAGCCGTCCACGCCGGGCATGAGAATGTCGAGCAGGATCAGATCGGGGCGGACGGAAGCGCATTGAGCGAGCGCCGAGGCTCCGTCGCTGGCCTCGCTGACGTCGAAACCCTCGCGGCGCAGCAACATCGCAAGCGGGACGCGCGCCGCCGACTCGTCGTCCACGATCAGAATTCTTCCTGGCATCGATGGGGACCGCCGTACCTAGCCGCCGACGAACGCCCGCATGACGGGAGCCGCTGAGCGGTGGCGCCCGGTTGGTGGCGGCGAAGTCGCCTTCGAACTTCCGCGGCACGGGCAAACAAATGTATCCTGTCCGGTCCGTCAGGACAACCGGGAATCGCCGCGCGCGGGTGCTGCAAAGGCGGCGCCGGCAGTGAAAACGCGAGAACTGATGAAGAGAACTCTGACAGCCGAATCGCTCCAGGAGATCCGGGCACGCCTGGAACAGGCGCATAAGGCTCTGCTGCGGCGCTACCCGGGTCCGCCGAGCGACCGCCAGCCAATTCATGTGGTCTATGGCGGCGCGCACCTTTTTCGCGGGGGCACTGCGCGGCGGCTCGGCGATCTGGCGCTGAAATCGCTCGACGACTACGCGCCGGATTTCGCCAGTTTTGCGAAGGCCGTCGGCCTATCCGGTGCAGACAGGCTGCCGGACGCATCCGCCGCGGCGGGGGTGGCGAAATCGATCGAAGATGACCCGGAGGCCGCACGCCGCGAAAATCCCGCGGCTTGGTTTGCGCACACCGTCTATCGCCGAATTCGCGAGAAGCTTCGCCGCGAACCGGTGGAGGATTTGCGCATCGACTTCGAGGACGGATACGGGAATCGACCGGACGACGAAGAAGACGGGCACGCGACCACAGCGGCGGCGGAGGTGAGCAGCGGCCTGAACGCGGGCGAGTTGCCGCAGTTCATCGGCATCCGCATCAAGCCGTTCAACGAAGAGCTGCGCGAGCGAAGCATTCGCACGCTGGACATTTTCCTTACGGAACTGGCGGAGAAATCGCGCAGCGCGCTGCCGAAACACTTCTGCGTCACGCTGCCGAAAGTCGCCCTGCCCGATGAAGTGGCGGCACTCGCAGACATCTGCTCTCGGCTCGAGCCCATGCTCGATTTCGAACCGGGCGCATTGCGGATCGAAATCATGGTTGAGACGCCGCACGCCATCTTCAACGAGCGCGGCGAGGCGAGCTTGCTGGCGCTCGTGGGCGCGGCGCGCGGCCGGTGCACGGCGGTCCATTTCGGGCCCTACGACTACACGGCATCGTTGCACATCGCCTCGACATATCAGCCGATCGCGCACTTCGCTTCGGATTTCGCGCGCGGCGTGATGCAGGTGGCTCTGGCGGGAACGAGCGTCCGAATCGGGGATGGTCCGACGAACATCATGCCGATTCCGCCGCACCGCGCGAAGGATGGAGCCGCGCTCAGCACGAGACAGGCCGAAGAGAATCGCGCGGCGGTGCATCGGGGCTGGAAGATCCACTTCGACAACGTGCGCAGGTCGCTTGGAAACGGGTTTTTTCAGGGATGGGATCTGCATCCGGCACAGCTTCCCGCCCGCTACGCGGCAGTCTATTCCTTTTTCCTGGAGAATCAGGACTCGTCAGCCGAGCGCCTTCGCAACTTCGTTGAAAAGGCGGCGCAGGCGACGCGAGTGGGCCAGGTGTTCGACGACGCAGCGATGGCCCAGGGCCTGCTCAACTATTTCGTGCAGGCGATCAATTGTGGCGCCCTAACCGCGGACGAGGTGCAGCGGCTGACGACGTTATCGGCGGCGGAGATTCGCGGCGGCAGTTTCCTGGCGATCCTCGGGCGGCGGCAGGCGTAGATCGCCGCGCTTCGGCCCAGCGCCTATCTCTTTCTCCCCCGCATCACGAACAACAGCGGCAACACGCACAGACAGATGGTTCCGTTGATGCGGAAATCGTCGACGAAGGCCAGCATCGTGGCCTGCCGCTGCATTTCAGCGTAGATAAGGGCCTGCGCCTGAGACAGCGCGTGACCGGCGTCGGCTCCGTGCGTGGCGAGGACGCCGGACATGTAATGCAACGCGGTTCGATAGTGGTGGTTGCCCGCCTGCAGATTTTCAGCGAGAACATTCTGGTGAAATTGCGCACGGCGATCGAGCATCGTCGTGACGAAGGAAATGCCGGTGCTGGCGCCGACGTTGCGAGCGAGATTGATCAGGCCCGAGGCGTTGTTCATCTTGCCGCGCGGCACGAAATAGAATGCCATCACGTTGATCGGCACGAACAGAAACGCCGTGCCCATGCGGGAGATGATCCAGTCGTTCACCGGCGCGCGCGTGCCTGCCGTCAAGCTGAGATGCGACAGCTGGAACAGGCCCGCCGCCATGATCAGCAGGCCCGTCACGACGATCCATCGCGGCTCAAAGCGGTCGAGCAGCGCGCCCACGAACGGCAGGATGGCCAGCAGCACGAGCCCGCCCGGCAGAAGCACCATGCCGCTTTGCATCGCGGTGTAGCCCATCAGCGTCTGAAGCCAGATTGGGAGCAGGAGGGTCGTGCCGTAGAGCACGACGCCGAGCGTATACATCATGAACGTGGAGATCGCGAAATTGCGGTCCTTGAAGAGATGCAGGTCGACGACGGGATCCTTGGTACGCAGTTCGCGGAACACGAGCGCGATCAGCGCGACCGCGCAGACAACCGTCGCCCAAGTGATGAAGGACGAGCCGAACCAATCGTCCCGCTCTCCTTTGTCCAGGATGACTTGCAAGAACCCCAAGCCGACGCTCAGAAGCCCGAGGCCGAGAAAGTCGATCCGCAACCCCTGCTTGAAGGTCTTGCGCACCAGATGAATCGGATCGGAGATGAGCAGCGAGATCATCAGCAGTGAGATGATGCCCACCGGGACGTTGAGCAGGAAAATCCACCGCCACGAATAGTTGTCCGTGATCCACCCGCCGAGCGTCGGCCCCAGCGTGGGCGCGACAACCACACCCATGCCGTAGATCGCCATTGCCATCCCCTGCTTTTCGCGGGGAAAACTGTCTACGAGGATCGCCTGCGAAAGCGGCTGCATGCCTCCACCGCCCGCGCCTTGAACCACGCGAAAGAAAACGAGCGCGCCGAGCGATGGAGCCATGCCGCACAGAAGCGAGCTGATCGTGAAAATCAGGACGCAGGCAAGAAAAAATCGCTTGCGGCCGAACAGAGCGGACAGCCATCCGGTGAGCGGCAGAACGATCGCGTTCGAGACCAGATAGGATGTGAGGACCCACGTACTTTCGTCGACACCCGCCGAGAGACTGCCGGCGATGTGCGGCAGAGAGACGTTGGCGACGCTCGTGTCGAGCACTTCCATGAACGTCGCTGAGATCACGGTGGCAGCAATGAGCCACGGATTCACGCGCGGCATGGGCAGGGCGTAATCGGCAGCGGCAGCCATTGAGCGTCAGGGGCGAGGATTCAAACGGAAAAGCCTGGCCGAAGAATTGCAGCGCCAATGTTCGCGGGAATACGCAATCGAACCGACGACCGAAAGCGGCAATCTCGTCCCCCAGGGGAGGATATCACCGGGTCTTCGGCGCGCTCAAGACACGGAAGATCGCGATGCGAAAGCGGCAGCAAACGATTTTTCCCTTCGGTGCCAAATGTAGAGCAGGGTGGAGCCGATCAGTATCAGAGCAACGCAGAGTCCGGTCCATAAGCCCGACGCGCCCCAATGAAGATGGAAGCACAGGTAGGCGCCGACGGGCAGTCCCACAAGCCAATAGAAAACCACGGACCATATCATCGGCGTGTGCGTATCGCCCGCGCCGCGCAGCGCTCCGGTGGCGACCGCCTGAAAACCATCGAACAGCTGAAACAGAGCGGCGACGAGCAAGAGAGCACTCGCGGCGCGAATCACGACCGGGTCGGGCGTGTAAATCCGAACGATGTACTGCGGGGCGAGCCAGAAGACGATTCCCGTGCACGTCATGAACGCGGCGCTGAGCGCCAGCGCGGTCCAGCCCGCACGGCTGGCTCCATGCGCGTCGCCGCGGCCGAGCGCCTGGCCAACTCGCACCGCCGCGCCAGAGCCAATTCCGAGCGGCACCATGTACGTGAAGCTGGCAGTGTTCAGCGCGATCTGATGGCTCGCGAGAGGCACCGCGCCGAGGCGTCCGATCAAAGCCGTGGCGGCCGCGAAGACGGCGACTTCCAATCCGAGCTGCGTCGCCGCTGGAAAGCCGAGCCGGACGAGCCGCCACACGCGCGGCAGGTGCGGGCGGCGCGAGGCGTGGCGCAGACCCATCTTATAGCGGAGATCGTAATACAAGCAGTAGACGAACAGCACAGCAGCCATGTAGATGCGGCCGATGCAGGTGGACCAGCCGGAGCCGACCGTGCCCATCGCGCGCAGGCCCAGGTGGCCATAGATCAGCGCCCAGTTTCCGACCAGATTCACGACATTCGCGGAAAACAGCGAGAACATCGCCGGCTTCACGAGATTGATTCCCTGCAGATAGCGGCGGAAGACGAAGTACAGAAGCAACGGCAGCGTTCCCCAGTTGATCGCGCGCAGATAGGGAATCGCCTGGCTCAGAACTGCCGGCTGAATGCCGAGCGAGCGCAGGAGCGGCTCCGCGAAGTGAACCAGCAACATCAGCACCGGAGCGATGCCGAGACTAAGGTAAATGCCGTTGACGAGCGACCGGTGCGCATCCTCCAAATCGCCCGCACCGTAGGAGTGCGACACCAGCGTATCGAGACCGAGCATCAGTCCTGTGCCGAAGATTGCGACGACGTAATAGACGATGCTGCCGAGGCTGACGGCGCCGATCGCGACGGCGCTTTCCGCCTGACGACCCACCATCATCGTGTCCACGACACCCATCGCCATCCAGCCGAGCTCGGCGAGGACAATCGGGGCGGCCAGCACGACCATGGGCCGCACTTCGTCCGCGATGTAATGTGAGAAGAGGCGCTTCAACACGGCTGTGGCTTTCTCGAAAGTCACAAAATGATAATGCGGGAAAGTGATTTGCGGAGAAAAATCGGAAGCAATCGAACGCTAGTTGCGAGAGGCCGGACCGGTGAGCTGCACGAGCGACCCCGTGGGCGCCGACGGGCCTGATTCGAGGGTCTGCGGCGAGCGCCATCGGTCCATGGTCGAGATCTGGTGGACGCAGGAGATCGTGCAGCCCGGAGCACAACCTTTCTTGGTGAGGAACTCGCGCTGGCGGCGCTCGGGCGTGTATTGGTCGAGCGGAATGCCGGGATAGCCGCGCTGCTGCGAGCAGTAGTGCACCAAGCCGTCCTCGCAGATGTAGAGGTAGCGCGACCCGGCGCGGCAGCGCCAGTCGTTTTCAAGGCCCGCCGCGATATTGTGCTGAAAGCCGTTCACGCGCGAGAAGGAACGCTTCCCGAGCGACATGATTTCCTCAAAAATTTCCCGCTCCCGCGCGCCCAGCGGGCGGAGCTGGCCGTTGCCGTCATGAATGATGCCGACCGTGGAGGTGAAACCAAGCTGCTGGGCCCGGTGAGCGACAGCCAGCGCGTCTTCGGGACTCGCAACGCCGCTGCCCAGCACCGAATTGATGTTCACCTGAAATTCGGCGTGCTCGGCCAGCAGCGCGAGCTTTTGGTCAAGCACCTTGAGGCTCTTCTTCGAGACCTCATCCGGCTTCACGTTGTCGATGCTGATCTGCAAGTATTCGAGCCCCGCGCGATTCAAGCGCTCGATGCGGTCCGCGACGAGCAGGTAGCCATTCGTGATCAGCCCGGCCATGATGCCGTTTTTCCGGATGCGCGCGATGATCGCGTCGAGATCGGGATGCAGCAGCGGCTCTCCGCCGCTGATCGTGACGATCGCTGTTCCCATGGCGCCGAGAGCGTCGATCCGGCGGAACATTTCGTCGGTCGGCACGGGCTTGGAGAAATCGTCGAATTCGTTGCAATACGTGCAGGAAAGATTGCAGCGGCGAATCGGGATGATGTGAACGAGCAGCGGGTGCCGCGTCGAGGCGAGTCCCTTCACAAGCATGCGCGCTTCCCGCAGCTTGCGGTGCGCCGCGCGCACTTTTCGCCGAATTTTGCGCCGAAATGTCACTGGCTTGGTCCCAAGCGTACCACCGGACGGCACGCAATATTATGCCACAGCGATCTGGCCGCATCCGCTGCAACCGGCCGGCGCGTACGAGCGACCGAAACGCCTTCCGCAACCGGAAAAGATCAATGGACGTGATGGAGACTCCTGCTAGAATTTCGATTTCTGTTTGGTTTAGACTACAGCCTACATGTGCAGGAGCCCGCACAGCCGGACTTCTGCGGGCACATTCACGCGCAAGGTTTCTCTTTGCGCCAACGGGGTGAATCGGATGGCTGATCCTGTAGCGGAAAAAGTGATCGCGACGCTCGCGTCGGTGAAGCGAATTCCGGCCGACAAGATCACGCTCGAGACGAACCTGCAGGAAATGGGCATCGATTCGCTCGACGTCTTCAGCCTCCTCTTCGAGCTCGAAAACGCTTTCAACATCTCCATTCCCGACGATGAAGTCCGCTCGATCAAGACTGTCAACGACATCGTGGAGGGCGTGAAGAAGCTCCTCGCCGCCGCCCCACCCGATGCGTCGGTAGGCTCGACCAGCCCGGCGAACTGATGGCGCCGCGCCGGGTTGTCATTACGGGTCTCGGAATCGTTTCCGCTCTGGGTCTCAACGTCGAAGACAACTGGAAGGCTCTTTGCGAAGGGCGCTCGGGCATCGGTCCGCTCGAGGGCGTCGACGGCTCCCGTGTCGGCCTCAAGGTTCAAAACGCCGCGCAGGTCCACGGCTTCGATCCCCTGAAGCACTTCGAGGGCGGCAAGGATGCGCAACTGGACCGCTTCGCGCAGTTTTCCGTGGTGGCCGCGCGAGACGCGATGCGGGATTCCGGGCTGACGCTGACGCCTGAATTGCGCGAAAACTGCGCCATCGTCTGCGGGTCGGCGGTCGGCGGCCAGTCGGCGATCGAGGCGGGTTTCGAGGACCTCTGGGTGAACGGACGCGGCCGAGTCCACCCGCTGACGATTCCCAAAACAATGGCCAACGCGGGCGCGAGCCACATCGCGATGGACCTTGGATTGAGCGGACCGGCGTACACGATTTCGACGGCATGCTCTTCCGCGAACCACGCGATGGGGCAGGCGTTCCGGATCGTTCGCGACGGCCTGGCCGAGATGGCCGTCACCGGCGGCGCTGAGGCGTTTTTTACAGTGGGAATGCTGAAGGCCTGGGAAGCCATGCGTGTGATTTCGCCCGACACATGCCGGCCGTTCAGCAAAGGCCGCAAAGGCATGATTCTGGGCGAAGGCGGCGCCATGATGATTCTCGAGCCGCTGGATGCGGCCGAGGCGCGCGGGGCGACGATCTACGGCGAGATTTGCGGCTTTGGAATGACCGCGGACGCGCACCATCTGACGCAGCCCACCGTCGAGGGCCCGGCACGGGCGATGAGCGGGGCGCTGCGCGAAGCGGGCCTGGCGCCTGAAGAGATCGGCTACATCAACGCGCATGGCACCGGCACGCCGGGGAACGATCCCGTCGAGTCGCGCGCGATTCGCAAGGTGTTCGGCGCGCAAGCAGACAAGATCGGCGTCAGCTCGACCAAGTCGATGCACGGGCACGCTCTGGGAGCCGCCGGGGCGCTCGAAGCGATCGCCACGGTGCTGGCGCTTCGCAACGGGATTCTCCCACCCACCGCGAATTTCACTGAGCGCGATCCGGAATGCGACCTCGATTACATTCCGAACCAATCGCGCAAGGCGCAGGTGGGCGCCGCTCTCTCAAATTCGTTCGCCTTCGGCGGACTCAACGCCGTCGTCGCTTTCCGCGCCGCTCCACGCTAGATCTCGCGAGCGTTCTTCCACTACGTCAAAGGACAGAGAACGCAAGGACGCACCGCAGCTGTGCGAAGCACGAAGATGTGCGGCGTCGGATCTAAAACGGGCGGGGAAGCAAGGGGACGATCATCTGCCAACCCTGAGGCACGATTTCCCAGTGGCGGGTCAGCTCATCCGATGAGGTAAGCGTGACCATAATCGCGAGCCAGAAGAATCCGGCGAGGATGACGACGCGGGTGAGACCCGTGGCGTATTTCACGTGCATGAAGAAGAGGACTACCAGCAGCATCTTCGTGAACGCGATAATGAGCGCCAGAGGCGTATTCCACACGCCGAAGTTGTGATACGCGACCCACGTAGTAAGCGCCGTACCCGCCATCAGCGCGAGAAAGACGAGAATGTAGGTGCCGATCGGGACGACGTGCCCGTGGCTCGCGTGTTCGGCGTGATCAGACATTTCCTATCAGCTCCCCGGGTAGCGCCCGCCGATCAAATAGAGAAGCGGGAACAGGAAAATCCAAACGATATCGACGAAGTGCCAGTATAACCCGCTGATCTCGAGCGGCGCGTAGTATTCGGCCGAGAATCTGTTCCGCGCCGTCATAATCACCAGGACCGTGAGAATGCCGAGGCCGACGACCATGTGCAGAGCGTGCAGGCCGGTCATGAAGAAATAGAAGCACATGAACATCTTCACACCCGCGGCGTGCGGGCCCGCATAGCTCCAGCTGACCGTAGGGATGATGCCTTCCACGTAGTCGGCATACCACTCGTAGCGAAGTTTGATTCCGATGAAAGCCGCGCCGAGAATCATCGTGAGCACCAGCCACATGATGATCTGGCCCTTCGATTTGCCTGTCTGCGCGGCGCGGATGGCCAGAGCCATCGTCAAGCTGCTGAAGATCAGGACGGCGGTGTTCGTGGCGCCGAATTGAACCTTCAGCAAGTGGCTGCCCGTGATGAAGGACTCCAAGTGCAGCTCGCGGTAGACGATGTACGCCGTGAACATGCCGCCGAAGAACAGGATTTCAGTGACGAGGAACGTCCACATTCCCAGCGTGCCGGCCTCGCGCTGCTGTTCGATCGTCTCGAACTGGTGCGCGAAACCGGGAGGATGAGCGCCGTGGGCGGCCATTTCAGACACGGGCCACCCCCGGAACGTTGGGATACTTGTGCGCTTCCGCGACCGGATAGTTGTAGGCGTCTTCCGTCACGATCGGAATCTCCGCGAAATTCTCGGTCGGCGGAGGAGACGGTATCGTCCATTCAAGGCCCTTCGCCTTCCACGGATTCGCGCCGGCCACCGGGCCATAGCGCATGGACCAAATCAGATAGACCAACGGAATTACGTAGCCGATGCCCAGGATCGAAGCGCCCGCCGAAGACATGACGTTGAGCACCTGAAATTCCGCCGGATAGACCGCGTACCGCCGCGGCATGCCCAAATAGCCGAGCATGAATTGCGGGAAGAAGGTCAGGTTGAATCCGATAAAGATGATGGCCGCGGAAATGCGCGCCCACATGTCCGGATAGAGCCGGCCGGTGATTTTCGGCCACCAGAAGTGGATGCCGCCGAGATAAGCCATCACGGCGCCTCCCACCATCACGTAATGGAAGTGCGCGACGACGAAGTACGTGCCGTTCACGTGAACGTCGGTCGCGAGCGAGGCGAGGAAAAGGCCCGTCAGGCCGCCGATCGTAAATAGGCCGATGAAACCGAGCGCGTAGAGCATCGGGGCTTCGTACGATATGGAACCTTTGTAGAGAGTCGCCGTCCAGTTGAAGACTTTCACGGCCGAAGGGATCGCCACCAGGAAGCTGAGCACCGAGAAGACCAGCCCCGCGTAGATCGACTGGCCGGTGACAAACATATGGTGGCCCCAGACGATAAAGCTGATCACGGCAATGGACAAGCTCGAAAACGCGACGAAACTATAGCCGAAGATCTTCTTGCGCGAAAATGCGGTGATCAGCTCGCTGACAACGCCCATGCCGGGCAGAATCATGATGTACACGGCCGGGTGCGAATAGAACCAGAACATGTGCTGGAAGAGCAGCGGGTCCCCGCCGACGGCCGGGTCAAAGATGCCGACATGAAGAATCCGCTCGAGTCCCAGCAGGAAGACGGTGATGGCGATGACCGGCGTGCCGAGCACGAAGATCAGGCTCGTGGCGTACATGGCCCAGATGAACAGCGGCAGCCGAAACCAGGTCATGCCGGGCGCGCGCATTTTGTGAATCGTCACGATGAAGTTCAAGCCCGTCAAAATCGACGAAAAGCCCGCGATGAAAACGCCCAGGGCGACCAGCACCACGTTCGAGTGGGAGTACATGCTGCTGTACGGCGGATAGAAGGTCCATCCGGTATCGACGCCGCCGGAAAGCGTGGCTATGAGCGCAAGAGCAGCTCCGGTGATGAAGACATACCAGCTCAACAGGTTCAGCTTCGGGAAGGCGACATCGCGCGCCCCGATCATCAATGGAATCAGGAAATTTCCGAGGGTCGCCGGAATCGACGGGACCAGGAAGAAGAACACCATGATGATGCCGTGGGTGGAGAACATCTTGTTGTACGTTTCGGGTTCGAAAAGCGCACCCTGCGGAGCGATCAGGTGAATGCGCATCAGGACAGCGGCGATTCCGCCGACCAGAAACATCACCGTGATCGAAGCGAGATAAAGCAGACCGATCCGCTTGTGATCAAAGGTCAGAAGCCACGACCGGATGCCGTAGCTGGCGTTCAGATAATTGACGCCCGATTCGGCCGGAGCATCATGCCGATCCGCAGTCCCCGTGCTCATTTCCCGTTCCTTTCTTCAGAGCCCAACGACTTCACATAGGCCACCAGCTGCGTCATCTGTTCGGCATCGACTTGCCCCTGATAGGTGGGCATGATCGCTTGATAATTGGGCAAGTGAACCGTGGCCGGAGCCAAGATCGCCGCCTGAATCAGCGATTCGTCCACGACGCGCGTTTCTCCGCTCTGCAGCTTTTGAGGCTTGCCGTAGATACCCACGAGCGAGGGAGCGCGGCCGTTGCCTTCCGCCGTGTGGCAGTTGTTGCAACCAAACTGGCTGAACAGGCGCTCGCCCTGCTGCGCCAGCGATTCCGTTTTTTCGCCGCCCGCGAGCCACGCGGCGTAATCGGTCGGAGTCATCACGTAGACCCAGCCGATCATGTTGGCATGGCTCGTGCCGCAATACTGGGCGCAGAACAGGTGATACGTTCCCGTCTCGGTCGCCTGGAACCACAGCGACGAGAAACGCCCTGGAAGCACATCTTTCTTCACGCGAAACGCCGGGATGTAGAAATCGTGGATTACGTCCTGCGAGGTCATCGTCAGCTTGATGGGCACGCCTACCGGAACGTGAAGTTCATTGATTTCACGCGGCCCTTCGACATGCTGCAGGTGCCACATCCACTGCTTGCCGATGACGAAGATTTCCGTGGACGACTGAGGCGGACGGCCGTTGCGGACGTATAGAGCCGCCGACCAGACGAACAGGACGGCGCAGATCAGCGACGGAATGATCGTCCACGTCAACTCGACGACCAATGGCGTGTGCGTCTCGACCGTCTTCTCGTCGTCCGACCGCCGCCGGTACTTGATCATGAAAACTAAAATGATCGAGAAGATGAGAACCGTGAAGAAGATCGTGATGCCGGAGAGAACGAAGTAAAGCTTGTCGACGCCCTCGGCGACCGAGGACGCCGCGGGAGGCTGGATCGGAATCATATCCGCCAGCGAAGTGATTCCAGATTGCATGAGACCCATCATCAAAGTTCCGTCACAATCCTTTGCAAAACACGCGCCCGCGCGGCCTGCCTAGGCCCTGCGCTCGCCGAGCGCGTAGTGCTCACCGCGGAACAGCATGATCAAGAAAATCCCGCCGATCACGACCGTCGCAACTCCGCCGATCTGAATCACCCGGGAAATCAGCAATCCATACTTTCCCGTGTGCGGATCGTAGTGGTAGCAGAACAGCAGAACCTGGTCGACCGGCGACCCGATTTTCCCCTCGGAGGCTTCCACGAGCCCGAGCCGCATGTCGCGCTCGGGATACGTGACGCCGTAGAAGTAGCGCGAGATCTTTCCCTCCGGCGTGAGCAGCATGATCCCGCTGGCATGGGCGTACTGCTTCGAATCTGGATCGAACGCGTAGCGGAATCCCACGGCCGCGGCGAGCTGCTTGATCTGAGAGTCCTCGCCCGTCAGGAAGTGCCAGCCCTCGGCGGCTCCCGGCCGTCGATACATGCCCGTGTAAACGGCCTGCTTCGCCTCGGCCAGAACCGGCTGGTCCGTCGGATCGATGCTGACCGTCAGGACATCGAAGTCTTTTCCGATACTCATCGGAATCTGCTGAAGGCTGCGATCGAGACCGTTCAACACCTGCGTGCACAGCATCGGGCAGTTGTAATAGACGAGCGTCAGGATGACAGGCTTGCTGCCGAAATACTGTGCCAGCACAACTGCCTTGCCGTGCTCATCACGAAACGTCAGGTCGAGCGGAATCGAGTTGTTGAGCTT
>Ga0335080_10004682_pt1 | contig 13950 bp, 11 predicted proteins | sample Lox_Sample_34_FD_206720 | JGI IMG/M metagenome (GOLD analysis project Ga0335080, IMG submission 206720) | Soil microbial communities from Loxahatchee National Wildlife Refuge, Florida, United States - Lox_Sample_3.4 | ecosystem: Environmental > Terrestrial > Soil > Wetlands | place: USA... | reverse complement strand
TCCCTGCTTCGATCTGCAGAACAATTTGTGCGGCCAGGTTTTCATGGGGCATTGCTAAAAGGAGGGCACGGCCGGCGCACAGGTAGCTGAGCACTTTGGAAGGCACCGAGAAGATTCCCGCCGAATGTTCCAGCAGTCCAATCAGGATGGATGCGGATCCAAACACGTCTGGCAGATCCGCAAAAGGTTGTGTTCCGAGGAGGCGCAAGTTGGGGAGCGGCCTGTTCGCAAACCGCGCGGTAAGGAACTCTGCCCCGGGACCGGATGACACCACAGCGACCACCACATCTTCCATATGTTGGGTGCTTTCGGCCAGTCTCCACAGAAGAATGGGGTTGTGCTTCATCCCCAGGGTGCCCGAATAGAGCAGAACCCGCTTCCCCGTCAGGCCGTGGCGCTGCGCCCAGGGGTTGTCAGGACCGCGAGGCCGGATGGAATTGAGAGGTGCCCAATTCTCAATCACGTGACAGCGCTGAGCCTTGAGCCCCCACTCGCTCGCGATGTTCAAGAAGTCAGCGGTGATAAATATCGCTCCGTCGCTGCGGCGCAACTGGCTGCGCTCCACGGCTTCGTAGTAGCGGCCGATTGCTCCGCCGAGAATAGGCAGCCGGGATGGCAAAAAGCGTTTCAACGCCAGGCTATAGAAATCCTGCATCCAAAAATAGAACCGCCCGGCAACGCTTCGGGTCGCGCGCATCAGCATGCCCTGGATAGCGAGAGGAGTGTTTGCAGATAGGACCGCTTCGGGCCGGAACAACGCCACTTCGCGTGCCGCCGCCCACCCGTACTCGCGTTCCTTCAGGTAGCGCGCGGCCAATTGGCCTTTGTCGAACGGCCTCGAGATGCGGAGGCCTCGAATCGTGAGCCTGTCATCCGCCCCTGGTTCGGTAAAGTCGGCTTTCGGCGTCGGCAATCCTTCGAAGTGAAGGTGGAGGACTTCATGGCCGCGGCGCGCCAATTCCCTGCTGAGATCCAGTTGGAAGGGATGTCCCGCGTAGTCGTGAATGAGGAGTCGCACGCGCGTGTCGAAGAAGCTTCTGTTCCGGCACCACCACCCGCCATCGGGTGAGCCGGGAATCTTAGTTCCGGCGGCGGATCGCCGCCGATCTTAGTGGACGGCCGCCCAGCTACGCTGCCCCTGCGAAACTGCCCGATCTCGTACGCGGGCGCTGATCCACCGATAGGTTCGCTCCAGCCCGTCGCGTAACGGTTGAGAGGGCGCCCAACCGAGCCGCTCTCTCACTAGGCGATTATCGGAGCGCCGCCCACGCACGCCGGTTGGTCCAGCGATGTTGACGATCATCAATGGCTTGGCGGCGATATCCATTGTCAATCGGGCCAAGCCGTTGATGGTGATCATTTCTTCAGAACCGATATTGACCGGCCCGGTGAAGTCGGAGTCCATCAAGCGGCCGATGCCATCGAGGCACTCGTCAATATAGAGAAACGAGCGGGTCTGGTCGCCGTCACCCCAGATCTGGATGGCGCCTCCATCCGCCGCTTCTGCAATCTTGCGGCAGACCGCTGCCGGCGCCTTCTCCCTACCGCCCTCCCACGTGCCTTCAGGACCGAAGATGTTGTGAAAGCGCGCAATCCTCACTTCGACCCCATAGTTGCGCTGATAAGAAAGATAAAGGCGTTCACTGAACAATTTCTCCCAGCCATACTCGCTGTCCGGAGCGGCGGGGTACGCAGATTCTTCGGAACAATCCGGGTTATTGGGATCGAGCTGGTTTCGCTCAGGATAGACGCATGCCGACGAGGAGTAAAAGACTCGCCTCACACCTGCTTTCCGGATGGATTCCAGCGCGTTCAAGTTGATCGTCGCAGAATTGCGCATCACTGCCGCATCATGCTCGCCCGTAAAAATATATCCGGCACCGCCCATATCGGCCGCCAGTTGATACACACAGTCCATGCCCGCAACTACTTCGTCCATCGCCCGAGGATCCCGGAGGTCCGCGATCACGAATTCGTCGGCAGGGCTGACGGAGAACTCCGGGTACTTCAGGTCAGCACCTCTTACCCAAATGCCATCTTGCTTCAAGTGCCGCACCAGGTGACTTCCGATGAAGCCCCCTGCGCCGCACACCAACGCGGCCTTCATGTCCGCATCTCCTCTTGCGCGGGCTGTGCACCACTGGGCCTGATTGAGACGGGTTCTGCCTTGTTCCCTAACGGGCGGCGGGCGTCGCAACCAGGCGGTCGGCATCAATCTCCACAGAAATCGACCGCTGGAGCATCGTCACAGACAGAATCATGCGCAGCTGAGTCTTCTTCCTGACCAAGATACCCTCCACGCCATCCAGCGAGCCGCTCTTGACCCGCACTCGCTGCCCTTCGCGCAGATAAGGACAAGGTTCTGCAGGCAGGCCGGAATTGAGGACAGCCTTAACAGCCTCGATTTCCTCGTCGGGTATCGGCACGGGCTCTCTGCCAAAACCAACCACAGAGATCACTCCCGTTGTCATGAGAATCGGCAGCCGCTTCTTCGCGTCAAATCGGCAAAAGAGGTAGCCCGGAAACAGCGCATGCTCACTCCTGACCACCGCGTCATCTCGCCGGCGTTGGCGGGAGTAAAGAGGCAGGTAGGGTTCATAACCCTTGCCTCCTAGCACGACGGCGGCTACCCGCTCATGGTTGGAACGGGTGCGAATGCCATACCACGGGAGGCGATTGTCTAGTGACTCCGTCGATAACGAGCTGATCGGCCTTGGAATACTGGCTTCTGTGTTCATGGAGATCGCGGCCAACGATCGGAGCACGACGGCACACTACCGTCCTTTTCCAGCCATTGAAAGCTTCCTAAACTGCTTACTTCAGCTGCCTATCGAATAGACAAATAAGAGTCGAAAGAAACGATCGTTAACAAGACTAGTAGGAGCGTCTCTTCCGAATGGTGCTCAACCGGTGACGTAGACGTGACGCCTACAGCAACTGGGCGTAATTGTCTGTATCACGTTTTCTCATAGGCCAGCAAGGTCTATTTTGGAGCCGCGGGCCCGGAATTCTTGAGATAGGCCGCACTCCTCGCAAAGGTGGTGCTGATTCGGCCCTAAGAGATAACATCTCTATTCCCCAGGCCTTGCGGTCCTTTCTGTGACACGACTTTCGGCCGTGGACCGTCATGCGGTCGTTGCCTCAAGGCCGCCTTTCTGCACGAAGTTGTCGCTCCCATAGTCCGTTTCATTACGTGTCGGACGCCGACGGCTTCGGCCCCGCACGCGTAAATCTCCGATCCGGGCATTCTGCGAACGTGCCTGGGGGATCCTACGTCCCATCGTTGGCGGTGTGCCGGCAATTGAGTGCATGATCAAAGTCTTGCTCGACCTCCGGTAACTTCATTCGTGCACCATGGGCCGCCAGGTGATCGAGTCTGCGTGCTGAATCACGATGTCGCGGCCGCTCTCAGGCTCGAAGAGTGCTGTTTGACGGGGCCATCCCGAAGTCGCCGGACCGTTCAACTTTCGGAATGGTCGATGTATTCTTACTACTTTGCGTCGTCGAATCCGTTGCGCGCGGTTCGTCCCAGTTAATGGTGCCCTCATGAACATTCCCTCAAACGTGGTCGCTACCTTCCATTGCACGGGAAGGTCCAGTTGAGAAGTGTCGCCTGAGACCGCCCTGCAACTGCGGCGACGGGAGTCTGTGTGGCGTTTTGGCAAGGCAGGGTGCAAATCCTGCATTAGAAGGCTGGAATATTTGCCGCAGAGCAGTCAAACTTTACAGAGCTGGCTCAGTCAGGGAGCGAAACCGTACGTGATGAATAACGGATCCGAGGTCACGGAGGTCGCTCCGGCCTATTTCGCAGTAGCGCGTCTAAGTGATGGGCGCCTCAATCGGCGCATGCAGGCGGATATCAATGGAGGGCGCATGCACCAGGGTGTTGTGGATCAGGCACGCTTTGACAGCTTGAAGGACGCCGGCTTGATGCTGCGAACCCAATTCGGGAGCCATCACCTCAATCTGAAAGCGCCCAAGCCTGGCCGGCTGGGCATCCTTCTGCGCGGTCACCTTGATTCGTAATCCCTCTGCCGGCAGGGACCGAGCCTTGAGGTACTGCGCCGCGTAGAATCCGGCGCAGGTTCCCAGTGAGACCAGAAGAAACTCGGGTGGGGTCATACCAGTGTCGAGGCCCCCATTGCTTGACGGCTGGTCGCAAACCACGCGATGCTGCCGCGCAATAGCCTCAAACTTTACATCGCCTCGATGTAGGATTTCCACTTCCATAAAAGAGCCGCCTCCGTGATCCAAGATGCAGAATTTCGGCAAAGGTGACAGCGGGATCGCAGGTCAGGTGTGCATGATCATCGCAAGAAGTGGATATAGAGAACTGATGTACCTGAAACTACTGCAAACATGGGTCCTTCGGGTCGCCGAGGTGTCGCGCGGATCCCCTCCGGTGGCGCGAGGCGGCACTCCGGGACAGGTGTGAGGACAGGCGCGTGGCGGACTTGTTCCGCACCGAGGGCACAGACAGGCCGTGGCGTTCGCTGATCCACGTCTTGGCGCCGCGGCTTGAGTCGTCACGCCCGCAGCTCGTTCGACTTTCCTGGCCACACCGGTTAGGCTGATAGAGAAAGCATGCGGGGATGAAGACAGCCGTTATCTTCGGGATCACGGGGCAAGACGGATCGTTCCTGGCGGAGTTTCTCCTCGGCCAGGGATACGAGGTTCACGGGGTGATCCGGCGCGCATCTACCTTCAATACGGACCGGATCGACAGCCTCTATCGTGATCCGCACGAGAATCAGGCACCGCTGCGCCTGCACTACGGGGATATGGCCGATGGTACAGGGCTGCGGCGCGTGATCGCGCAGGTGCAGCCGGACGAGATTTACAACCTGGCGGCGCAGTCCCACGTGCGGGTGAGTTTCGACCAGGCCGAATATACCGCCGACGTGGTGGCGACGGGTACCCTGCGCGCGCTTGAGGCGCTGCGGGACTACTCGCAGGAGTCCGGCAAAGTGGTGAAGTTCTACCAGGCCGGCTCGTCGGAAATGTTCGGCGCTGCCGCGCCGCCGCAGAACGAAGAGACGCCGTTCCATCCCCGCAGCCCTTACGCTGTCAGCAAAGTGGCAGCGCATTGGTACGCGGTCAATTGCCGCGAGTCGTACGGCTTGTTCATTAGTAACGGCATCCTCTTCAACCATGAGTCTGAGCGTCGGGGCGAGACTTTCGTGACCCGGAAAATCACCCGCGCACTCGGACGTATCCGGCTGGGAATGCAAGAGAAACTATACCTGGGCAACCTCGACGCCCGTCGTGACTGGGGCTACGCCGGTGACTACGTAAGGGCAATGTGGATGATGCTGCAGGCTCCCCGGGCCGGCGACTACGTGATTGCTACCGGGGAGTCCCGTTCGGTCCGCGAGTTCCTCGACCTTGCCGGCGAGTATGCCGGGCTCGACTGGACGCGCCACGTGGTGATTGACCGGCGCTATTTCCGGCCTGCGGAAGTGGACCATCTCCGCGGCGACGCTTCCAAAGCGATGCGCGAACTTGGATGGCGGCCCAAGATGAGCTTTCCGGAAATGGTCCGGCTCATGGTAGAGCATGACCTGGATTTGGCGAGACAGGAACACACCCTGGCGCAGGCGGGCCATCGGGTGGTTTTCCGCGGCTCCGCGCACACCTGAGCCATGGACAACAACAGCCGCATCTTCGTTGCCGGACACCGGGGTATGGTCGGTTCGGCTATTTGCCGCCGCCTGCGTCAGGACGGCTTCGTCAATTTGCGGCAGCGAAACCGTCAGGAATTGGATCTGCGGGATCAGGCGGCGACGAGACAATTCTTCGCGACTGAAAAGCCCGAGTACGTTTTTCTCGCCGCAGCCAAGGTGGGGGGGATTCTCGCGAATACCACCTATCCGGCCGATTTTGTTTACGACAACCTGCTGATCCAGACGAACGTCATCGAGGCGGCCGCACGAAATGGGGTCCGGAAACTCCTCTTTCTCGGGTCATCGTGCATTTATCCGAAGTTAGCGCCTCAGCCGATCCGCGAAGAGTCGCTGTTGACCGGGCCGCTCGAGCCTACCAACGAGTGGTACGCAATCGCCAAGATCGCGGGCATCAAGCTCGCCCAGGCGTACCGCACCCAATACGGGCTGAACGCCATCAGCCTGATGCCGACCAATCTCTTTGGTCCGGGTGACAATTTCGACCTGCAGTCATCGCACGTGCTGCCCGCCCTCATTCGTAAGACCCATCACGCACTGCAAACCGGCGCCCCCGAAATCATTGTCTGGGGTTCCGGCACGCCCCGCCGCGAGTTCCTGCACGTTGACGATCTGGCGGACGCGGCGGTTTTCCTGATGCGTGAATACGACGAGAGTGAAATTATCAACGTGGGCACGGGTAGTGACGTGACGATTCGTGAGTTGGCCGAAATGATTCAGCGCACCGCAGGATACGTGGGCAGGCTCACCTTCGATTCGTCGAAACCGGATGGTACTCCACGCAAGCTGCTCGATGTCAGCCGCCTCACGGGGCTCGGGTGGAAGCCAAGAATCAGCCTGTCTGACGGAATCGCTGAAGTCTGGCGCTGGTACGCGGCGAACGGCGCGCAGTCAGCTGAAGCCTGCGGCAAGCCGTAGCATCGGAATTCAGTCCAACCAGCCGGACGAACAACGCACCGTCGTCTGCGGAACTGCGCCGAAGCGGCGGTCGCGTGCCCGGAAATCGCGTACGGCGGCGGCCAGATCAGCGCTCCCGAAATCCGGCCACAGCATACGTGAGAACACTAATTCGGCGTAGGCGCTTTCCCATAGGAGGAAATCACTCAGGCGCCGCTCGCCTCCGGTACGGATCAACAGGTCTACCGGCGGCCCCAGGCGTTGATCGATGCCGGCGCGGGAAAGCTCGTCGGCGCCGCCGGCGGCCGCCAGAATCGCATCGCGTCCGGAGTAGTCCAGCGCTACTCGCAACCGCAGGCTGTTGCCGTGTGCCGTGGCCGCTTCCGTCGCCGCGACGGCCGCCGCCAAGTGTCCGGGCAGTCGGTCCCTTCGGCCGATTGCCTCTACCCGCACGCCCGACGAGATGGCACGGTCGGTCTGGCTTTCCAGGTACCATGCCAGCAATCCCATCAACGCCCTCACCTCCGCAGGCTCGCGCCGCCAGTTGTCGCTGGAAAAGGCAAAAAGGGTCAGTATCCCGATCCCGTTTTGCGGTGCTGCCTCCACCACACGGCGCGCCGCTTCCACACCGGCACGGTGGCCGGCAACTCGGGGCAGGCCGCGCGCCAGCGCCCAGCGGCCATTGCCATCCATGATGATCGCCGCGTGAAGAGTACTTTGTCTTTCAAAGTTAATAGACATAAAAAATTCCCTCACCGGTCCCGAGTGGCCTGGATCAGCGCTTCCATGTGGTCCAGATAGCGCTCGAGCGCCCTCCGCCCGGCTGCGGTCAGCCGGTATTCCGTCTTCGGCATGCGGTTGGCGAATGACTTGGCACAGCCGATGTATCCTGCCTCCTCCAGCTTGCGCGCATGGACGCTTAGATTGCCGTCGGTGGTGTCGAGCAGACGCTTCAACTCATTGAAGGTTAGCGTCTCGTTGACCGCCAACGCGCTCAATATCCCCAGCCGCAGCCGTTCATGCACAAGACGATCCAACTTGTGCGCGCCGGCAGGAGCGGTGGGAACCGGACCCGAGGTGGATCGCCTTTCGCGCTCTTTCTTGAGGCTGCTCTCCCTAGCCGCCATATTTCACCGCGATGATCGTGCCGAAAACTACGTGTAGGCCGCCGAAACCGGCAGCCAGTAGCGCACCGCCCGCCGCCGGCAGGACGAGGGCGGCAGCGCCGGCTGCCATGAAACAAAACCCCATCAAGGGCACGACCCGGACCGACGCCGAACCACCGGAAACGATGGCCGACCCATACAGCAGTAGCCACAATCCGGGCAGCAACTCGGTCATCCCGTGTTGAAACAGGACCGCGGTCAACAGCGCTCCCGCCGCCATGGCCGGCGTAAACGCGGCAGCGAACTTGCGTCCCGGTCCGGAAAGCAGGGAGAGTTTGGCGCGGCGCGATTTCCAGGCCGAGCCGGCGATCCCGATGGCCGCCGCCACCGTCGCTTCCGCCATCCACAGCGCTACCCACCGCACGCCGCGGGCAGACGGCCCGGCCACCAGCGCTGCCGTCAGCGCCGTGGAGCCCATCAGGATTCCGCCCACGCCCGGCACCGCAGTGAAGGACCCGGCGCGCTCTATGGTCTCGCGGATGTACCGCAGGTTGTCCATCGCATGTGCGTGGAGTTCCATGGGACGCGGCCGGGGAGTCGCCATGTTCTTAGCCTACCGCCACCGGACTCAATCTTCAAGTACTTTTTGTCGTAAAGGAGGCAGCACACTGTCTACACCCCCTTTTCTCGCCCCAAGATCCGCCGCTAACAGCTTGATTCTTGGCCCCAGTTCCTCTCCTTGGCGGGAATCACCTTGTTAGAATGGTCGCGTGCTGCCAAAGGCGCCGAAGGAGGAGTATTCGCGGGCCGACGTGCTGCGTCAGTTCGGCCTCTCCGAGCGCCAGTTGCGAAGCTGGGAGCGCCAGGAGCTGATTCCGCCGTCGGAACGCTACACGTTCTCCGACTTGATCGCCATCCAAACCATTGTCAAATTGCGGGAGAACCGCATCCAGCCGCGGCAGATCGGCCGCGCGCTGGCTTCCCTGCGACGCAAGCTGGCGGTCCAGCAGCCGCTGTCGGAGCTGCGTATCGTATCTGACGGCCGCAAGATTGCGGTTCATATCGCCGGCCAAAGGATGGAGGCGATCAGCGGTCAGATCCTGCTCGACTTTGAGACTGCCGAACTCGGCAGTCTGGCGCCGTTTCCCGGCCGGAAACTGGGCGTCGGCCGACTGCGCGAGGCCGAGGCGTGGTTTCAGCGAGGGCTTGACTTGGAGGAAACCGGAGCACCGGTCGACGAAGCCATCGAAGCTTATCAGAAAGCGCTGGAGCTAAACCCTGAGGCCGCCGGCGCGCTGGTGAACCTGGGCACCATTTTCTATCGCCAACGCCAATTCGCCGAGGCTGAAACCTACTACCGCGAAGCGCTCGAGGCTGACCCCGAATATCCATTGGCTCAATTCAATATCGGCAATTTGTATGATGAGCTCGGGCGGCTCGACGAAGCACTCGATCACTATCGCCTGGCCCTGGGACTGAACCCGCAGTACGCCGACGCCCACTTCAACCTGGCCCTGCTTTGCGAGCGGCTGGGCGACAACCTCAAGGCTGTGCACCATTGGAAGCATTACCTGAAGCTCGACCACGGCGGCCATTGGGCCGAGATCGCCCGCCGGCAACTGGATCGCCTCCGCCAGGCCACCGTCGTCCACTCCCGTACCTAATCGAGATCGGCCGGACGGGCGACCCATTCTTGTTGCCCGCTCTCCTGGCGCCGGGCACGGCGGCGCTGCGCATTCCAGCTTTGCCGGCCCGCCCGGGAGTGACCTCGGCGGCGAATCTCCGCTATCCTGAAATTCTGGAGCCACAGTGAGCCGTATCGTTCTTGCCTTCCGCTCGTTTTTCAGTATCTTGTTTGCAGGCACGCTGCCGGACGGCGTCCTGGACGCGCTGCGGCTGATGCGCCGCGGCGGCGCAGCGCCCAAGGCTCCCGCAGCGGCCCAAGCCGCCCCGGCTTCTGCGGCGCCCGCAATTCGTGCATCGGATGGCGCGGTGCAGCTTCTCGCCATCCTCCAGCGCGACGCCCGCCTGCTCGATTTCCTGATGGAAGACATTGCTGGCTATTCCGACGATCAGGTCGGAGCCGCCGTGCGCGAGTTGCACAATCAGTGCCGCGACTCACTGCAGCGCGCCGTCGTACTCGAACCCGTGATTGACGGCGTCGAGGGTACTTTCGTCAAAGCTCCCTCCGGCGACGCGAGCCTGGTCAAGTTCATTGGCAACGTGCCGGCCAAGCCGCCCGCCGGCGGGACGCTGCGGCATCGGGGCTGGAGGGCGGTGAAGATCGACCTGCCGGCGCCGGCCGGAAAAAACGCCGCCGTGATCGCTCCGGCGGAGATCGAGATCGAGTAGGCCAGCCACGTGAGGATCTGGATTCCACCAACGTCCGCCTGGCCCGGGTCGTCCTGCGGGCCCTTCGCCGTTTGCCGCAGAAGCCCGACGCCGGCGGATGACCGGCGGGAGCGCCTGCTTGACTTTGATGCCGGCGCCACACGCTTCTGGGGGACAGGCGCTTTCGCCTGTCAACCCGGTCGGCGCACAGTGAACCGGCAGCCTTGATCCCATGAAAGTCGGAATAGACCTCGGCACCACGAACTCGGCCCTCGCCTGGATTGAGGAGAGCGAAGCCGAAGACCGCGATTTCCCGCCGGTTCACGTCTTCGAAACGCCGCAATTGGTTGCCGCCGGGCGCGTGGAAGGGCGGCGAACGCTGCCGTCATTTCTCTTCCTCGAGGAGGGCCAGCCGGTGGGCGTCTATGCGCGCGAACAAGGAGCCCTGGTCCCGACGCGTCTGGTGCACTCGGCCAAGTCGTGGCTCTCGAATCCGGATGTGGACCGTACCGCAAAGATTCTGCCCTGGGACTCGCAGGAGACGGGGAGGGTGCTCTCGCCGGTGGAAGTCTCCGCGCGTTTCCTCGCCAAGTTCCGCGAAGAGTGGGACCGCGCCCAGGGCGCGCCGCTCGCTTCACAGGACATCGTCCTCACCGTCCCGGCGTCGTTCGACGAAGAAGCCCGCGAACTCACGGTGATGGCGGCCCGCGACGCAGGAATGGAGCGTCTGACGCTGCTCGAAGAGCCGGCCGCAGCATTCTACTCCTGGATCGCCAACAATCTGGCGCAATCCCGCAAGAAACTGTTCGACGGGCAGACCGTGCTTGTCTGCGACGTCGGCGGCGGCACCAGCGACTTCAGCCTGATTCGCGTCTCACGCGATGGCGATCTCATCAACTTTACCCGCACTGCCGTGGGGAAGCACCTCCTGTTGGGCGGAGACAACCTGGATCTGACGCTGGCCTGGCTGGTGGAGACCAAGCTCGGCGCCAAGCTTTCGATCCGCCAGCGAAGCGGCCTGCGGCGGCAGTGTTCTGCGGCCAAGGAGAGGCTGCTCAACGATCCCGGTCTGGCATCTGTCGAGATCACGGTGCTCGGTTCCGGCTCGTCGCTGATCGGCAAGACCTTGCGCGGCGAAATCCGCCGCGAGGAAGCGCTGGAGTTGGCGCTGGAAGGCTTTCTGCCGTTCACCGAACGCGGCGAGGCGCCGAAAGAGGAGTCCCGCAGCCTGTTTCGTGAGCTCGGCCTCCCTTACGTCTCCGATGCCGCCATCACCCGTCATTTGAACGCCTTTCTGGAACCCCTCGGTGAGACACCGCACGCCATCCTTTTTAATGGGGGGTTCTTCATCCCCCGCATCTTGCAGGAGCGCGTGGCGGATGTGATGGCCCGTTGGTACGGCCGGCGTCCCGAAATCCTGGAGAACAGCGAGCTGGACCTGGCGGTGGCGCGCGGCGCGGCGTATTACTCCTACGTGCGCTCCACTGGCAGCGGCGTCCTGGTGCGGGGCGGTCTGCCGCGTACCTATTACATCGCACTGGGAGAAGCGCGTGACGGCAAGTTCTCCGCTGTGACTCTGGTGCCGCGCGGCGCCGAGGAAGGAACGGCGATAGGGATCGATAACGACGCGCTGCAGTTGGTCGCCAATCGCCCCGTCTCCTTCCGCTTGTACAGCTCGCTGACCCGCGCCGCTGATCAATTGGGCGACCTGGTCGAATTCGCTGCGGATGACTCCGGGTTGCACCGCCATGCGCCGCTCCACGCGGTGATCCGCTTCGGCAAGAAGGCCGAAGAGCGACTGATTCCGGTCAGACTCGCCGCGAAGCTCACGGAGATCGGCACGCTCGAAACCTGGTGCGAATCGAAAATCAGCGACAACCGCTGGAACCTGGAGTTCCAACTCCGCAAGCAGGCCGCAGAACAGCTCGTAGAACGCAGGGCCGCCGCGGTGGTGAGTGAGCAGGCCGTGGCATCTTCCGTGGCTTTGATCAGCGAGGTCTTTTCGCAAGGTTCCAGGTCCCCCGTTCCGCCTGAAGAACTGCCGGCAAGGTTGGAGCAGGCCATGGGCCTCGGCAGGAATTCCTGGCCGCTTTCCGCCATCCGCCAGATGTCCGACGCGTTTCTCGCCAGCGCTCTGGGCCGCAAAAAGAGCCCCGCGTTTGAGATCCGGTGGCTCAATCTGGCCGGTTTCTGTCTGCGCCCCGGCTTCGGCTATCCCGGCGACGATTTCCGCATTGAGCAGGCGCGCCGCCTGTACTCGGACGGCATCACGCATTCCAACCAGGTGCAATGCGAGATCGACTGGTGGATCTTCTGGGGAAGGCTTGCCGGCGGTCTCAACCGCAACCAACAGGCCGACGTGTACCAACGGCTGTCGGGCGTTCTACTGCCGCGGGGCAACAAGAGACCGCAGCGCGTCAACGCGGCCTTGCTTCGCGAGATGTGGCGCACGGCGTCCAGTCTGGAACTGCTGCCGCTCGGCACCAAGACCGAACTCGGCGACGCGCTCATCAAACGCATCAGAGCGGGTGACTACAAGGAGAGCGAGCTGTGGTGCCTTTCGCGCATCGGCGCGCGCGAACTCTTTTACGGCCCGATCAACTTGGTTGTGCCTCCTGCCGCGGTGACGCGATGGGCCGATGCGCTGTTGAATCTTGCAGGAGCCGGAGACGCCCTGGCGGCGCTGGGGCGCCGTACCGATGACCCCACGCGGGACCTGCCCGCGGCCGCTCGCCAGGCAATCCGAAGCAAGCTGGAGGCTATGCCTCACCCGGCGCGTCTTCTGGCGGTGCTCGATGGCGAAGCTGGCGACGATCGCACCCTCGGCCGTATTTTTGGCGAAGAACTGCCCTCAGGCCTGGTGCTCGCGAAAGAATAGGCCAGCCATTTCTCGCGTCCACCGCCGCCAATCAGCTCCTTCATTCTGCTACAACAGCTTCATGCGAGTTCTATTCCTCGGCGGAACAGGCATCATCAGCACTGCCTGCACGCGGCTGGCGGCGGAACGCGGATTGGAAGTCACTCTTCTCACCCGCGGACACGCCGCACACGTCCCGGCTGGAGTTAAGACGGTGAACGTCGACATGGCGGATGCAGCCGCGGCCGCCCAGGCGCTGCGTGGAGCGTCGTTTGACGCAGTCGTGGACTGGATCGCATACACGCCCGCTGATATCGAACGGGATTTGGAGCTGTTTCGCGGCCGCACGCGGCAGTACATTTTCATTAGCTCAGCCAGCGCCTATCAAAAGCCGGCCTCCCACTATCTGATTACTGAATCCACACCCTTGGCAAACCCGTACTGGGATTACTCCCGCAATAAGATCGCCTGCGAAGAGAGGCTCATGCGGGCGTATCGGGAAGAACGCTTCCCGGCCACCATTGTCCGGCCTTCCCTCACTTACGGTGATACCCAGATCACGCTTGCCGTCAACAGCTGGACCAAGTCGTATACGGTGGTGGATCGCATGCGCCGCGGGAAGAAGGTGATTGTGCCGGGGGACGGCACGTCGCTCTGGGTGATCACTCACAACAGCGATTTCGCCAAGGGCCTGGTGGGGCTGCTCGCCAACGAGCAGGCCATCGGGCACGCCTTCCATATCACGTCCGACGAAGTGATGTGCTGGGACCAGTTCTATCGCATAGTGGGCGAGGCCGCGGGTGTCGAGCCGCAACTGATCCACATACCCACCGATTTCATCGCCGCGTGCCTGCCGGGTGAATTGGGCGGGCTCGCGGGCGACAAGGCGGTTAGCGTCGTCTTCGACAACACGAAGATCAAGCGCTTCGTTCCCGGCTACTGCGCCACAATGCCGTTCGGCCGCGGTGCCCGCCAGACGATGGCGTGGTTTGACGCCGACCCGGCACGCAAGCAGATCGACGCCGGTGCCAACTCTACGTGGGACAAGCTGATTGAGGCCTACGAGGCCGGGCTACGC
>Ga0335080_10004681_pt1 | contig 13951 bp, 8 predicted proteins | sample Lox_Sample_34_FD_206720 | JGI IMG/M metagenome (GOLD analysis project Ga0335080, IMG submission 206720) | Soil microbial communities from Loxahatchee National Wildlife Refuge, Florida, United States - Lox_Sample_3.4 | ecosystem: Environmental > Terrestrial > Soil > Wetlands | place: USA: Florida... | reverse complement strand
AGGGGCGCTTCGAGGACATTTCGGGCCCGGCGGTGATGGTGAGCCTGGAGGACAATCCGCGCACGGAGATCAATTTCGAGGACGCGGTGTGCCGGCGCGTGCCGGTGTTCGCAGCGTTTCGCGAGAGCGGGAAGAAGATGGCGGCGCCGGGCGAAGCGTACCGCGTGAAGACCTTCTCGCACGGCCTGAGCTTTGCGGATATCGGCGCTTCCCCGGCGATTCGGGATGTGTTCGAGGCCGTGCCGCTCACGGCGCTGCCGCCGCCGACGGCAAGCGATCTTCCGGGGCTGCCGCCTTGCGAGGGCTGGGTGAACATCCGGTCGCTGGGCGCCAGAGGCGATGGCTCGACGGACGATACGGACGTTTTCCGCAAGGCGGTCGCCGGCCATCGCACGATCTATGTGCCTGCGGGAAAGTACATCCTCAGCGACACAGTCGTGCTCCAGCCGGATACGGTGCTGATCGGGCTGCATCCCAGCGCGACGCAACTCATCCTGCGCGATGGCACGCCCGCGTTCCAGGGGACCGGCGCACCCAAGGCGATGATCGAAGCGCCGCAGGGCGGCAGCAATATCCTGACCGGCGTCGGGCTCTACACGAACGGTATCAATCCTCGCGCGGTGGGGGCCAAGTGGATGGCGGGCGCAGCGTCGATGATGAACGATGTCCGGTTCCTGGGCGGGCACGGAACGTCGCGCATCGAGGGCGGCCGCGAGAATCCCTACAACAACACGCACACGGCCGATCCGGATCTGAACCGGCGCTGGGACGGGCAGTATCCCAGCCTGTGGGTCACGGATGGCGGCGGCGGGACGTTCTTCGATATCTGGACGCCGAGCACGTTCGCGCAGGCCGGAATGCTGGTGACGGATACGGCGACCGAGGGGCGCGTTTACCAGATGTCGAGCGAGCACCACGTGCGGAACGAGGTGCAGTTGCGCAACGTGTCGAACTGGCGGCTGTACGCCTTGCAGACGGAGGAGGAGCGCGGCGAAGGGGGCTTCGCTCTGCCGCTGGAGATCGACCATTCGAGCAACGTGACGATTGCGAACTTTCACATCTACCGGGTGATCAGCATGTTCCAGCCGTTCCCCTACGCGGTGAAAGTTTCCAATTCGAAGGACATCCGCTTCCGCAACATTCACTGTTACAGCAACAGCAAGGTCTCGTTCGACAGCACGATCTACGACCAGACGCACGGCGCCGAGGTGCGCCAGCGCGAGTTCGCGTGGCTGACGCTATCCGGGAATGCGCCCGCGCCGGCCCGTAGCTCGACAGTCGAGAAGCTCGCGGGGGGCTTCTACAACATCTCCGGCGGCGCCGTGGACCCGGCGGGCGATTTTTACTTTGTGGATGCGCACTGGCAGCGGATCTACAAGTGGTCGGTGGAGAAGCGGCAGCTATCGACGGTGCGCGACGCGCCGCTCGATCCGGTGAACCTGGCGTTCGACAAGGGCGGGGATCTACTGGTGGTGTCGTATGCCGGCGCGGGGACGGTGTACACGTTCCGGCCGGGCTCGCCGGAGAGCGAGGTCACGGTGTTGCAGCCGCAGGGTGCCGCGGCACGGCCGGGTATGGCGCCCTGGTTGCCGGCCGGCGACTGGCGCGTGAATGCGCAGGTTCTGGGCCAGCCATACCGGCAGTATGTTTCGCCCGACGGCACCGCATTCATTCCCGCCGGGCAGGACTTCGTGAGCGGCGCGATGAGCTGGGGCGTGAAGAGCAGTCCTCTGCTGCGCGGGTTCGGTCTGGCAGCGGCGGCTGCCGGCAAACGGGCCTACATCACGAGCGAGGCCGAGATCACGACCTACGAGGCGACGGTGACCCCGGAGGGCGGACTGAGCGACATGCGAGTGTTTGCCAACCAGGGAGGCGAGGGCGTGGCAGTGGACGGGAAGGGCAAGGTCTACATCGCCGCCGGGCAGATCTGGGTCTACGACCCGTCGGGGAAGCTGATGGAGACGATCGAAGTGCCGGAGCGCCCGCTGCAACTGGTGTTCGGCGGCAAGGATCGGAAGACGCTGTTCATTCCCGCGCGAAGCTCGCTGTACTGTTTGAGGACGAAATAGGCCCAGCGGCCGGGTGGGGCGCGGTCTGCACTATAGGGACGTGGTCCGGAAGCCGTCGCGGCGGGAGCCGGCGAAGCGCAGAAATTCGCCTTCGATGCCGCGGGGCGACGGTCCATGGCCGTAGACGAACTGGAAGTGGCGACGGATGCGCATCCCTTTTACGGGAATGGCGCGCAGCAGGCCGAGGGCGAGCTCGTTGGCGAGCGCCCATCGCGAGACGAAGCCGATGCCGAGGCCGGCGGCGATGGCGGATTTGATCGATTCGGTGGAATCGAGATCGAGCACGATGTGGAGCTTCTTCACGTCGAGGCGGGCGCGGCGGAGCGCGTCTTCGACCACCTGGCGCGTGCCGGAGCCGTGCTCGCGCAGGATGATGCGCGCCTGTTTGAGCGCGGCGGCATCGATGGAGCCGGCGGCGGCCCACTCGTGAGCCGGCGGGACGACGAGGACGATTTCGTCTTCGACGAAGGGCTCGCACTTGACGTCGCTGCGCCCGGGCGGGCCTTCGATCAGGCCGAGCGCGATGCGGCCGGCGGCGAGGGCGGCGACCACGTCGGCGGTGTTGCCGCTGAGGATGGAAAGCTGGATGGCGGGAAAGGCGGCGAGGAAATCGCCGGCCAAACGCGGCAAGAGGTATTGGGCGATGGTGGTGGAGGCACCGAGGGCCAGCTCGCCGCGAGTCTCGCCTTTGAGGGCGGCGAGCTTGTGCTCGGCTTCGGTGCAGAGGCCGGCGATGCGGCGGGCGTAATTATTGAGGAGGCGCCCGGCGGGGGTGAGGGCGATTTTCTGGCCGGTTCGGTCGAAGAGGCGGAGGCCGAGATCCTCCTCGAGGTTTTTGATCTGCATGGTGACGGCGGGCTGCGTCAGGAAGAGGCGTTCGGCGGCGCGAGTGAAGCTGAGCTCTTCGGCGACGATGCGGAAGACGCGCAGGCGGAAGGGTTCCACGAATAACGAGGCTACCAGTAAAACGCGCGGATCAGGGCCAGGCTGAGAATCGAGATGAAGCACCAGGCTCCGCCGCCGAGCAGGAAGGGGCGCATGCCGGCTGCCCGAAGCTTCCGCAGGCTGGTCTCCAGTCCCATGGCGGCGAGCGCGGCGGCGAGCAGAAACTGGTTGGCGGTGACGAGGCGCGCGGTCCAGGCGGCGGGGACCACACCCAGGCTGTTGACAGCGATCATGGCGAGAAAGCCGAGGAGGAACCAGGGCACCGGCACCCTGGCGCGAGCGCCTTCCGCGGACGAGCGGCGGCGCGCGGCCAAGTACCCCAGCGTGAACACTACGGGCGCGAGCAGCATCACGCGCGAGAGCTTGCTGATGGCGCCGTACTGCGCGCTGACGCTGCCGCCCTGGAACGCCGCGGCGACCACCTGGGCGATTTCGTGGATCGAGGCGCCGGTCCAGAGGCCGTAGGCGGGCGAGGGCATGCCCATGGCGGCGGCGGCCAGCGGGTAGAGGAGGATGCTGGCGGTGCCGAGCGCGGTGATGATGGCGATGGAGTAGGTAACGGCCTCGTCGTCGGCTTCGGTGACGGTGTTGGCGGCGACGATGGCGGAGGCGCCGCAGATGGAGGTGCCGGCGGCGATCAACTCGGCCACCTTGGGATCGACACCGAGGCGCCGGCCCAGCCAGACCGTGAACAGGAACGTGCAGACGAGCGTGGCGAGGACGATCAGGAAGCCGGGGCCGCCGACCTGCAAGATCTGGCGGAGGCTGATCTGGAAGCCGAGCAAGACGATGGCGAGGCGAAGCAGGCGTCGCATCGAGAACCGGATGCCGGATTGCATCGCGGCGGGCACGCCAGCGGTGTTGCCGACCGCCATGCCGAGGAAGATGGCGAGCATGAGGGCGCTGATGCCGCTGATTGCGGGGACCCCGTGCAGCCAGCGCGCGGCGCAGGCGAGGGCGGCGGTGAGGGCGACACCGGGGAGCAGTTTCCAGATGGTGGAGCGCATGGAGACCTGTAATCAGTTTGCCGTGGCGCGGGCCGCGCGTCGAATGAATTCGCCGGATGGCTCATCAGGGAAACTAATGGTGCGGTACGATGGCCGCATGTTATCGAGGAGAGCGTTTGTAGGCGGCGCCGCGGCAGGGCTGGCGGCGCAGACGCGGAGCGGGCGCCGTCCCAACGTAGTGGTGTTTCTGGCGGACGATCTCGGCTGCCACGACCTGGGCTGCTGGGGCGCCGAGGATTTGAAGACGCCGAATATCGACGCGCTGGCGGCGTCGGGCGCGCGGTTCACGAACTGGTACGCGGCGGCGCCGGTGTGCGCACCGTCGCGGGCGGCACTGCTCACCGGCCGGTATCCGATTCGCGCGGGGGTGCCGGACAACGGGCCGCCGCTGGTTCCCGCGGAGAAGACGGTCGCCGAGCTGGTAAAGCCCGCGGGCTACACGACGGGGCTGTTCGGAAAGTGGCACCTGGGGCCGAGCGCGGAGACGGTGCCGAACGCGCACGGTTTCGACCGGTTCGTGGGATTCCACGCGGGGTGCATCGACTACTACTCGCACCGGTACTATTGGGGCGAGCCGCGGACCGTGAACTATCACGATCTGTGGCGCGACCGCCGGGAGGTTTTCGAAGACGGCGAGTATGCGACCGAACTGTGGGCGCGAGAAGCGATGCAGTTCGTGCGCGACAACCGCGCCAATCCGTTCTTCGCCTACGTGCCGTTCAACGCGCCGCACTACCCGATGCACGCGCCGAAGAAGTACCTGGAGCGGTTCCCGGTGCTGGAGCCGGAGCGACGCACGTACGCGGCGATGATCGCGGCGCTCGACGACGGGGTGGGCATGGTGATGCGGACGCTGCGCGAACTGGGACTGGCACAGAACACGCTGGTGTTTTTCAGCGCGGACAACGGCGCGACCCGGGAGGCGCGCGCCGGGCTGGGCCAGAAGCCGGCGACTGCCGGCAATAACGCGCCGTTTCGCGGCAACAAGTTCAGCGCGTTCGACGGCGGCATGCACATGCCGATGATCGTGAGCTGGCCGGCGGTGATCCATGGCGGGCAGGTGGTACGCGAGGTCGGCAGCCACCTGGATATCCTGCCGACGATCTGCGGCGCGGCGGGCGCGGCGCCGCCACCGGACCGCACGATGGACGGGTTCGACGCGCTGCCGCTGGCGACGACGGGAGCGAAATCGAGGCACGAGGCGATCTACTGGTCGAGCGGGGGGCAACTGGCGGTGCGGCGCGGAGCGTGGAAGCTAGTGAAGGACGGCAAGACGTTCGACGGCTCGCCCGACGGGAACAAGCCTCTCACGGGCGACGACGCGCTGTTTCTCTCCAACCTGGAGGAGGATCCGGGGGAGAAGGTAAATCTGCGGCACCGGTTCCCGCAGGTCGCGGACGAGCTGGCGACGGCGATGGCACAGTGGGCGGCGGACGTGAAGAAGCCCTAAGATGGAAACGTGGCGACTCAGTTGCCGATATTTGGCGAGGGGCTGGTGGGGAACGGCGCGGGACCGGTGCCGCGCATCACTTCGCTGCTAATCAAGCCCGCTTCGGCGGTCTGCAACCTGGATTGCGAGTACTGCTTCTACCTGGATCGCGACGCCGACCCGTACAGCGCCCTGCCGGGGCGGCGGATGACGCTGGAGACGCTGGAGCGGCTGGTGGATACGTACCTCTTCTATTCGTTCCCGAACAGCGTGTTCGCGTTTCAGGGGGGCGAGCCGACGCTGGCGGGGCTGCCATTTTTCGAAAAGCTGGTCGAGTTCCAGCAGCGGCACGGGCGCGGCGGGCAGAGCGTGAGCAACGCGCTGCAAACCAACGCGGTGCTGATCGACAAAAACTGGTGCGACCTGTTCCGCCAGTACCAGTGGCTGCTAGGGGTATCGCTGGACGGGCCGGAGGAGATCAACGATCGCTACCGCTTCAACAAGGAGCGGCGGGGCACGTGGAAGCGGGTGATGCAGAGTGTCGAGCTGCTGCAAGCCAACAAGGTGGAGTTCAACATCCTCTGTGTGCTGAGCACGGCGAATGTGGAACAGCCGAAGGAACTATACCGGTTCTATCGCAAGCTGGGTATCGACAACGTGCAGTTCATTCCGCTGGCGGAGTTCGACGGGCACGGCAACCCGCTGCCTTACACGATTACGGCGGAGCAGTACGGGCGGTTCCTGTGCGAGGTGTTCGAGCTGTGGTGGCCGGAGCGGCGCAAGATGCGCATCCGGTTCTTCGACAACCTGGCGGAGGCGCTGGCCGGGCAGAAGCCGGGGACGTGCACCATGCACGAGACCTGCGACAGCTACGTAGTGGTGGAGTACAACGGCGATGTGTACCCGTGCGACTTCTTCGTCGAGTCGCCGTGGAAGCTGGGAAACATCAACGTGGATTCGTGGGGCGAGATCTCGCGACGGACGAAGAGGTACAGCTTCGCATCGAAGAAGACGCTGGCGCATCCGGAGTGCCAGGTGTGCGAATACCAGACGGTATGCCACGGCGGGTGCCCGAAGTTCCGGCATGGGCCGAAACGGCGCTTCGAGGATTTGGATTACTTCTGCGCGGCTTACAAGATGATCTTCGCGCGGGCGGTGGGGCCGCTGAAGAAGGAAGTGGAGAGGCTCGTCCGCTAGGAGTACGGGAACCAGTCGGGCTCGATTGTGGCCGCCGGGTCGCCGGCTTCCTTCATGCGGGCGAGCATCCGGTTGCGCAGATCGGCCGTGACCTGCTGGTAGGGCGCGCGGCCGGCGAGGTTCACCTGCTGGGCGGGGTCGGCCTGGTTGTCGTACAGGACGTACTCGACGTACTTCTCCGCATTCGCCGCGTTGTGCCAGCCGGGCACCTTGGGAGACGAGACGGCGTAGGTGTACTGCGGAGTGCGCAGGCCGCGGCCGACCACGAATTCCGACATCTCGAAATAGACCTCGTTGCGCCAAGGCTCGGTCTTGCGGTCGAGCAGGCGGAGGACGTTGCGGCCCTGCATGGAGGGCGGGACCTGCAGGCCGCAGGCGGTCAGGAGCGATGGGGCGTAATCGACCTGGCTCACCAGTTCCGAGATTTCCATGCCGCGGTTGAATCCCGGGCCTTCGACGATGAGCGGAATGTGGATCGAGCTTTCGTGGGGGCTGCGCTTGTACTCGTTGTTGCGGGTGCGGAAGTGATTGCCGTGGTCGCTGGTGAACATGACGATGGTGTTCCTGTCGAGGCCGGTTTCGACCAGGGTTTTGCGCAGCGTGCCCACGATCTCGTCCATTTTGGCGACGCAGGCGTAGTAATCGGAGAGCTGGCTGGGCCACGAACCCGGCAGAGCCCGCAGGTCGGGAGGGATGTAAGGGTTGGGATAGCGCCCGGCGAATTCCCTGGGCGGATCGTAGGTGTCCTTGTCGTTCTGGTGGTGGACTTCGAGGTAGGAGAGGGTCAGCAGGAAAGGCGAGCGTGCGGCATCGGAACGAAGGAAGCGCTGGGCGCGGTCGGTCATGAAGTCGGCGCGGTAGCGGTTCTCGAAGTGGATGGCGTTGCCGCCGCTGTCGTAGAGGTCGCCTTCGTAGGCGTGGCTGGTCCACTCGAGCTCGTTGGCGCCTTCCCAGAGGTCGAGGAATCCGCCGCGATGCTGCGGCTTGACGGGCCCGCGAGTGGCCAGCGGCGGGATGCGGACGGCCGGGGCGGCGCCGCGCATATATGGCGAGGTCGCGCCGGGCGTGGGCGGGGCGGCGGTCTGGGCGGCGGGTCCATCGGAGGGCGGAGCCAGGTGCCACTTGCCGATGTAGTTGGTGGAGTAGCCCGCCTGCTTGAGGATCTTGGGAAAGGTGACGGCGTCCTCGGCGAGGCCGATCCCGTTGCGCCACACGCCGTGCTTCGCCGGGTACTGGCCGGTGAAGATGCCGGCGCGCGCCGGGGCGCAGACCGGCTGATTGGAGAACGCGTTGCGGAAGAGCACGCCGCGCCCGGCCATCTGGTCGAGGTTGGGCGTGAGGTTCATGGGATTGAGGCCGATGGCGCCGACGCAATCCCAGCGGAACTGGTCGCTGATGACGAGGAGAATGTTGGGGCGGGGCGCGCCGGCGGGGGTCTGGGCGGATGCCGCCGCTGCCAGCGGAAGGGCGCCGAGCAACTGCCGTCGCGACGGGCGATGATAGGGCATAGGAACTCCGAGGGTGAGTGTATCATCGGGTCGCAGCCTGCTACAATTCGCGCTCAGGAGCAGCTATGCAAATCACCTCGCGTGTGATGTGTCTCACCGTTTTCGCGACGTCGCTGACGTTCGCGCAGGCCCAGCCTCCGGCGCAGGGCGCCGGCCGCGGAGGCCGCGGCGCGGCGCCCGCCGCGCAGGCGCGCACCGGCAAGAAGCATATTCTGGTGGTGGGCGCCGCCAAGGGATTCGAGCACGATTCCATCCCCGTGACCATGGCGAACGTGTGGAAGATGGGTCACGATACGGGATTGTGGGAAGCGTATCTCCGCACCGACACCGAGCTCCTCACGAAGAAGAACATCGAGCGCAACGCGAAGACGCTGGGGTATTTCGATGCTGTCGTTTTCGCCAGCCCGACGGGCGAGATGGACCTGGACGATTCCCAGAAGGCGGACCTGCTCTCATTCGTACGCGACGAGGGGCACGGCTTTGTGGGCGTGCACGCATCGGCGGACTGCAACTACCAGTGGGCGGATTACGGGTTGCTGACGGGCGGCTGGTTCGACCAGCATCCGTGGAACACGTTCGACGCGCCGATCATTCTCGAGGATCCGGACTTCCCGGCTACGCGCCACTTCCCCAAGGCGTTCCTGAAGCGCGACGAGATCTACCAGTTGAAAAACTGGTCGCGCGACAACGTGAACGTATTGCTGCGCCTGGATGAGACCAAGCTGAATTACGACAACAACCCGCGGGTGCACCGCGCCGACCGCGATTTCGCCGTAGCGTATGCCAAGATGTTCGGGAAGGGGCGGGTGTTCTATTCGACGCTCGGTCACACGAACGAATCGTGGGACGATCCGGACATCCAGAAGATGTACTTCGAGGCCATCCGCTGGGCGCTGGGAATGACCGAAGGCAGCACCACGCCGCACGCAAAGAGGTAGGCGCCCTGCCCTGGTGAAATGCGGTCCGGCGCTGCCGGGGGAGGCAGCGCCGGGAGTATGGACAGCAGGGGTTTGCAGTGGGGGTTTTGGCAGGATTGTCGGGGTGGGATCAGTCGCCGTTGGTCCGCACGAGGCGGATGTCGGTCAGGGCGGCGGTATTGGCCGATCCGGACTTACCGTGGGCGAAAGTCATTGCCGGGTAGCCGGCCGCGGTCCAGAGCCGGACGAGCTCGCAAGGTCCGCGTCCGCATTCGAAGGTGATCACGGGGTCGCTGCCGTTCTTGGGCGCGTTCGCCAGAGCCGTGGGCATGGCTATCACCGAGTCCTTCGCCTGGTAATTGGCGAGGATTATGTAGTGCGTGCTGTTGACCGTGGTCACCTTGTAGGTGCCCGGGGACATCACCTTGCCGCCCGCCCGGAAGGCGAACGGGATATCCGCTTTGAGAGACTGAGCGGAAGCGATGCTGGTGGCCGCAACCACCGCCGCCGCGGTAATCATCAGTTTCGAAGTCAAGCTGTTCATCGTCTTACCCTCCTCTTGGGCTGAGCTGCCGGAACGGGGGTTGAAGATGCAGGCCGCGGGCCAAATGCCGGGAACGGGGCGAACGCATCGCGGATGGGTGCAAGTGGCTGAAAAATGGGAGGGGCTGCGGGCGAGGGCAGTGGATTCGCGACGGGCCGCAAACCCGGCAGTTCATCCCCGCGAACCGGACGGTTCATGGCCTGCGGCCCGGGACAGGCCGGGAACCGGCTCCACACCGATCTGGTACCATGCGGAACTATGAAGGTCTTTCGTCTCGCATCGATCCTTGTGTTTGCAGGCCGGCTGGCGGCGCAGCAGGCCGACCTCACGAACCAGCTTCACTTTCGCCAGATCGGGCCGTTTCGCGGCGGACGCGTGGTGGCCGTGACCGGTGTGCCGTCGCAGGCGAACGTCTATTACTTCGGCGGGGTCGGCGGCGGCGTGTTCAAGACCACAGACAGCGGGCTGACGTGGGCGCCGATGTCGGACGGGCAGTTCAAGACGGGGTCGGTGGGCGCGATCGCGGTGGCGGATTCCGATCCCAACATCGTCTACGCCGGGATGGGCGAGGCGTGCGTGCGCGGCAATGCGACACATGGCGACGGGGTGTACAAGTCGATGGATGCGGGGCACACGTGGCGCAACACCGGGCTGCAGGATTCGTACCACATCGGCGCGGTCCGGATCCATCCCAAGGATCCGAACACGGTCTACGTGGCCGCGCTGGGTCACCTGTGGGGGCCGAACGAGATGCGCGGCGTCTATCGCACTACGGACGGCGGCGCGACGTGGAAACAGGTGCTCAAGCGCAGCAACATGGCGGGCGCGGTAGACCTGGCGATGGACCCATCGAACCCGCGAGTGATCTACGCGGCGTTCTGGGAGATCAGCCGCAAGCCGTGGCGGATGGACAGCGGCGGGCCAGGCAGCGGAATCTTCAAGACCACCGATGGCGGCGACAACTGGACCGAGATTTCGCGCGCGCCGGGACTGCCGCGAGGCGTGCTGGGGCGGATCGGACTGACGGTATCGCCGGCGAACCCGGAGCGTGTGTGGGCGCTGGTGGAAGCGAGTGACGGCGGCCTGTTCCGGTCGGACAACGCCGGCCGCACCTGGACCAAGGTGAACGACCAGAATATCCTGCGCCAGCGCGCGTGGTACTACTCGCACATTTTTGCAGACACGCAGAACGCCGACACGATCTACGCGCTGAACGTGGGGATGCACAAGTCGATCGACGGCGGCCGGACGTTCTCCACGATGCGCCCGCCTCATGGCGACAATCACGATCTTTGGATCGCGCCCGACAATCCGAACCGCATGATCGAGAGCAACGACGGCGGAGCGACCATTACCAACGACGGCGGCCGCACTTGGTCCACCGTGGACAATCAGCCGACCGCGCAGTTCTACCGTGTGGCGCTGGACCAGGATTTCCCGTACAACATTTATGGCGCGCAGCAGGACAACTCCACGGTGCGCACGGCGAGCCGCACCGCCGGCTTCGGGATCACGCCGGCCGATTGGTACGACGTGGGCGGCGGCGAGAGCGGGTGGATCGCGCCCGATCCGAAGAACTCGCAGATCGTGTACGCCGGGTCATACGACGGCCTGATTACGCGGCAGGACAAGCGCACCGGGCAAATGCGCAATATCAATGCCTGGCCGGACAACACCATGGGTTACGGCGTGGAAGCGATGAAATACCGGTTTCAATGGAGCTTCCCGATCGTGTTTTCGCCGCACGATCCGAAGGCGCTGTACATCGGCAGCAACGTGATTCACCGGACGACGAACGAGGGCCAGAGCTGGGAAGCGATCAGCCCCGACCTGACGCGCAACGACAAGTCGAAGATGGGATCGTCCGGCGGACCGATCACGCAGGACAACACCAGCGTCGAGTACTACTGCACGGTGTTCACGATCATCGAATCGCCGGTGGCCAAGGGAGTGATCTGGGCGGGGTCGGACGACGGGCTGGTGCACGTGACGCGGGACGGCGGCAAAAAGTGGGACAACGTGACGCCGCCGGGGATGCCGGAATGGATCCGGATCAACTCGATTGACGCCTCGCCGCACGATGCGGGCACGGCGTACGTGGCGGCAACCAATTATCAGCAGGACGATTTCCGGCCGTACCTGTACAAGACCGCGGACTACGGCAAGACGTGGAAGAAGATCGTGAGCGGCATCCCGGAAAACGCGTTCACGCGCGTGGTGCGCGAAGATCCGAACAAGAAGGGCCTGCTGGCGGCAGGCACGGAGATCGGCCTCTTCCTTTCGTTCGACGAGGGCGAAAGCTGGCGCTCCTTCCAGCTCAATCTGCCGGTCACGCCGATTACCGATCTGCAGTTCCACAAGCGCGACCAGGAGCTGGTGATCGGAACCGAAGGGCGCTCGTTCTGGATCCTGGACGATGTGCCGATGCTGTATCAGCTCCACGGGTTCGACAGCAACGCCACGGCGACACGGCTCTTCCAGCCGAAGGACACCTACCGCTTCGGCGGCGGGCGCGGGTTCGGCGGCGGCGGGCGCGGCGCGGGCCCGGCCGTGGGCGAGAATCCACCGGGCGGCGCGCAGGTGATGTTCTGGCTGAAGAACCGTCCGCAGGGCGAGGTGACGCTCGAATTCCTGGACAGCGCCGGGAAGAGCATCAACAAATTCACGACGCGCGAACAGCCGCGCCCGCAGGCGCCGGCAGGGGAAGAGGAGGACAACCCGTTTCGCGGGGCGCCACCCGCGCGTCTCACGGCGAACGCCGGACTGAACCGCTTCACGTGGAACCTGCGCTACACCGACGCGGTGACGTTCCCCGGGATGATTTTGTGGGCGGGGTCCACGAGCGGGCCGCGGGTCTCGCCGGGCAAGTACACGGCGAAGCTGACGGTGGACGGGCAGTCGCAGAGCCAGGGGTTCGAGGTGAAGAAGGATCCGCGGCTGGACACGACGCCGGAGGACTACGCGAAGCAGCTATCGCTATCGTTGCAGGTGCGCGACAAGCTGAGCGAGACGAACGACGCGGTGATCCGGATTCGCGAGTTACGGAAGCAACTCGATGAATACGCCAGGCGCGATTCGAAGAAGGTGGCGGACGCGGCAAAGGCGCTCTCGGCCAAGCTGACGGCGGTGGAAGAGAATCTCTACCAGACGAAGAACCGCGCCAGCGAAGATCCGCTGAATTATCCGATCAAGCTGAACAACAAGCTGGCGCACGTGCTCGGAGTGGTGCAGAGCTCGGACAACGCGCCCACGCAGCAGAGCTACATGGTGTACGAGGACCTGGCGACGCAGGTGAACGCGGAGCTGAAGAAGCTGGACGTACTGCTGACGGCGGACCTGGCGGCGTTCAACAAGCTGATCCGGGACGAGAACGTGCCGGCGGTGATGGCTCCGGCGAAGGGGAAGAGCCAGTAGGCGGATGCCAGTCGGCAACCGGCCAAACGCGCTCGAATGGTATAACAGCAGCAATGCGAAGAGTCCTCCTGGTTTTCCTTCTTGCCTGCGCGGCATTTGGGCAGCGCTTTGAAATTTCTTTCGCGCCGACGGCGCACGATGGTCCGATTACGGGCCGCGTGTTCGTGGCCATCTCGAAGAAAGATTCGCCACCCCTGCTGCGGCAGATCGGGTCGTGGACGGGGCAGGCGCCGTTCTTCGGGGTGGACGTCGAGCAGCTCGCGCCGGGGACACCGGCGGTCATCGATGTCTCCGTACCGGGTTATCCGGCGAAGAGCCTGAAAGACGTGCCGGCGGGCGAATACTACGTGCAGGCGCTGATCAACGTGTACACGCGATTTGCGCGCGCCGACGGGCACACCATCTGGGCGCACATGGACCAGTGGGAGGGACAGCACTTCAACAGCTCGCCCGGCAATCTGTTCAGCGAGGTGCGCAGGGTGCGGCTCGATCCGTCGGCGAATTACACGATCAAGATCGAGGCCAACCACGCGATTCCGCCCGTGCAGGCGCCGGCCGACACCGAGTGGGTCAAGCGCGTCAAGATTCAGAGCGCGATGCTGAGCAAGTTTTGGGGGCACCCGGTCTACCTGGGCGCAACGGTGCTCCTGCCGAAGGGCTACAACGAGCACCCCGACGAGCGCTATCCCGTGATCTACTCACAGGGTCACTTCGGCCTGAACGCGCCGCTCGGATTCGCGCCGGGCAACGACTTCGCCAGGGCCTGGACCGCCGACGACTTTCCGCGCGTAATCGCGGTCACCTGGCAGCATCCGACGCCGTACTTCGACGACTCCTATGCGGTGAACTCAGCCAACAACGGACCCTATGGCGACGCGCTGCTGAAGGAGCTCGTGCCTTGCCTGGAAGAGCACTTCCGCA
>Ga0335080_10004680_pt1 | contig 13952 bp, 14 predicted proteins | sample Lox_Sample_34_FD_206720 | JGI IMG/M metagenome (GOLD analysis project Ga0335080, IMG submission 206720) | Soil microbial communities from Loxahatchee National Wildlife Refuge, Florida, United States - Lox_Sample_3.4 | ecosystem: Environmental > Terrestrial > Soil > Wetlands | place: USA... | reverse complement strand
CGATAGTACGCAGTCGAGAGCTTTAGAAGTGAATTAAAGTCTTTCGGGCCGCAGGGGCGGAAGGATACAAGCATAGGGGGCCTCTCATTGGGGAATATCGTACTGCAGGGAGCAGCAGGTTGGAAGGTGCGCTGCTGGTTATCTTCGCCCTGACACCGCGGGTTTAGCGGACGCGATTTTTGTAGAGGGCCATGCCAACGGCAGCGTCCATGCCAATTTCCTGGAGGGCGCGAATTTCGTGGTCAGCCGAGATGCCGCCAGCAGCGATGATCGGGTGCTTGGTTACCGCGCGGAGGGAGCGGAACCAGCGGAGATTCACGCCAGTCATTGTCCCTTCACGGTCGACATCGGTGCAGAGGAAGCCGGCGCAAAAAGGCGTAAACGAAGTGAATACTTCGGAAGGTTCAATGCTGAGCTTAGTGCGCCAGCCATGCGTGACTACGCGGCCTTTCGCCGTGTCGAGCGCGATAACAATCTGTTTTTTGGAGATTGTGGCGGCCAGGCGCTGCAAGAACGGAAGGTTAGGCCGGCCGTTCTTAAAGGCAGCGCTACCGACGATGATCTGAGTTACGCCAAGTCTTGCCAGTGCTTTCGCGCGCGCGACGGTTCGAATGCCGCCACCGACGCGGACCTTCATGCGAAACCTACGTCTGGCTTCCGTGGCGAGTTCGCGAACGAGGCGATTGTTTTGGCCTTTGCGCATGGCTGCGTCCAGATCAATCACATGAAGCCATTGGTAACCGGAGAAGCGATCGAGCAGGCCCAGTACGTCGGCCACGGCGAGTTCGCGGCGGCGGCCATGAACAAGTTGCACGGCCTGGCCCTGCTGGAGGTCGATGCAGGGAATCAGCACGCCAGCCTCACGTTGACTCCACTGGTGTGGAGAAATTGTTTCAGCTCGGCGATAGACTGAACATTGTCGTGAAAAATAGAAGCTGCCAAGGCGGCTTCGGCAGCGCCATCGGTGAAGACCTCGAGGAAATGCTGCGGTAGTTTGGCGCCACCCGAAGCGATAACAGGTACGCTGACGGCCTGACTGATGGTGGCAGTGAGCGGAAGATCAAAGCCGGATTGCGTACCGTCACGATCGACGGAAGTGAGGAGAATTTCGCCTGCGCCGGCCGCAACACCATGTTGCGCCCAGTCTTTCGCGCCCCATGTGGTTGGGGTTCGCCCACCTTTGATTTTCACTTGCCAATAGTCGGTATCCCATTTGGCGTCAATAGCCAGTACCACTGCCTGCGCGCCGAATTCGTGAGAAAGCTCGGAAATGAGCTCAGGACGCTCGACGGCGGCGGTGTTGACGGTGACCTTGTCGGCGCCGGCACGAATGACTGCTCGCGCGTCTTCGAGGGTGCGTATACCACCACCGGCAGTGAGCGGAATGTTTAGCACTTCGGCGACACGCCGGATCGTTTCGAGGAATGTCGGCCGCTCGTCGCGAGCTGCAGCTATATCGAGGACCACGAGTTCGTCAGCACCTTCGGCGTTATAACGCGCGGCAAGTTCGACGGGATCGCCAGCATCGCGGAGTCCTTCGAAATGTACGCCTTTGACGACGCGGGCGCCGTCGGTATCGAGACAAGGGATGATGCGTCGGGCAAGGCTCATGCGGCCAGCCTCAGGAAATTCGCTAGCAGCTTTGCGCCGGTGGCACCGCTCTTTTCAGGATGAAATTGAACGCCAAAGATACGGCCACACTCAATGACCGCAGCGAAACTCCTGCCGTGCTCGCAATACGCTACCGCCTCGCTGCCGGTTGCAGGGGCAGCATAGGAGTGCGCGAAATAGAAGTGAGCGCCGGATGAAATTTCGTGCAGGAGCGCTGAAGTGCGTGCGTAGTGAATTTGATTCCAACCCATGTGCGGGAGTTTTACATTTTCGGGTAGGTGTTCGACATTGGAATGGAAAACGTCGAGGCCAGGCAGGTCGGGAGCCTCGGCGCTCTTGGAGTAGAGCGCTTGCAGGCCCAGGCAAATGCCGAGAAAGGGCGTGCCACGCGAGAGGGAACTCTGAATGGGCTCACGAAGGCTGTAGTGGTCCAATGCATGAAGCAGAGCGGCGCAGTGACCCACGCCCGGCAGCACGAGGCAAGCGGCGTGTTCGATCTCATTAGGATTCGCCGTGGGATGAACGTCAGAGCCTAGTTTTCGGAAGGCCCGAGCCACGGAAGTCACGTTGCCTGCTCCATAGTCGATGACCGTGACGATCACAGGAGCTCCTTCGTACTGGGGAGCACATGGCGGAGACGGTTGTCACGTGAAACAGCAAAGCGTAATGCGCGGGCGAATGCCTTAAAGAGCGCTTCCACCTGATGATGAGAAGAGCGGCCGTAAAGAACGCGCAGATGAACATTGGCGCGAGCAGCTTGGGCGAACCCCTGAAAAAAATCTTCGACCAGCTCAGTTTGAAAGCCGCCAACCAGGCGCGAGGAGAATTTCGCTTTGACGACACAAAACGCGCGGCCGCCGAGGTCAATCGCGGAGGCGGCAAGAGTCTCATCCATGGGCATCAGAAAATAGCCGGCGCGGAGAATGCCTTTGCGATTCCCGAGGGCGGTGTTGACTGCTTCACCGAGAGCAATACCGACGTCTTCGACGGTGTGATGTTGATCGACATGGAGATCGCCAGTCGCTTTGAGTTGGAGGTCGAAAGCGCCGTGGCGAGCGACGAGATCGAGCATGTGGTCGAAGAAGGGGATACCGGTGGAAATGCGTGATTTGCCGCGGCCATCGAGATTTAGACGCAGCGCGATTTGTGTTTCCTTCGTGTTTCGGGTGGTGGACGCGGATCTGGGCATGCGGTCTCGCTAAAAATCCTCTTGACGGAGGAGGCGAAGAAATTGGTTCAGTTCAGATTGCGTGCCAATGGTGATGCGCGCAAAACCTGGTCCGAGGTCTTTGCTGCGTTCGCGGACGAGAATGTTGTGTCGAGCGAGTTTGCGAAAGAAAGCTGGGCCGCGCGCACCAAAATCGGCCAGCAGGAAGTTGGCTGCAGAAGGGAAGACACGAACACCCTCTTTCTGGAGCTGGTCAGCTAACCACTTGCGGCGTTGCTGGGTGCCTGAAACGTAGTCCGCGATTGCCTTGCGTTCTTTGATCGCGGCCGCGGCAGCTACCAGAGCTGCCGTGTTTACAGGGTAAGGAGGCATCGCGCGGCTGACGAGAGCCAGGGACTCGGCGTTGGCAATGACAGCGCCAAGCCGAAGCCCGGCGAGTCCCGCGGCTTTAGAAAAAGTGCGAGCGACGAAGAGGTGTCGGTATCTGCGGGTCAACGCGATGGCATTGACGCCGCAGAACTCGGCGTAGGCTTCGTCTAGCACCACGACAGAGTTTCTCGCAGCGCGAACGAGTTTCTCGATTTCATCGAGGGGGACGAGCGTGCCAGTCGGGTTATTCGGATTCGCGAGGAAAAAGACGCGGGGTCTCTTGCGGAGAGCCGCGAGGGCGGCGTTTAACGGAAACTCCATTTGTGCGTTGTAGTGGAGGGTTTCTACACGAGCGCCGGCGATTTCCGCATAGTAGCGGTACATCGGGAAAGTGGGTTCGCAGATCAAAATGTGCGTGCCCGGTTCGACGAAGGTATCGAAAAACACGCGGAGGGCATCGTCTCCACCGTTGGTCAGGAGCAGGTCCGCGGGTTTAAGGCGGAAGTATCGAGCGATATCACGGGTGAGCTTGTCGTACTCCGGATAAGTGGCCAGGTCTTTTGCGTTCAGCCGTCGAATCGCTTCGAGTGCCGCAGCACTACAGCCCGTAGTGTTTTCATTAAAATCGAGGCGGATCTTGCCTCGGCGACCCTCAGCGGGGGCTTCGTAGGTCTTCCGCGCAAGTATGGCTTTGCGGACGGGGAGTTTGACTTTCATTGACGAACCTCGACCGCATTTGCGTGAGCGAGAAGTCCCTCGGCTTTTGCGAGTGTGCCGACATCGGCAGCGAGGCGCCGGAAGCCGTCGCGCTGAATGGTTTGCACGCTGATTCGTTTTATGAAGTCCTCGACCGAAAGGCCGCCACGGCGACGTGCCCAGCCGCCAGTGGGAAGGACATGATTGTTGCCGGTCGCGTAGTCGCCGAAAGGTTGAGCAGCCAGCGGGCCGGCGAAGATTGTTCCTGCAGAACGGATTTTGTGCAGCGTCGAAGCCGAATCCTCGGGAATCGAGAGATGTTCCGGAGCAAAGCGATCGACGAACTCGATGGCTTCCTTCCGGGTACGCGCGAGAAGAATCGCGCCAGTTTTGCGGCAGGAAGTATGGGCAGGGTTTCCTGGAGACAAGGCCGCGAGCTGGGCAACAAGCTGCGCTTGAACTTGCCGCGCCAGGCGCGCTGAAGGAGTGACGAGATAGCTCCCGGCGTCAGGTGCGTGCTCGGCTTGGGCAAGCAAGTCGGCCGCTATCCAACGAGGGTTACCACTACGCGCGAGAACGATGGCTTCGGTTGGCCCGGCTGGCAGGTCGATGGCGCAATCAGAGCTGACGATTTGTTTTGCCGCGGTCACAAAACGGTTGCCAGGGCCGAAGATCTTCTCGACGCGCTGAATATGCTTGGTGCCGTAAGCAAGAGCAGCCACCGCCTGTGCGCCGCCGATCCGTGCAAAGTGCTTGACGCCGAGAATCGACGCGGTAGCGAGGACCTCGTCGTTGGCGCTGGGGCAGACAACGACAATTCTGCGCACGCCAGCAATCAGGGCAGGAACGACGGTCATGATCATCGTGGAAAACAGCGCAAATCGGCCTCCGGGGACGTAGCATCCGACCGAGTCGATAGGGCGGACGAGTTGGTGAAGTTGTATGCCTGGTTCCACCTCCAGAGCCCACGGCTTCGGCAGTTGCGATTGCGAGACCCGCCGTACATTGGAAGCGGCGTGCTGTACAGCGTGAATGAACTCCCGGCTGACGCGTTTCCTGGCAGATGCTATTTCCCGGGTTGAGACCCAGATGCCACTTTTATCCAGGCGGACGCGATCGAGTTTGTTCGACCATCGGAAGAGAGCGGCGTCCCCATGTCGCCGTACGTCAGAGACGATTTTCGACACGATCGCGAATGCTTCGCGGTCTTGGCTTTCCCGCATCTGGCATAAACGTTTTTCAACGGCGGCGGTGAGTTTAAGTATGCGCATCAGAACACAATCTTGTTCAAAGGATATTCCACAATGCCTTCCGCGCGAGCAGCTTTCAAGCGAGGAAGGATCTGTCGCACTACCGATTCTTCGATGATGGTGTTGACGGCGACCCAGTTCGAATCACTAAGCTCGGAAATGGTCGGATTTTTCAGCGCCGGCAGAACATTCAGGACAGTAGCGAGGTCTTCGCGGCGGACGTTGAGCATCAGGCCTACGCGGGTGGCGGCGGCAATAGCGCCCTGCAGCATGAGAATAAGATTTTCCGCTTTCTCGCGTTTTGCAGGATCTTCCGCAGAGCGGCGGTTCATGATAAACACGGTGGCGGATTCCAGTACTGTGTCCAGGATTCTCAGACGATTGGCACGCAAGGAAGAACCTGTTTCTGTGACTTCCACAATAGCGTCAGCCAGTTGCGGCACCTTCACTTCAGTAGCGCCCCAGGAAAATTCAACGCGCGCTTTCACACCGTGTTTCGCAAGGTATTTTTGGGTAATCCCGACAACTTCGGTGGCTATGACTTTCCCCTCGAGGTGGCGTGGCTCGTGGATATTCGAATCCTCGGGGACGGCGAGGACCCATTTCACGCGGGCAAGGCGCTGTTTGGCATAAACGAGCTCCGCAAGTTCCAGCACGTCCGCATGCGTTTCTTGGACCCAGTCATGGCCCGTGATGCCGGCGTCAAGAGCGCCTGTTTCCACGTAGCGAGCCATCTCCTGCGCACGGACGAGAAGGCAGTTGATTTCGGAGTCGTCGATGGTGGGTACATAGCTGCGGGAACTCAGGGTGACTTTCCAGCCCGCGCGGGACAGGAGATCGATGGTCGCGTCTTGCAGGCTGCCTTTGGGAATACCAAGTTTCAACGGGCTCATTGTTTTCCCTGGTCGCCGTAGACGTTCTCAGGCACGAAAGCGCGTGCGGCGATGACGGTGGTACTGCCGTCGCGTTCGTACTTTCGAAAAAAACAGCTGCGGTAACCCTCGTGGCAAACGCCCGGGCCCACCGGATCGACGAGAAACAGAAGAGCGTCAGCATCGCAATCGAGACGAACCTCTTTGACGCGCAGGACATGGCCGCTGGTCTCGCCTTTTTTCCAAAGTTTTTGGCGAGAGCGGGAGTAGAAATGCACTTCGCCGGTGCGTTGTGTGGCGGCGAGCGCTTCACGATTTATATAGCCGAGCATGAGTACCTCGCCAGTCCGTTGATCCTGGACGATGCCAGGTATGAGGCCATCTAGTTTTTCAAACGCAAGATCCAACACGCGCCTCCTAAAAAGAAAAAGCCCGCTGTGCGATTCGCGCCAGCGGGTCGATTAGAGCTTAGACTGAATTCAGCCTCTAGGCAGACCTCACGGGGCGCGGCAAGGAGCCGTGATGGAGATGATGTCGATGCGCCCGGAGAGCCATCGCAGAGAACGATACCTTACGACGCGGGTGGGGAACAATCGAAAGTTCGTATGGACCGGATAGAGAAATTAGATGGGGGTCAAGTACGCTTGACGGACCCCGGGAGCGTGCCGGAATTGAAGTTCACGGTCATCTTGAGATGCACCGCGATGCCGAACCGGTTATTGGGAAGACTCTCCACCCGAACGACCTCCGCCACATATTCGCAGTTCATCGGATCATGCGCCGAGGTGAACGGAAAAGTAACGAACAGGCGCATTCCCTTGTAGTAGCTTGCCCGGCGTGTAACGAAGTAAATGCCTTCTTTTGAGGCATTTACGCTAATTGGCAGGTCCTCAAAGTGCTCGTCGCGTGGCTCCGATGGGCGGACGCGGAGCGGTTTGGCGATCTTAGCGCGCCGACTGCGCCGCTGCTCCGCATATTTGACTACCGTCTCTTCAGCCATACCTATTCCAGTATCAATGGGTAATCTCAATGATTGGGTGCGGGTGGTGAAACGTCAAGGCGGTGCGCCGAATCAGATACTGTCAGAAAAGGATAGTCAGACGAGCTATATAAGAGAGAGCAAAATGGCGGAAAAATTACAAAAAAGCGATGCAGAGTGGAAAAAGGAGCTAACGCCGAACCAGTACTATGTCACACGGCAGAAGGGAACGGAGCCGCCGTTTACCGGAGAGTACGAATCGACAGACACTCCGGGAGAGTACAAGTGTGTATGCTGCGGACAGCAATTGTTCCGATCCGATGAGAAATTTCATTCCGGATGCGGATGGCCTAGCTTCTTTGACGCGGCTGATCCAAGCGCTATCACTACCGAAACGGACTATTCACACGGAATGGTAAGGACCGAGGTCCGCTGCAGCCGGTGTGACGCGCATCTCGGCCATGTCTTCGATGACGGGCCTAATCCAAAGGGTTTGCGCTACTGCATAAACTCCGTTTCGTTGAAACACGAAGAGAAGTAGACGGCGGGGGAATTTGCTCACGGAGAGGTATAAGGGTCGAAAATCGGAGTGAGTTACGCCGCCGAGCGGCCGCACGCCACCATTTCCGCCACCGGATCCAGTTCTTTCTGCCACGCTGCGACGAGCAGAACCTTGTGCCCAGAGGGGAAGCGGAACACGTAATAGACGTTGAAGGCGCCGTCGATCTCGTAAAACCCAGGTCTGCGAAGATCTGGCCGACCCACGAAACCTGCATTGAGAAGAATGCGAAGCTCCGAGAGTTGCTCCGAAGAATGTGTTCGGAGGTCCTCAATCACCGGCGGCATTTTTTCGACTGCGTACATAACAAGCTCCCCTTCCGCCACTGCGTTCATGATCGCGTCTCACTAATAAAGACGTAAAAACGCCGAAAATGTTTCATAGGGTGTGAACGCCCGAAGGAGCCAAATTGGAGGGAAGGAGTCTCAAAGATGAGAATGGGATGTAACTTCCGCTGCCCATGAAAAGATGTCACAAACGGAGAAAAACTGCGTCACAGTTGTGTCGGAGAATCGTTACTATTTCGTATTCTACTTGCGCTATATAACCTTTCTTGCGATAGTAGCGAATTGAAAGACATTTTGGGGTAACGGACAGTGGCCAAATCCTCTTCCAAATCAACCCGCAAGACGGTGCGGGATGAGAAATCCGAGTTCGGAAAAGACCGTCGCCGCCGTCATCATCATTACCTGGTTACCGTGAATTATGCGGACGGTGAAACTTTCGGGCGGGTGTATACCGATAAGGAAAAAGCGACAAAATTCGCTGAACGACAGCGGCGCTCGCCGATCGTGAAGTCCGCGCGAGTGACGCAGGTCTCCTGAACAGCGATAATCTCCTGGAAATCAGGCGGGATACCGGTTTTGTGTTTGCCCTGCGGGCGTGCTATAAAAGATGAGTCCGAGCGGCCTTAGTATAATGGTAGTACGGAACCTTGCCAAGGTTCAGGCGTGAGTTCGATTCTCATAGGCCGCTCCATTCTTACCACTATTAATCTCTCGATCTTCCAGTTTCCCATTCTTCGATTGTGTTGACCTATGGTTCGTCAGTGTGCAGGTACGGGCGCACCTTGAGGCGCGGAATCCAACGCAGGGACAAACTGGAAACTCCGAACAATCACTTCTTGATTCGAGGATGGAGTGGCGCGAAAGCACCAAAAGTTCATCGCGAGGGGCAACGGGACCTGCGGAATGCGAGTTTCGAATTCCGGCGGAGCGAAGGTAAGTGTTTGCAGGACGTTCGCGGTTGTTCCCATTGGCTGAAGCCCGCTCATGATCGTGCCCACAATTCGTGTTGACGACCATTCAAACCGCGCTGTCGTAAGTGTAGAACCTTTCGGATCGTAGCTGAAATTGTCTTCCATGGGGCCAAGGTGTTTCTGGCCGGTAGCGGGGTAAAACGTGAAGTCAGCGTTGCAGCCGCCGCAGGTGTCATTCCATTGCGAAAATTCGATATCAATCTCGTTTTCGCCGTCGACACCGATTCCTGCGGCAGCACCATAATTGAAAAGTCCCAAAACGGCGGTGCTGTCCATCTTGTCGATGGAACCTTCGATCTGCCATTGATAAGTGCCGAAGCCGAGTTTCCCTGCAGTAAAGAGTTCTGAAGCGCTGTAAGTGCCTTCTCGATTGACAATCCGCAGATGGAGGTAGCCACTGGGATCGACCGATACGTTCGCAGGATTGCCCTTGGCAACCCCGGCCATGCCGCCGATGGTCAGCTTCCACGTGTAGCCACTCCACTGCAGCGCTTCGGCGGCAGAGTTCACGTTCGCCTGCGCTGGATCGAGCCGAGGTCCAGAAATCAAAACAGCAATAAGGAGTACGGACGGGCGTAAGTTCGCCATCAACGCCTATATAGCACGGCGTGAGGAGATTGTGAAAGGTTATGCAGCGAAGGCCCCAGTGAAGTGAACGCGAAGAACTAGCTGCCAAGCTGGAGCCCGTGCGCCCGTACCACGTCGACGGCTTCGCGACGCGTTGCTACGTCGACCTGCTTCATTATGCGGTGAATGTGATTGCGCACGGTGAACTCCGAAAGGTTCAGTTGTGCCGCAATTTCCTTATTGGTGAGGCCCTTCGCGACAAGGTTCACCAGTTGACGTTGCCGAAGAGTGAGATCAGGCCGCGCCGAATTCACGCGCGTCTGAGACTGCGTTGCAGATTGCGCGAACCAGCGAAACAACGTGGCGCACAGCTTCGGAGGGCAAACCGCTTCGCCCTTAAACGTGGCGCGTACGGCCGCGATGACGTCTGAGGCCGAGGCATCCTTCAGAAGATAGCCACTCACACCAGCTTTCACAGCTTCCAAAAACGTTTGCGAGTCGCTGTCCATGCCTACGAGCATGGTCTTAAAAGCGCAGTTATAGTCCGGCGAACACGAGAAAGGGAACCAACGAGGGTCAAACATGTCGATAGCCATTACGTCGCAGTTCACAGCAAAAAGCTCTTCGGGAAGGATGCCGTCCAAGCCACATTCGCCCACGACCTGAAGATCTGGGCGTTTCCGGAAAAGTCGACCGAGTGCCTCGCGGAGCAAACGGTTCTCAAGGAGCAGGAAGACGCGAATCGTTTCAGTAGCAACTTCGGGCACGATCCAATTACCTTTCCGGGCCAGGGAGTTGTGAGCGAGTGGAGGGAGCGCGCAGATAAATCCCTACCGTACTAACGATGACCCAACTCACTCAATGAAGGGACGCAGGTTTAGAGCAAGGCGTTTCCTGTATACAGTGATTTTTGACATTAATTGCGGGTGAACCTGAGACCCAAAATTGGTAGGAAATGAGTACTGTGCTCCCCACGTTGGTACCTAGCCCGTAGGACATTTCCGGTTACACCCTTCCGGGAAAGATTTGAACCTGCCTCTTAACGCTCTGTCTCTCCATACTTCGCGCAAGGGAGCAAGGCCATGGAACGACCGATTCGGGTCCTGGTGGCGATACGGCCGAGGCTGATGAGAGAGCTGATTCTGAACACGTTCGCCGACCAGCCGGATATCGAGGTGGTCGGCGAAATCACAGAAGAGACGGAGGTTTCCGCGGCGGTAAGCCGGTCTTCTCCCGATTTTTTGATCTTGTCGCAGGAAGACAAGGAGCACCGGCCGGCCATTTGCGACGTGGTGTTGAGACAACATCCGGACCTCCGAATTGTGGCGTTGGCGCCGGACCGCAACTATTCCGTGCACTACTGGGTGACGTTCGACATTCAATCCCGGGATGTCGAAGCGTCCGAAGAAGGGATTCTGGAAGTGTTAAGGACCAAGGCAAATTCGCTGAGGAGGTTCTGATGAACGGGAAATGCATCGCCGTGCGAATTTGCGGAGCGGTTGTTTTGCTTTTGTGCGCCGCGAGCGGCTCATCGGCGCAGCAACCGCCGAACCGAAGCCATGGTGTTTCGCAAGACGTCCCACAGACGCCCGTGGCCGGAGTTTCCGAATTGGCCAGGGAAAACAATGAACGGGTTGCCGCGTCGGCGGCGCAAATCAAGGCAGTAATTGCAAACGATCCGGGAATGCTGGTCTTGCTGAAGAGGTGGGTTGCCAAAGACGCTACGGACAACGGGCAGGTCTTAAAAGACGAGGACTTGGCGGATCAGGCGGTGTTCGAGCGCTTGTCGACAGACATCGCCTTTCGTTCGGTGGCAACGCAGATTGTGCAGCGCTATGGCTACTTGATGCCAGGGGTGAATCCCGACTCGGCGATGGGCCGGGAACAAGAGCTGATTTTGAAAGAGCGTGCCCGGCGGCTCGTGCAGATCGAGGCGGAGGAAGATGCGGACTTCTCGAAATCGATGAAAGAACGGAAAGCCGCGGAATCTGAAGCTTCTTGCGAAGCGGGTGCGGACTGTGCCGCACCACCATTGGCCCAACCGGGGAAGGCGGGGCCTCCGTTGAGTGAACCTCCGCCACCAATACAGACCACGACCGAAATTCCAGGGACGCCGGCATATCGCGACCCGCAGATCATGACCGCGAATTCGAATCCGTCGAACACGCCGAACTCGCCATTTGATGCGGGCATGTATGGGTTGACAAGCTTCAAAACGGTTTCCGCACCCGGACAGAACAGCGGTCCCGACCCCATCCAGAATGAACTCTTCTCGCCGTCGGCTGCGGGGGCAAATTTGTCCGGCGCCCAGCGAGAAACGCCGTTGCCTGCAGACTTCGGCATGGCAAACGCAAAAGCGCCAGAACTAAACACGATTCCTGCTGCGGCCACAACTGGTGCGTTAAGTAACACCAGTATGATGGCGGGACACTGGCGCAATCGCGAAGCCGATCGGGCCGCAATGGTCCATCTATCGAACCCGTACACGGACATTCCTTCCTTATATGACCTGTATGTGCAAGCGCCGTCGAGGAACGGGAGCCCACAGCGTTTCGGCGAAAGCGTATTCCGAGACGGATTGCGGGACCCACGCACGATCCCAATTGATCTGCCGGTCGGACCGGATTACGTCGTTGGTCCAGGGGATAGCTTGTCGATTGATTTGTGGGGAGGCGTATCGACGAGGTTGGTTCGTATCGTGGACCGCCAGGGGAGAGTGACATTGCCCGAGGCGGGGCCAGTGCAGGTGAGCGGGCGGTCGTTGGGGGAAGTCCAATCAGCGGTACAGCGAGCATTCTCCTCTCAATTCCGGGACACCTCCGCGGAGGTATCGATCGCCAGATTGCGCACGGTTCGCGTATACGTGGTGGGGGAAGTGGCGGAAGCGGGCGCTTACGATATTAGTTCTCTCTCGACGGCATTGAATGCGCTGATTGCTGCGGGTGGGGTCACGCCTCGCGGCTCGCTGCGCGAGTTGAAGCATTACCGAGGTAAGCAACTGGTCGAGAAAATCGACGCCTACAGTTTGCTGCTCAGTGGGGTGATGCCGGACGCAACGAAATTTGAAAACGGCGACACGTTGATGGTGCCGCCCGTTGGACCGCTGGTGACCATCACTGGAATGGTCCGCAGGCCGGCGATCTACGAACTACAGTCTGAAAAAACGCTGTCGGATGCACTGGATCTGGCGGGGGGAATCTTGCCGGCGGCGGCACTGAAGCACGTCGAAGTGCAGCGACTAGAGGCTCACGAGAAGCGCACGATGCTCAGCCTGAATCTCTCCGAAAACCCGGACACCGCGCCACAGTTGGCGACATTCCACGTGCAAGACGGCGATGAGATTCACATTTTTCCCATCGCGCCATACAACCAGGACGCCATATACCTGCAGGGGCACGTGCTACGTCCGGGACGCTACTCGTTCCATGACGGGATGAAGCTGACGGACATCATCGCCTCCTACAAAGATTTGTTGCCAGAGCCCGCCCCTCACTACGCGGAAATCATCCGGCTTGATGCGCCTGACTTTCGGCCGAATGTCGTGAGTTTCGACCTCGCGTCTGCGATGGAAAATCCAGAAACTGCGCCGAAGCTGGAACCGCTGGACACCGTACGGATTTTCAGCCGATTCGACTTCGAGCCTGCGCCTTGGGTTTGGGTTGGCGGCGAAGTGCGAGCTCCCGGCCGCTACACAACCGCCGGGCAGGCGCATCTGCGCGATGCGGTTTACCTTGCGGGTGGGCTGGCACCCGATGCGGATACAGGGACAGCGCAACTGTATCGCGTGAATGGTGACGGCACATCGAAGATCTTCAGCGTGAATCTCGAAGAGGCGCTGAAGGGAAGTGCAGCGGACAACGTTCTGTTGCAACCGCGCGATCGCCTGCTGATTCACAAGAACCGGCTCAGCGTGGAGACCCCCACGGTCGAAGTCACGGGCGAAGTTGCGAAGCCGGGCCGCTATCCATTTACGGAAAACATGCGCGCGGAAGATCTAATCCGTTCCGCAGGAGGCCTGAAGCGCAGCGCGGACACTGACACCGCGGACCTCACTCGTTATGCAGCGTCGGCCGGAGGCGCCGAGCGGTTGCAGATCTCGCTCGCCTCGCTGGCTAACGGGAACGCGACTGAAGATGTGCCACTGAAAGCCGGTGACGTGCTGGCGATTCGCCAGATTCCCGGCTGGAAGGACGTCGGCGCGTCGGTTCGGATCAAGGGCGAAGTAAATCACCCATCTACTTACGGAATTCAGCCTGGCGAACGGCTCAGTTCGGTACTCGACCGAGCGGGGGGCTACACGGCCGAAGCGTATCCCTATGGAGCCGTGCTGATGCGCCGCGAAGTACGCGAACTGCAGCAGCAGAACCAGACGGAGCTGATCAACCGGATCAAAGCGGAGAAGGTGCAGCTCAAAGCTCTGCCCGATGGCGACCAGGACCAGCGAAACGCCAAGCAAAATGCGCTCGCGCAAACTGACACCACACTCGCGCAACTCAGCTCGAATCCGCCGATCGGGCGAGTGGTGATCCACATCCAGTCGGACATTTCTACCTGGAAGAACACGCCCGCGGACGTCGTACTTCGAGACGGTGACGAATTACTGATTCCGAAGAAAGCGACGGT
>Ga0335080_10004679_pt1 | contig 13952 bp, 11 predicted proteins | sample Lox_Sample_34_FD_206720 | JGI IMG/M metagenome (GOLD analysis project Ga0335080, IMG submission 206720) | Soil microbial communities from Loxahatchee National Wildlife Refuge, Florida, United States - Lox_Sample_3.4 | ecosystem: Environmental > Terrestrial > Soil > Wetlands | place: USA... | reverse complement strand
CAAGGGGATGAAGTTTTACGAAGACAAATATCGACAGCACCAGATCCGCAGCATTGAAAGAACCGCCAAGGATCTGGGCTTCACCCTTACTTTCACCCCTGCTACTGCATGAAGTTTCTGAGGAGAAGAAGAGCCCCAGCATTTTCATTCCGATTTCTGATGTATAGCAACGGGAAGGTAGATTTCGCTAGAAGATGCTAGGGTCCAGTGCATTTGCTCGATGCAAATCGTCTAAGCGATGAGACGAAAAAGGCGATGGGAGGATCGAGAGACTTTTGTCGTTGAAACTCGGAACCCCAAAACTGCCTCAAACAAACGGCCCGCAACTTTCGCTGCGGGCCGTCCGGTGGACTGTTGTGGATTGACCAAGAGGTGGTCACTCTACGTGGCCTCTTCGGCAACTCCGGGCTCCCGGATCGACCTGCCAGCCGGGCGGATTCAATCCTTACTCACCGATAGTCTGCGGGCTGTAGCCTGTCGCACGATATAGCTGGAAGCCGCGCTCCAAGCCCCGCTTAGAGCAACCGCGCTCTAAGTCTCAGCCACCTCACCTGGTCTATGGGTCTTGCAACTACTGCCTTCAGAACTTGTCATCAGACCACCTCCTTTCCGGTGTAAGCGCAGACTATTACGAAACCGGCCGCCCCGTCAATCGGGGGATTTCTAGGTATCGCAGGAGCCAACACCCAACCCCGCAAGGCGGGGCTGGGTCCGCCTCAACGCCCCGCTTTCATTGCAGCTTGGGCTGGCACGGAGATCTGCACCTGGTCCGGAGTGCTCCAGATTGCTTTTGCGCCATCGAGTTGGAGCCGGTTCATCGTCACTTTCATCTGCTGGCCGTCGACTTCCACCAGCAGATAGTGGTAATTGATCTCTTTGCTTTGGAATGGGTCGTCGGAATCGCGCTCAATCGGATACGCGTGGGCACCTCCGCCACCACTCACGAAATAGGTGATGCCGCCGTGTTCGTGGCGCTCATAGTTGTGGACGTGGCCGGAGAAGGACACGATCCGGTACGGAACGTGTGCCTGCCGATCTTCCAGCATCTCGGCGAGTGCCTGCTCCCGGGCCCGGAACGAATGGCCACCTCCGAACTTCTTCTCATCCGAAGAACTCGTGTAGGGCGGATGGTGGTCCATGACGAGAACGAACTTCACGTCTGCCGGAACGTGCTCAAGTTTGCCCGCCAGCCATGCGCCTTGGGGACCAACAACCTCGTCCATGGAACTGTCGATCACGAGCATCAGCGCATTGGCGATGCGCACCGAGTAATAGCGGCTGCCCTTCAACGCGGGGAAGCGCTGGAAATAATTGCCCAGCGCTATGTTTGGATCGCCGTGCAGGTCGTGATTCCCCAGCGCTGGATAAATGGGAATCTTATTCTCGCGCCAAATGCTGGTTTCAGAATCCCAGACCTTCCAATCCTCGCTGTCGTAGCCGTTATAAACGATGTCCCCGGTGAAGCAGATGAAGGCCGGACGCGCGTCGGCTATGGCTTGCACGAGCGCGCGGCGGACCACCGGATTGGCGTCTACAGTATCGTTTGGATCGTGGAATCGCGTGTCGCCGTAGGCCACAAATCGGAATGGTGTCTTGACATTCAGCGTCAAGTCGGCGGTTGACGTCTGTGCCGTAGATTTTTTCGTGCAGCAACTCAAGCCGACGACCGCCGTGGCGGCAACCAGAAACGCAAACGTGCGCACCCATGCCTTGCTGCGAAGCCTCATACCTGAAGACCCCAGTTCAATGCGGAGTTCCTATTTTCCCACGACCAGCTCTTCAAACTGCCCGTTTTCCGCAGTGGACAGGAAGAGACGATGCGTCCTGGGATCGAGCGCCATGGTTTTGGCCCGTGGCAACGTCTTCACGGTGTCAACGACGGAATACTTATCGGGACTGTCCTGACGAATGACGGTTATGGTGCCTTCGCCATTGGAGTTGAAGATCAGCCTGGTCTCAGCATCGAAGGCAGTCGCATCCACATGGTCGCCGATCGGTAGCGTTGCGATGACTTTGCCGCTGTCGGCGTCCATCACCGCCATGACTTTGCTGCGACAGCCGACGAACAATCGGCGGCTCGTGCGGTCTATCGCCATACTACTGGGAGAGGCGCAGGGAGCGGTCGGCCAGCGCTGCCCAACTTTCAGATCGCGGGAGTTGATCTTGAGAACGGGACTCTCATCTTCAAGGTTGTTGAAGACATTACCTTTGCCGTCAGCCACCGCGAATTCGGGCCCGCCTCCAAGGTCGACCGTAACGGCAACTTTGCCTGAGGCTGCATCGATAACTGTGGCGTCGTTGCTGCCCCCATTGAAAGCGAACACGCGCGATGTGGCGGGATCGTAAATGATGGCATCAGGCTTCTGCCCGGTGGGCACTTCACCGAGCACTTTCAGCGTCTTGAGATCAAAGATGGTCACGTTGTTGGCCTGGCCGTTGCTGACAAAGCCGCGTCGAAGTTCCGGAGCAATCGCGACTCCATGCACGCCGGGCGTCTTCGGCACATTGCCAACAACCTGCAGCGAATCGACATCCACCACTGCCACCTGCGTTCCATGGGAAACGTAGAGGCGGCGGGCGGACTCGTCCACGGTCAGGTAATCCCAACCGCCCTGACCTGGAATAGGAATCTTCTTAATGAGGCTGTAACCACTCTGCCCCACAGCCAGTCGCGCCCCAACAGAAATGCACAGCAACAGGATGGCTGTCACCCAGAACTTTGGAGAAGTTCGTAGGGAAGCAGAATGAGGGGTCAGCATGATCGTGGTTGTCATCCGATCCTTTCAGACAGAAGCGTTGATGGAACTGCGAGGGAACCAGCATCACTTCTATTCTCGCTGTCTGAAAATAGGCTGAATCCCACAGACAGAAGTCTCCGCGGGATTCAGAACCCTCATCTCGGCTCATTCGACAGCGTGTAGCGCAGTCCGAACATGTAGCTGGGCTTGTAATACTCGCGCTGGATGGGATATTGCGGGCTACCCTGGTAAAAGCCGAACACTTCGTTTGTCAGGTTTAAACCGGCGACAACCAGCTGCAGTCCGCGATACATCCGGATTTGTGCCTGCGCGTCGACCTGGAGGTGAGAATAAAGGTAGACATCACCGTTTGGACCTTTCAGCCCCAGTGGTTGCGGGTTGGGAGTGCCGTCTGAATTCAAGTTCGTGTAGTTGTACTGGAAGATGTTGGCGGCATTGTAGGAAAGGCCAAGACGCGCGGACACGCGCCCGCGGTCATAAGTCGGACTGATATTCCAGGTTTGTGGCGCCTGCCGTTGCAGAGCAGGCTTATCGCTCCGTCCCGGAACCCCATCGGTCGACGAGTTCGTGTAGCTGTAATTCGCCGAGATGCCGATGCCGCCGAGCGCATGCGGCAGGAACGTCAAATGCTGCTGATACGCAATCTCGAAACCGTAGAGACGAGCGCTTGCCCCATTCACCGGGCGTACTAAGTCCCACCCAATATATTGAGGAGGAATGCCGAACTCTCCCGCAACATTGCTGTCGATTGCCGTTCTCACTCCTTCATAAATGGGATCGGAGAGCTGTTTGTAGAAGAACCCGGCCTGGAGCAGTCCGACAGGCTTTAGATATTGCTCGTACAGAACATCGTAATTGTTAGCATGGGTCGGCTTGAGATCGGGGTTGCCGATGTCGACCTCCTGGTTGGGTCCGTTGTGGTTGAAGAATGGCGGGATATCGGCAAAGTTCGGACGGGCGATCCTGCGGCCGTAAGCGACCCGCAGCGCGGCGTCGTGCGGTAGCTGATACCGCAGCTGCACACTCGGTAGCGGATCGAGATACGACGAGTTTCTCGTTAGCGGAGAGAATGACGTGAGCGCTCCGCTGTCCGGGTCGAATGTCAGGCTAAATGCCTGCAAAGCCTCGCTCGTCGCCTCAAGGCGCAGTCCGGCGATCAGGCGGAACTCTCCCAGATCGATGGTATTCATTGCATAGCCGGCGGTCACGTGTTCTACCAGGTCGTAATTGTTCGGGATTGTATTTTGCTGTGTCGCTATGCAGTTGAAGGGCATAATCGCGGTCTGTACCTCATGGGGATCGCAGGTAAATGGTGAGGAGGCAGGACCGTGGTTAGCGTCGAAAAATGTGCGAATTTTTCCGTAGTCGGTGACCGGGCCCAGAGTGTAGGCGTGGTCGTAATAACTGGAGTTTGTGAAAGTCCCGAGAAAACTCGACATCTGCAGAACAGACGGATCCGACAATGTCGTGGGATCGACTCCGTCATAGGTGTTGTCGACCGTGTCCTGAAATTTGTGCGCGTTGCGGAACTTGAATCCGATCTCCAGCGTTCCGAAGTGACCTCCAGCGGTGTAGTTTCGCGCAAGCGAGAACCCGGTCTGAATATTCATTTGCGGGCTGTAGGTGTGGCTGACGTCGAGGATTCCTGAGCCAGTCAGATAGAGCTGAGTGGGGTCAAAGATGTTCGTGCCCGTCGGCGGAATCAATTTCGGAGTGTGGGGATTCGTAGTGTCATAGTTGAATGGAATCGCGTTGAGGGGACTGCTCGAAAGCAGACCGAAACTGGCGCTGGCGTAACCATGATCCTCTTCACTGGACCGCGCAACCGAAACGTCGTACCCAAGCGTCCACTTCGCAAAAACGTGCTTACCTCCGGCGTCTACGCCGCCGATTACATCCACTGGGCGGCGGATCTGAGAGTTAAAACTGATGGAGCCATCCCCGGCATTGAGATTGCCATTGTTCCCGGCAGGAGTTCCGAAACCCGGGCTCCAGACCCAACGGTCTCCAAAGTTGTTGAAGTGCGAGTAGATGCCGCGAATAAACAACCCGGAGAGCTCGCCCAGCTTATAGTCGATGGTCCCTGCAGCGCCGTAACGGCTGCGGTAATAGCGATATTCACGAATGTCAATTCCGCCCGACGTTGGATAAAACGGAGCATTGGAACTCGGGTTGAGGCAACCCGCGGGACCGGGATCGCACTGCACAGTACCAACGGAAGGCTCCACATCATCAATTCCCCGACCGTTCCAATCGTAGCTGCCGCCGATCAGGACGCCCAGTTTTTTGCTGGCTCCGAAACGCTTGCCGATCGTACTGTCAACCTCGTACAGGGAGCGTCCGCCAACGATCGGTGTGTGACCAGCAAGTCCGTTGAAATACAGAGTGGGTCGATCTTCTGCGCTTTTCGTGACCAGGTTGACAGAGCCGCCGATGGCGTCCCCGTCCTGATTGGCAGCCAGGGTCTTGTTGATCTCGACGGACTCAACAAGATTAGCCGGCATAGTGTCGAGCTTGATTTGACGAACCCCGCCCTCGGGCGAAGGCACTTCCATGCCGTCAATTGTCACGTTGCTCCAGGCCGGTTGCGTGCCCCGAATCTGTACGTACTTGCCTTCGCCTTCGTCGCGCTCAAGTGTCACGCTCGGCAGACGGCCAAGCGCATCTGCGATGTTTGTATTGGGAAGGCTGGAGATGACCTCTACCGGGAGCACCTGCAAAATATTGTCAGATTCCCGTTCGCGGTTGATGGCTTCGACTTCGCCGTGAACGCGCTCCGTCACGGTAACTTGCTGCATGTCGGACGCTATGTCGAGCGTGGCCGCCACACGTGCTGTCTGACCCGCCGTTAAATCAACTTTGGTGGTGAATGCGGAGAATCCGACGTAGCTCACGGTTACGGCGTAGCTGGCCGGTGCCAGACCCGTAATCGTGAATTCGCCCTGCGCGTCGGTAGTCGTCGTGATTCCCTGAGGCTGGATTTCAACGCGGGCGCCCTGCAACACCGCACCCGCGCGGTCCACGGCGCGACCGGAAATTGAACCGCGGCGCTCCTGCGCGAAAAGCATGGCCGCCAGGATCAAGTTCCATGCCAGAAAACAGGAAAGAATGGAACGAACAGATAGTCCGAGACGCATAGGCACCCCCGGGGGGAAGATGTCGGAAGCGCCGTTATACGAAAACGTTGTTAAGCATCCGTGAATGGGGCGTTAATGTTTTTTCAGGTTGGTTCCATAAGGATTTCAAACCTACGGCAAGCCGAAGGCATAAATCGCGCTACCCGCAGCGATCGCAACATATTCTTTTCCATCCACTGTAAACGCGATTGGCCCGGCGTAAACTGCGCCGCCCATCTGGAAATGCCAGAGCGGTTTCAGCGAGCTTGCATCGAAAGCGATGAAGTTTCCTTCGGCGTCGCCGCTGAATACCAGGCCGCCCGCCGTCGAGAGCACGCCCGACCACGTGGGCGAGGTGTGCTGGAATTTCATCTTCACCTCGCCGCTCCCGGGATCAATTGCCTTCAGAAATCCGAGATAGGGCTTGGCTTCTTCCGAGGGAAAGTACGCGCTGCCGTAGTACGCGTGCCCCGCTTCGTACGGCTGCGGCGCTGTGCTGAAGATGTCGCACTGATCGCGCGCCGTCACGTAGAACAATCCGCTCTGCGGATCGTAGGTGGGAGGCATGTAATTCGTGGCGCCGAGAGCGCCAGGGCACACGGTGTGGCCTGCCAACGTCGGCGACGCGTTCTGGTTCGCGACGGGACGGCCGTCGGCATCTTTCGAGTCAGTCCAGGTTGTGTTCGCGTACGAGGTTGCGGAAAGCAGCTTTCCCATCGTCCGGTCGAGTGTGTAGAAGAATCCGTTGCGATCTGCTTGTGCGACCAGCTTTTTTCCGCCGGCATCGAGCAGCACGGGAACCTGCGTGGCGTCCCAGTCGTGCTCGTCGTGCTTGGTGAACTGGAAGTACCAGTGGAGTTTTCCGCTGTCGGCGTTCAGCGCGAGCAGGGAATTGCTGTACAGATTGTCGCCGGCACGTCCCTCGCCGCGATTCGACGGAGAAGGATTTCCCGTGGGCCAGAAGATCTGATTCGTTGCTGGATCGTAAGTCCCCGTGTTCCATGCCGGCGCGCCGCCGACTTTCCAGGAATCGCCCTCCCACGTGTCATGTCCCGGTTCACCCGGGCCGGGCACAGTGTAGAAGCGCCACTTGCGTTCACCGGAATCGGCGTCGTAGGCATCGATGAAGCCGCGGATGCCGTATTCGCCTCCAGAAATGCCGATGACTATGAGGTTCTTCACAGCGAGCGGTGCGACGGTGAAACTGTGTCCAGTCCGGTAATCGGCCGCCGTCACCTCCCACACGACAGCTCCGTTTTTCGCATCGAGTGCGATCACGTGCGCGTCGAGCGTTCCGAGAAACACTTTGTCTCCCAAAATCGCCAAACCACGGTTCACGCGACCGCAGCACGGTCGGATATCGCCCGGCAATTGTCGCTGATACATCCAGATTGGGCGGCCGGTGCGCGCATCCAGCGCAAAGGCGCGATCATCAGGGGCTGTGGCATACAGGACACCGTCGACCACCAGTGGCGTTGTCTCGAACTTCCCCGTGGCCCCGGTTTGGTACACCCACTTTGCAACCATGCCCGGGGCGTTGCCCGCGTTGATCAGATCCAGTTTGCTGAAGCGCTGGCCGGAGTAATCGCCCGAATAAGTCATCCAGTTCTGCGGCTCTTTGGACGAATTGACGAGGCGTTCGAAAGTGACTTGCGCAGTGCCGTGTCCCGCGAAAAACGTGATCAGGAGGAAAAAGAATATCCCACGGCGGTAGTTCCTTTGCGGTTTCCGCCGATGTTCTTGGCGTTCTCGGCGGTTAAGATCTTTGGAACGTTCTCCGTGAGTTTTCATTTCGTCCCCACGCTGGCCAGGAAGGCTACGATATCTTCCACGTCCTTGTCGCTTAGGACCCCGGCGTCGTACTTTGGCATGGCCGATTCCCGGGACTTCTGAAACGACTTCAACTTGTCTTTTTCGAGCAGATGAATGTGCTCGCCTGAATCCATGATCTGCACCGTGAAGCTGTCTTCATTCAGAATGACGCCTTTGATCTGCTTACCGTCTGCCGCGACAACGGTGACGCTTTCATACTCCTGCGGAAATTCTTTGGTGGCCTCGGTTAATCCCCATGCGAGTCGGCGGCTCGGGTTGCGAATCGAATCGATCATCGCTTCCCGCGTTCGGGATCCTGCAACGCCGGTCAGATCCGGTCCTAACCTGCCCCCCTTTCCCGAAACCATGTGGCACAGGGAGCAGTTTCCGTCACCGGAGAACAGTTCCTTGCCATGGGCGACGTCGCCGGACACTCTTACCGACGATTTCACTTCCTGACTGCGGATGTAAGTGATGATCTGCCAGATCTCTTCGTCGGTCATGCCGACGCCTTGGCCGTTGGTGCCGTTTGCCGGCATGGCCGTTCCCGGAATTCCGCTGCTGATGATCTGGAACATTTCGGCGTCGTTGTGCGCGTGTTTCTTCTGCGCTCGCGTGAGATCCGGACCTCTGCCGCCGCCACGTGCCCCCAGCCCGTGACACAGCGCGCAGTTGATGCGAAATTCGTATTCACCCGCCTTCGCTGCCTTCGGATCCCCGGCTAGCGGATTCTGGGCAACTGCGGCCCCCACGAATCCAAGCAACATTAAGGCGACTCTCCACCGCTGCTCGGCCATGAAATTCCCCCCTGAAATTTTGCGCATTCTACGACATCGCTGCAGGTTTGCAGCTTTGGAAATCTCGCCAGAAACAGGGAAAGACTCCTGCCGTACATGTCCGGGGGATATCTGCCGGCAGCACTTTGGGGTCTCTACACTGAAATCCTGCCTTCCCCACGTCGATGTTCCTGATGAGGGATGACGATTTTCCCTAGGCAGCTAAGTATCTGATCTTTCAGCCTTTCCAGCGAAAGGCATGGGGCTGCGGCAGGCCCAGATGAGCCAGCACGCGATAAGCGAACTCGCGGGCCATTTCATCTAATGAAGCAGGGCGGTAATAGAAGGCCGGGATTAAAGGAAAGATGGTCGCCCCGGCGTCGGCAGCCCGGTACATGTTGCGGATGTGGATCTTGTTGAGAGGCGTCTCGCGGACACAAAGGACAAGCGGACGCTTCTCTTTGAGCGTGACGTCGGCCGCACGTTCAATCAGTTGCGCGGCGACTCCGTTGGCGATGCGGGCCAGAGTGCCCACGCTGCAGGGAATGACCACCATGGCGTCGGCGGGATAGGAACCGCTGGCCACGTTGGCTCCGATGTCAGCGTTCGATTGCACCTTGATCTTTTGAAACGACTGACCGCGCGGAAATCCGAGGATACGGCCAACGAGGTTGGATCTTCCTCTTAGGCCCAGTTCCTCGGCTAAAACACGCAAGGCGCTGTCGGATGCGATGAAGTTCACGGTCTCGATGCGCTTGTCGCGTCCGACGGTGAGCAGAAAATGGCGGAGAAAAATGGCCCCGCTCGCTCCTGTAGTAGCAACCGTAATGTTTGTCGGCGGATGATTGGGCAAGGCTGCCTCGAACTGAGGAGCATAGGGAGCAGATAGCGCAGAAGTCAAGATCAGCTGGAGCCAGTAGCTAAGTATGCCATCCACGGTCAATCTCCGGTCCCGGCGCAGCGCAGCGCAATTGCATGCGCTCGCCGGAGTGGAGCGCGAAATTCGCGCCCAGGATTCGAACGGCCGCAGACAGTACCTCCGCGAGTTCAAGAGGTCGTTTCGAACCTACGAATCGATTCTGAGCACGGAACAGACTCAGACCGTGTTGCGCTCCGCCGACGTAGTTCTCATTGGCGACTATCACGCGCTACCCGCGTGCCAGCGTGCCGCGGCATCTCTGCTGGAACAAAGAGCGTTTGTAGGAGATCGCCCCGTCATCCTGGGCGTGGAAACCATCTTTGCCCGTGACCAGCATATTCTCGACGAATGGTGGCGGCGCGAGATCGACGAGGACGAACTGCGGCAACGCATCCGCTTCGACCTCGATTGGGGATACGACTGGGCCCCGTTTTACGATTTGCTGGTCAGCGCCCGCGATAACGCCGAAGCGCTCTACGGCCTGGATTGCATGCCGCGAGAGGATCTGCGCAAGATCGGTGCGCGCGACCGGCATGCGGCGTTGAAGATTGCCGAAATCCGCCAGCGTCATCCTGGCGCCGAGGTCTACGTTCTCTTCGGCGAGTCTCATATGGCGCCGTCGCACTTGCCGCGGGCCGTCCGCAAAGAAAACCCGGAAGCAACGGTAGTAACCGTGCTGCAAAACGTAGACTCGCTTTATTGGCATGCAGCTGGAGAACGTGCCGACAAAGTCGAGGCAGTTCGCGTTAAAGAAGATGTGGTGTGCATCTTCAATGCGACGCCGCTGGAGAAATACGAGAGCTATCGGCTCTTTCTCGACCAATGGAGCCGCTGCGAGGAGAGCCCGGACTACGCTCCGACGATCTACAACCTGATCGACAGCCTCGCTAATTTCCTCGAGATCAACCGCTACTCCTCACACAACAGCACGCAGCCGAAGTTTCTGGTCGACATGTTGCCGGAAGTCTACGGGCGCGCGCAGGCAACGACTCTCGGCCGCCTCCTGCTGCGGAAAGGTGTGAGCGAAGACAATCTGAAGGGATTGCTCGCCAAGGTAGAGGAGCGTGGCAGCAGCTACATCGCGCAGGTCAACGCATTCTATGTGCGCGAGTTCCAGATGATGCACGCAGCCGAAGACGCGACGCGGTTTCTGCATCAGGCGTGCCAGGGATTGCCGCGCCGGGTGAACGGCCACGCTCCGGCATCCGAGCCTTCACAGGGCCAACGTGCGACCGATCTCTTCTTCGCGCGTATCCTGGAACACGCGATCGCAGAATTCGGTGCACGCGTGTTGTATCCTTCGCGTCCAGCGCCGACGGGTGAGAATCCTGCACTCAAACGCGCCACGATCGAGAGGCTTGCGCAGGCGTCGGGACCTGGCGAAACCAACTTCGAGGTAACTGCTTTAGAAGCTGGCCGGCGAATCGGCAGCCAGATCTATGATGCCTATCTGGCGGGCAAGCTCACTCCCGTCGGTCTGCGGCGGCTGTTCCTCGCTCATCTTGACGAACCCGGGTTGGCGCGCAAGGTTTGCGGCGCAGTCCTGTCGAAGCTTAAGGCCGTGTTACGCCCACAAGCGCGGGCTGCGCACGCTTGATCTACAGTGAGAAAGCAACAATGTTGATGGTGGTATGCGCGATCCGACCACCATTCCAACTCACGCAGGATGCTAAGCTAGTTTTGACCGGCTGAACGCCGGCTACTCACGGCTGAGTGCTGCCTCTTGAACGCCGAAAGCTTACGACAACTCTTCCAGCAGGTCCGCAAGGGAGTACTGACTCCCGATGAGGCCGTTGATCGCCTGCGCCATCTTCCCTTCGAGGACCTGGGATTTGCCAAGGTCGATCATCATCGCGCGCTGCGGGCGGGAATGCCGGAAGTCATCCTGGGAGAAGGGAAGTTTCCGGCGCAGGTGGCGGGGATCTTTGCGCGTCTGGCCAAGCACGGCGGCAACGTTCTCGCGACTCGCGCCAGCGACAAGCAATTCGCCGCGGTGAAGAAGAAAGTGCGAGGTGTCGAGTATCGCGAGCTGGCGCGGGCGATCGTCTTGCAGAAAGACGCGAAAAATTACGGGAAGGGAATGATTGCTGTCGTGTCGGCCGGGACGAGCGATATTACCGTCGCCGAAGAAGCCGTGGTCACCGCCGAGATAATGGGCAACGAGGTGCAACATTTCTACGATGTCGGCGTTGCCGGAATTCACCGCTTGCTGGCGAACCGCGAGGCCCTCACCAAAGCGCGCGTCGTGATCGTTTGTGCAGGGATGGAAGGAGCTTTACCCAGTGTGGTCGGAGGGCTGGTAGGAGTTCCTGTGATCGCGGTCCCGACGAGCATCGGTTATGGAGCGTCGTTCAAGGGGATGGCTGCGTTGCTCGGCATGCTCAACTCCTGCGCCTCGAACGTGAGCGTGGTCAACATCGATAACGGATTTGGCGCCGGCTACGTAGCGTCGTTGATCAACCGTCTGCCTTGAGCGGGCATGAAAGCTGAAGATTTGCCCACCACGGAGGCGCAGAGACATAGAGAATTCTTTACAAGACTGTTCCTCCGTGTCTCCGTGCCTGAGTGGTGACAGGGCTGCCACGCTTTCGATGCCGTTTTAGCGCATCAGTGCCTGTATTCGGGCGACGCCACCTGATCGTAAGGCACGTCACGCGGGATGTTGTAACGCGCCATGATGTCCTGCATCTTGCGCTCGTCTTTGCGAATATCGTCGCGGTCGCGTTTGCCGATATCCTTTTCCCATTTTTCGTAGGCCTTATCGAACTCGTGTTGATCGTCGGGCGAGAGCCTGCTGGGGGCATAGTCCCGGTAGGCGTTGTTGGTTCCCGGAGTAGCGATCTGCTCATAAGAGACACTGGGCGGGATATTATTGCGCGCCATGATGTCCTGCATTCTGCGGACGTCTCTGTCGATGTCGTCGCGATCATTCTTGCGGCTGTCGTTCACCCAATTGTCATACGCTTTATCGAAATCACGCTGGTCCTCCGGAGACAGGCGGCCCTGATTGGACCAATACGGGGTATTCTGGGCACCGTTGTAGCGGCCTTCCTGCGTGTATGCGCTGCTAGCGACCTGCTCGTAGGGGACATTGGGCGGGATGTTGTTGCGCGCCATGATGTCCTGCATTCTGCGGACGTCCCTATCGATGTCATCCCGGTCGTTCTTACGGCTGTCGTTCACCCATTTTGTATAAGCTTTATCGAACTCGCTCTGGTCGTCCGGGGAAAGCCTGCCGTATTGGCACAGGGCGGGCAATGCCAGGGCGGCGATCAGTGCCATCAACTGCAGTACCCTTCTCATCGCATGACCTCCAAATGAAATTGCACGAAGCGGCGGGCACACCCATGGTTGCACCCAACATTTCAGATGGTCAGGCAGTTGTAGCTGTTGTTGGGGGAATGCGGTAGAACAGCATACCTTTGATGCTGTAGGGGCCTAACTGTGTCGACAGCGAAAGCGTCCTTGATTCAGCCCCTCGGCGATTTGGCGGGCCAGGGACTCCGGGTCAGCATCGTCGTCGCAGATCGGTTTGATGGAGTCCTCTTCAAAGCGTGCGTAGAAGCTCTTTAATCTTACGGAGTCGCTAATCGCGCCCTCTGGTCGCCTCGCAGCGCGTTGCGCGCACACTTCGAAGCTAGGCCGCAAGAGAACAAAATCGAAGGGCACCTCCTTCAGGATTTTGCGTGCCGTGTCGACGAAAGTTGGTGGTATGGAGAAATCGATCAAGACGCGGAAGCCAGAACGCGCGAACGGAACCGCCGCCGCTGTCATCGAGCGTACCAGCACGGGAAAATTGTCGTGCAATCCGCGTTCTCCATCTTTCCTGATGAAAGACCAGAATGTGTCGCCTTCGATGTAGGAAAGAGGTGCTGGAAGCAGCGGCAATAATGCCTTCGCGACCGCTGTCTTGCCTGCTCCAATTGGACCGGAGAGAAATATGATACTCATTCCGCCAGTATTGCACGCCTGAAGCAAAGCAATCGTAAAGAAGACAGGGACAAAAGAACCCAGGTTGCGACAGCGGGTGTTCGACGCCGTCTTCACCCGTCGCTGCGCGACTCGGGGCGGACAGGGCGTTCGTCCCCACGCGTGTCACGCCAGTGATAGAGTCTCCAGATGCGATTCAACCGGTCTGTGCCGCCTTGCGCTGTGATTCCCGTGCTTACTTACCCTGATCCCAGCGCGGCAGCCGAATGGCTGTCGAAGGCTTTTGGCTTCACCGTTCGCCTGCGCATTGCCAATCACCGCGTCCAGATGAAAGCTGGGGAGGGCTGTTTCACCATCCGCGAAGGAAATGTGACGCCCAACCATTCCCAAAGCGTTCAGGTCCGGATCGAAGATGCCAAAGGTCACTGCGAACGTGCGCGACAGAACGGGGCCATCATCGTGAGCGAACCGACAGAACATGCCTACGGAGAGCGCCAATACAATGCTGAGGACTTTCACGGCCATCGGTGGGACTTCACCGAAACCATCGCCGACGTCGCTCCCGAGGAGTGGAGTAGCGGTGCGTTTCATCTGGAGTGAGACCTTGGGCCGTCAAAGCACTGCTTGCGCCAGTCGGCAC
>Ga0335080_10004678_pt1 | contig 13954 bp, 14 predicted proteins | sample Lox_Sample_34_FD_206720 | JGI IMG/M metagenome (GOLD analysis project Ga0335080, IMG submission 206720) | Soil microbial communities from Loxahatchee National Wildlife Refuge, Florida, United States - Lox_Sample_3.4 | ecosystem: Environmental > Terrestrial > Soil > Wetlands | place: USA... | reverse complement strand
GTCCGCGGAGGCGCAGTTCCGCCTATCGCAGAGCGTCATCGACTCGATCACCGACAAGAAGGTGTTCCACAAGAACGCGGCCGCCCGCTACAAGAGGCGGCTGGCTACAGCCATCAAGGCAATGGGGTGAGCCGCAGCGCGAAGCCCCTGGCCTTGCCGAACCCTTTCCAGCGCGGTTGCTGCCGGGCGAGGTTGTCTGGACGATCCGGCGCCCCTGGGAAGGTTCTAGCTTAGCGGCAGGCCCTGCTTGCTGAGCGCCGCCCTCCCCTCTTGGGCGCCGCCAGCGCACAGACTCTCCGCGCGTTCCTCCTGTCCCCATCGCGCGCTCTACCCCTACGTGCCGACCACCGCCTGGATTTCCGCGCGGCGGGCTCCCCGCAGATCGGGTGCTCGCGCGGACGTTCGAACTCGGTGCGGGGTGCCTCGCGTTCCATAAATGTGGCATCGGTGCCGTACGGTCAGACTCGCGCCCGGCCGCGCGCTAACGGACTTGCCTGAGGAGCCTCGCGCGTGCGCAACCCGCTGAGTCGCATCCTGGTCATCAACGATGAGCACTTGGTGCTGCGGGAGTTCGTCAAGGGCTTGAACGCGGCCGCCAAGAGCCTCGATAACCCGTTGGGCATCACCTTCACCGGCATCACGACCGCGCGCGATGCCCTCAAAGCCATCGAGGAGGACGGCGACATCCAAGCCGTGATCGTCGATGACACGCTCTACACCCTCAAGAACGACAGCGGCGGATCGCGCGCGCTGCAGATGTCCGCTCTCGAGTTGGTGCAGAAGATCACGCGCTTCCGTCCCGAGCTGGACGTCTACATCCTCATCGCGCAGGAGCAGGAGGACGAGGTGGTCGACGCCCTGTTCTCGGAAGCGGTGGACGGCTATTTCTACCGGGAGGAGCGGGACTATCGCGGGATCTACCGCATCCTCAACGCACAGCTGCAAGAGAAGGCCGATACCCCGTTCTACGACGCCCTGAAGAGCTACGTGCTGATGGCGAAGGACGCCTGGCACACGCCCGGGCATTCCTCGGGGGACAGCCTGCGCGACAGCCCGTGGGTCAGCGATTTCTACGAGTTCATGGGCGAGCATGTATTCGACGCCGACCTCTCCGTCTCGGTGCCGATGCTCGATTCGCTGATGGAGCCCACCGGGGTGATCGCGGAGGCGCAGAAGATCGCCGCCAAGGCATTCGGCGCGCGCCGGACGTTCTTCGCCACCAACGGCACCTCGACGGGCAACAAGGTGATCTTCCAGACCTTGATCGCTCCGGGCGAGAAGCTGCTGCTGGACCGCAACTGCCACAAGTCGGTCCATCATGGCGTGGTGCTCTCCGGCGCGCACCCGGTCTACCTGGATTCCTCGGTCAATCGCAGATACGGCATCTTCGGACCGATCCCCAAGAAATCCATCCTGCGCGCGATCGAGGAGCACGGCGACGCCGAGGCGCTGGTGCTCACCTCGTGTACCTACGATGGCTTGCGCTACGATCTGCAGCCGATCATCGAGGCCGCCCATGCCAAAGGGATCAAGGTGGTCGTGGACGAGGCTTGGTACGGGTTCGCGCGCTTTCATCCGGCATTTCGGCCTACCGCTCTGGAGGCGGGCGCGGATTACGCCACGCAAAGCACGCACAAGGTGCTTTCGGCGTTCTCCCAGGCCGCGATGATCCACGTCAACGATCCCGGTTTCAACGAACACATCTTCCGCGAAAACTTCAACATGCACACCTCCACCAGCCCGCAATACAGCATGATCGCGAGCCTGGACGTGGCGCGGAAGCAAGCGGTGATGGAGGGGTACAAGCTGCTGTCGCGCACGCTGTCGCTGTCGATCGAGCTGCGCCAGCAGATCAACTCCACCGGGGTATTCCGGGTGCTCGAGCTGGAGGATTTGCTGCCCGAGGAGGTACGCAACGACAACATCCAGGTCGATCCGACCAAGGTCACGGTCGACATCTCCCAGTGCGGCTACACGGTGGAAGAACTGCAGCACGAGCTGTTCGAGCGCTACAACATCCAAGTCGAGAAGTCGACGTTCAATACGCTGTCGCTGCTGCTCACGATCGGCACCACCCGCAGCAAGGTCTCACGTCTCTACGACGCGCTGATGCGCATCGCGCGCGAGGGCCGTCCGGCACGCCGGCTGTACCGCACGCCCGATATCCCTGGTTTTACGCACCTCAAGTACCTGCCGCGCGATGCCTTCTACTGCGGCGGCCAGGCGCTGCCGATCCTGGATGACCAGGACCGCGTGAACGCCGGCTTGAACGGCCGGGTTGCGGCCGACCAGATCACGCCCTACCCGCCGGGCATCCCGGTGCTCGTCCCGGGACAGGTGATCACGGCGGAGATCCTGCAATATCTGGCCGGGCTGCTGCGCAGTCACAAGCGGGTCGAGCTGCACGGCATCGTCTACGACGGCTATATGCCGTGCGTCCGGGTGCTCACCGCGAGCGACGAGAAGGGCCTCAAGAAGCTCAAACGCTGAGGCTTCCAACGGGCCAGGCTTGCGCCGTAGGACTGATTCGGTTAAAAGTATTCTCAGCCTACAGTCGGAGAGCAAAGACGGCGGCCGCGGCCGCCGTTTCGATTTCAGAGGGCGGCGCGGTGCGCTGCCCGGACCTCTTGGCGTGGCCTGGGCCGCCGGGAACTGCCGCCGCGGACTGCGCTGCGACCGCCGAAACCTACGGGACCGGAACCTGATGAGCGCGCATCTGATGAACACATACGGCCGCCTGCCCGTAGCCTTTGTGCGGGGAGAAGGCGTCTGGCTCTGGGACACCGAGGGCAAACGTTATCTCGACGGGGTCAGCGGAGTCGCGGTGACTGGCCTCGGCCATGCGCACCCGAGGCTCACGCGCGCGCTCGCCGACCAGGCCGGGCGCATTCTCCACGCCTCCAATCTGTATCGCATCCCCGAGCAAGAACGCCTGGCGGATCTGCTGTGCGAGCTCTCCTGCATGGACAACGCATTCTTCTGCAACTCAGGGTGCGAGGCGAACGAAGCGGCGATCAAGCTCGCGCGACTGTACGGTCATCAGATGGGGATCGAGCAGCCCACGGTCGTGGTGATGGAGAAGGCGTTCCATGGCCGCACCATCGCCACCCTCTCTGCCACCGGCAGCAGGAAGGTCCAGGCCGGGTTCGAGCCGCTGCTGACAGGCTTCGCCCGCGTGCCCTACAACGACCTGCGCGCGGTGGAACAGGCGGCGGCGAACAACAAGAACATCGTGGCAGTCCTGGTCGAACCCATCCAGGGCGAGGGCGGCGTGAACGTCCCGGACGATGGATACCTGTCGTATCTGCGCCAGCTGTGCGACCGCCACGGGTGGCTGCTCATGCTGGACGAGGTCCAGACCGGGATCGGCCGGACCGGGCGCTGGTTCGCACATCAGCTGCTCAATATCCAGCCCGATGTCATGACCCTCGCCAAGGGACTGGGCAACGGGGTGCCGATCGGGGCGTGTCTCGCGCGCGGCCCTGCGGCCCGGGTGTTTCACCCGGGCAACCATGGCTCGACCTTCGGCGGCAACCCGCTCGCCTGCACGGCGGCCTACACGACTCTGCAGATCATCGCTGAGGACAACCTGCTGGAGAACGCGGTGCGCATGGGCGAGTTGGTCCGAGCGCGGCTGCAGGAGCATCTCGGCGAGCTTCCGGGGTTCAAGCAGATCCGAGGCCGAGGGCTGATGGTGGGCATCGACCTGGACCGGCCGTGCAACCACGTCGTCAACGCCGGGTTGGAGCGTGGCTTGCTGATCAACGTGACGGCGGACACCGTGGTGCGCCTGCTGCCCCCGCTGATCCTACAACCGGCGCAGGCGCGCCAGCTGGCGGAAGGTGTTGCCGGGGTCATTCGCGAATTCCTGGCCGAGCCGGCCAGCGCAGCCTTGGGTGACTGAAAGCCCCGGAGTCGCCACGTCATGCCCGCCGTCAGGCATTTTCTACAGCTCAAGGACTTCAGCCGTGGGGAATTGGAGTATCTGTTCGCTCGGGCGCGCACCCTGAAAGCCCGGCATCGCAGCGGGACGCTGTTTCAGCCGCTCCGCGGCAAGACCCTTGCCATGATCTTCGAAAAGAGCTCCACGCGTACGCGCGTCTCGTTCGAAGCGGGAATGGCGCAGCTCGGAGGCACGGCGCTGTTCCTGACCGCTCGCGACACACAGCTCGGGCGCGGCGAGCCGATCGAAGATGTAGCAGAGGTGATCTCCCGCATGGTCGATGTCGTCATGCTGCGCACGTACGAGCAGCACATCGTCGAGCGGTTCGCGGCGCACTCACGAGTGCCGGTCATCAACGGCCTCACCGACGAATACCACCCGTGTCAGACCCTGGCCGATATCTTCACGTTCATCGAGCACTGCGGGCCGATCCGTGGCAAAACGCTCGCCTGGGTGGGCGACTCCAACAACGTCTGTAACACCTGGGTGCAGGCGGCAAGAATTTTCGAGTTCCAGCTCAACATCGCCTCTCCTCCCGGGTATGAGCTGGAGGCAGAGCGTGGAGCCGCCGACGGCGGGCGGTTTGTGGAGTGCTTCCGGGACCCGCGGCAAGCCGTCGCGGGCGCCGACCTCGTCACCACCGACGTATGGACGAGCATGGGCTTCGAAGACGAGGCCGAGGAGCGCAAAAAGACCTTCGCGGCATATCAGGTGAACCAGGAGATGATGAGGCTCGCCAAGCCCGATGCCCTGTTCATGCATTGCCTGCCTGCGCACCGGGGCGAAGAGGTCGAAGCCGCCGTCATCGACGGATCTCGCAGCGTGGTCTGGGAGGAGGCGGAAAACCGCCTACACACGCAGAAGGCGCTCCTCGAGTACCTGCTGCTCGGCCGGGTGGAAGCTTGAAGGGGAGCGGAACCAAGGCTTCGGTCCGGAGCGGCAGACCGTGGCGCGCAGCCCCTGGACGGCAGCGGTTCCATGCGCGCAAGCAGGATGGATCGCCACCGCCAACCGGCGCAGGATGGCCATCCCGAACCCCGAGACAACAAACCGCTCAGCTGGAACGGCGCTTGCGTCGGCGGGTTCTCCAATGGGCAGGAGAGCGTACAGGGGTGCGCCGGTACCGCCTCCGGTTCGTGCGACGGTGCGCGCCGTATCCTCCGCCCGTGGGTCGATGGCGCCCGCGGGGAGAACTACAATGATCACGGGACGGGTTGTTACGGAATCACGGTGGACGCTCCTAGGAAGACCGTGAGCCAGGACTATAGGCCGGGTGTCCGCGCCTGCTCCGGCGGCAATGACGGCAAGCCGGCGTCCACTGACAACCGGGACATGGCAGGGAGAAACCGCCGTATCCACTCACGAGGGCTAAGCTTATGAATCGCATCCGCCGCGTCGCCTCGGCCATCCCTGTGGTAGTTGTTCTTGCCGGCTCCTTGACGGCATTCGCCGCGCCGTCCGATGACGACGTCGCGTGGATTGCCGACCAGCGGGGGTGCAAGGTGGCGAACACGTTCCCCCGGCCCGGAGAGACGATTACCTGGAGCGGGGCCTGCAAGAACGGCTATGCCAACGGGGAAGGGGTCTTGCAATGGTACCTGGACGGCCGCAAGGACGACCGCTATGAAGGCAACCTGGACATGGGCTGGGCGGAGGGCAAGGGCACGCTGTCCAAGGCCGAAGGAGGCAAGTACGAAGGCGACTGGAAGCATAGCGTCCAGGAGGGCAGCGGCCGATACGAGGCGCCCGACGGCAGTTGGTACGAAGGAGGATGGAAGAGCGGCAAGCCACACGGCCAAGGCCAATATCGCCGACCCGACGGCAAGATCTTCATCGGCGAGTGGGTCGACGGAGTCTTCGAGGGCGACATCGATAACCCACAGGAACAGGAAGAGGAAGATAAGCCCCAGCCGAACAAGATCTGATCGGCGCGCCGCAGCGGGGTCACGCGTGAAATGACAGGAATCGCAAAAGTCGTACTCGCCTATTCCGGGGGGCTGGACACTTCGGTCATCCTGAAGTGGCTCCAAGATGTGTACAAATGCGAGGTCGTGACCTTTACGGCTGACATCGGACAAGGCGAAGAGCTGGAACCTGCGCGTGCGAAAGCGCGGCAGTTCGGCGTCAAGGAGATCTTTGTCGACGATCTGCGCGAGGAGTTCGTTCGCGATTTCGTCTTTCCGATGTTCCGGGCCAACGCGATCTACGAAGGCGAGTATCTGCTCGGAACCAGCATCGCCCGCCCGCTGATCGCGAAGCGGCAAATCGAGATCGCACATCAGACCAAGGCGAGCGCGGTGGCGCACGGCGCCACCGGCAAGGGCAACGATCAGGTGCGCTTCGAGCTCGGCTACTACGCCTTGGAGCCGAACATCCGCGTGATTGCGCCGTGGCGCGAATGGGATCTCACGTCCCGCGAGCGGCTGCTCGCGTATGCTCAGACGCACGGCATCCCGATCGAAATGCAGCATCGCGAAGGGGGCAGCCCCTATAGCATGGACGCCAACCTGCTGCATATCTCTTACGAGGGGAGAGCCCTGGAGGACCCCGCTCAGGAGCCCGAGGAGGCGATGTGGCGCTGGACGGTCGCGCCCGAGCGGGCGCCCGATCGACCGCAGTACGTGGAGTTGGAATACCTGCAAGGCGACATCGTCGCGGTGGATGGCCGGCGGCTCAGCCCGGCACAGGTGCTCACGACGCTCAACGAACTCGGAGGCAAGCATGGAGTCGGGCGTCTCGACTTGGTCGAGAACCGGTACGTCGGCATGAAGTCACGCGGCTGCTACGAGACGCCGGGTGGCACGATCATGCTCAAGGCCCACCGGGCGATCGAGTCCATCACGCTGGATCGTGAGGTCGCGCACCTCAAAGACGAGCTGATGCCGCGCTATGCCTCGCTCATCTACAACGGGTATTGGTGGAGCCCCGAGCGGCGCGTGCTGCAACAGGCGATCGACGCAACACAGGCGCACGTGAACGGCTGGGTCCGGTTGACAAGGGCAACGTGATGGTAGTCGGCCGCGGCTCCAAGACCGATTCGTTGTTCGACCCGGCCATCGCCACCTTCGAGGAGGACCGCGGCGCGTACGACCAGAAGGACGCCGAAGGATTCATCCGGCTCAACGCGCTGCGCATGCGCATCGCCGCCAGGCTGCGGCACCGATAGGGCTCGGTTCCCACGCTCCAGATCGCGCGTCCACCCCGAGGCAAGACCACTCGCCCATGACCACGGTAACCGTCGTCAAGAAGGACGGCATCGCTGCGATCGCTGCCGATACCCTGACCAAATGGGGTGCCGCCAAGGAGAGCAGCGACTATATCGTGAATCATGCGAAGATCCTGCGGGTCGGGAACAACTACATCGGGGTGACAGGCTACTTCGCGTTCAAGACCATTCTGCGCGACTACTTCGATCATCTGCAGGAAGAAGTGCTGCTGGACAGCGCGGCCAACATCTTCCGCACCTGGAACCGGCTCCACGGCATCTTGAAGCAGCGCTACTATCTGCTGCCCGAAGAGGACAAGGAGGACGCCTTGGAGTCTTCGCGCATGGACTGCTTGATCGCCAATCCCTACGGGATCTTCGGCGTGGCGGCACACCGCACCGTGCAGGAGTTCTCACGCTTCTATGCTTATGGCAGTGGCAGCGACTACGCCCTGGGCGCGATGTACTCCGTGTATGCCGATCCACACTTGAGCGCCGAGCAGATCGCGCGGCACGGGGTGCAGGCGGCGGCCGAGTTCGACGACGGCACCGGCGCGCCGATCACCTCTTTCACTGTGCCGTTGATCAAAGCGTGAGCCGACTCAAAAATGGCGAGCTTCGACGTCGTGTCCGAGGTCAATGAGGTCGAGTTGCGCAACGCCGTGGAGCAGGCGTGCAAGGAGATCGCCAACCGCTTCGACTTCAAGGGCAGCGACGCGCGGATCGAACAGGCTGAGCATGTGCTCTCGCTGTTCGCCGACGACGAGTTCAAGCTCGGGCAGGTCTACGACGTGCTGATCGGCAGGCTCGCAAAGCGCGGCGTGGATGTGCGCTGCCTGGAGAAGGGCAAAGTGGAGAAGCTGAGCGGCGACAAGGTCAAGCAGGCCTTGACCGTTCGCACGGGCGTGAACCCCGATCTGGCCAAGCGCATCGTCCGGCTGATCAAGGACAGCAAGCTCAAACTCCAAGCGAGCATCCAGGGCGACGCCGTGCGCATTTCGGGGGCCAAGAAGGACACCCTGCAGGAAGCCATCCAACTGGTCCGCAAAACCGTCCAGGACTTCCCACTGCAGTTCACCAACTTCAGGGATTGACCCGCGTTGAAAGCCAGGGGTAAGCGACGACCCGACTGCGCTCCACCGCTTTCCAGCTCGACCCGACCGCGCTAGCCGCGCAAGCGCTGCACCCACCTGCCGTACACGCGGTCCGCTACCGCGTGTAGCTGCGAGAGCCGGGTCTCGAGTTCTTCCAGGATCGCGTCCACCGACTGCACCGACGGACCGCAATGGGCGGCGATCTCCCGCGCACCTGCGCCGCACCAGGTCCGCAGGAGTTCCTCCGTCATCTCGATGTGACATTGCAATCCCAGATGGGGTCCGAGCACGAACGCCTGGTTCTCGCACCACGGGCTCGATAGCACTCGGGTCGCGTCCTCGGGGACGCTGAACGTTTCCCCGTGCCAGTGGAAGGCCAGAAACGGGTGAGAGGCGGTGCCGAACCATTCCTGGGCCGCCGCCTGATCTTCGACTCGGACCTCGCCCCAGCCGATCTCCCGGACCGGGTTTCGGCTGACTCGCCCGCCGAGGGCCTTGGACATGAGCTGTGCGCCTAGGCAATGGCCCAGCACCGGCACGTCTCTTGCCACCGCTTCCCGTATAAAGGCCAAGGCCGGCGGTAGCCACGGAAGATCATCGTTGACGCTCATCGGCCCACCCATGAACACCAGTCCGCTGAAGGCATCCGCGCGCGGCGGAATCGGTTGGCCCTCATCGACTTTGACCATTGTCCAGGGAAGCCGGTGTCGATCCAGGTAAGTGGCGAAATAACCGGGTCCCTCGGTGACGTAATGACGAAAAACGGCGATCGGTTTCATGCTGGGAGTCTGCGATGGCTGTGACGCCCCGCGGATTGAGGTCGATGTTGGCCGCCGGCATGTTGGCCTCGGCGCTCACGCATGCCTCCGAGCAGGACAACGAGATCAACGTGGTCGGCTTGTCCAGCGGCACCGCAGTGGTCGTGGTAGGCGACGGCGGAAAGCCGCGCCTGCTTCGCGACGGCGACACCCTGCGCAGCGGTGTGAGGCTGATCAAAGCGACTCCCGAAGGCGCTCTGTTCGAAATCAATGGCAAGCGGCGCAGCCTGACGCTGGGCAACAACCAGCTCGCCAACGGCCACTCGGCAGCCAACGGCTCGGGCAGCGTGACCCTGGCGGCCGACGCGCGCGGCCATTTCATGACCACCGGCACCATCAACGGGGCTACCGTCCAGTTCTTGGTGGACACAGGCGCCACCATGATTTCGCTCGGCCTGGCCGACGCCCGGCGCATCGGGCTCAACTACCTGGAGGGAGAGCGCGGAATCACGCGCACGGCGAACGGGACCGCTCGCGTCTACCGGGTCAAGCTGGATAGCGTCCGTGTGGGGGACATCACACTGAACAACATCGATGCGCTGGTGCACGAGGCGGACATGCCCTTCGTGCTGCTGGGAATGAGCTTTCTCAACCGCGTCGAGATGACGCGTACCGGAAGCGACCTGACTCTCACCAAGCGCTACTGACGGGCGCCGCAAGGCATCCGCTGCGGCGCTGGGACGAAAGACGGCTAGCCGCCGACCGGCGCCTCGCGCCGGCTGAACCAGCCAAGCCCCGGCATCGCAGCGCAACGGTGACAGCAGGCGGTGCTCATCCCCGCGCCCGGTCCCGTTCGATCCTCGCATACGCCGAGTGATTGTGAATCGATTCGAAGTTTTCCGACTCGATGATATAGGCTTCGATGCGCGGGTCGGCGTTGATCACCGTCGCGATGTCGCGCACGATGTCCTCGACGAACTTCGGGTTGTCGTAGGCTCGCTCCGTCACGTACTTCTCGTCCGGGCGCTTCAGTAACCCGAACAGCTCGCAGGATGCCTGCTCCTCGCAGATGCGGACCAGGTCCTCGATCCAGACGAAGCCGCGGGTTCGCGCCGTCACAGTGATATGCGAGCGCTGGTTGTGAGCGCCGTAGTCGGAGATCTCCTTGGAGCACGGACACAGGCTGGTGACCGGAACCTGCACCTTCACGGTAAAGCGGTAGTGGCCGTGGTCGATCTCGCCGATGAACGTCACCTCGTAGTCGAGCAAGCTCTGCACGCCGGAGACCGGCGCCGCCTTGTTGATGAAGTACGGAAAGCTCATCTCGATGCGGCCCGATTCGGCCTCCAGCCGCTCGACCATTTCGCGCAGGATGGTTTCGAAGGACTCGACTGAGATTTCGCGCTCGTGGCTGTTGAGGATCTCCACGAAGCGGGACATGTGCGTGCCCTTGAAGTCGTGCGGCAGATGCACGTACATGTTGAAGAGGGCGACCGTATGCTGGATCCCACCTGCCTTGTCGCCGATGCGGACAGGGTGGCGTATGCCCTTGATCCCCACCCGATCGATGGCAAGACGCCGGTCGTCGACCGTGCTGTGGATGTCGGGAATGCCCAGGGCGTGCGGGAAGTTCATGGTCTGATGCTGGACCGAAACGGCAGCCGATTATAGCTTATGGCCGTCCCTCGTCATCCGCGAACCGCGCCCGGATCGCCTGCAACACCCCGTCCCCATCCAGCCCACAGTCGCGCAAGAGCACGGCCGGGTCTCCATGCTCCACGAAGCGATCCGGCAGGCCCAAGTGCAACATCGGTAGCTGTAACCCCATGCGTGCAAGCGACTCCGCTACCGCGCTTCCTGCGCCTCCTTCCACGACGTTCTCCTCGATTGTGACCAGGCGAGCGTGCGAGGCGGCTAATTCGGCGACCAGTGCCTCGTCGAGGGGCTTCACGAACCGCATGTCCGCGACCGTCGCGTCCAGTGTCTCGGCCGCTTGCAAAGCCGGCTTTACGGCGCTTCCGAAGGCCAGGATGGCAATGCCATGTCCCTGCCGGCGCAGCACGCCGCGGCCGATAGGCAACTCGTGCATCCCGCCCTCTTGGGCAACCCCAGGCCCGGAGCCGCGCGGATAGCGTACCGCCGCCGGAGCACCGAGGTGAAAGGCCGTGTAGAGCATCTGCCGGCACTCGTTTTCGTCGCTGGGCGCCATGACCGTCAGGTTGGGGATACAGCGCAAGTAGGACAGGTCGAAAGCACCATGATGCGTGGGTCCGTCCGCACCGACTAATCCGCCGCGGTCGATGGCGAACATCACCGGAAGATTCTGGATCGCGATGTCGTGGATGAGCTGATCGTAAGCCCGCTGCAAGAAGGTCGAATAGATCGCCACCACCGGACGCAACCCCTCGCAAGCGAGGCCGGCCGCAAAGGTCAACGCATGTTGCTCGGCGATACCCACGTCGAAGTAGCGGTCCGGGTACTCCTGGGAGAACCTGACCAGCCCGGACCCTTCGCGCATCGCGGGCGTGATTCCGATCAAGCGCTCGTCCAGCGCCGCCATGTCACACAGCCAGTCGCCGAAGACCTGGGTGTAGGTGGGTTTGCCGGGCGGTTTGGCCACGATCCCGACTTCCGGATCGAACTTGGTCACGCCGTGGTACAAGATCGGGTCCTGCTCCGCCCGTGCGTAGCCCTTGCCCTTGCGGGTCACCACATGCAGGAACTGTGGGCCGTCGAGCTCTTTCAAGTTCGCGAGCGTGGACACCAGCACGTCGAGGTCGTGCCCATCGATGGGACCGATATAGTTGAAGCCGAACTCCTCGAACAGCGTTCCCGGCGTCATCATCCCCTTCACGTGCTCCTCGGCGCGGCGGGCGAAATCCAGCACAGGCGGGAGCACCCCCAGGACCTTCTCTCCGGCACGCCGTGCGGCGGTGTAGAAACGACCGGACATCAGCCGGGCCAGGTAGTTGTTCAACGCCCCGACGCTTTCCGAGATCGCCATGTCGTTGTCGTTGAGGATCACGAGCAGGTTGGCGTCCATGTTGCCCGCGTTGTTGAGGGCCTCGAATGCCATGCCGGCCGTCATCGCGCCGTCGCCGATGATTGCGACAACGCGGCGGTCCTCGCCGGCTCGGCGGGCAGCCACCGCCATCCCTAGCGCAGCGCTGATCGAAGTGCTGGAATGCGCGGTGCCGAACGCGTCGTATTCGCTCTCTTCACGTCGAGGAAATCCGGCGATGCCGCCGAACTGGCGCAGGGTCCCCATCGCGTTGCGCCGTCCTGTCAGGATCTTGTGTGCGTAGGTTTGGTGCCCAACGTCCCATACCAGACGGTCGAACGGAGTATTGAACACGTAGTGCAGGGCGATGGTGAGCTCCACCGTCCCGAGGTTGGAGGACAGATGCCCTCCGGTCTGAGCTACCGACTGCAGCAGGAACTGCCGCAGCTCCGCTGCCAGCCCTGGCAACGCCTTACGCTCCAGCTTTCGTAAGGCGGAGGGGTCGTTGATCGTCTCGAGCAATTCGAACATGCCGGTCAATGAGTGCGCATCACGATGAAGTCGATCAGCTCCCGCAGCCGCCGGGCTTCGCTTCCCAGCGGCTCGAGCGCCTGCAGGGCCGCGGCCCGGAGCTCCTCCGCGAGCTCTCGTGCGCGGCTCACACCCAGCAGGCTCACATAGGTGGGTTTGTTCTGCGCGGCGTCCTTGCCGGCCGTCTTGCCCAGCGTGACCGTGTCGACCTGCACGTCCAGCAAGTCATCGACCACCTGAAACGCCAGTCCCGAAAACTTGGCGAAGCGATCCAGACGAGATACCGCCTCACCCTCTAGAGCTGTGCCGCAGGCCGCACCGATCAGCACCGAAGCCCGAATCAACGCGCCGGTCTTGTGCACGTGCATGAACTCTAACTCGGGCAGGGTGAGCTCCCGGCCCGTGCTCTGCAGATCGATCGCCTGTCCACCGGCCATGCCTCTGGAGCCTGCGGCCAGCGCGAGGGCGTGAACCATCTCCAGCTGTCGCCCCGGGTCCGGGGCGATCGCGCGATCGCTCAAGACCTGGAATGCCAAGGCTTGCAGGCTGTCTCCCACCAGCATCGCGGTCGCTTCGTCATAGGCGATGTGGCAGGTGGGCTTCCCGCGCCGCAGGATGTCGTCATCCATGCAGGGTAGATCGTCGTGGACCAGCGAATACGCGTGGATGAGCTCGACTGCGGCGGCCGCCGACGAGATGCGTTGCGGGTCCGCCCGCGCCACCTCTCCCGCGGCGAAGGCGAGCAGAGGGCGCACGCGCTTGCCGCCGCCCAATACCGCATAGCGCATCGCTTCGTGTAACCGCGCCGGCGCCAGGGTCACCGCCGGCAGGATCCGTTCTAGCGCTTCCTCCACGCGGAGTTGGTGCACGCGCACCCACTCCTGGAAGTCAGCTGTCGTCGTCTGCACCGGTGAAGTCTTGCAGCACTCCGGCTTCGAGCACCTTGACCTGCTGTTGGGCGTCCTTGAGCGCGGTCTGGCAGTACTGGAGCAGCACAGCGCCGCGCTTGTATGCCGAGAGGGACTGCTCCAGCGTCAGCTCGCCGCCCTCCATGCGTGTCACGATCGTCTCCAATTCTTCGAGCGCCGCCTCGAAGCTTCCGGGTGTCTCGCCCGCAGGCCGTTCCTGCTCGCGCCCAGGCTGAGGCGAGACGGCGTCGGGACCTGGCTCTCGCTTACGCGAGTCGGCCTGCGCTGTCGGCGTGGCAACGGGTTCAGGCGTGAGCGGTTTGGGCATAGCACGATGCGGGCCAATAGGGCGAGGGAAAAGTATCGCATTAGTGGTGCTCGGGTCAATGCGCGCGGGGAGCCGGCGGGCTTTGAGGTAGAATTTCAGCCCATCCGCTTGCATCCGCGTCATCGGCCGACCGCCGGCAGGCGCCGCAGGCACCTGGCGATCCTGCTTCGCAGCGATACGAGCACG
>Ga0335080_10004677_pt1 | contig 13957 bp, 7 predicted proteins | sample Lox_Sample_34_FD_206720 | JGI IMG/M metagenome (GOLD analysis project Ga0335080, IMG submission 206720) | Soil microbial communities from Loxahatchee National Wildlife Refuge, Florida, United States - Lox_Sample_3.4 | ecosystem: Environmental > Terrestrial > Soil > Wetlands | place: USA: Florida... | reverse complement strand
TCATCGACGGTCTGCCCCGCGAGAAACGCGCATGAAACAAGCCCCATGAGTACAAGCCGGACGGTAGGAGTATTCATGTCAATTGACGAAGTCGGCCGAGTGTGGGTCAATCGCCTCATTGGCAATCCGGACGAATCTCCCAAGAGGGCAATCGAGAGTGGCATCCGCGTTGTTGCAACCGGGGATGGCGACCGGGGCGCTGGGCGGCGCCTCATTCAGAGTCAGGGAAGTGCGATTCCGTAGCTGATCCATGGTCTGGGAAACGTACGAGACCCGGACCACATACTCGCCGGTGCTCTGCGATTGCCGGAGCTGGAACATGAGGACACCACCGGGAGCAGCGACGTCCGCCTGGTAACCGGGCAGAAGCCAGTCGAGATGGAAGAGGCTGGCGAGCCCCACGATATTGAAGTTGGAGGCCGTCAGCACGATCACCTTGGCCGATGGACTTGCAATGGCGCCGGTCATGGCATTTCCGGTGGCTGCCTGCACCAGTGACCGCACGATGTGGGAGGCGAGGTTGGAGTTCTGCACGGTAGCGATGTAGGGCGTACGGAATTCCAGATCGAGGAGGCGGTCATACACGCGGAAGACCTGGCTGATCCGGTCAGCAGTTAACTGGCCCCAGGCGACTTGGGACGCCGGCAGCCCGTCCGTGTACTCCATGACAAAAGGATCGATGGCGAGAGCCACCATCGTCAGTCCTCCGAGGTTGACCGGCAGTTGGGAATTTCCGGCGGCAACACTAATGGGAATCGCAGTGACGTCGACTTTCCCCGCCGGCGTGGGAGGAGCAGGACTCTGGTTGACCGGATAGTTGAACAAAACGGAACGAATCAAGGCGAGCTCGGCGGAGTAGGCGGAGGTCAGTGATTGCGGATTGCTCCCGAGACGACCATTGCTAGCGGCGACCACCATATCCTCATCGAGCAGTGCAACGCCCGCATCCACGGGATCGAAAAGCGGATCGTTCGTGGGCGGGACAACCGAATGAATCGTTACGCTAGCCGCCGGGAGCAAGCCGGACGCGAAGGCTTGCGCGGTGTCCGTAATCAGCGGAGCGTCCTGTGCCCGAAAATAGACATTGGCGGCATCGGCCGAATCGTTGCCGGTGAGCAGGCCCTCCTGAGTGAGCCAGAGGCGGAAGTACCCGCCCAGGAGAGTCTCATTCGCGGCTCCGTTGCTGGTCAGAATGGACGGCGGGTTGTCCGTAGGATTGCCGGGGACGTCGGGGAAGACCGGGAATGGCTGGGCGGAGAAGTTATTGAGGACGCTGTTGGGCGAGTTCGGGGTGCGCACGCCGTGACGGCCAAAAATGATCACCTGCTTGAGCTCCGTATCATCGACGGTCTGCGCCGTGACCGAAGCTGCGCACATAAGCGCCAGAGTTACACAGCGTAAGACAGAAATCTTCATACCGATGGAGTGCCGCACCGAACGCCACCCTCTCATTCTGTTTGTCGGGGCTGGCGAGCCAGCGGGATCCCACTGCGCCGCCCCGCTGTTCCGCGTCAGTTCTGACTTTTAGGTTTCGGGGGCGCGTGCTTCAGTGATTTGCGGTAGCGCTCCAGCAGTTCGCCGCGGTTTTGGCGCATATCTGTTTTGTCGGGGGCGGCGGGATATGGCTTCTTGCCCATCATGCCTTTCCAAAGAATGTGATTGAAGTCGAGAGGATCGACGCGATCCTCCGCTTCGAAATCCATACCCGTGGTGACGCGCGCCCAATACTTCGCGTTATGCGACGGTCTGAAAACCACCAGGCCGGCCGGCTTGGGCGGCAGCGGCAGTTGCGTGTTGTACAGGTATGGCGAGGGAACAGCGCTGAAGTTCCAAGGAGCGGGTGTCTGGTTGGCAAGATCCCGCGCATTGAAGACATCCGTCATGGGCCGGGCGAGTGCGTCATTCAAATTCAGCGGCGGAAGCGCGAGCACTTCTTCGATCGTACGCACGAAATCCAGCGTGGTGTACCCGGTGGATACGAGGGCATTTTGATTGACGTAAGGCCCTACCACGAAGGCGATGCTGCGGTGTGAATCGTAGTGATCGCCGCCATCCTGGGCGTCGTCTTCCACCACAAAGATCAGCGTGTTGTTGCCGTACTTGCTTTTGGCCACCTTCTCCACCAGCAAGCCCACTGCGTAGTCGTTATCGGCCACCATCAGATCCGGCGTATTCACGCCATCAATCGCCGTGGTGTAGCTTCCCGTGTGATCGTGCATGAAGCGAACCAGGCTCAAAGCCGGCAAACCGGAGGCGCCGGCGGGGTTGCAGCCCGCGCAGGTATAGTCGGAATCGAACTCGCGGGCCCACTCCAGGTAGCGATAGTAGTCGGGAAGGTTGTTATCGAAGCCGCGAAAGTACGGATCGGTGAAAGGAGTCAGGGCAGCATTGGAAGGATGGGACACCACGGTTCCCGTTGCAGCGGGGTCGCGGAGCACGGGAATGACGAAATCGGCCGTAGAGTAGCGGGTGGTATCGATGAAGCAGCCGTAGTTGCGGACGGTGAGACCAGCGCGCAGCGCGGCGTCCCAGAGATGGCCGGTATTCAGTTGATGATCGGGACCATCGGGGGCGCTGATATCGGCCTGTCCCGGCAGCACGTCCGGATCATAGGAAGTGAAGGGATTGGCGGCCTGGCGGCCTGCGAGGGTCGGGATGCTGACGTTCACGTTCCGGTTGGCGCCTTCGGAATCGAGGCTCAGGCCGCGGTACCCGTAGGCAATCGGGAACTGTTTTTCGACGACGTCGGGCGCCCGCGCCCCTGTGGTCCACATCCAGCCGTCATAGCTGACTTCGGCAGTGTCCAGAAATCTGTCGAGAGTGACGAAATTACGCGCCAGGTTGTGTTGATTGGGAGTATACATCTGCCCAAACTCGGTCAGGTAAGGATAGCCGTCGCCGATTTCGAGGTCACCCAAAATCTGGTCGTAGGTCCGGTTTTCCTTGATGATGAAGATGACGTGCTGAATGGCTTGGTGCACTTGGGCCATGATGGCGGCATCGCTTTCGCTCTCGGTGCTGGAAAACCGGTTGTTGGCCGCTACCTGTGCGGTGAGAGTGGCGAGCTCGGACGCATCGGGACGCGGGAAGATCTGAAAGCCGGCTTTGAGCAGTTGGGGGTTGTACTGTTCGGACAGACCGCAGGTCTTGTATCCTACCGGCCCATAGCTGCCATAGCACCAGCCGGGATTCGGACCCGTCGGTGATTTGCCGTTGACGACATACACGGCGTTGCCATCGCCGCTGAAACTGACGGAGTTCGGGTACCAGCCGGTGGGAATCAGGCCAATTACCTGATCGCCGCTGTTACTGCCGGTCAGTGACACTACGGCGATGCAATTGAGATTGCCATTCGTTACGTAGAGCTCGGTTTCGTCCGGCGAGAGCGCCACGCTGTTCGTGTTGGCGCCGGTGTATTGGAGCAGCAACTTTTGAAAAGAATCCGGAATCCCAGACGCGGGGGCGATAACCGGAATGCTTTCGACGATGGCGTTGCTGGCGGTATCGATGACGTCAACGGTGTCCGACTCGTCTTCCGCGACATACAGCAACGACTGTGCCCGGTTGAGGGTCATCTTGTTCGGCTGGCCTATGACCGGGATGCGAGCGACTACCTGGGGCCTTCCGGTTAGGTTGAACAGGTCGGGCGGACCGACAAGTTTTACGACGACGATTTCGCGGTCGCGAATGCTGGATACATAAGCCGTCGCATTGGCGCCAATGCCCTTAACGACGACCCAAAATGGATATTCGCCGCCGGGCACACCCACCTGCGAGCGGTCGCTCCGGCCGGGGCGCAGGTCGAGTTCCATTCGGGACCAGTTGGGATAACCGCCGGTGAACACGGTGATCGAGTCGTTGTAATAATTGGCCACCACCAGCGCCTGACCATCGTTGGAAATGGCGAGCCCCGCTGCGCAGGGATACACACCCACCTGGTTATTGATGGCCGTTGCGCCGTTCGGTTTAAGGTTGAGGCCGATGCCGCCGAGGTTATGGCCCAACGCCAGTTGTGGATTGCCCGGTTGTTCTTCCGCCCAGACTCCCGACTGGTTCAGGCTGATGGTGTGAACGTTATCGGTGGTGCAGCCGGACACGTAAAAACGCGTGCCGGACGGATCGAAGACAATGCCGTTGTAAGTAACGGGGATTGGAATCACTTGCTTCTGGACCGGAACGGGTGTGGAGATGTCGTAGATGAAGACATAGTCGTTCGAATCCGGCAGGTTATACGGCGCCAAGGGCGACCCGGCGGGTACAATGTTGCTGTTGAAGAGCCGGTTGTATCCGCTAGTGAGCACAAGCAAGGTCTTACGATCGGGACTCACTACGGTGCTGACCGCGAATCCTGCAAGCCAGGTAGGATTGTCGGCGAGACCGGGGTTCAGGGGCAGAAAGCGAGATCCCGGCGGCGCGAGCGGAGTAATCATCTGGTTCATGTTGGGAACGCTCTGGGGGTTGGATGGCGATTGAGCCAGCGCGCCCGCCGCGCCGGCCGCCAGCAACAGGCCAACGCGCACACATGGGAACTGCCCGCAAACTTCTATTGTCATCGGTGCTCCTTGGAGGTAGGAGGCATATCCGCAGTCGACGCCGCAGACCTCTTCGAATAGTGCACCTCCGGCGGGAGGACTCTCAGAGTTGTCACTCAGGGCTCCCGCCGGTCCAACACTACAGTGGTAAAAGTCCGGCTGGCGTCGCGCGGCACGGCCACGCTGGCCAAGTTACGGCGGGTGGGTGCAGCTCATCCGGCCGGAGCGGGGACTGCGTTTCTATCCGCGCAATGCGTTGACCTCTTCGGTTGAAGAAAGAAGTGTGCAACTGGCGGCCGAGTCAACAAGCACGAATCTCGCTTTGTGGCTCTGCTATCCGCGCAATGCGTGGGGCAGGCGTGCGAGAAATCTCGTGGTGCGTAGAAGGGAATAGGCGAGCTGAGACGGCAATCCGCACAAGGGCGTCTCATCGATAGGTTTTCGTAGACCGATGGCCGCCTCCAATCGGCCGGGCCAGCGGTTGGCAAGATCCGTCAGTACACCTTTTGGATGCCGCAGGTACGTGTGCATCGGCGCCATCGCCTTCGCGTACAGATTGGAGTATCCCCCTGCCCAGTGTCTTACTACTTCGCGGACGAGGAAACCCGGCAGGGTCCCGATCTCCGCCGCAATCGGCGTATTCTGCAAATCTGCTCCCAACAACCTGTGCGCCAGAGCAAGGGCGGTGGTTATCCAATTGCGCTCTCGCCGGTCATTTCCCAGACAATACTCCCAATCGAATTGGGCAGGCCGTGATTCGAGAAAAGCGGCGACGTCACACAACCAGAGCGGGCGGTGCGCATAGTGCTTCATCAGATGCAGCGAAAGCAGCCTGAGATTATCTTCTGCGCCCAGCACGCGCACAGGCACTTCGTCGATACTCACAACTTGCGAACGCGCGAATAAGCCTTCCAGAGCCCGGTCATCCAAGTCACTAATCTCTGAGTGCTCGAAGTCTACTTCCGGTTGTTGCGGTCCGTATGTTCTAAGCAGATCTCGAAAGACGGCTTGCTGCCGTGGACGTATGATCAAATCGATATCGCCAATCGGACGCAAACCCTCGCGGGGATAGGCGCGCGCCGCCGCCCATCCTTTATGCAAGATGGCTTCAAGGCCCGCTGAGTTCAGCAGTGTGAATAGCTCCTTTATCTCTGCCGTTCGCGCTTCCGTCGCCCTCGCCTGCTGGAAGTAGGCCATTAGAAGCGGTAGGCCGGATACTGTCATTCCCAGTTCGGCGTGAGCGATACGCCACCATCCGAGCGGGCCCGCCCCCGACCTGATGAGTGGGGCTGTTATGCGGCACAAGCCATCCTGAGTCAGCGCCAGAGACGACGGCTTTGCCCGCCAGCAAGTGGCCAACAGGGTTGCGATTTGCTCGCCGGTTGTTGTCAACTCGCGCATTGACACTACTCAAGCCGAGACAAGCTGTAGGATATGCTCGGCCGCTTTTGGCGCCTCGTTGCGCCAGCCTTCATAGCACCGCGCGCCGCAGGAGGCACGTTGGAAAGCGTCGAAGGTTTGCGGTTCATCGATCAAGACATGCGGCGTATTTCGTAGCAGGATCAGAACAGCCTCGCTCTGGGGCACAGGTGTCACGTGCCAGCACGCGGCAGGATCGTATTCCAAAGCCAGTATCCAGCCCACCGGTGCGGGCGCTTCCGAAATCCGCGCATTCCACTGCTGCGGCAAAGCGGCAACTTGCTCCGGGCCTGGATTTCGAAGCAAAAGCGGCCGCGGATACGGATGCGCGTGACCGCTGGCATCGATCAGCGCATACTCATCCGATAAATATTCGGCGCCTCGCCGCAACAACTCGGCGACCAGCGCCGATTTGCCGATGTTCGTCTTTCCCGGGAGCAATACGGTCTGCCCACCGATTCTCACTACACCGGCATGCACAGCCGCCAGGCCTGTCAGCCGCTTGAGAATCGCTTCGTCCAGAAGTCTTACGGCTTCGACAATCAGTGATCTCTGATCGGGTGGAGTCCCGCTGGCCCGGTCGCAGGAAATCTGGAAGCCCTGTGGCTGGCGCAAGACCTTCAAGACAATCTCACTCCCGGTGTGATTCGAAGACGTTCGTGGGAGAGACGGAAGCAGGTACTGCTCGAGAACGGCCAGCGCCTCCTCACAGTCCGCGATCACCGTGATGCTGCACCCGAACGCCTGGATCGTAAACTCCTTCTCGATCGGCTCAACCGCACTAAGATGCGTGATTCCTGCATCGAAGTTCGGGCGCTCGCGTGACAAGAGGCATAGTTGGCTCGCGACCACGGGGCTCGTGAGGAGTTTGAGGCAATCCGGCATATTACTGAAATACTGGTCGATTCCGTGCTCTTTTCGGAGCCACAACGCTACGCCTGTAGGTGTAGCCGGCACCTCCGAGAGAATCCGTTCATAAATAGATTCGTGGTAGGCGACGGCATGGGTGCAGGTCAACCCCCTGGGTTTTTCCAAGTGGAAGCAACCATCCGCCCTTTCGAACGACTGGCCCCAGGCATGACCTCCAAGATAGAAAATGTCCCAGACGACCCTCCTCAATTCTCGAATGCTCCGCCCCAGCGCCTCGATGGTATCGGAAGCGAACACAACATCATCCTCGAACACCAGCACGTTCCGGAAACCGTGTTTTTTCGCGTTCGCAACAATCGAGCGGTGCGAGAGCGCACATCCCACGTGGTGATTCAGAGGCGTTTCTATCGCCGGAAAACGCTGCACACGGTTGGCGATTCCCAGTTCTTCGAATCGTTTGGTAACCAACTCCCATCGATCCTTTTCGCGATCCAGGTTGATACAGTAAATGGCGTCGAAGAAGTGAAAGGGTCCAGCTATTTCCTTTTGCACCGCCTCCACCATGCGACGCGTATTTTCGACGCCGAGTAGCTTTTCGAAGTGTTCGATCGCGGGCGCGGGGTCCAGGCCGAGTTCGTCGTACTCGATCAGGTAATTCCGCACGCGATCTTCCCAGGACACGCAATATCGAGTTCCCAAGGGACGGCCAAACCGATGATTCCATCGCAGGAACGGCAAACAGAACACCTTGCCGCCGTTCTGCCGGACCTTCTCGTGCAAGAACCCCTCTTCACCGCCGAATCCCCTCAACCGCGGGTTGAGGCCAACCCAAGCGTCCTTCCTGCCGACAAATACGCCCAGACCCTGCATCGGTATCTCGAAGGCCGCTCCGTCCGGATCCAGACCGCGCTCATCGCAACCCCACACACCATACATTCCTGCCGACCACTCGGGACTAAAATGCGTGGATACCGTCCGGAGGTCGTCGTAAAGTAGCGGGCCTTGCCACAAATCTCTGGATTCCGCAGGTTGCGATTTCAGAACGCGAATCAGCCGGGCCAAGGACCCCGGGGCGAATAGAACGTGCGAGTCCATCACAAGCACGTACTCGGAATCTGCCTCGCGAAAGAGAACATCGCGAATCGCCGTCCCGGACCGGTCGCCGACCGGGATACAACGGTATCCGGCAACGTGTGACTCCAGACCCTTCAACGCGTCCGAGCAAGGTCCGCCCGGATGGTTGTCAATGACCAGAATTTCCGTTTCCGAAGTGATCTCGGGATGATAAAGCCGGATTGCCTGGACGGAAAAAAACACTCCATCGTAGTCGTCATACGTGGCCATCGCCACGGTGAGGAACTGCTTGTTGGCCGAACGTGGAGCCGGCGCAGGTGCCGAGAGCCGCCCGTTGGTCAGGTGGCGGTCGAGAACTCCCGCCGCAGCGCGAACGAACTCGGATGCCGGATCGGTCTTCTCAAGAATATCCAGCAGCCCTTCAGCTGTGAGAAGACCTGGGTTCGTTTGCGGCATAAGTCGGAAAAGTGAGTACTCCTCCAAAGCGAATCGTCCACTCAGAATCACTGCGCAGTCGTCGTCGCCGTGGTGGTCGCCGTGGTGGTTGGGGTAGTGGTCGCGGTCGTAGTTGACTTCGTCGTCGTCGGAGCGGAAGTAGTCGTACCCGACATCGCATTTGCCGCGTGAGCTTGTTGCTCTGTGCTGGTCAATGCCAATACGGCCGGCACGAGAATGCCCGCGGCAGTTGCCAGTACGGACCGGCGGCTGGCACGAAAGGGCAAGTCAGCAGTCTTCAGTAAGCCTTGCTGATGCAATTGTTCGAGCGCGTCCAGCGTCACATCTTCGGTCACGCCAGCACCCAGAGACGCACGCATTGATTCCAGAACGCCGGAGATTGTTGCCGGACTGCTGCACGCCTCCCAGGCAGCGGCAGCGGTGGCGTTCAAAGAGTAGACGGTACTCGTTTCGCCATTGAAAATCGCGATCGACCCATCAGGTAATTTCGCAGCTATGAGGGCGTCCGAGTTGATTCGCTCTATGTTCATATCTCAAAATCCCCGCGTGTCGTGAATTTAGCGATCAGGTCTAATATCTTTTCGCAACTAAAGCCTGCGCGATTTTAGCAACCCACCGAAGCAGATCCGTCAGTCGATTGTATGGGTTGCGTTGGGAATTTGGCAATGGTACCTGTTGCCGTGAACCACTGAAATAGTTGTAGTTACCTTAGTATCTGGAAGCGGTATCATCGGCCGGAATCGATGACATTAACTAGTATTATTAGCTGGTACTATCAATTCCTATCATCAGTAACTTCGGGACTGGCAGTTATTTGAATTTCAATGGGTGTCGAGATACTGGCGACCCACAGCCGAGTGGCGATTACGGGGCACGTCATGGAAGCCGTGAGCGCCGCCAGCTGAGCAAACGGCATGCAACTGTTCGTCAAAGTCCCGAAATGCCCGGGTGGGGGCCTTGCGGTGGTCGTCTGCACGTTATATCTTATGGAGCATGTGAAAGGGGGGTAGCGATGCGATCGGCTACATCCGTGCGGAACGTTTGGTGGTGCCTACCGCTCATGATTGGATTCGTGTTGGTGCGGCCTGATGCCCTCTTGCATGCAGCCGTTTCCAACTCAGGGGCCGTGGCCGACGCCGCCAGGGCCGATGATCTGGCTGCGGTCCGTAAGCTGATCAAGGAACACGCGGACGTAAACACCCCGGCCAATGACGGCTCCTCCGCGCTCCTGTGGGCGGCTTACCACTCGGACGTGGAAATGGCGAAGGCGCTTCTTGCCGCGGGAGCCACGGTGGACGCAGCCAACCACTACGGCGTAACCCCACTTTTGCAGGCGAGCCGCAACGGTGATGTCGAGACCATGCGGGCATTGCTCGAGGCGGGGGCGGAGCCGACGCGCTGGCATGCTGAGGGTGAGACCCCGCTGATGGCTGCCTCGCGCACAGGAAAAGTGGACGCGGTCCAATTACTGCTTGCGAAGGGCTCGTTCGTCAACGCCGCGGATCCGTTCCAGGAAGAAACCGCGTTGATGTGGGCAGCGGCCGAAGGTCACTTGGAAGTTGTTAAGACGCTGCTGGCCGCCGGCGCGGACCCGAACCTCAAGGCGCACATCTCCACGATCACGGAGCGCAAAGACGCAGATCATCCCTCAGGCGGCTTCACGGCACTCATGTTCGCCGTTCGTAACGGACACACAGATGTTGCCGAAGCGCTGATCAAAGCCGGCGCCGATTTGAAAGCGACCAACGCCGATGGCGCGACCGCGACCATCATCGCAATCGTTAACGACCGGTTCGATCTGGCCAAAGAGCTGCTGGATCGCGGCGCCGACCCTAACGACGGGTCCTTGTACTTCGCCGTGGACATGCACGACGCCACCACCGATATGCGCGCGCACGATGGCTCACGCATGCAACCGGACCATCCAAATAAGATGACGTCCTTGAATTTGGTTAAGGCGCTGCTCGACCTCGGCGCAGATGTGAATAAGCCGTTCACCGGTGCGTTGCATTCGACCACGCTATGCTGCGGAGCGGAAATCAATAGTTCGCCGTTTTACCGCGCAGCCGTCGCGGCGGATGTGGAAGCCCTGAAGCTGATGCTGGCCCACGGCGCCAAGATCGAATGGAGCCCGAGCGAGATTAAACCGAAGAACGGCAAAAAGCCGGGCCCCATGGGCCCCCCGGGGAATAGGGATGTCGGCCGGACGCCCTTGATGGCCGCCATCAAAGGTGGTATGGGCGCGCCGATCGCGGGAGGCCCGGGTTTCACTCGGGCGATACCGCCGCCCTTCCGCGAACCCGGCACCCGTGACCGTATCGAAGCCCTCAAATTGCTCCTGGCCGCCGGGGCCGATCCGAACGCGAAGGCGCCGGATGGCTCCACGCCGCTCCATCAGGCCGTTCAGGAGCAACAAGTGGAGATCATTCGGGTGCTCGCCGCGGCTGGCGGGAAGCTGGATGCGGTGAATAAGGACAATCTGACACCCTTACTTCTGGCTGAAAAACCGAAGAAACCAGACCCCCTCGAAATGGGCGACGTCGATGCATGGCATTACCCCAAGGATTCGAAAGAGCAAGTCATCGCAACCCTGCGGGAGTTGATGCACCTGGGTCCCAACGATCCGGCGCCTCAGCCTCCACCATTGCCGGCCGCAACCGACAAGAAGACGGGCGAAGATGGCAAGAAGGCGGGCGACAATAAGGACCAGAAAGCCGCCACTGACACAGCAGCAGTCACGAACGCGCAATGAACAACCGGATCGTAATTAATGCAGCCTTAGTAGTCGCTTTGGCCGCGCTACTAGTAGCACAGACGCGACAGCCATCTGGGCCAGCAGCGCATCCCGCAACGGCGGCGCCATCCCAGGCCAACAGCACCGCGGATGCCGTCAAATACCGCACAATGCTGGACAAGTATTGCGTCACCTGTCACAACAAACGAGCCATGTTGCCTGCGGACGGTCCGGTCAATCTGGAAACGGGCTTCGACGATCTGCTGGGCCATGCCCAGACTTGGGAGAGAGTCCTGCGGAAGCTGAGTGTGCGGGCGATGCCCCCCATCGGTATGCCGCGCCCGTCCGAAGCCGAATACGCGGGCTTTACCACTTGGCTCGCCGCATCGCTCGATCATGCCTGGGAAGGCCATACCAACCCGGGCCGCTACGTTGTGCATCGCCTCAATCGCGCCGAATATGCCAATGCGGTTCGTGATCTGCTGGCCGTCGACATCGACGTATCCGGCTTGCTGCCGACCGACGGCGCGGAATTCGGGTTCGACAACATCGCGACGTCGCTCAAAACGTCGCCGCTGCTGCTGGAGGGATACGTGAACGCGGCCGAGCGCGTTGCCGGCATGGCCGTGGGCGATCCGCAGGTGCGGCCCGGGACGACGGAGCATTCCATCAGTCGCGAATTCAGCCAAAACGGATACATCGAGGGCCTGCCGCTCGGAACATTTGGCGGCACGGTTGTCCATCACGTATTTCCGGCAGATGCCGAATACAAATTCTCAGGCCGGCTCGTCCGCGGCGTGCAGGAAGGCTACGCCGGCGTAGAAGGCAACGACCAACCATACACCTTCGTCGTCACCGTGGATGGCGCCGAAGTGTATTCGGCTCCGGTTGGCGGCCCCAAGGACGACGAGATCCAGGCCGCCGACTTAGCCGCGGCCCAACCAATTATCGACAAAAGGATGACAGGACGCGCGTTCGTCACTGCCGGTCCCCACGACGTCGGCTTTACGTGGAAAGAGCGGCCGTTCCAGTTGCAGGACGTGTGGCAGCCGGCGAAGCGCGACAGCCAGGAAATCCACATGATTGGGGGCCTGCCGAAGCTGAGGAGCGTGTTCATCGACGGTCCGTACAACGTGCGTGGCGTTAGCGAGGGGCCCAGCCGGGCCCGGCTCTTTGTGTGTCATCCAGGCGGGGCGGTGGACGACACGGCCTGCGCGACCAAGATCCTGACCAATCTAGCCCGCCGCGCATACCGCCATCCTGTTACCCCCGGGGACGTTGAGGCGCCGATGGCTTTTTATAAGCGGGCGCGGCAGAGCGGCGGCAGCTTTGACGATGGCATTCGCTCCGGAGTCGCGCGCGTTCTTTCGAGCCCGTACTTTATATACCGAATCGAGCAAGATCCGGCCGGCGCCCGCGCTGGCGCCGCGCATCCGGTTAGCGACATCGAACTCGCTTCGCGGCTGTCCTTCTTCTTGTGGAGCAGCATCCCCGATGAAAAGCTGCTCGACCTGGCGGAGGCGGGCCGGCTGCGGCAGCCGGAATCGCTCGCCGCACAAGTTCACCGCATGCTGGCCGACGAGCGCTCCGATGCTCTGGTGGAGAACTTCGTCGGACAGTGGTTGCAGTTGCGCAATCTGGAAGCTAAGGCCGTTCCAGACATAATCATGTTTCCCGATTTCGACGACAACATGCGTAAAGGATTCCGCAAAGAGACGGAGATGTTCTTCGGGTACATCTTGCGCCAGGACCGCAGCACTCTGGATCTTTTGAACGCCGACTACACGTTCGTCGACGAGCGGCTCGCCAGTCACTACGGCATCCCGGGAGTGTACGGCCCGCAATTTCGGCGGGTGAAGATCCCCGATCCCAACCGCCGCGGCCTGCTGGGGGAGGGAAGCATCCTCTCGCTGACTTCCGTCGCGACCAGAACCTCGCCGGTTTTCCGCGGGAAGTACGTGCTCAGCACGCTCCTCAATACGCCGCCGCCTCAACCGCCGCCCAATGTCCCCACGCTTGATGAAAGCAACAAGGGGGCGGCCACCAAGACGGTGCGCGCGCAGTTGGAGTTGCACCGGAAGAACCAGCCCTGCGCGTCCTGCCATAGCCTTATCGATCCGGCCGGGTTTGCGCTGGAGAACTTCGATTCGGTGGGTAAGTGGCGTGACAAAGGGCCCGATGGCCTCCCGCTCGACGTCGCCGGAGTACTTACAGATGGATCGAAGATCAATGGTCCGGCGGCGCTGCGGCAGGCCATTGCGGGCCGGCCCAACGCTTTCGTTACCGTCGTTACCGAAAAAATGCTGACGTACGCTCTCGGCCGTGGGCTGGAGCCTGGCGATATGCCGGTGGTGCGCAAAATCGTGGCGAAGGCCGCGCAGAACGATTACCGGCTTTCCTCGATCGTCCTGGGGATTGTCGAGAGCGCGCCATTCCAGATGCGCACCAAGTTGGAACCGGTGGAAAGCGCCGGTCTACGAGCCGATGCCGCAAAAGTTGTAAAATCAAAAACTAGGGAGTAGCCATGATCATCACGAAGAAGCATATTTCGCGCCGCACGCTCCTGCGAGGCGCATTGGGCGCTACGGTCGCATTGCCATTAATGGACGCTATGATCCCGGCGCTCTCCGCTGCGCCTAGCTCGCCATTCCGGTTCGGCGCAGTCTATTTTCCGTGCGGCGTTTATCCCGACACCTGGCATCCCGACAAGGAAGGGAGCGACTTCTTGTTCAAGCCGGTGATGCAACCGCTCGAGCCGTTCCGCGACCAGCTCGTCACCGTCAGCAAAATGAAAGCGCCCTGGGGCTCTTCGGTCCATCTCGGCGCGAGCTCGGCGTTCCTGAATGGCCTCGGGCCGGCTCAAAACCGTACC
>Ga0335080_10004676_pt1 | contig 13959 bp, 13 predicted proteins | sample Lox_Sample_34_FD_206720 | JGI IMG/M metagenome (GOLD analysis project Ga0335080, IMG submission 206720) | Soil microbial communities from Loxahatchee National Wildlife Refuge, Florida, United States - Lox_Sample_3.4 | ecosystem: Environmental > Terrestrial > Soil > Wetlands | place: USA... | reverse complement strand
CGGAGCCGGGCGCCGGCAGCGACCTCGCCAACGTGCAGACGCGCGCGGTCGAGGACGGCGCCGACTTCGTGATCAACGGCCAGAAGATCTGGACCACGACCGCGCATCTCGCCGACATGATGTTCGGGCTCGTGCGCACCGAGCCCGGTGCCGGCAAGCACGGCGGGCTCAGCTACCTGCTGATCCCGATGCACACGCCCGGCATCGAGGTCCGCCCGCTCGGCACCATGACAGGGCACGCCGAGTTCAACCAGGTGTTCTTCACCGACGCGCGCGTGCCACAGTCGAACGTCGTCGGGCGGCGCGGCGAGGGCTGGAAGATCGCCAACACGACGCTGAAGCACGAGCGCAACGCACTGGCGACGGTCGGCCAGCTCGAGGCGGCGCTCGCACGACTCGTCGAGCTGATGAGGCAGGAGACGCGCGACGGGCGCCGCGCGCTCGACGATCCTGCGCTGCGCGACCGACTGCTGCGGCTGCAGGCGCGCGTGCTCGCGATGAAGTATCACGGCCTCCGCATGCTGACGGCCAGCCTCCGCAAGGAGTCGCCCGGCGCGGCGGGTCTGGTGACGAAGCTCGCGGGCTGCGAGCTCGCGCATCAGATCGCCGAGCTCGCGATCGACGCGATGGGGGAGCTCGGCGTGCTCTACGGTGGCGCCCGGCACGAGCGCGCCGGCGGCCTCTGGCAGCTCCAGTACATGTTCTCGCTCGGCCTCATCATCGGCGGCGGCACTGCGCAGATCCAGAAGAACATCATCGCGGAGCGCGGGCTCGGCATGCCTCGGGAGCCGAAGGCGGCGAGGATCGAGCCATAGACTTCGGACTATCGGAGGAGCAAAGACTCTTCGAGCAGACGCTGCGCCGCTACCTCGCGGAGGCGATGCCGATCGCGCGCGCGCGCGAGCTCATGGCGACCGAGACGGGACACGACCCGAAGGTCTGGCGCGCGCTCGCCGAGCTTGGCGTCGCGGGCATGCTGGTGCCTGAGGCGCACGGCGGCGGCGGGCAGCGCCTGCTCGACGCGGCGGTCGCGGCGCAGGCGCTGGCCCACGCCGCGGCGCCGACGCCCTTCCTCGGCACCTCGGTGATGGCCGTGGTCGCGCTCGCTGCGGCGGGCGCGGAGGCGCAGCAGCGAGAGTGGCTGCCGCGCATCGCCGCCGGCTCGGCCTGCCTCGGCGTCGCCGCGACCGAGCTGGCGTCGCGCCGCGCGGGCGCGGGCATCGAGGAGCGCGGCGGGCGCCTCGCCGGGACGTCGCTGTTCGCGCTCGAGGCCGGCGTGGCCGACGCCTTCCTGGTCGCGCTCGACGCCGACCGCGTCGCGCTCGTGCCGCGCGGCGCGCGCGGGCTCGGGGTGACGCTGCTCCCGACCATCGACCGCACGCGCCGGGTCGCGGAGCTCCGCCTCGACGGAGTCTCGCCCACGGCGTGGATCGAGGGGGCAGGTGCCGCGCGCCGCGTGCTCGACGCGGGCCGCGTCGCGCTGGCCGCGGATCTCCTCGGCTGCTGCGAGCGCGCCCTCGCGATGGCGGTCGACTACGCCGGACAGCGACAGCAGTTCGGGCGCCCGATCGGATCGTTCCAGGCGGTGAAGCACCTGTGCGCCGAGATGGTGGCGGAGCTGGAGCCGGCGCGCTCGCTCGTCTGGTACGCGGCCCATGCGTTCGACGAGCGGCCCGACGAGGCGCCGCTCCTCGCGGCGCACGCCAAGGCGCACCTCGCCGAGATCGGGACGCGCATCGTGCGCACCGCCACCGAGGTGCACGGCGGCATCGGATTCACCGACGAGCACGACCTGCACCTCTGGTTCAAGCGGGTGGGGCTCGACCGGCAGCTGCTCGGCGGCCCGGACGTGCTGCGCGAGGAGGCGGCGAGGCTGCAGGGCTGGTAGCCGAGGCGGTGGTACACTCGGCGCCGTCACGCGCGCCCGGAGGTCCCGCGATGTCCGCTCCGGTCGTGATCCTGGCCCTCTGGCTCCTGTTCGCTGCGACGCACATGGGCCTCTCGAGCCTGCGCCTGCGCCCGCGGCTGGTGGAGGCGCTCGGCGAGCGCTCCTACCTCGGCGTCTACTCGCTCGTCGCGCTCGGCGTCTTCACGGCGCTCTTCTGGTTCTACCTCGCGCATCGCCACCAGGGCGCGTTGCTCTGGACTCCCGCGAACGGACACGCAGGCCTCGCGGCGATCTATCTGCTCCAGGCCGTGGCGTGGACGATGGTCGCCGCGGGCCTCGCGCAGCCGAGCCCGGCGGCGATGGGGGTTCCCGAGGAGCGTCGTCCGAAGGAGCCGCGCGGGGCGCAGCGGATCACGCGGCACCCCGTCTTCATGGGCCTCGGGCTCTTCGGTGCGTTGCACCTCGTCGCGAACGGCTTCGCGTCGGATGCGGTCTTCTGGGCGGGCTTTCCGCTCTTCGCGCTGATCGGCAGCGCGCACCAGGACCGACGCAAGCGCGTGACGCAGGGCGAGCCGTATCGCGCCTGGTGCGAGGCGACGCCGTTCCTGCCCTTCACGGGCGGCGAGACGGCGCGCGGCGTGCGCGAGATGGGGCTGCTCCCGATCGCGATCGGCGTGGGGCTCGCCGTCGGCTTCCGGCTGCTGCACGGGCCGCTCTTCCACTAGGCGGAGCGCCGGGGGCCTCGGTCACTCGACCGCGCTCGGCGGCCAGACGTGGTGCCCGAAGGTCCGCGGGATGCGCGAGGTTGGCGTCGGCGGATATTCGCCCCGCGGGAGCGGCCACGCGATCGGGGTGGCGTCGCTCGCGATGGGCTCGCCCGGCCGGATCGCGGCGCGGTCGACGGACTGGTGGATGCCGACCTTCGCGCGCGTGAGGCCGTCGCGGAAGTAGATCGCCGTGTGCACCCGCCGCACGCGCGCCGAGCGGTTGGGCCGCGCGAGATGCACCGTGAGGCCGTGGTGGAAGGCGACCGAGCCGCGCGGCACCTCGACGAAGACCGGGTTCGTGCCGGCGAGCTCGGGGCGCGCGAGCACGTCCTCCGGCGCGCCGAGGAAGATGTTCACGAAGCGGCGGAGACCGGCGCGGTGCGAGCCCGGCACGTAGCCCATGCAGCCCGTCTCCTCGGTGGACCCGTCGAACGGGATCCACGCCGTCACCGTGTCGGTCTCCTCGATCGGCCAGTACGGCTGGTCCTGGTGCGCGTCGGTCTCGCGGCCGCCGGGCTCCTTGTAGAGGGCCTGGTCGTGCCACAGCCGCAGCCGTTCGACGCCGATCAGCGCGGCCGCGCAGCCGGCGATGCGCGGGTGGAAGGTGAGGGCGCGGAGCCCCGGATGGTCCTCCCACAGGTTGATGCACTGCAGGAAGGACTGCTCGTAGAGCGACTTCTCCTCGAGCCGGCGCCGGTCGTGCGCGGTGCGCGTCGCCACGGCGCGGTCGACCCAGGCGCCGAAGCGCTCGAGCTCTTCCTCCGTCAGCAGGTCCGGCACCACGACGAAGCCGTCGCGCCGGAAGGACTCGACGATCGGCTCGGGGACGGCGGGCGACACGCGAAGAGGATGGCTCAGCGCGTGAGCCGCATCCAGCGCTCGAACAGCCGCTTGACGCGCGGCGTGAGGCGCGTGCGCATGTAGAGGCCGGAGGCCGCCTTCAGGACCTCCGCCTGCGTCGGATACGGGAAGATCACGCCGCTCAGCTGTCCGAGACCGAGCCCGCCGGTGATCGCCGTCGTGACCAGCGAGATCATCTCGCCGGCGTGCGCCGCGACGATCGTCGCGCCCACGATCCGATCGCTGCCCTTGCGGGTGTGGATGCGCGCGAAGCCCTCGGTCTCGCCGTCGCAGCGGGCGCGGTCGTTGCCCTCGAGCGGCACCTCGTAGGTGTCGGTCGCCATGCCTCGCTCGCGCGCCTCGTGCTCATGGAGCCCGACGTGCGCGAGCTCCGGATCGGTGTAGGTGCACCACGGCATCACCAGGGCCGAGAGCCGCTTGCGACCGAGGAACAGCGCGTTCTGCACCGCGAGCTTGGCCGCGGCGTCCGCCGCGTGCGTGAACTTCCACGCCAGCGCGCAGTCTCCGACGGCCAGGACGCGTCGGTTCGTGGTGCGCAGGAAGTCGTCGATGCGGACGCCGAGCCGCGGGTCGAACTCGACGCCGGCCGCCTCGAGGCCGAGCCCCTCGACGTTCGGGACGCGGCCCGCCGCGACCAGGATCTCGTCGACCGCGATCGCCTCCGAGCCGCTCGCGGACGCGCAGTGAAGCGTCTTGCCGCCCGCGTCCGTCTCGACCTTGTCGAGCCGATGGGAGAGCAGGACGCGCACGCCGTCGCGCACGAGCGCGCGCGCGACGATCGCCGCCGCGTCCGGGTCCTCGCGCTCGAGGAGCTGCGCGCCCATCTCGACGAGAGTCACCTCGACGCCCAGGCGCTGGAACGCCTGTGCCAGCTCGCAGCCGACCGGGCCGCCGCCGATCACCGCGAGCCGGGCCGGGCGCTCGCGCAGCGAGAAGACGGTCTCGTTGGTCAGGAAGCCGGCCTCGGCGAGGCCGGGCACCGGCGGAGCGCCGGGACGCGCGCCGGTTGCGATCACCGCGCGGCGGAAGCGCAGTCGCCGGCCGTCCACCTCGATCGCGTCGCTCGACACGAAGCGGGCGTCGCCGAAGAAGACGTCGACACCGAGCTGGTCGCGGAAGCGCTCGGCGGAGTCGTGCGGCGCGATGTCGGCGCGCACGGCGCGCATGCGGCGCATCGCGGTCGCGAAGTCGGGGCGCGCGCCCGGGGCGGGGCCGAGCGCGATCAGCCCGGCCGCGTGCGCCTCGGCGGCGAGGCGGCCGGCGCGGATCACGGCCTTCGACGGCACGCAGCCCGTGTTGAGGCAGTCGCCACCCATGCGGTCGCGCTCGACGAGCGCCACGCGCGCGCCGAGGCCGGCCGCCACCGCGGCCGTCACCAGGCCGCCACTGCCGGCGCCGATCACGACCAGGTTGTAGCGGTCGGCCGGCTCGGGGTTTCGCCATCCGCTCGGGTGGACCGCGGCGAGCAGCGCCTCGTCGGACGGATCGATCGGAGCGGGAGGCGCGGAGATCATGCGGTGCCCCCGGGCTTCACAGAGTCGGCGACGGCGGCCTCGTCGAGGGCGCGCCGCGCGATGCGGGCCACGATGGCCGTCACCGCGATGGTGGCCGCGAGGCCGAATCCCAGCCACGCGTAGTAGCCGGCGCCCTTCGCGGCCGCCGGCGCCCCGCCCGCGAGCGCGGTTACCTCGCCCGCGAGCTTCCCGTAGTAGACGTAGAGCAGCGTGCCCGGCAGCATGCCGATCGAGGCGACCAGATAGTCGGCGAAGCGCACCCGCGTCAGGCCGAGCGCGTAGTTGAGCAGGTTGAACGGGACGACCGGCGAGAGCCGCAGCAGGAAGACGATCCAGCGCCCCTGCCGGCCGACGGCGCGATCGATCGCCGCGAAGCGCGGATTCGAGGCGATCCGCCGCTCGACCCAGGGGCGCGCCGCGTAGCGCGCGACCAGGAACGCGAGCGCGGCGCCGAGCGTCGCTGCAACCAGGACGTAGAGCGTGCCGCGCGCGAGGCCGAAGATCGCCCCCGCGGCCAGCGTGAGCAGCGAGCCGGGTACGAAGGCGACCGTCGCCGCGGCGTAGCCGGCGACGAATCCCGCTGCGCCCCACGCGCCCTGCCGCTCGACCCACGCGGCAAAGGCAGGGACCGCGCCGCCCGAGAGGCGCCCGAGCGCCCAGAGGGCGGCGATGCCCACCGCGATGAGCGCGACACGGGCGAGTGACGCCCGCGCACCCGCGGCAGCCGGCGCCGCGCTCGTCACGCGCGCCGGCGGGCCGCGAGCACCGCCTGGACCAGCTCCTCGGGAACCTCGTCGGGCACCTCGGCGTCGCCCGGCGCATCCCACGCCGCCTTGCCGAGCGCCACGGTGCGCTCGTACGAGTCGAGATAGTCGACGCAGTCCGGGCACATCTCGAGGTGCTCGGCGAAGCTGCGGCGCACGGCCGGCTCGAGCTCACCGTCGAGCCAGCTCATGATGAAGTCGATGAACTCGCGGCAGGTCAGCCGCTCTCCGCTCATGGTGCACCCGCCCCCGTCCGGCCCGCGCCGGCCGCCGTGGCCAGCAGCTCCGCGTCGAGCAGCCCTCGCAGCGCCTGACGCGCCCGGTGGAGGCGCGTCTTCACCACGCCCGGACCGACTCCGAGCCGCTCCGCGACCTCCGCGGTGTCGAGCTCTTCGATGTCGCGGAGCAGCAGGACGGTTCGGTAGCTCTCCGGCAGGCGTTCGATCGAGCGCCGCACGAGGGCGCGGACCTCGCTCCGCTCGAGCGCGGACGCCGGCTGCCACGGCCCGCGCGGCTCGCTGCGGTGGCCGTCGGCCAGGAAGGCGGGAAGCAGGTCGTCGAGCGGCTCCTCGGGCTTGCGGCGCCGCGTGCGCAGCTTCATCAGCGCCGCGTTCACCACGATCCGGTGCAGCCAGGTCGAGAGGCGCGCGCCGCCGGCGAAGCGGTCGATCGAGCGGAACGCCGAGACGAATGCCTCCTGCACGGCGTCGCGCGCGTCCTCGCCGTCGCCGAGCAGGCGTCGCGCGACGGCGAGCATGCGGCCGGCATGCGTGCGCACGAGCTCCTCGTAGGCCTCGTCGCGACCTGCGCGCAGGCCCGCGAGCAGCGCGGCCTCGCCCTCGAGGCGGGAGTCGCCGGCGGCTCCGCGGGCAGCCTCCGGGACCCGCTGCTTCGCCATTGTGGCAACGCTACCACGGTGCTAGATCCGCCGTCACTCGTCCGCCGACTGCCGCGCGAGGCGCCGTGCCCGAGTTCCGCATCAACGATCTGATCGACGTGCTCTTCGTCGCCCTGCTTCTCTGGGGGACCCTCTCCTTCGTGCGCCGTGCGCGCGGCCGCATCGCGCTCGCGGGCGTCGGCATCGCAGGCGCCCTCTACGTGCTCGCGCGAGAGCTCCAGCTCCAGCTCACGGTGTGGATCCTGCAGGGATTCTTCGCCGTCCTCGTGCTGGTGCTCGTGGTCGTGTTCCAGGAGGACCTGCGGCGGTTCTTCGAGCAGATCGCGGTGTGGAGCCTGCGGCGCAGCTCCGGCGCGGCGCCGCCCGACGTGGTGGACGCGCTCGTCGGCAGCGTGCGCCGGCTCGTCGCGGACCGCAGCGGCGCGCTGATCGTGATCCCGGGCCGCGAGCCGATCGACCGCCACGTAGCGGGCGGCATCCCGCTCGACGGCCGGCTCTCCGAGCCGCTCCTCCTGTCGCTCTTCGACAAGCACTCGCCGGGCCACGACGGTGCGGTGGTGATCGAGGGCGATCGCGTGGCGCGCTTCGCCCTGCATCTCCCGCTCTCCACCGACTCGACCCAGATCGGCGTCGGCGGCACTCGGCACGCCGCCGCGCTCGGTCTCGCCGAGCGCACCGACGCGCTCTGCGTGGTGGTCTCGGAGGAGCGCGGGACGGTCTCCGTCGCGCGCGACGGGCGCCTCGCCCGGCTGCCCGGTCCCGAGGCGCTGGTGGGCGAGATGCGCCGCTTCCTGGCGGCGCGCGGGCCGTCGGAGCGCGACCCGCGCGCCCGACTGCGCATCCTCGTCACGCGCTGGCCCGAGGCGCTCGCCGCGGTGGGCGCCTCTGGCGCGCTCTGGTTCCTGCTGGTGCCCGGCTCGACCGTCTCGGAGTTCGAGCGCACCATCCCGGTCGTGGTCGAGAACCTTCCCGCCGGCTACGAGCTCGCGGCGGTCGACCCGCCCGAGGTGCAGGTCGTCTTCCGCGGCTCGCGGCGCAGCGTGTACCTGGTCGGCGCCAAGGCGAAGGCCGAGGCGCACGTCGACGCGCTCCTGGCGCAGCTCGGGCGCCGCACCTTCGAGGTCGGGCCCGACCAGGTGCGCCACCCGGACGCCTGGACGCCGGTGCACGTCGAGCCGGGCCGCATCAAGCTGTCGATCGTCGCGAAGAACGGGGGCTCCACCGACAAGCCGGCGCCCGACAAGCCGCCCACCGCCGAGAACTGAGCCTCGGCGTCAGGTCCGCGACGAGCCGACGTCGCCGCGGCTCGGAGGCGCGCTCGCGGCGCCGTTGCCGTCGGTGATCGAGCGGACCTCGTCGTGCAGGCGGCGCCGGATGCGCCACCACCAGACCAGCTCGACCCCGAGCATCGCGACACCGAACGGGATCGCGATCAGGCCGGGTCCTGGAAGCAGGACCATCGAGGCGCACACGACCAGGAAGGTCGAGCCCACCGCCAGGAGGAGGAGGTTGCGCGCCGTCTTGTGGGTCGTCCGGAGCAGCGTCTCCGCGTCGGTCTCGACCGACATCGACGGGGGCGCGACCTCGCGGCCGGCGGCGAAGACGGACAGCAGCACGCCGATCGACAGGATTCCGATGATCACCCAGAGCGAGACGTCGATCGGGATCGGCTCGAAGTGCGCGAGGATCATCTTCACGCCGACGAAGAAGAGGATGAACACGAGCGAGAACTTGAGGTAGCGGAAGCGCTCCATCAGCGGCGCGATCGCGAAGTACAGGCTCCGCAGCCCGAGGATCGCGAAGACGTTCGAGGTGAACACCAGGAACGGATCCTGCGTGACGGCGAAGATCGCCGGGATCGAGTCGACGGCGAAGAGCACGTCCGAGCTCTCCACCATCAGGAGCACCAGAAAGAGCGGAGTCACGGCGCGGCGGCCGGCCACCTCGACGAAGAAGTGCTGGTTGTGCAGATCGGTGGTCACCGGATAGAGCTTGTGGGCGATGCGCACCACGAAGTGGCGCTCGGGATCGAGGTCCTCCTGCCCCGCCATCAGGAGGCGCACCGCCGTCAGGATCAGGATGCCGCCGAAGACGTAGACGATCCACGCGAAGCGCGCGATCAGCGCCGCGCCGAGGCCGATCATCACGCCGCGCAGCAGGAGCGCCCCGAGCACGCCCCAGAACAGCACGCGGTGCTGGTATGCCAGCGGGATGCGGAAGTGCGCGAAGATCAGCGCGATCACGAAGACGTTGTCGAGCGAGAGGCTGTACTCGAGCAGGTAGCCGGTGAAGAACTGCAGCGCCGCGCTGCGGCCGTCGAGTGCGTGGCCGAAGTGTGTCCCCACGCCCCAGAGATGGTGCTCGTAGAGGAAGTACACCAGCACGTTGAAGGTGAGCCCGAGCGTGACGTAGAAGGCGGTCCATCCCAGGGCCTCGCCCATGCGGACCGCGCGGGCGTCGCGGCGGAAGACCCCGAGGTCGAGCGCGAGCAGCGCACAGACGAGCAGGACGAAGACGACCCAGGGCAGCCAGTGCATGGGGTGAGTCAGGGTACCTCGCCGGGTTGCGCTCGGATACCCTCCGCCGCCATGGAGGAGACGGACCTCTACGCGGCGCTCGGCGTGCCGCGCGACGCCGACGAGGATCAGATCCGCAAGGCCTACCGCAAGCTCGCTCGGCGCTACCACCCCGACGTGAATCCCAACGACAAGAAGGCCGAGGAGCGCTTCAAGGAGATCTCCTTCGCGTACGACGTGCTCTCGGATCCGGAGAAGCGCGCGCGCTACGACGAGTTCGGAACGCAGGGCCTCGCGCCGGGCTTCGACCCCGAGCAGGCGCGCGCCTACCGGCGCTGGTCCGAGGGCGCGCGGCGCAGCCCCGAGCACGAGGAGTTCGCCGAGGCGATCGATCTCGAGGACCTGCTGTCGCGGCTCGGCGGCTCGGGCTTCGCGCGCGGCCAGTGGCGGACCCGCTCCGGCCGCGACGCGCACGCCGAGATCGAGGTCGACTTCGCCGACGCGGCGCTCGCGCGCGAGGTGCGCGTCCAGATCGAGGGGCGGAGCGGACTGCGCGTGCGGGTGCCGGCGGGCGCCCACGACGGCACGCGCATCCGGCTGGCGGGGCAGGGCGAGCCGGGCGCCGAGGGCGGCGCCGCCGGGGATCTGTACGTCACGCTGCGGGTGCGGCCGCATCCCTTCTTCACGCGCGACGGCGACGACCTCGCGCTCCAGCTCCCGGTCACCATTCCGGAGCTCGTGCTCGGCGCGGAGATCGAGGTGCCGACGCTCGACGGCACCGCGTCGGTGCGCATCCCGCCGCACTCGAAGGCGGGCCAGCGCCTGCGGCTGCGCGGAAAGGGCGCCGCCCGGCGCGGCGGCGAGCGCGGCGATCTCTACCTGCGGCTCGCGCCCGAGCTCCCCGACGCGACGGGGGGCGAGCTCGACGAGATCGCGAAGCGGATGGAGCCGCTCTACGCCGACCGCGACGTCCGCGCGCGCCTCAAGGGGAAGGCATGACGGTCTACACGCTCCGTGAGATCTGCCAGATCCTCGAGATCGACGAGTCCTTCGGATCCGAGCTCGAGCGCGAGGCGATCATCGCCGCCGACGAGCCCGCCGGCGGCGCGGTGCGCTACTCGGCGCGCATGCTCGAGCGCGCGCGCGTCGCCTACCACCTGGTCCACGACCTCGACGTGAACCTCGCCGGCGCCGCGGTGATCGTCAGGCTGCGGGAGGAGATGGTGGTGCTGCAGCGGAGCGTGCGGGACCTGGCAGCGGAGCTGGAGCGCCGGCGGGGGTAGGTGGCGAGTCTCGGCCGCTCTCACCGGTTCGCGGCATGGAAGGGTTGGTAGGGGCAAAGAAACGGCCGAACGGCCACCACGATGCGAGGGTCAGCTCCGAGTCATGGCGATCCCCGACTTCCAGACGTTGATGCTCCCGCTTCTGCAGCTGGCGGCCGACGGCCGTGACCGCACGCTCGCCGACGCGCGAGAGGCGTTGGCCGGCAAGTTCGGACTGACGACCGACGAGCGGGGCGAGCTGCTCCCCAGCGGACGCCAACGGCGCTTCGACAACAGAGTCGCTTGGGGAAAGGTCTATCTGGAACAAGCAGGTCTCGTCGAATCCGAAACGCGGGGGCATTTCCAGATCACAGACCGCGGGCGCGAAGTGTTGGCGACCCAACCGAGGCGCATCGACATCTCCTTTCTGGAGCGCTTCGAGGAATTTCGGCAGTTCCGGAATGCGAGGCACCGACAGGAACCCAGAGAGGTCTTATCCGCCGATCCCGGCGGTCTGCAAAGCCAGACTCCCGAAGAGGCGCTCGAGCAGTCCTATCTCGCCATCCGGTCTGACCTTGCGTCGGAGCTGCTGCAGCGGGTAAAGGCCAGCTCGCCGCAGTTCTTCGAGGGTCTCGTCGTGGATCTGCTCATCCGCATGGGATACGGCGGAAACCGGGCCGAAGCGGGGCGCGCCATCGGGAGTAGTGGAGACGAAGGGATCGACGGCATCATCAGCGAGGACCGTCTCGGACTCGACAACATCTACATCCAGGCAAAACGCTGGGAGGGTACCGTCGGTCGCCCCGAGATCCAGAAGTTCGTGGGCGCCCTTCACGGCAAGCGGGCCAGGAAGGGCGTCTTCATTACGACCGGAGCGTTCTCGGCCGAGGCGATCGACTACGTGTCGCGGATCGATCCCAGAGTCGTCCTCATCGACGGAGCGCAGCTGGCGGATTACATGCTCGATCTCAACGTCGGCGTGACCCACCGTGCCACCTACGAGCTGAAGCGCATCGACTCCGACTACTTCAGCGAAGAGTAGGGGTGGGGCACAGAGAACATCGCGAGAATCAAGTCTGTTCCATGCCGACCGTGACCGCATCTGACACCCCGCGATGTCACGATCGAATCGTGGCCAGGCGGAGCCCTCAACAGATCCAAGGAGACCACGCCCATCTGGTGGTCGAGGCTGGGAGCGCCTCCGATCTCGGACGGGGGATGAAGGCAATCGCGGCGCGGCTGGCTCGTGCCGCCAATCGCGTCTTCGGCCGCTCGGGGCCCGTCCTTGCTGACCGTTGCCACGTGCGTGTGCTTCGGACGCCGAGCGAGGCGCGCAACGCGATCGCATACGTCCTGCTCAATGCCCGGCGCCATCTCGCCAAGCAGGGGAAGCGGGTCGACCCGCGGCCTCGCATCGATCCGGCCTCCTCGGGGCGGTGGTTCGACGGATGGCGGTCCGTTGCTCGGGAGACTCCGCGCGATCCGCCCGCCGTCGCGCCGCCAGGCACGTGGCTGCTTTCCGTGGGTTGGCGACGAGTGGGGCTGATCGATCCAGCGGAGATCCCCGGGCTCGGTCGGTAGGGCCGACCCGCTCAGGCCCGGCCCTGCTCGGCCCCAACTGCTCTCTTGTCCCCCGTTCGGCCGCCGCGCCGACGCTAGCTGGCGTCGCCCTCCGTCGGATCCGTCGGGTCCGCCGGATCGCGCTCGAGCCAGCCGCGCCGCCAGAACCAGGTGACGAGCCCTCCGGCGATCAGGAGCATCACCGCCCAGACGGCGTAGTAGCCGTAGTGCCAGTGCAGCTCGGGCATGTACTCGAAGTTCATGCCGTAGACGCCCACGATGAAGGAGAGCGGCAGGAAGATCGTGCCCATCACGGTGAGTGTTTTCATCACCTCGTTGAGCCGGTTGCTCACGCTCGAGAGGTAGACGTCCATCAGCCCGACCGAGAGCTCGCGGTAGCTCTCGATCGTGTCGAGCGCTTGGAGCGAGTGGTCGTGCGCGTCGCGCAGGTAGACGCGCACCGGGGCGGTGAAGGGCCCCTCCTCGGAGCGCATCATCTGCGCGAGCGCGTCGCGCTGGCGCCAGAGCATTCGGTGCATCGCGATCAGCGTCCGGCGCACCGCGTGCACGCGCGAGAGCGTCGCGCGCCGCGGCCGCTGGATCACCTCCTCCTCGAGGTCCTCGAGCACGCCCGCGATCTCCTCGATCGCCGGGAAGTAGCTGTCGATGACCTCGTCGACCAGCGCATAGGCGAGGAAGTCGACGCCGAGCCGCCGGATCTGCCCCGCGCCGGCGCGCAGGCGCTGCCGCAGCGGATCGAAGCAGTCGCCCGGATGCTCCTGGATGCTCACGACCCAGGCCGGCCCGAGGATCAGCGTGAGCTGCTCGAGCTCGAGGCTGTTGTCCTCGCAGAACTCCGCCATCTGCGTCACGATCAGGTGTCGGTCGCCATAGTCCTCGAACTTCGGGCGCTGTGGCACGTTGGCCGCGTCTGCGACCGCGAGCGGGTGCACCTCGAGGCCGTCGCGGATCCACTCGAGCACCGCGCCGTCGCCGAGGCCCTGCACGTCGATCCACGTGATGCCGGGCGCGTAGGCCGCCGCGACCAGCTCTTCGGCGCTCGCGATCTCGTGCTCCTCGCAGTGCGCTGCATCGTAGACCATCGCGCGGACGCGAGTCGGGACGGTGTCGGGCGGCAGCACGATGGCGCCGGGCCGCGAGCCGGGCGGCGGCGCGCGCCGCGCAAAGAGGTCCGACGTCCCCGAGATGCGCACCGAGCACCCTCCGCCGGAAGACTACGGCTCCGGGTCGGCTTGCGCCGTGGGGAGCACCGGGCCCTGGAGCGCGCCTTCGGTCGGGCTCACCGCGACGGTGCGCAGCTCGAGCGGCGCCTCCGGCGCCGCGACGTCGGCGACCCCGCGCAGGACCCCGAGCGAGAGCGCCCGCATTCCCCCCGAGAGGGCGAAGAGGCCGAAGTAGCTGGCGCGGCTGGGACCCAGGTGGGCGAAGAGCACGCTCCCGAGGCTCGCGCCGCCCGCGATCGCGGCCGCGTTCGCGAGGTTGAAGATCGTCAGCACGCCGGTGCGCTCGGCCTCGGGGATGTGCTCGAAGTACGAGAGCAGGATCGCGAGCTCGAGCGCGCCCCAGGCCACGCCGGAGGCCACCTGCATGGCCACGAGCGCCGGGAACCAGTCGGTGAGCATCCAGAGCAGCGGGAGCGGCACGATGCCGAGGCCGCCGGCCCACAGGAGCCAGCGGGCTCCGTGCCGGTGCGCGAGCCGGCCGAGCGCGGGGAGCGCCGCGATGCGGGCCGCGAAGACGGTCGCGATCAGCACCGTGAAGCGCCCATAGGAGAGCGCGAGCGGTCCGAGCAGGTAGGGCGCGAAGAAGGGCGCCGAGAGGTTCACGGCGATCTGCATCGAGAGCAGGTAGCCGAGCAGGCTGCCGTCGCGGGTGCGGAAGCGGCGCGCGAAGTCGACGAACGACACG
>Ga0335080_10004674_pt1 | contig 13962 bp, 7 predicted proteins | sample Lox_Sample_34_FD_206720 | JGI IMG/M metagenome (GOLD analysis project Ga0335080, IMG submission 206720) | Soil microbial communities from Loxahatchee National Wildlife Refuge, Florida, United States - Lox_Sample_3.4 | ecosystem: Environmental > Terrestrial > Soil > Wetlands | place: USA: Florida... | reverse complement strand
GATGCCGGCGCCCGATTCGCGCAGGTTGCGGAGGCTCCGGATGAACAATCCAGCGCCGATCAGCAGCAACAGGGAGAGCGTCACCTGTGCCACTACCAGCGATTTGCGCAGGCGCGCGTGACCGGCGACGGCGTTGGCTTGATCCTTGAGTGTGCGCCCCACGTCGGGCCGCGTCGATTGGATCGCCGGAACCAGGCCGAACAACAGCCCGGTCGCCAGCGCCACCGCGAAATTGAAGAGCAGAATCCGTGTATCGGGCGCGGCCGAGAGACCCAGCGGGGTGCTGCTCTGCGGCAGGAATCCGAGCAGCGCTCTGGCGCCTGACCAAGCCAGCCCCACTCCGGCCACACCGCCGGCCAGCGACAACATCAGGCTTTCCACCAGCAATTGGCGTACGATCTGCCGGCGCGCCGCCCCCAGCGCCAGGCGCACGGCAATTTCCTTCTGCCGTCCGGCAGCGCGCACCAGCAGCAGGTTCGCGACATTGCCGCAGGCGATCAGCAGGACCAGCGCGACGATGGCCATCAGCACTTCGAGCGGCCGCGACATCTGATGCCGCAGGAACGACCGGCCGCTGGCAGCCGGAAGCAGGTCGATGGTGGACTTCAGAAACCTTTGGCGATCGTGCTCGGAAGCTTGGGCAATCATGGGTTCCTTGGCTTCCTCGACGATGATCCGATGAAACAGGACTTGCATCGCTGCTTTTGCCGACGCCCGGGTCGCGCCCGGCTTCAACCGGCCGACGATCTGCAGCCAGGACGCCCGCCGATCGTTCATCTCTTCCATGCCTGGGGCGTTCTGCATGATCCATGGCTTCATCGTGATGGGCATGAAGAGCTGGGTGGCCGCGCCGGGTTCGATGCCGTCGAAGCCGCGTGCGGACACGCCGATCACCGTGAAGTTGTGGCCATTGAGAATCATGGTCTTATTCAGGATGGATGGGTTGCCGGTAAATCGGTTCAGCCAGTAGTTGTAGCTTAGGACCACAACGGGCCGGCCCAGCACTGTGGTGTCGTCCTCCGGATCGATGGTTCGACCAATTGCCGCCGGCACGCCCAGCAGGTTGAAGTAGGAGCCCGAGACAAGCTCGCCCGCGGCGCGTTCCGTCTGGCCTTCGAAGCCCACACTGGCCGGAGCATCGATCCGCGCCAGAATACCGCTGAAGACCTGGTTGCGCGCTTCGAAGTCCTTGTACATCGGGTAAGAGAACGAATTGGAGCCGCGGTTGTTTCCATAGTGGTTACCCTGGCTGTCCAGCAGAACCAGCTCGGAGGGGTTCTTTACCGGCAGCCGCCGCAGTATCAACTGATCGATCAGCGTGAAAATGGCCGTGTTGGCGCCGATGCCGAGCGCCAGCGACAGTACGGCGATGGCGCTGAACACGGGAGTCTTCTTCAGGTTGCGAACGGCGAGGTACACGTCGGACACGAGATTCACGGGAACCTCCTAATACGTAAATACGAGTAGCTCGCCCGTCTGGACGCACTTTTCTTGGCCGAGGCCACGGCCGCCAGGCGCATTTCCTCGAAGACACTGGTCGTTTCCCTGGTCCCCAGTGGGCGCATGAGGCTCCGGCTCCCGGGAAATTGATAGGATAGCCATGAGGAAAAATCCCCGAATAAAGGAAATGTAAATGCCAGAGCCAAAGGCAAACATTCTCGTTGTGTTTTATTCCCGTGACGGCTCCGTCGAAGCGCTTGGAAGGGCCATAGGTGAAGGAGCGCGTCAGGCAGGGGCCGAGGTGCGGCTCCGCCGCGTGCCCGATATCGTCTCCCCCGCTGTGATGGCCAAAGTTCCCGGGTGGGAGGAGCGCAGTAAAAGGATGCTCGCTGAATACGGGGCCCCAACATCCGCAGATGTCGAGTGGGCCGATGGAATCGTATTTGGCACTCCGACGCGTTTTGGTAATACATCGGCCGAGTTGAAAGCATTCATCGACAGCCTGGGCGGTCTCTGGTTTCAAGGCAAACTGAACGGAAAAGTCGGTGGCGCCTTCACTTCCACGGCGGGACCGCACGGGGGAAACGAGACGACAGTGCTGACGCTGTATGCACCGATGGCGCACATGGGATTCATCATCGTGCCGAACGGCTACACGCACGAAAAACTCGTTCAGGGACATGGGACGCCGTACGGATCGTCGTCGATTTCCGGACAGAACAGCGCCCCGCCCACTGCGGACGAGCTTGAGGTTGCGAAGCACCAGGGTGCGCGGATCACGCAGGTGGCCGCAGCGCTGAAGGCCGCAAGGTAAGACGGGCCGGCGTCAGGAACGAGACGTGGCGATCCGGACCGAACACACCATTGGTCCGGGCGGCAAAAGGTCAAGCTCCAAGAATGCAGAGGTCGGTCATAGAGTGGCTGCTCGATTCTGACCCTTCGATCCGCTGGCAGGTGATGCGGGACCTGACTGGTTCGCCGAAGACAGAGGTCGCGGCTGAGCGAGCACGAGTTGCTACTGAGGGCGCTGGAGCCAAGCTGCTTGGCCTTCAGGCAGCTGACGGGCGGTGGAGCGGTGCGGCTTGGAACCGCGGGTGGAATTCCACCATGCACACCCTTATGGTGTTGCGCGACATGGGGCTCGATCCATCGAGCGACCAGGCTCGCCGCGCAATCACGCTGGTCCGCGAGCAAGTAACGTGGAAGGGATGCGGCCCGAAGGAATGCGACGGCAACAGCTTCTTTGAGGGGGAGATCGAGCCTTGCATTAACGCACAGGTCGCTGCGGTGGGCGCCTATTTCGGCCAGGACGTCCGGCGGCTTGTCGCCCGGTTGCTTGGCTCACAGCTACCTGACGGCGGCTGGAATTGCGATGCCGCCAACGGCTCGGCGCGGTCGTCATTTAACACCACAATCTGCGTGCTCGAAGCCCTGCTCGCATACGAACGAGCGGCTGGGGGCAGCCCGGAGATTATCGAAGCTCGTCTTCGTGGGCAGGAGTACCTTCTCGAACGGCGCCTCTTTCGCCGCCGATCGACCGGCGAGGTCATCGAGCGGGATCGCAAGGGCGGCTCCGCATGGACGCGTTTCGCGTTCCCGACGTGGTGGCACTACGATGTGCTCAGGGGACTCGAATACCTGTGCAGCGCCGGCGTTGCGTACGATGAACGGATGGCCGAGGCTATCGACCTGCTCGCATCGAAGCGTGACGCTGATGGAGTGTGGCCGCTTGACACCAGGTATCCCGGGGTGATGCTCGTCGAGATAGACGAGGGCGAGGGTCGTCCGAGTCGATGGAACACGCTGCGCGCCCTTCGTGTTTTGAATCGTGTCCGGCGTGCATAGTTCCAGATTGCTCCAGACGCGCTCTGCCGAGAGATATTCAATTCTCGGTAGGGACTTTCAGTGCGGATTCCACGACCAGGATGTCGATGTTTGCTTTGGCGGATTCCAACTTGAGACCAAGCTGCTGCTGAATGGCAGTGAAGACGGAGGGGCCGATTTCAGCGCCTAAGTCTGCCGAGGGCCTTCCGGGCGTCCACGACAAAACAAAACTGTAAATGCCTGGAAGCCCTGTTCGGTCGAAAACGGGGCGCTCCACGGTGCTGTATAGGCTGTCCGTGAACCGTTGCAGCGGCTGTTTACTGATGACGATCCAAGCGTGGCCGCGCTCAAAGGTTCTCAATACGCCGCCCTGGAGTAGGTCGGGGGAGGGAATTGGCATATCCGGGTGTTCTTGGTGAAGATTGGCTTCGGTCAGGATTGCCTTGGAGTCTGGCGAGACGGGGGCTATCTTGGGCCCGCCCTTTCCAACGCGCAGTTCATAGACGGCGACTTCCCGGTTTTCAACGTGCGCTTTCAACTGGAAGCGCTCGAGCAAGAGTCGCCGCATCATCAGATTGCAGTCGTGCTTTGAGGCGCCCTCGGGGACCTTGGGCGCTGAGGTCGTAGCGCGCGTCATCCATCCAGCCGGGATATACAAGTCGGTATTGTTTCAGCTCGTAGGCGCGGCTAATCAGCGAACTCAACGAAAAGCTGGTCGCGTACACGTAGCCGGGAATGTCGGAACCGGGGCCCCCACGAATGTTGCTTCGGGACCGGTCTGGTTGTGGAGTCGCTTTGACTGACGCCACTTCGAAGGCCGGAAGGGTCTCGGTGGTTTGCGCCGAGCAGGTGAGAGCCGCGAGGAACGTGCAAATTGTCGCACCTCGCAAGCCCATGGCCTCCAGTCTACGACTCACCGAGCAGCAGGTCCAGAAAACACGATGTTCGGTTTTTGATTTTTCGGTATTGAAAACACGTTACTTACAGCCACCGCCAAAACATCATGTTTTGAAATCCGTAGCGCGCTCGTTGCGGGCGGTGAATGTGATGGGTTATGATCCGTCGCGATGATTCTTCCTATCCTGCTGCTGGCGGCCGCGGCGAATGCGCAGCCATACGATGTCGTGATTCGAAACGGGCACGTCATCGACGGGACCGGGTCGCCATGGTATGCGGCTGATGTCGGCGTTCGAGGCGGGCGGATTGCAGCGATCGGGCGGCTGGAGGGGGCAGCGGCGCGGCGGACGATCGATGCGCGCGGGATGGTGGTCGCGCCGGGGTTCATCGACATGCTGGGGCAGTCGGAGGTGACGATCCTGGTGGATCCGCACCTGCCGTCCAAGATTTATCAGGGCATCACGACCGAAATAACGGGCGAAGGCGGCTCGATCGCGCCGCTCAACGACGCAGTCATCCAAGCTGACCACGTCACCTGGGAGCACTACCAGGTGAAGCCGACATGGCGGACCTTCGGGGAGTATTTCGCGCGGCTGCGGAAGCAGGGTATGGGGATCAACCTGGCGAGTTATGTGGGCGCGACCCAGGTGCGGCGGCTCGTGATCGGAGAAGAAGACCGAGCGCCGACGCCCGCGGAAATGGAGCAGATGAAGTCGCTGGTGCGCGATGCCATGCGCGACGGCGCGGTCGGGCTGTCGACATCGCTGCAGTATGCGCCGGCGCCATATGCCACGGTGCAGGAGCTGATCGCACTGGCTGCCGAGGCCGCAAAGTTCGGCGGCACGTATGCGTCGCATATCCGGAACGAGGGCGACACGATCAAAGCGGCGCTCGATGAGGCGTTTCGGATCGGGCGCGAGGCGCATATTCCGGTCGAGATCTGGCATTTGAAGGCGGCGGGGAAATCCAACTGGGGACGGATGGCGGAAATCGTCGGGTACATCGAGCAGGCGCGGAAATCCGGTGTGGACGTGGCGGCGGACACGTATGCGTACACCGCGGCGTACAACTCGTTTTCGGCGATTGTGCCGCCGTGGGTGCATGAGGGGGGCGATCGGAAATTGATCGAGCGGCTGAAAGATCCCTTCATGCGGGCGCGGATCCGGAAGGAGATGGAGACGCCATCGGGCGATTGGAATAACGAGTGGCAACAGGTGACCGGGCCGGAGGCGTTTCTGATCGGGGCGGTGCAGAATCCGAAGCTGGTTCCGCTGCAGGGAAAGACGGTCGCCGATATTGCGAAGCTGTGGAACAAGGATCCGATCGACACGGTTTTCGACCTGCTTATTGAAGATGAAGCGTTCACCGGAGTTGGGATGTTCATGATGTCCGAGCCGGATGTGACGCTCGCGCTCCAGCAGCCGTGGGTTTCGGTTTGTAACGACTCGCAAGGCGCCGCGCCGACCGGATTATTGGGAAAGGAGCATCCGCATCCGCGCGCATACGGCGCGTTCCCGCATATTCTGAGGAAGTATGTGCGAGAGGAGCATAAGCTGTCGCTCGAGGATGCGATCCGGAAGTTCAGCGCGCTCCCGGCGCAGCGGATGCGGTTCGCGGATCGCGGAGTCTTGAAGGCGGGGATGTGGGCGGACGTGGTGGTGTTCAATCCGGATACGGTGCGCGATCTGGCGACATTCGAGAATCCGAATCAGCTTTCCGAGGGGATGCGGTTTGTGCTGGTGAACGGCGTTCCGGTGATCGATGAGGGCAAAATGACGAACGCGCTGCCGGGGAAAGTGCTGGATCGGAAATGAACCGCAATTGGGCTGTGATTCTCGTGCTGACGGGCGTGGGCGCGTCGTGCGGACCCAAGGCGCCCGAGGCAGTCGACCCGTCGCTTGCGGCGGAAATCCAGAACATCCGAGCCATCGATAATCACGCGCATCCGGTGCGGCCGACCAGAGCGGGCGAGCAGCCGGACCGTTTTTACGATGCGCTTCCGGTGGAGAACCTGGAGCCGCAATCGGAACCTGTAAACCTCCAGTCGGGGTCGGCGATCCTGCAGGAGGCAGGGCAGGCGGTGAGCGGAGCGCGCGGGAAACCTGCGCAGGTTTTGGATTTGATGGGCGTGGAAACCATGCTGGCGAATCGGGTGGAGATGGGGCCGGGAATGGAGCCGCCGCGGTTCCGGTGGGTGCCGTATGTGGATGCACTGATTTTTCCGCTCGACAATTCCAAGCTGGCGGCGCGGAATTCGGATCGGAAAGCGTTCTTCGCGCTGGAGGACGTGCTGCGAAAGCGGTATTTGGATGAGGCGGGTCTGGCTGCGGCTCCGCCCTCGCTGGCGGACTACCTGGCTCGGGTGGTGACGCCAACGCTCGAGCGCCACAAGCGGGGCGGGGCATTAGCGGAGAAATTCGAAGCGGCGTACTTGCGGTCGCTGGCGTTCGACCCCGTGGAGCGCGCGGTCGCCGAGCGCATCTACAGCCGCGGCGGTGCGCCAGGGGAGGCTGACTATAAGCCACTTCAGGATTTTTTGTTTCGATACGTTGCGGCGGAGTGTGGGCGGTTGGGGATGGCGGTCCACCTGCACACGATGGCGGGGGCGGGCGGATATTTCGAGGTGGCCGGCGCGAACCCATTGCTGCTGGAAAGCGTGCTGAACGATCCCGGGCTGCGCAAAACCAAGTTCGTGATGCTGCACGGCGGGTGGCCGTTCACGCGCGAGATCGGCGCGCTGCTGACGAAACCCAACGCGTATCTGGATTTTTCGCAGCAGACGTTGATGTTGCCGCCGGCGACGGTGGCGGGCAGTTTGCGGGAATGGCTGGAACTCGTGCCCGGTCAAGTGATGTTCGGGACGGACGCCTATCCGTACAGCAAGGAGCTGGGTTGGGAGGAAGCGGGCTGGATCGCGTCGCGGTGGGGCCGACAGGCGCTGGGGATTGCGTTGACGGGGATGATGCGCGATGGAGAGATCACGCGTGCGCGGGCGTCGGAACTCGCGCGCATGGTGCTGCGGGAGAATGCGAAGAAGTTGTATGGGTTTTGAACTCTGCGCCGGTTACCAACTGGCGCGCAGGATGCCATCCTGCCCCACTGGTTTCTTCCGGCGTGGCTTTGCGGCCGCGGCGAGGAAATCGACGAGCGGGCGCATGGCTTTGAATCGCTGCAGCACGTCGGGGTAGAGTTTCGGCGTGGTGGCCAGCTCAGGCGGAAGCTCCACATAGACGTAAAACTGCTTGAACTTGAGAAGGTCGGCGGCGGGATGATCGCACGCGAATCCTTTTGGAATGCGGGTGAGTTGCTCGCCCCGGAGATCGCCCAACAGCTTGCGAAGGGGTGCGGCTCGTAGGATGCGTCGCAAGTCGTCGTACCGGTCCGCAACTGTGGTCCGAATAGCGAGCAACTCTTCGGGTGAGGGCATGTAAATGCCGCCGGCCACTTCCACGTACTTGTGTGAAACGGCCACGTAGTATCCGCCGTTGTTGGCACAACCGCGTCTGCGGAAACTGGCGGCGATGTGTTCTTTATAAGGCTTCTTGTCCTGGCTGAAACGAACGTCGCGGTAGATGCGATAGACGGCCTTGTCGGGCTCAGTGACGAATTCCGGCGCAAAGCGGCGCAGGTCGACGTTCAGGCGCTCCACCAGGTCGCGCATCGGTTGCTTCACCTGTTCTTCGAAGGTGGCCTTGCGCGCTTGGAACCATTCACGCCGGTTATTGCGCGCGAGGCCGCGGAAGAACGCCAGTGCTTCGGGTGGGAAACCGGGGAACGACATCCCACCATTGTATTCGCCGTCGGCAGACTATTGCGTCACGTTCAGCGTTACCGGCGCGCTGGAAACTCCGCCAACAGTCACGACCACCGGTTGTGGGCCGAGCGGTGCGCCGGGCGGGATCGTGAAATTGATCTGCGTTACGCCGACCAAGCCGGGCGGAATGCCGACGAAATTGGTGATCGCATCCACGCCGCCCACGGTAATAGATAGCGGCAGCATGGGCGCGGGCATTTGATTGATGTCGGTGGTGGTAGGAGTTCGGCCGGTGATCAGGGCCGGGGTGACGTCACCTTCACCAGTGATGAACGCCAGCAGGATCTGTCCACGTTTTCCGGTGCTGTACGGAACCAGATTGTTGGCGCCATCGAGCGTCATGAAAATCCCAGGTGCGGACGGCTGCACCTGGAAGGGGAAGAACGCAACCTTTCCGTTGTTGTTCACCGCCAGGATAGCCGTTCCGGCGCCGACTTCGTACGGGACCTGCAGATTCACCTGGCCCGGTGTGACGTCGAGCAGCGGGGCGGAATAGCCGTTCACGGTGGCTGTGACGCCTTGCATTGCGAGCGGCAGCGGAACCAAGGGTGCGTGTTGGACTCCCGGCGAGAGGTTAGTTCCGAATACGCTCAGGAGCATGCCCGGAGCGAATACCGTCTTATAGGATGCACCGTGCGCCACGCCCCATATAGTCGTATCGGGTGATCCACCCACCACCATCACGACGGGGACGGCGGTGAATTGGGGAGATCCGCTGGTTGACTGGATTAGCACCGTGGCGTTGTAGACGCCGTTGGCCAGGCCGGACGGCGAACCGGTGATCGTGAGTTGTGCGGAACCGGTCCCGGAGGCCGGCGATATCGCGAGCCAGGCGGTTACGGAATTCGAAGGCGAAACTCTGGCCGTCCATTGCGGCGAGCCGCCGGTGAAGCTAAGGCTTAGGGTGGCTCGCGGGGACGTCGATAAATCGATGAGCGCCGGGCTGACCGATGCTTTGGCGGGAGTGGAAGCGGAGGCGGCGAGAGTCGTCGAGGCCGAAGCGCTTACGGTGGCGCTAAACTGCGATTGCATTTCGACGCCCGTGAGCGAGAGAGTTTTCGAACCTGATGACGTGGCGCTGCTCCAGCACACGGTCCCTTGCAGGCGGCCGAAGGGGGCCAGGCGTGTGGTTCCGAAGATCTGCTGCACGCTACTGCTGAAATCCACGCTGCCGGCCTTGAGGGTCGAGATTTCTATGTCATAGCCGCCGAGTTCCTCCACGACGAGCGACTGCGCCCAGCGGCAGGATGGATCGGCCGTAGAATCGGGTGGAATTGTGGATGGTGTGGTCATGACGATCCACGGTTCTTCCAGGACCCGGGTGACGAAACTGGCGGTGACCTGCTGGGTCCATGTCGCGCCGCTCGAATCGGTTCCGGAGAACCCGAAGACGCGATCGACGGGTGCGCTCAGGTTCTTGGTCGAAAGGGTGACGGAAACCGATGCGTTGCCGGGAATGGTCGCAGAACCAAACCAGTCGTTGATGGAGGAAGTGTAATCGGTGCTGCCGATGGTGACCTTCTTCAGGGTGGCAGGGACCGCCGATTCGTTGGTCAGCCGGATGGTGTATGTCCAGGTGTAGCCGTCCGCGTCGGGAGGATGTTGAACCACCGGGTCGGGGCTGACGGATGCAACCACTGCGGACGCGCCGGCTGAGGCCGTGACGGTAACGGTGGTCGCGCCGGCGGACCCGGCCAGGTTGGCGGAGCCGCTGAATACGGCGGTGATGCTGTTCGCGCCCATGGGAATCTGAATGGCGGGAACTGTGAGAGTAGCGCTAGTGGATCCGCTGGATGAGACGAGCGTTGCGGTTCCGACGGTGGTGTCGTTCACCAGGAATGTGATGTCGCCCGTTGCCGCGCCTCCGGTGACGGTGGCAGTCAGTTTCACGCTGCTGCTAAAGGAAACGGTGGCGGGGCTGGCGGTTACCGTGGTTGTGGACGGCGTGGCGATGGTCCAGTTGCTGGCCAGGGTGTTGGCATCCACTGAGCCGAGGCCGGTGACGAGATCGTAGCCTGGGCCTGCGGTGAAGCCGAATGATCCGTTTGCGCAATCCGGCGTGCCTTGCAGACACGGCACGATGTTGTCGCCGGTCACGATGTCGTGGAACGTATCCGGGGCGGTTTGAGCCAGGCGGTAGAGCGTGGGGTTGATGTTGCCGAGGCCAGCCTGGGCGAGTTTGCCCTTGGCCACCAGGTATTGATTGAGAAGCGAAATCACGCCCGCGAAAACTGGGGTGGCCGCGGAGGTTCCGCCGCTCACATAGAAGTTGCCGTCTTTGTAGAGCAGGTAGCCGTCGTGAAACCAGGAGGCGGTCATGGCGACGTCGGGAAGGTGGCGTGCGTTGTCGTTCGGCACACCGGGGCCGGTTTGCCACCAGGGTTTGGGATAGAGGATGCTGGCGCCGCCGGTGGAAGCGGCGAGATCCCCTTCCGCGATGGAATCGTTCCAGGCACGCTCGGGTATATAGGAAACGACCGAGCCCAGGTTGGATGTGTTTCCGCGGTTCCAAAATGAGCCGCTGGCATCGTCGAATTCGGTTCCGCCGACGGCGGTAACTTCCGGAATGCTGGAAGGGGTGGAGACGGCGTATCCTTTGGCGGCCTGCGGCAGCTTACCTTGAACTTCGCAGCCGGCGGCTCCAACGTCGCCGGTAGCGGCGATCCAGGTGATTCCTTCGGCGTTGGCCTGCTGTGCGAGCGGACGTTGGCGCGTGGTTTGGGTTGGTTCGCAGGAAAGAAAGCTGTCGCTGATCACGGGCGCGACGCGCTGGTCGATTGCGTACTGGACGGCGGCGTTTATGCTCTTGCTGTATACGAAGATGAGGGACGCGTTACGTGCAACAGCTCCGGCCCATTGGAGGTCGAGATTAGCTTCTTGCTGTGCGGAGGGGACAATGCCGGGGTCGGCGCCGGTCAGCATGGTCTTTGGATCATTGGAAGGAAGATTGAATCGGCTGCGGAACGCGCGCATCTCGGCGAGGTCGATCTGCGAGGCTCCGACGATCGCGATGGTCTGGCCCGTGCCATCGATTCCGGCGGTGTAGAGCGATTTCAGATTGTAGATAGTAGCCAGGTCGTCGGGAGCGAGCAGGTGGGCTCCGGCACTGTTGGTGTAGTTGGGGAGGACTCGGCGGACGTGTGCGGCGGGAGTGGGGTAGTAGTCGTCCAAGCCTTCGATGCTGTCGACGATCTCGGTGAGCGCTTCGGGTATTGAAGGCGCGTTGGTGTTGGCGAAGTGCATCTCGCCATCGGTGAGGTAGCGATGGAACGAGGTGCGGAAGGTGCGGCCCACGGATCCGGCCGGCCCGGAGAACGTGATCCAGCGGCGGCCGCGCGCGACGTCATGAACTTTCAGGCCTTGGAATTCCAGCCATGCGGTGATTTTGGCGACGTCGTTTCGACTGACGCCGAAGCGGTCGCCGAATTCGTCGGGGCTGAGCCACCGGTGATAATCGGGCGAGGCTGGATTCTGCTGCTCGACGAGCAGGACTTCGAGCGCGGCCTGCTGGGCGGCGGTGGATTTCAGATGGAGCGTGGCGTAGGGGATATCGAGGGAATCGTCCACGGAACCGCGGTCGTCTTCGATGCGGGCGTGGGGGTTGATTTGGTTTTGTAGCACCACCGGGCGGGAGGCGTCGATGCGGCCGGAAACACGGTCGGACTGAGCCCAAGCGCCGGGGATCAGGAGGATCAGGATTAAAGCAGAGTATAAGGCCGTTTTGACCGAGGCAGATGTCATGTTGCGAACAATTGTAGCGGGGAGTGAGGGATAATGAGAAGGTAATCAGGTTTTAAGACTCTCAACGCTGTAATATGCTACGCTGATGGCTTCGGAGGTGTTGTGTTTTTCATCACCCACAGAGAGCAGTTCGGCCCCACAACCTTCCTATGGGACGTGAATGCGCCGGATGTGGCGCGTGCGGCGCGTCCCGGACACTTCGTCATGGCTCGCATCGACGAGCATGGCGAGCGCATCCCGCTGACCGTCGCCGATTTCGACGTGGCGAGCGGGACGGTGACGGTCGTGATTCAGGCGGTGGGCAAAACCACGTTTGAAATGATGGGGCTGCGAGCCGGCGATGCGCTTCTGGATTTCATCGGACCGCTAGGGCTGCCAAGCCATATCCGGAAGCTCGACGGGACGGTGGTGCTGGTGGGCGGCGGGCTGGGCGTGGCGCCAATCTATCCGCAATTGCGCGAGTATCACAAGCAGGGCAACCGGACGATTTCAATCATCGGGTTTCGCAATCGCGACCTGGTGTTTTGGGAGGACCGTTTCCGCGAAGTTTCCGATGACCTGATCGTGACGACCGATGACGGCAGCTATGGTCGGAAGGGGTTCGTCACGCAAGCGTTGGTCGACGTGCTGCAGAGCGGCGAGCAGATCCGCGAAGTGGTGGCGATCGGGCCGATTCCGATGATGAAGGCGTGTTCGGAAGCGACGCGGCCGTTCGGGGTTTCGACGGTGGTGAGCCTGAACTCGATCATGGTGGATGGCACGGGAATGTGCGGGTCGTGCCGTGTGACGATCGGCGGGAAGATGAAATTCGCCTGTGTGGACGGGGCGGATTTTGACGGACACCTGGTGAGCTTCGACGAACTGGCGCTGCGGCAGAAGCGGTTCGAGCGCGAGGAGAAGGCGGCGCTCGACCGGTATCGCAGCGAATCGGTGACACTGGCGGGGATGAAGGCCAAGGCGGAATCGAACGGGCACGTGGCGTCGACGTGCGATCTGCCGGAGCCGGTTGCGGCGCCGCCGGGGCCGCGTGTGCCGAAGAACATCAAGACGATCCCGCCCGAGCGGGCGCCGATGCCGCAACAGGCGCCGGAAGAGCGGTGTCACAATTTCAAGGAAGTTGCGCTGGGGCTGGACCTGGCGGGCGCGCTGCACGAAGCAGAGCGGTGCCTGCGGTGCAAGAAACCGCGGTGCATTCCAGGATGTCCGGTGGGTATTGATATTCCTGGCTTCATCGCGGCTCTGCAGAATCGCGATGTCCGACGATCGTACGAGATCCTGAAATCGTCGAACTCTCTGCCGGCGGTGTGCGGGCGGGTTTGTCCGCAGGAATCGCAATGCGAGGCGACATGCGTCGTCGGGGCGAAGTTCAAGCCGGTGGCTATCGGGCGGCTGGAGCGATTCGTGGCGGATTGCGCCATGGGGCGCGGTTGGGATGAAGCGCAGCCTGGTGTTGCTACGGCGGGCAAGCGGGCGGCGATTGTCGGGTCGGGTCCATCGGGACTGGCGTGCGCGGGGGACCTGGCGCGGAACGGAGTGGCGGTCACGATATTCGAGGCGTTGCACGTGGCGGGCGGGGTGCTGAAGTACGGCATCCCCGAATTCCGGCTGCCGGACATAATCATCGATAGCGAAATTGAAGGGCTGCGGAAACTAGGCGTGGAGATCCGGCTGGACACGATTATCGGAAAGCTGTTCACGATCCCGCAGTTGCTCACTGATATGGGCTACGACTCGGCCTTTGTGGGCACGGGGGCGGGCTCGCCCAAATTCGCGGGGATTCCGGGCGAAGCGCTCAACGGCGTGTTTTCGGCCAACGAATTTCTGACGCGAGTGAACCTGATGCGTGGATATCAGCAGCCGATTTACGATACGCCGGTTGGCATGGGCAAGCGTGTGGCGGTGGTTGGGGCAGGGAATACGGCGATGGATTCCTGCCGAGTGGCGAAGCGCATGGGTGCGGAGCAGGTTACGGTGGTGTACCGGCGGTCGCGGCGCGAATCGCCGGCGCGTGTGGAGGAGCTGGAGCACGCGATCGAAGAAGGGATCGAGTTTCTGTGGCTGACCAATCCCGTTGAGATTCTGGGGAACGCTTCCGGGTGGGTCACCGGGATGAAAGTGCAGAAGATGGAACTGGGCGAACCGGATTCATCGGGGCGGCGGCGGCCCGTGCCGGTGGAGGGCTCGGAATTCGTGCTGTACGTGGACACGGTGGTGTACGCGCTGGGCACGACGGCGAATCCGATCAT
>Ga0335080_10004673_pt1 | contig 13962 bp, 7 predicted proteins | sample Lox_Sample_34_FD_206720 | JGI IMG/M metagenome (GOLD analysis project Ga0335080, IMG submission 206720) | Soil microbial communities from Loxahatchee National Wildlife Refuge, Florida, United States - Lox_Sample_3.4 | ecosystem: Environmental > Terrestrial > Soil > Wetlands | place: USA: Florida... | reverse complement strand
GCCCGCTTTCGACCCTTTCGCTTCCCAGACCGGGAGTTCCACTGTAACTCGCGCCCCCCCGGATGGGAGATTTTCGATTTTGATGTCGCCGTCGTGTTCCTTGATGAGCCCGTAGCAAATGCTAAGGCCGAGGCCGGTTCCCTTGCCGACCGGTTTGGTGGTGTAGAAGGGATCCAGAGCGCGGTTCAGGTCGGCAAATCCAGCACCGGTATCTTCGATCTCGACGATGGCACGATTGCGGCGGGGAAAACCGCGGATGGTAATACGTTTGGCCGGGCTGTCGTGCTCGACCGCGTCGATCGCGTTATTGATCAGGTTCAGGAGAATCTGCTTGAACTGATCCTCGTCGACTGCGACTTTGGGCATGTTGGCGGGGATATCCAGCACAACCTGCAGGCTCCGCGTGCGTACGTAGTATTCGCGCAGGGCGAGGACGTCCTGAACCACGGGCGCGATGTCTACTGCCTGGCGATCGACCGCGCTCTGGCGCGAGAAGCGCAGCAGATTCTCGACGATCTTCTTCATGCGCCGGCCCTCGTTCACCAGCTTGTCCAGCTTGTCACGTTGCGCGCCGCTGGTGATGTCTTCGGCCAGCAAATCTCCGTAGCCCATCACAGCAGTGAGCGGATTGTTCAGTTCGTGCGCCACACCGGCCACCAACTGGCCCAGAGCCGCTAACTTCTCGGAGCGAATCAACTGGCTCTGCAGTGACTTCAGCTCCAGCGCCACAGCGAGATCGGCGGCCAGTTGTTCGATTCGCGAAAGCTCGGCGGCGTTGACGGCCTCGACTTCGCGGGGATCGTCGAGGGCAAGACATCCCAGATAGCCGCCCCGGGCCGAACAGAGGGGAATCAGAAGTTCGTCTCCGGTGTTCCAGTAAGGATTCGAGGGATAGTGCATCTGGCTCTTGACGGGATCGTATTTCGCAGCCTCCTGAGCGCTAAGCAGAAATGAGTTTTGCCCTACACGGCGCCCATGGGAGCAGAAGTCCCTGATGTCATCCGTAGTCCAGCGGCAGGCTTTCTCTTGAAGCTCGCTCAAAGCAAGCGGAGCAAGGCCGCTTGCGCCGGCAGTGCGCAGGCCTCGCCCGTTGTTGTCCAGGTGGATGACGGCGCAGCGGAAGTTGCTGGCTTCGGTGATAGCGGTAGCAATGTCATCGCAAAGCGAGTCCACCGTGGCGCCGCTGAGCAGTCGCGAGGTGATCAGCGAGAATCGCTGCAATTGCTGATTCAGCGCTCTTTCTTTCTGCTGCATGCTGGCAATGGAAGCGGACTTGTCCTCGACGATGGCCAGAATCATGCCGAAAGCCACGAACAGCTTGGGCGTATTCCACAGTTCCGCGGGCACGATGAGGTGCGGGGCGATGCGATCGAGCAACATTCCAACCGGGAATACGGCGCCCCAGCAGAAGAATCCGACGGCAGTGGTGAGAATGCCGGGAGAGGCGCGCCAGTAGTTGCGGCAGACAAAGACACCCGGCAAGGCAAATCCCAATCCCAGGAGGGCGGTCAACCCTTCGTCGAACGATCCGTGAAAGGTGGCCTGCATGGCCCACGCGCCCACACTGAGGCCGACAAGAGTGAGCGACAGGACATATAAGGAGAGCCTCCTGTAGACCCAGAAGAGAAAGGCGATGCCTCCGCCGACGGCCGCAGCCAGGCAAAGAATGAAAGGCCAGCGTGCCCGCAAGTCAAAGCAATCCAGGATGGCATAAGCGACCGACGGAATACCGATCGCCAGCAACATCAGCGTACGCTTCAGCCGATCCTCGACTACTGAAGAGACAGAAACGACAAATACCACCGCAGAGGCCTGGAGCGATCCAATATCAAAGGCCAGCAAGAGCGCGCTGGGCTGACCGCTCGCCGGTTCCAGCATCTGCACGGCAAAATGGGTGAAGACGAAAAACCACCCGACCATCCACAACTGCAGGCGGGCCGACCGGCTGTGGCGCTTCAGTCCGGCGAATATGCCGACAAGCACGGCCACCGTCACCGCCGTAGGTATCTTCTCCAGGATGGTCATAAATGAAGATTCCTTACAAGTTATTGGAATTCAGTGCGGGAACCAAGATGTCGCGGGTAACTAAAGTAACTTGGACATGCAACCGTAGCGGCTGTTCCCGTGCTTCGGATGACGCTTCCTCCTGGCGGGCAAACTCCGCAACTTCACCTCGACCGGTGGGTTTATGGGCTGTTCAGGTACAATTTTCTGAGAACCCTGTTGAAAACAAACGTCCTGCCTGCACGGTACCGCCGTGCGCGGGAGGGGTTCGATCCGGGTGTGCCGGCGGCCTGCAACCGCTACCCGTGCAACTTTATAGCCGAGGAGCTGATCTAAGTTCCTAAATCCAAATGGAGAACACACTTGAGAACGCTTAGGTTGATTGCGGTCATTTTCCTGGCTCTGGTCTGTGTCGGTACAGCCTTCGGACAAGGCTTTGACGTGGCTTTTGGCGTGAGTTCGCTCACCTCGCCGTCCGCGGTCGTCAACAACGGGCTGTTCTTCCCCAGCATCGCCGGAGGAGCGTACCCTGGCTTTAGCGCTGACGTCCTGTTGCACCATCGCATCGGCGTTGAGGGCGAATTGTTCTGGCGCGCCAGCCAGGACCTGTACGGCGGCTACCAGCCCTATCGGCCGATCTTTTACAGTTTTAACGCGATGTGGGCTCCGCACCTAGGCCCCAGGCTTACCGGGGAACTGCTGGCCGGAGTCGGCGGCGAGGACGTTCGGTTCTATGGGATCGTGAACTGCAACAATTTCTTCGGTTGCACGTCTTATTCGAGCAGCAACCACTTCATGGGCGATTTTGGCGGCGGTATCCGCGCCTACGTCTGGCACAACGTCTTCATCCGCCCCGAACTGCGCCTCTACCTGGTGAATAACAACGTGGAGTTCAGCTCGGGCCACTCGCTGCGCTACGGCGCATCCCTGGGTTACAGCTTCGGCGGGCGATAGACGCCGCGGAGACTGGTATTCGGGATCAATAAGGGAACGGGAACCGCCTGGCCACGGCGTTGCTGGATATTTTGACACGCCCTCGCCGGTTTCCGGGGTTACAATTCGCAACACATGGAACGGTAGGAGGTACTGCCGTGAAGCGTAGCGTGCACGCTTTTGTGTTGCTGGTGGTGGTCACATCTCTCGTCACCTGTGCCGGGCCGCAAGTCAGAATCGGCACAAACCCAGGGCGGATCGAGGCGGCCAAACATCCGCTAGTGCTGGAACCACCCATCGGCCCCCAGGTTCCGCGAATTGATCCCATCAAGGTTCGCTCTGAGGCGAATGAGTTGGCGACCCTTGCCCAGAGCGTGCCGGCGGATATTGAACAACTTGCCCAGGGCAAACTCCCCAAAGACTTCAGCGACAAGCTGAAGCGAATCGAGAAGCTTTCCAAACACCTGCGCAGTGAACTCACGCAATAAAAAAGCCACCGGCAGATTGCCGGTGGCTCGGTAGAGAAGCGTTTCGGTTTAGAAGTTCACCCTCAGGCCCCATTCCACCTGACGGGGCGCGCCGGACGTGAATGCTCCGGAGCCCAATCCCAGGCGGACCTGATCGCGGCTCGGACCGACCACAGTATTGCTGGCGGTGCCAGAAATACCGATGGCATTCGCGCCATACGGATTCTCCTGGTTGTCCAGAAGCCCGCTCAACCTGCCGAAGTTGGCCAAGTTGAACATGTTGTAGGCCGAGAAGGAGGGTTCAATGTTAATCCGCTCGGTGATCTTGATGGGCCAGCTGAAGACCATGCTGACCTCGCGGAACAGTCCGTTGTCCACCTGACCCACTGGAGCACTGGCCACGTAGTTCTTCACCGCGTGCAGCGCCTGCAGCTGAGCCGTGGTAAACAGGCCTGCGCCCACCAGAGCCTGGCCCGCAGGAGTCAACGTACCCGCCTGCGTGCTGTTGTAGACGGCGATCGCGTTGTTGATGCCGTCCGCGGAAACTGTGCGATCAAACTGACCCGGCTTGCCGGCAGCCTGTCCCGCACTCACCGGGAGGGGATCTCCGATCGTCCCGTCTCCGGTGAAGTCCGTGTGGAAGATACCAGCCTCATCTTCCTGGCTTCCGATATTCATCAGCAGGGTGCTCGGAGCCGCGGTCTCGAAGTTACCGATAAAGCTGAACTGCGGACCGTGATGGGCAACGTTGAAGGTGAGGCCGAACTTGAACTGGTCAGTCCGGTCAAGAGACGACGGTCCGGTGAAGTAACCGGGGTTGTTGTTGTCCCAGGCCGTCGCACTGAAGTTCTGGTCGTTTCCGCCATCGCCAACGAAACGTGAAAGGGTGTAGGCGATGGTCAGATCCAGAGAGGTCAGTCCGTTCATCGGATTAGCAATGCGCTGCTTATACGAGGTCTGCAACGCGTTGTACACTGACCGGCCGATGGGGAACTGGAAGTCGCCCTGCCCCATCAGAGGGTTAATGCCGGCGAATGCCGCGCCCGTGTTCGGCAACAATCCGAACACCTCGGCGGGATATCCGCTCAAGTAGGACAGCCCGGAATCCAGACCGTTTCCGGCAAAGTCCTCGATGGTCGCCCCCGCCGCGATCGCGCAATCAATCGCCGCAGTACTGGCGCCACCCGCGCAGCCGAAGCCGGCGGTGGTCGCATTGATCGCGTTCACCGCGGCGTTCTTATTGAGGAAGCGCGCGTCTCCCACGCGATTCACGTCAATGGTAAGCGGGAAGTGCAAGCTGACGTTGCGGATATAGTCGGCCGTTAGAACGCCGCCCTTCCACAATTCGCGCTGCACGCCCAGGTTGAACTGGTAGGAGCGGGTTGTGCGGTAGTCAGGAGCGTAGGCTGCATAACCCTCGTTTGGATTGCTGATCTGGAGGGTGCTCCCGACAAAGTTAGGATTGGCGGTGGCTCCCTGGGCGGCAACTCCAGCTTCGAACTCGGTCTGCAGGTCGGCGAGCAGTGGACCGGCGGTGCCGATGTTGTCGCCGCACAGCGTGCCAAAATCGACACCGTCAACCGACGTCACGAAACCGGTTCCGGGAATAAAGAACGGACCGCAGCTGAAGACGCTGGGGGCATTGAACAGGCCCTTGGCAAGCTTCGGCGGACGGTCGAACAGCGTATTGTTGAACACCGAGTTTTCGTAGTAGATTCCGGCGCCCGCCCGGATAACCGTCTTGGCGTTCCCTTTCACGTCCCAGGCGATTCCGATTTGTGGTCCGAAGTTGGTGTCGGGCTGGCGGACGGCGTTGCCCAAGCCGCTCTGGAAACCGAACTGATCGAACAGCTGCGCGCTGCCGGAGCAGGGCGCTGGCGTGATCGAAGGATCGATCGCGGAGCATGGAATGGGAGCCAGATCGCTGTCCTGGCGGCCGGTGTCGCGGTTGTAGCGAATGCCGTAGGACAAGGTGAAACGCGGCCGGAACTTCCAGGAATCTCCCACGTACCACTGGAAGCGCCAGTCATCCTGTCCGCCCGCGGGCAGACCGAAACCGGGCTTCTCGGTAAAGAATCCCTGGCCGTTTCCGATGTAGGCAGCCAGGAAACCGCACTGCAAGGGATCATTGTTCGGACACAACGCGGTAGCAGTCAGGATGAGAGGCGCGCTGCCGAAGAAGTTGGCAAAACCGCCGCCCTCGATACGGTTGAAACCGATCCCGTAACGGAAGACATGCGAGCCCCACACCTTGCTGCCGTCGTACTTCAGCTGTTTGTTGGTCTGGAACGTGCCCTGAGGCGCCAGAAGGTTGGGACCAAAGAAGAAGGCGGAACCCAGGAAGTCGACGCCGTCCTCGGGCAACGGATTGTAGAAACTGCCGCCCTGGGTAGCGTCAATAATGAAGTTGTGGAACTTCAGATATCCGAAGCGCACGCTGTGCGACCAGGAGCCCTGGTTGAAGTCTACGCCAACGGCATGACTCGGAGTATTGTCGCGATTAGCGTAAACCGGATATCCGCCGTAGTAGGTGGCTTCAGATCGGTTCCAGTTGTAGGTGAAGCGATAGAACACGTGAATGTTCTTGGTCGCCTGCCAGTCCATTTTTCCCGTGACCGCGTTGTCGCGGAACGGAGCAAGAAAACCGCCGCTCAACTGGGGAAAGGTATCGGGAGCAACCACCGGGCTGAAACCATCCTGCTTCATGCGCTCGGCGTCGATAAACCAGAACAGTTTGTCCTTGATGAGCGGTCCGCCGACGCGGCCTCCAAAGTTATTTCTCTGGTAGTAGTCCTGCTCATTGCCGGGGAACGCTGCCACGCCCGCATTGCGGTCGCGGAAGAGCCAGAAGCCCTGACCATGAATATCATTGGTGCCGGAGCGGGTGCTGACGTTGACCGCGCCCGAGGAGGTCAATTCAGTGGAGAGATCGAGGTTCGAACGGCTGATATTGAACTCCTCGATCGAGCCCAGCCCGATGTTCTGGGTAGTGGTTCCGACGGTCTCGTCGCTGACGTCCAGGCCGTCCAACTCAATACGGGGAGTGCGGCCGAACACACCGTTGATCGAGATTGAGGAGTAACCGGCTTTCGTCGGATCGAAGGTGGTTCCGTCCTGGATCTGAACACCGGGTTCGAGCTGGGCCAGATCGAGGAAGTTGCGACCGTCGACAGGAAGCTTATCGATCTGGTCGGCAGTCAATACGCCCTGCACGGTAGCCTGCTCGGTGTTTACCTGAATCGCCGAGCCCTGCACTTCGACCACCTGGCTGGCCTCGCCGACTTCGAGCTTGATACCGCCGCTGGAGGTCACAGCCACCTGAACCGTGATGGGAACTTCCGCGGTGCGGAAGCCCTTGGCCTCGACGCGGACGGTGTACGTGCCGGGCAGCAACACACCCGAGCTATAGACGCCCGAACTGCTCGTCGTCGTCCGCACCACCTGGCCGGTAGCCTTGTTAGTAATCGTGATACTGGCTCCGCCGACCACAGCGCCCGAGGGATCAGTGATGGTTCCCTGAATACTGCCCTGAGAAACCGTCGTCTGAGCCAGCAGACTGGTCCCGGTTGCCAGCAAGCCGGCAATCGCCAGTGTCCAAAGGAAATAACGCAAATATCTCATTGCTTCCTCCGCGAGGTTGTTTGCTGCAAAAAATGAAAACCTGGTTATTGACTGCGGCGGTCATCGAGCCCGAACGACCCCGCATAGAAAGCCCCCCAACACGGAAGACAAGAGGAGCTGTTACATGACGGGTTGCACATCTGGTGCCAAGCGATGTATTGTTATAACATGTTTGTTTATAACAGTTTACACGATAACAAAGCTGTATTTGATGGTCTTGTCTATGGATTTTGGAAGAAGATGGTTTGCCCAATTCCGAAATCCCATAATGGATCAAGGCCTCTGTTTCCAAAGATATCTATCAGTCACAGTGGCTCAGAGCGGTGGTGTTTCCTGCTCCGATCGCAAGTCTCGCGGCATCCATATCGCTCGGCGGTACAACCTTAATCTGTCGTTGATAGGCGGGAGCGATCCATGAAAGTTGGATTCATCGGCCTGGGGCATATGGGATCGGGCATGGCGGCGAACCTGTTGAAAGCCGGCCATGAGGTGACGGTTTGCAACCGCACCTCCGGCAAGGCGGAAGGTCTAGTCCAAGAAGGAGCGCGTCTGGCTGCGGGGGTCGGCGAAGCCTGCCGGGGCGAGGCCGTAGTCACAATGCTGGCGGACGACCATGTGACGGAAAGCGTGGCTTTCGGCGATGGGGGCATCGTCAGCAGCCTTGGCAAAGGCGCGATCCATATTTCGTGCGGCACCATCGGCGTGGCGCTGTCAAAGAAATTGACGGCGGCGCACGCCGATTGTGGTCAGGGTTTTGTCGCGGCGCCGGTGTTTGGAAGGCCTGAAGCTGCCGCCGCGGGGAAGCTGTTCATTGCCGTGGCCGGCCCAGACGATGCCATACAGGCCGGCATGCCGCTCTTCGATGCCATGGGGCAGAGAACTTTCCGGTTCGGCAAGACTCCATCCGACGCCAGCCTGGTGAAGCTGAGCGGGAATTTTCTGATTTCTGCCGTGATCGAGGCGCTGAGCGAGGCATTAGCCCTGGTGGGCAAAGCCGGTGTCGATCCGCAGCAGTACGTCGACTTTCTGACTTCTACGCTTTTTGCCGCCCCGATCTACAAAACCTACGGCGGAATGATCGCAGCCAGGAAATTCGAGCCAGCCGGATTTGCAGTACCGCTTGGCTTGAAAGATAACCGCCTGGTGCTTGCCGCTGCCGGGGATTTGCGCGTACCGATGCCCCTGGCGAGCCTGATCTACAACCGCTTGCTGACCCTGCTGGCTCGCGGTGGTGAATCTCTGGACTGGTCGGCCATCTCGCTGTTGGCGGCTGAGGACGCAGGGCAGGAAAAGATCTGAGCAACGCCGCCTAAAGTCCTGACATGGCGTTCGTCTTCCCGGAGAGTGAGCCGTTGCGCCGGCGTTCACATGCTCGGCTTTCCAACGCATGGCGGCGGTGATGCGGGTCCGGCCGCTGGGATGATCAAAGAAGATAAATTCCTCGACGGGTCCCGGGGCCAGCTTGCGGTACTCGCCAAGTTTGAGCGCCAGTTCCGAGGCTCCATCCGGTTGCTGCGCGGCATTGAGGCCAAAAATGTCGGCTTCGTATTCCATGTTGCGGGTCAGCGTGTTTTGCACGGGCGTGAGGGTGAAGGCGTAGAGGGAAAACAGCAACAGAGCCAGCGGCAGCACGGCGACGTCGGAGATGCCGCCGATATTCCACTGCGCTCCCCAGCGATTCAGAGCGGCGAGCAGAGCCCAGTTAATGAAGGCGAAGCCGATCACTGCCAGAATCGCATTAAACGCCAGTCCTTTGAACTGATGGTTGAGAACATAGTGGCCCATCTCGTGGCCCATGGAGGCCTCGATCTCGGGCAGCGTGCAGCGGTTCAGCATATTGTCATTTAACGAGATTCGCGTGGTGCCGGCGAATCCGCTGACGTTGGCGCTCACCCGGTTGGACTGGCGTGAAGCGTCGAATTCATAAACTTCGGTCGCGGGAATGCCGTTGGCGCGGGCCAGGCTGAGGATGGGGTCTCTCACCCGGGAATCCTGAAGCCGGGTAAATTTGTTGAAGAGGGGAAAGATGAAGACTGGGGCGATCATGGCAGCAAAGGCGAGGAAGGCAACACATATCACCGCTCCCCAAACCCACCAGGACTTCCCCACCCGCTGTACGACGGCGAACAGAGCCACTAACAGGAATGAGTAAAGCACGACCTCGACCAGCAGGAGCATGAACTGGTCGCGCAGCCATGGCCCGAAGGTCTGGTTCAGCATGTTGTACTGATGCTCGCGAAAGTAGCTCTCGTAGAGCGTCATGGGAAAGGTAATCAGGGAGAGCAGGACGATGAACTGCATCGAGTAGATAAGCGTCTGGAGCCAGCGTAGGCGGGTGGCGCGCTCGGCCAGATTCCGCATCCCGGCCGAAAGCCGAAAATGCAATATCAGCCACAGGGCCAGGGCTGTAGTGAGAAAATCCCAGAGGATGAGCCAGTAGCCGCCCTCAAAGTAGGCGTCGGAGAGGGCACGCCGATCGGGCGGGACTTTAGACAGGTAGGCATCGACGGCGGCCTGCACGTCGAAGGCCGGCGCGGACGCGCCGGCGGGTGTGGGTGGCTGAGCTGCGACCTGCGCCGCGAGCGCCGGGGCCAGAACGGCGCACAACAACCACAGCACAACAAGGATGTTCCGGATCACGATACCTCCCCAGGACGTGACGATGGGCAGGAGTATATACGGAGACGCAAAGCGAAAAGGTCCATGGAGGCGAAGGGCGTGAAGCAATGGTGATGAATCCACGCAGCGGGCGGCTCAGGGTATAATCTGATTCTGCCGCAGGTGCTGCGCGAAGAATCGCGCCCTTAGCTCAGTTGGATAGAGCGTCTGGCTACGAACCAGAAGGTCGGGAGTTCGAATCTCTCAGGGCGCACCATTTCTTTCGCGAAATTCCCCCGCTCGTTCGTTGTCCGCCCGCGTAGGAGAGAACGTAACGACCAGACTGCCCGCGGTGAGATAATAGGAAGTGACTCGCGATGAAAATGCTCCGCATAGTTTTGGGCGTGCTCGTATTTAGCTCTATCGGTCATGCAAGCTGCCTTCTGCCACAATACGAAACCTGCGATGCGAACCGGGGAGTGAATGAGTTTCAGAACTGCCTGGTACGGAATCGGCGGGAGGATGCACGGTACAAGCAGTGTCGAGATCAGGAGCGGCGGGACCAGGAACGAGAGAAGGAGGAGCAACGCGAACAAGAACGCGAGCGTCAGGACAAGGCACGTGAAAAATACTGCAGGCAGTACCCCGACTCTCTACAGTGCAAGTAGACGTGCTTGGGTTTAGCTCACCGGGGGCGTGTCTCGGTGACGCGCCCGTCAGATGGCGAAAGTTCGAGGATGTCTTCGACGCTGTCCAGTATCATCGTTCGGCTGCTGTTCTTCAGTTTGCACTGTCGGACCTGATGTTCCTTTTGTAGAGCATCGGCCGCGCTGCCTTCGTAGGAAAAATAGTTTCCGTTCTCAGACCAGACTGTGAATCTATTTTTCCGATCCGTGAGATCTAGTTTCTCCTCAAGGGCCCTTTGTTGCAGATAGCCCTTCAAATCATTGTCGGACATCTTTTTAGTGTTCATACGCCGATGATCGGCGATGAGCCGGAGTTCTGGCAAGCGGCGGCCAAATAAAAAGCTGCCAGTCGACGCCGTGGTAGGCCTCTGTTGGGTGCATCGGAGACTCTACGTTGGTTGTTAACCGATTCTAGCAGCTGGTTGGACTCAGCCCCTCGTCTACGAACCAGAAGGTCGGGAGTTCGAATCTCTCAGGGCGCACCATTTTTGCCAGCCCTAAATAATAAGGTTTCGACATCCGCAGGCGGGGCGTCCAGGCCGGATGGGCGGCCTTTCCCGGCTCTTTCCACCAGAAACCGGCGTCCAAAATTCATCGAACATTAACAGAACGGCCACAATCGGGTCATACAGGCTGCTTAGAGTCTTGCCAGTTGAATTCCGTTTGCTGGCACTCTCACCGCACAAGCCACTGAGTCTGGCTGCTTCACGCTCGGCTCACCAATCCTGCTGTTCTGATGGAGGAACTGATGACACTGCCAAGCCGGTTCGTTGAGACAAGTAAAAGAGCGATGGCCATGCTGATGGCGTTGCTCACCATCGTCGGGACCAGCGATGGCCGCGCTTTTGCCGAGTCCTCGGCCGCCGCGGCCAAGACGGCCACCCCGATTAAACATCTGGTAGTGATTTTTCAAGAGAACATTTCGTTCGATCACTACTTCGGAACCTATCCTAACGCGCTCAACCCGCAGGGCGAGCCCAAGTTTCATGCCAGGCCGGGAACGCCGCAGGTCAACGGCTATTCCAACGCGCTGCTCAATAACAATCCGAACCTGAATCCGGCGAATGGCGACGGGGCGACGAATCCGTTCCGGCTGAGCCGCTCGCAGGCTGTGACCGCCGATCAAAACCATGACTACACGGCGGAGCAGCAGGCATTTGACATGGGCCTGCTTGATCTGTTCCCGCTGTACGTTGGCACCGCGGGCCCCCCGCCGCAGGGTGGTGGCGTGGTGAACACCAATGGCTTGAACCTGGGATACTTCGACGGCAACACCGTAACTGCGATGTGGAACTACGCGCAGCATTTTGCCATGAACGACAACTCCTTCAGCACCACATTCGGACCCTCAACCGTGGGGCTGATGAACCTGGTGTCCGGGCAAACCAATGGCGCGATCGCCACGATGAACGGCACGGGCGATGAAGTGGACGGCGGCAACGGATCACTGACGGTGGTCGGCGATCCCGACCCGATCGGGGACACGTGTTCAAACTCCACCCGCAACCAGGTCACCATGGGAAGCAAGAATATCGGCGATCTGTTGACGGCGGCCGGCATCAGCTGGGGCTCGTTCATGGGCGGATTCGACCTTTCGGTAATCAACACGAACGGCACGACGGGCTGCTCGAGAAGCTCGGCTGGACTCGCCGGAACCACGGGCGACTACATTCCGCACCACGCGTTCTTTCAGTACTACACCTCGACCGCGAATCCCGCGCACACGCGTCCGAAGTCGGAGGCGGAAATCGGGCACAACGGTCCCGCCAACCACGAGTACGATGTGAAGGATCTGTTCACGGCCATCAAGCGCGGAAACCTGCCCGCGGTCAGCTTCGTGAAAGCTCAAGCGTATCAGGACGGCCATGCCGGCTACTCCGATCCGCTGGATGAGCAGGGGTTCCTGGTGAAGTTGCTCAACCTGCTGCAGGAGCAGGATTCGTGGAGCAGCACCGCGGTCGTGGTTCTCTACGACGACTCCGACGGCTGGTACGACCACGTGATGAGCCCGATCGTGAACCAGTCTACGGGCGCCGCCGATGCCCTCACCGGCGCCGGCGCCTGCGGCACGGCCAGTATCGCTCTGCCGGGCATCGATGCCGGCAACGCCCATGCTCTGGGCCGCTGCGGCTACGGTCCGCGGCAGCCTTTCCTGGTGATCTCTCCGTGGGCTCTGGAGAACACGGTGGATCACACGGTCACGGATCAGACTTCGGTGATTCGTTTCATCGAAGACAACTGGCTGGGTGGACAGCGCATTGGCCAGGGCTCGTTCGACGCCGTCGCCAACTCGATCACGCAGATGTTCAACTTCAAACAGATGAGAGACAACGGTTTCCTGATCCTGAATCCGGGAACCGGGGAACTCATTCCGTAAGTTTGCCGAGCTGGCGGTTAAGGCAGAGTACGCAGGTTACAATCTGAGGAGAGCCGAGTCGGGCATGCGGGATCGCTCATCGCATGCCCGATGCTTTTTTCTGTTTCCACAAACTGACCGGGAGGTGTTAGCGAGTGGCGATCACACGACGGGGCTTCGTGCGGCAGAGTGGGCTGGCGGCTGCCGGCCTGATGATGGCGCAAACTGCTCCTCACTTTCCGGCGGCGCCGGTGAAGCCGTCGCTCGATCCGAATACTCTGGCAAAGTTCGTCGATCCGCTTCCCATCCCTGCCGTTGCGCGCAGCACGGAACTTCGGCCCAACCCGAACGATCCGGGTAGCAAGATTCCCTGCTATCGCCTGGCGATGCGGCAGTGCGAAGCCAAAGTCCATCGCGACATGAAGAGCACACGCTTCTGGGGGCTGAATTCATCTTTCCCCGGGCCCACAATCGAAACGCGCAGCGGAGAAGGATTGCTGGTCGAGTGGGCCAACGAATTGCCGCGGTCGCATTTCCTGCCGATCGACCACAGTATTCACGGGGCGGAAGCCGACAAGCCCGAGGTTCGGGCGGTCGTGCACCTGCATGGGGCCAAAGCGTCACCCGAGAATGACGGCTATCCGGAGGAGTGGTATGTGCCCGGCAAGTCGGCGGTCTACCACTACCCAAATCAGCAGGATGCCACGATGCTCTGGTATCACGACCATGCGCTGGGCATCAATCGGCTAAACGTATTTGCGGGATTATTCGGGCTGTTCATGGTGCGCGATTCCGTCGAGGACTCGCTCAACCTGCCCAAGGGGAAGTACGAGATTCCCCTGGTGATCTGCGACCGCAGGTTCGATCGCGAATGCCAGCTCTACTACCCGGTCTCCGCCTATCCGGACAAGCCCTGGGTCCCGGAGTTCTTCGGCGACGCGATCCTGATCAACGGAAAGCTCTTTCCTTACCTTGAAGTCGAGGCTCGCAAATATCGTTTTCGCCTGCTGAATGCAGCCAATGGACGCTTCTTTCATTTGTCGCTTTCGAACGGAGGGAGTTTTCACCAGATCGGCACCGACCAGGGATTTCTGCCGGCGCCGGTACCAGTGAAACAGCTCACGATCGCGCCGGGAGAGCGAATCGATGTGGTGGTGGACTTTGCCGACCAGGCGGGAGCGGAAGTTGTTTTGAATAACGATGGTTTTGCACCGGTACTGCAATTCCGGGTGGCAAGGGCCAAGACGACCGATCCCAGCTCGCTGCCGGCCGCCTTACGGCCGGTGCCGAAGATTGC
>Ga0335080_10004671_pt1 | contig 13965 bp, 9 predicted proteins | sample Lox_Sample_34_FD_206720 | JGI IMG/M metagenome (GOLD analysis project Ga0335080, IMG submission 206720) | Soil microbial communities from Loxahatchee National Wildlife Refuge, Florida, United States - Lox_Sample_3.4 | ecosystem: Environmental > Terrestrial > Soil > Wetlands | place: USA: Florida... | reverse complement strand
CACCCAACATCGAATTGGTTGCGCATCGCAGCGAACGACGGCTGGCTTGCCGAGTCGAAGATTGAAGCGTTAGGACGAAACGCATGACCGGCGGCCCGCCTTCGCTGCGCTACGGCGCGGCAGTCTTAGCTTGCGCTGCGCTTCAAGTGAAGACTGGTGCCGGTGGCGGGACTTGAACCCGCACGACTTTTTATGGTCCCAGGATTTTAAGTCCTGTGCGTCTGCCATTTCGCCACACCGGCGGCTTCAGCAAAACGCTAGTCCTGATTTGGCGCGAATGAAAGTGCGAACTTACGCGCGGTTTTAGACCTCTTTCAGCGAAACTTACCGCGCTGGAGCACAACGCAGGCAGGATGCCTGGGGCCACTATTGAACAGTGAAATTGCCAGCGCTGGTCACCGGCGGATCGGCGGAAGCGTCGTAAAACGTCACTAAGAAGTTGCCGAAACCGAGGCCCATGAAGGTGGTCTGAATGTAAGACGTGCTCCCGGCCTCCACGCCGCTGCTGTAAGTCAGAACCAGCATGTCACCCACAGGGCCGTAGGATGTGAAGGTATAGCTGCCCAGCGAGACGCCCGGGTTGCTGGAACCGGTTTCAGTCTGGCTGAACGTCCCGTCCCCATTGAACGTGACCGCGTCAACCACGCCCGCGGTGCTCGTTGTATTAATGGTCCGGCCCGCCAGCGAGGCCGGCACCCAATTGGTGGGCGGCGTCCAGAAGCTCATCGCCGCAATCGTGTTGCTGCCACCGGCGTCTTGATTCGTCAAGATGCAGAAGTTCGGCGCGATGAATCTAAGGGACACTGGCCCGACCGAGCCGGCCACAGTGGGCGGGGCGGTATAGGTGAAGCTCAACTCGGCGTTGTTGGTGCCGGATTTGGCGTAAGTGTAAGTGCCCACCCCATTGGCGTAATTGGTGTTGGCCGAGTTCTGGGCGAACGTGGCGATTCCGAAATTCATTCCAAACGAGCCGTCAGGTTGTGTGACCTGCGCTTCGGAACCGGCCAATGAAGCCGGCGCGTTCCCGCCCGCGGCTTGCGACATGAAGGCAAATATGCCGTGATCGGTCGCCGGCGGGTTGCCGGAACGGTCATAGCTGAGGTCCGAATATGAACCGTAATTGGTCGCGCCAAAGAGGAGTTGCACGTAATTCGTTTCGCCGGGTTGCGTCACCGTCAGTAGCGCGCCCATCGGGCTGTATTGCTTGAACGAGTAATTCCCGTTGGTCACCTGGCCATCGGAGTTGGTAATGGTCAGCGTGTTTGCACCGAAGCCCACGGCCGTCAGTTGCCCGTCGGCAATCAGCGCGGACGTCTTTCCATTCACCGAGGTGGGGGCCCAATTCGGCACCGACCAGACGGTGATGGTCCCGGTGTTCAGGGCGTTGCTCTGGTTAACGAAGGCGCACTCATTGTTGGTGATGAATGTCAGCAACACGGCCATTTTGACGCCTGCGATATTGGGCGGTGCGGTGTAAGCGATGGACAATTGCGCGGTATCCGGGGTCAACTGCTTGTAAGTGTAATTGCCGACGCCGTTGTCGTAGTTGGTGTCGTCTGAGTTCTGGCTGAAAGTACTGGAGCCGAAGCAGAGATAGAACGTGCCGCCATTGTCTTCATTCACGGCCCCCAACAATCCGGCCAGCGAGCCCGACGCCGTCTTATAGGCAAAGGTCACCTTGTTCGTGGTCGAGCGGTTGCCGGTGGAATCCACGGCATAGGCTTGGACGGTGTTGGTGCCCGGCGTGAGCGTGAGATTGGCGGTCCAATTGGTCCAGTTGTTGGCGGTGGAAGCCGTTGTCCAGGCCGAACCGTTCAAGGAATAATAGACAGTACTCACGGCCACGTTGTCGCCGGCTTTGCCGGTGACGGTGTAGGAATTATTGGTCCATTGCAGGTTGGAAGTGGGGGTGACGATGCTCAAGGTCGGTTTGGTGACATCCACGAAATTGGCGCGCAGCGAGAGGTTGGTGACCATGGTAAAGCTCAGGGTGGAGCGATTGGTCAGCGGATTGCCCAAGCCATCGGTCCAGTTGGTGAAGGCGAATCCAGATGCGGCATTGGCGGTCAGCTTGTAATTTTCGTTGATGGCCAACGGTGTGCCGTTGGTGCAACTGGGACTGAACGAGCCGCATTTGGGATTGGGTGAGCCCAGTCCAAAGATCTGGATGGCCAGCGGTTTACGGACGACATACTCAAATTTGACGGTATTGGTGGGAGAGAGATTGCCACTGGTGTCCGCGGCATATGCGCGAACAGTGTTGGTGCCGGTTGTCAGCGTGAGGTTGGCGGTCCAATTGGTCCAGTTATTGGCGCTCGTGGCCGTTGTCCAAGCTGACCCGTTCAACGAATAATATACCGTATTTACGGCTAAATTGTCGCTGGCCTTGCCGGTCACCGTAAATCCGCCGTTGGTCCATTGCTGATTGGACGTCGGCGCCGTGATTTGCACGGTGGGCGCCGTGCGATCGTTATAGTTTTGAACGATGACCGTGAAAGACCGGGTCACGATATTATTGCTTGGGCCGCCATCGTTGACGGTGACGGAAATCGTGGCTGCGCCATAGACATTGGTCAGCGGTGTGAAAGCCAGGGAACCATTGGTGTGCGGACTGGTGTAATTGACGGTCGGGTTGGGAATCAAACCGGTATTGCTGGAGGTCGCGGAGACTGTAAGGAATTGATTTTCGTTGGCGGCGCCCGAGGTGATGCCGAACAAATTGACCGTTTGCGGGCCGGCGTTCTCGTAGAGGGTCAGATTATTGATCGGGTTGAGCGTCGGAAGCTGATTCACGGGGTTGACCGTCACTGTGAAAGTCCGGGTGACGATATTGTTGTTTGGGCTGCCGTCATTGACGGTGACCGTAATCAGGGCCGAGCCATTGGCATTGGTCACGGGCGTTAAAGTCAAGGTACCGTTGGTATTGGCACTGGTATAGTGGACCGTCGGATTGGGAATCAAACTGGTATTGCCGGAAGTTGCGGAAACGGTGAGCTTTTGATTTTCGTTGGCCGCGCCGGACGTGATGCCGTACAGATTGACAGTTTGCGGACCGGCGTTTTCGTTGATGTTCAAGTCGCTGATGGGATTCAAAGTAGGGGGCTGATTGCCCGGGACGGTATTCGTCGGGACAGAGTAAAATACTTCATTTGAAAACGGACTTTGGACGCCTGAGCTGTTATACGTTGTGGCGGCAAAATAGTAGGTGGCGCCTCCGACCAGACCAGAAACCGTGAGGTTGGTCGCATTACCGGCGGAAGTCATGTTGGTGTAATTTCCGCTTCCGCCGCCGTAATAGATATTATAGCCGACGACCGTTGGATCGGTGCTGGCATTCCAGGCGAGGGTTACGTTTTGGGTGGCTAGGGCCGGCAACTGCAAGAGAACGACTACCCCACTAAATAGAAGTAAATCAACAGCGGCACGCTCCATCCGGCCAAAAATACTTGTACTACTCATTTACTACACCTGCACGTCCCTACGCAATTGCTTTGCCAATGTGGTCGCGTTGAACCCGGAATTTCCAGGACGTGAATGCGGGTTCGCGAAAAAAGGGGATTTCCTTCAAATTCCCATTGGAATCAGAAACTTCCGCCGCCTCGCATCACGAATTCTGTGAAGAGCTTTATTTTAAAGGAGCATATCGCGCCGAACCGAATCACAATCCGTTGCGGACCTTCAAGACAGCACTGTCTTGAAAAAGAACAACAGGAGTTCGCCAGACGCATCGAACGAAAGAGGCGGGTTCGTCAAACGCCTGAGCAGTGATCACGCGGTGCAAAGTGCGGAGTCTTGGAAGGTTGCTGCCAGTTTTTTCCCCGCTTCCGCTGGTGACGACCGCGAGCGACGTCAAAGATTTAGAAAATCGTTGACGTCATTGCTCCACAGGCATGATCATAACGCGTTGATAAAGCCGGGCGCGCGTGCAGGCGCGTGAAGTCCGCAAAAACTGCTTGTAAATACCAAAGTTTGTCTTAGCCTGCCGAACACGTGAGTAGCGTCAACTCCGATCAATCCGAAAGCAAGGACAATGCGCGCAAGCGCGTTTTGATTGTTGATGATCACCCGCTGGTTCGCGAATCACTGAAAAAAATAATTCAAGGTGAACCCGATCTGATCGTTTGCGGTGAAGCGGAGGATCGGGAGCAGGCGTTGGAGATTGTGAGTGCGACCCAGCCGCGCCTGGCGATTGTTGATCTGACTTTGAAAAATACCCATGGCTTGGAACTCGTCAAAGATCTGCGGGAGCATTTTCCAGAAGTGCGATGCCTGGTGCTTTCCATGCATGATGAAATGATTCACGCGGAGCGGGTGATCCGAGCGGGTGCGCACGGATACATTACCAAGCAAGAGTCTCCGGCGAAGATTCTGCAGGCGATCCGGAAAATTTTGGGCGGCGAAATATACTGGAGCGAAAAGGCGGCGGCGCGGGTTGCTTCGAAAATTGCCCGTAGCGCTCCCACGACCACAAAATTTGATCTATTAACAGACCGTGAAATGCAAGTCTTTCAGCTTATTGGTTCCGGCCAGAGCACACGCCAAATCGCAGCGACACTACATATTGATGTGAGCACTGTGGAGACCTATCGAGCCAGAATCAAAGAAAAGCTCGGAATCGACAGCGGATTGGAGCTCGTCCGGCACGCGATTAACTGGGCAAATAGCCCGAACGCGTGACAGCATGCAGCACGCGTAGTCTCAAATCGAGCACGGTGCGTAGCGGAAACCATTACTACATAATCCAGTTCCTGACGACTGACTAATGCTCGTTTTGAGTTATCCTAGATGTGTGATTGGTGGTTCACTCAAATTGCCGAACCCTGTGGGGCTTGGTGTCTCTAAAGTGTACACTCTTCACGAGACGGATGATTCAATTATTCGTCCTGTGAGGGATAGGTCATTGGGAGAACCAGGTTTCGGAGTTGCCGAGCAGCGGGACGTCGGTGGTTCCTTGGCTTGGTACTGCGCGAGAACCAAGCCGAAGCATGAACACATTGCCGCAGGCAATCTGCGCCGGAATCTCGGATTGGAAGTGTTTCACCCACGGCTGCGTTTCGAGCGGGCGACTCAACGCGGTGTGATGCGCGTCGTCGAAGCTCTGTTTCCAGGTTACATTTTTGTTCGCTGCGCATTGGAAGAGAATTTCAACGATATCAAGCATTGCAGTGGCATCAGCAGCCTGGTGCATTTTGGGCAAAAGATACCCAAAGTAGCGGATTCAATCATCGAAGAATTGCGGGACTGTTTTGAGGCTGATGACCCGATGACAGTTGAGGATCGAATATCTCCAGCGGACGAAGTGATTTTTGTTGAGGGTGCTTTTGCCGGGATGCGAGCATTTGTTTTGCGTGTGATGCCGGCAAAAAAGCGGGTGCAAGTGCTTCTGGAAGTTTTGGGCGGCCCGACCCCTGTCGAAGTGGAGCGAAGTGCGGTTGTATTGGAGAGAAATACTTTAGCGGACTTTGTGCCGGTTCTGGCAGCCCCAAGCCAGCAAGAGAACTGGCCTGAGAGAAGGTGCGGCAAAAATTAAAATTCCGGGCTAACTCCGGAGGAATGGCTGGTTTTTTTGAAGAGAGAAGAGAACCAGCAAGTGCGGAGCTGTATAATTTGGCTGTTCGTTTATCAATGTGTTAACTGACCTGATTTGGACTGGCAACTGAATCCCAACCCTCCTCATTGCTTCATGTATCGTAACAAAATCCATCCGCATACGGACTTCCCTGTCCTTGCATCTCCCATTCCTAAATGGAAACGCTTGCTGGACGTGAGCATTATATTAGTGTCGGCACCAATCCTTGTGCCTGTCATGGCGGTCATGGGGGTATTGGTCAGGATCGTTTCTCAGGGCCCGGTTTTGTTTCGACAGGAACGGGTCGGGTATTTGGGGCAGCGATTCATGTGTTTCAAATTTCGCACGATGTATGTGAATGCTGACACCGCCGTTCATCAAGGACACCTCGACCAACTGATGGATTTGGACACGCCTCTGGTAAAAATGGATGCCAAGGGCGACCCACGGATTATTCCCTTCGGCAGACTGTTGCGTGCGTCCGGGCTGGATGAGTTGCCGCAGTTGATTAATGTTTTACGAGGTGAAATGAGTTTGGTCGGGCCGCGTCCCTGCCTGCCTTACGAGTACAACAAATATCAGCGGTGGCAAAAGGAACGGTTCAACACGTTGCCAGGCCTGACGGGGCTGTGGCAGGTGTGTGGAAAAAACAAAACCACGTTTACCGAGATGATTTGTCTGGATATCCGCTACGCTCGTGCCAGAACGCTCTGGCTTGATTTGAAAATTCTTTTGATGACTTTCCCCGCCGTAATGGTGCAGGTGCTCGAGGCGCGAGATACTCGAGAACGCAGGGCCTTCACCCGACGCGAAACCGCTCCAGTATCGGATCTTTCCAGAAGGGTCGTCCGTCAGTAGCGGCTTTCGAACCAGCCTGCCTGATTTGAGGGTGATGGTGCCGAATTTTCGTCCCGATTCCGTAATACAATAAACAGACCAAGACGTACCAATTATGACCAGGAAACTCAAAGTCGGCGTTGTGGGGTGTGGCTACTGGGGACCGAACCTCATTCGTAATTTCAGGGCGCTGCCGGGCTGCCAACTGAAAATCATGTGTGATTTAAACCAGCAGCGGCTCCAGCATCTCAGAACGTTGTACCCGGAAGTCCAACGCGCGATGGATTATGAACATGTGCTGAATGGCATTGAACTTGATGCCGTCGTCATAGCCACCGCCGTCAAATCGCACTATGCGATGGCCAAGGCGAGTTTGCTGGCCGGCAAACATACGTTTATCGAAAAGCCGATGGCCAGCTCTTCCGAGCAATGCGAGGAATTGATTCGGATTGCGCAGAAAAAGGGCCTGGTGCTGATGGTGGGCCATACGTTTCTTTATTCCCCGGCGGTAAGAAAGATTCGTGAGATTGTGGATTCCGGTGACATCGGGGAAATCCGCTACATTTGTGCGCGCCGGCTCAATTTGGGGTTGTTCCAGAAGGATATCAATGTGGCGTGGGACCTTGCGCCGCACGATATCTCAATCATTTTGTCCATCATTGGCGAGCAACCTGTCACGGTGAATTGCCGCGGGAGCGCTCATATTACCCAGGGGATAGAAGACGTGACGACCATGTGCCTCACTTTTGCGAAACAACGGACCGCCATCGTCCACAGCAGTTGGCTCGATCCGAGGAAAGTCCGGGAGATGACGATCGTCGGCAGCAAACGGATGATTGTCTATGACGATGTGGCGCCACTGGAAAAAATCCGCATTTTCGACGCGCGAGTTGAAAGCCCGCCGCATTATGACACCTTCGCTGAATTCCAATATGCTTACCACTATGGGGACATGTACGTGCCGTACATCAAACAGGAGGAGCCATTGAAGACCGAGTGCCAGCATTTTCTGGATTGCATCAAAAATGGCGTAAGCCCGTTGACCGACGGCAAGCAGGGCTTGGAACTGGTCCGGATCTTGGAAGCGTCCACCAAATCGTTGGCAAAGGGCGGTGCCCCAGTCGAACTTGCCGGGGCGCGCGTTGAAGATCCCCGGCCGGAAGCCGCCAGAGTTGCTGCTCGCGACAGGGAGATTCCGGTGCTGATAACCCGGCCAAGCGCCTCCAAGCGTCCGGCCAAAAACGGCCGGAAACTGCAGATTAAATTGCGCGTGAACGGGCATTAAGCTCCCCATGGATTTGTCACATCAGCCCTCAAACCAAAAAATCGCTCCCGATGTGAAATTGGGGAAGAATGTTTCTATTCGTGACTTCACGAATCTTTACGGCTGTGAAATCGGGGATGATGTAAAGATCGGCACGTTTGTCGAAATCCAAAAGGGGGTTAAAATCGGCAGTCGCTGCAAAATTTCCAGTCACACTTTCATTTGCGAAGGGGTGACCCTGGAAGATGATATATTCATTGGCCACAACGTCACCTTTACCAACGACCGTTATCCCCGTGCCACCAATGGCGGTGGGCGGCTGCAGACGGACGCGGATTGGACCTGCATTCGCACACTGATTAAACGGGGCGCTTCCATCGGTTCCGGCACCACATTGCTCTGCGGGATTACCATCGGCGAGCACGCGCTGATCGGGGCCGGCAGCGTGGTGACCAAAGACGTGCCGCCGGGTGCGGTCGTGGCGGGCAACCCCGCAAGATTATTTCGGTCAATCCCGTCCAAAGTTTGAATGGTCTTCACGCGATTGTGTCGTAATCCCTGGTTTGCATGAGTGACAAGAATCAAGACGCACCTTCCGCGACAATGTCGTTAGGCGACATTTATTTCATCGTATTCCGGCATAAATGGATGATTCTCTTCTTTTCCTTTGCGGGAATCATGGGTGCCATGCTGCTGCTTTTTGTCGTGAAACCGCCGCAATATGAATCCGAGGCCCTGCTTTCCATTCGTTATGTCGTGGAAGGGAAATCCCTGACTCCGCCCGGCGATGAGCAGAATGCTCGATCGCTGAATGAGCACAGTGACAGTATTATCAATACCGAATTGGCAATTCTTCACAGTCTGGATTTGGCTGAACAAGTGGCCCAGGCTGTGACCCCCGAAAGGATCCTGGCCAGATACGGTGGCGGTTCGAACACCAACAGCGCGGCTCTGCTGGTAAGAAACGGTTTGACGGTGGAACAAATTCCTGACAGCAGCGTCATTCGAATCACCTTTCAGAACCCGGATCCCAAGCTGGTGCAACCGGTTTTGGGCGAAATCATTGACGCTTACTTCACTAAACACGTGCAAATGCATAAAGGGATGGGATCGTCGGACACTTTTCTGACCAATGAAACCGCGCGGCTGCGCGCTGAACTGGCCCGGACGGATGATGAACTGAGAGACTTGAAGCGCTCCGCGGGGGTGATTTCTGTCGGAGACACTCAAAAAGGATATGCCGAGCAGATTTCAAGCATTCGCCAGGAACTCTTCAGTGCCGAGGCGGAATTGTTAGAACGCCAGGCCATGCTGGGAGGAGAGCCGGCAAAGACGTCGGTGACGAAGCCGGTGACGACAAATGATGATCTGGCGCCCGGTGTGCCTTCTGAACAGCTCGACGACTATAGACGGGTTTGCGGACGTCTCGCCTTTCTGCAGGCCAAAGAACAGAACTATCTGTTGCAACAGGGATTCACGCCCGAAAATACTTTGGTCAAGGAGAACCACGATCTGATTGAGCAGACCGCAGCGGCCAAAAAGAATCTTGAGGAAAGGTACCCGAGCCTCGCGTCCTTGAGCATTCCCTTGCCCAATCCTGTGTCTGGCCAGCCCGCGGAAGGCTCCATTGATTTTAAAACGGAGTCCCAGCGCATAGCGGGGCTCAAGGCAAGGATCCAGGCGTTGAATTTGCAGATGAATCAAGTCTGGAACGAGGTGACAAACCTCCAGAAAGTCGAGACCGCCATATCCGAATTGGAACAGAAGAAACAGGTCGAGGAGGCCAATCTCAAATACTTTATGGGTAATTTAGAGGAGACGCGCATTGACGAGGCTCTGGGTGAAGACAAAGCGGCGAATATCAGTGTTGTCCAGGCCCCGTCACCGCCCGGGAAAGGATGGTCAAAACGTTTCAAGAAAAAGGTGGGAATGGTGGCGGCGGGAGGCGTCTTTGGGGGGCTGGCATTGGCGTTCCTGATCGAGTTGCTACTGGATCGTTCTGTCAGGCGGCCGATAGATATCGAGTCCAAATTACGATTGCCCCTCTTTATTTCAATTCCAGAGCTCGCGACAAACGGCCACTTCCGTCTGTTTGGCAGCAAGGATCGCCTGCATTTGAAGGATGCCACTGATTACGAGAGTGGACCTGCAGGAGCAAGCGCACCCGAACCGGAAATGGGCTTGGTTATGCCGAGCCGTCCGCACCCACTCCACCGGTTTTATGAAGGATTGCGAGACCGATTGATTGTGTATTTCGAAACGAGGAATCTTAACCACAAACCGAAGCTGGTGGCGGTGACCAGTTGTGGGGCTGGTGCTGGTGTCAGCAGCATCGCCACCGGATTGGCCGCTTCGCTCTCTGAGACTGGCGATGGCAACGTGTTGTTGGTCAACATCAGCGGCGAGCAGGGGGCGGCGCAACATTTTTACAAGGGCAAACCCGGCTGTAGCCTGGACGAAGCCCTGGCAAACAACAAAAAGCCGGGCGCACTCGTAAAGGCAAACCTTTACGCCACCGCAGAACAGGCGGATGGCGACCTGCTGCCGGCCAACTTGCCAAAGAAAATTGCGGCCTTGATGCCCAAACTCAAGGCGAGCGAGTTTGACTACATCATTTTCGACATGCCGCCCGTCAGCCAGACCAGTGTAACAGCAAGGCTCTCCGGGCTGATGGACATGGTTTTACTGGTGATCGAGTCCGAGAAAACGAATCAAGACGTGGTCAAACGGGCTAATCAATTGCTGGTGGAATCCAAGGCGAAGGTCAGTACTGTGCTCAATAAGACCCGGAACTACATTCCGCCTCGCTTGCACCAGGAATTTCTCGACCATGTCTGAGAGTGCCTGCGAGTTGCGGCGTGATATTAATTGCGGCGCAATTCGTACGGTAGCGGGTGATGATTTCGGGTCTGCGGCATTTGAGAATGATTTCTCAGGAGGTAAATACCAACTCTGCCAATTCGGGCGCGGCTGAGAGTTTGACTCCGGTGCAACTGCGCGGCAAGCGCGTAGCCGTAGTCGTTTTCTCTCATTATCCAAGCGATCCGCGACCGCGTCGTGCGGCCGAGGTCCTGGTTCAGCTTGGCATGAACGTCGAGGTGTTATGCCTCCGGCAGGACGAGCATGAGCCTCAACGCGAAATCTACAATGGGGTCAGCCTCCGGCGAATTTCGCTGAAGCGCCGCCGTGGCGGCAAGTTTACGTATGTGTTTCAATATTCGGCCTTCCTGGTTATTTCGTTCGTTATTCTGGCGTTCCGTTCGTTGAGCCGCCGCTATGCTCTCGTCCACGTGCACAACATGCCGGACTTTCTGGTTTTTGCCGCGCTGGTTCCCAAACTTTTCGGCGCGAGGGTTGTGCTGGACCTTCACGATCCTATGCCGGAGTTGATGATGACGATTTACGGCCTGAAGCCGGAAAGCTTCGGCGTGCGCCTCCTGCAACGGGTCGAGAAATGGAGCATCAACTTTGCGGACGTGGTGCTGACCGTCAATCAAGCCTGCAAGAAGCTTTTTACAGCTCGTGGTTGCCCGCCGGAAAAAGTTCACGTGGTGATGAACTCCCCCGATGAGGGAATTTTCAAATACCTCGATAAGCGCCGCAACTCGGTCGAACACAATGGCGCGAGGCCGTTCGTGATTATGTACCATGGCTCATTGGTCGAAAGGCACGGTCTGGACATCGGAGTCAGCGCTTTGGGCATCATTAAACGGGCCGTTCCCCATGCCGAACTCAGGATTTATGGCTCGAGCACTCCCTTTCTCGAACAGGTTTTGAATTCGGCGCGACGGTCCGGCCTGGAGCAATCTGTTCGCTACCTCGGCCCCAAGACCCTCGAGCAGATCGTGGAAGCTATTGATGAATGCGATGTGGGTATCATCCCGAATCGCCGTAGTATTTTCACTGAGATCAATACGCCTACGCGCATCTTTGAATACCTGTCCCGGGGCAAACCAGTCATCGCTCCGGCTGCGCCGGGGATTCAGGACTACTTTTCTGACGGCCAACTGGTTTTTTTTGAATTGGGGAATGCAAACGATCTGGCCCACAAGCTCGAGTACGTTTGCTTTCACCCCGAGGAAGTGGAAAAGACAGTGGAGTCGGGGCGGTCGGTCTATCGCGACCACCGGTGGAGCGCGGAAAGAACAAAGTTCACAAATCTGGCGGGTGAACTGTTGATCGCCCGTAACTAGCGGTTGTCCTGGCGCGCGTTTTGCGAAGCGCCGAGGTCCCCGTCAGGCCGGGAAAGATTCGCTGGAGCGTGTCCGTTGGTCAAATGCCAGCCGATAGTTTCCAATGATAGGAGTCGCGGTTAACCCCACAGAGCAGGACGTGGTTGCGGAGTTCTTTGAACTGTTCAAAACTCCATGGGAATTCCACCGGAACGACGGCCGGTACGATGTGCTGATATGCACGCGCGAAGAGGTTCCACAAAACACCGCGAAACTCGTTCTGCTCTACGGCGTGAAGACGGTCACGCCGGATACAGTTGCCGGGTTCGTGGTGAAAATGCGGCATGGCGGTGCGACGCTGGTTTATAAGGGCAGGCACATGCCGATATACGGCGACCTGGCAACATTCCCCGGCAGTCTGTTTGCACCGGTCACCGAGGCGGGAAGCGGGGAATCTGCCACATTCAGCCAAAAATCGGATAACCGGATCGTCTTTCGGATCGGGTACGATTTGTTCAAGGAGGCGCGTCATGTGTTCGATGTTGGGCAGCCAGCCGCTAATGCCGGAAGCGCCACGCTGGATCTGCATGTTGCCCTGATGCGAGACTTGGTCGTGGGCGCAGGAATTCCCGTTGTCGAGATACCTCCGGTTCCCGAAGGGCACAATTTTATCACCTGTTTGACTCACGACATTGATCATCCAGTTCTTCGGAATCATTGCTTTGATCATACGATGGTTGGACTTCTGTTTCGCGCGACGGTTGGCACCACTGTCAACGTCTGTCGGCGGAGGAAGTCGCTGAAAGCGCTGTGCGTGAATTGGACCGCGGCGCTGAAACTGCCTTTCATTTATTTGGGGATGGCAAGGGATTTCTGGCGCGAGTTTGATCGCTATATCGAAATAGAGGATGGACTGGCTTCGACTTACTTTGTCATCCCTACGAGTAATTACGCGGGCCGGCCGTTCGGAGGCAACGGCATTGCCCGTCGCGCGACGCGTTACGATGTCACCGATATCCGGCCGCAACTACAGAGGGTCATTTCGTCGGGGTGTGAGGTTGGCGTGCATGGTATCGATAGCTGGGTTGACAGTACCAAAGGATGTGAGGAGCGCGAGCGGGTGGCAAAAACGTTGAGCACGGCCGTCGCCGGTGTTCGGATGCATTGGTTGTTTTTCGACGAAAATTCTCCTGTGGTTTCAGAACGGGCAGGTTTTTCGTATGATTCGACAGTCGGTTACAATGAGACAGTAGGCTACCGCGCTGGAACATTGCAGGCTTATAAACCTCTGGCCGCCGACAATCTGCTGGAACTGCCGCTTCACATCATGGACACGGCACTATTCTTCCCGGATTATCTAAACCTCTCCGAAGAAGATGCCAAACAAAAGGTTTGGAATTTGATTCGCGATGCGGCGGAACTCGGCGGTGCCCTGACAATTAATTGGCACGACCGCAGTATCGCACCGGAACGATTGTGGGACGGTTTCTATCGGAAATTACTGCGGGAATTGAAACAGAGAGGGGCCTGGTTCGCGACCGCGGCCCAAGCTGTTTCCTGGTTCAGAAAACGCCGCTCAGCGGAGGTTGAGATTACACGCGTGGAAGAGGACAGGCTCCGAATTAAAGCCTCGGCCAGGTCGGACGACAAGTTGCCCAGACTCCGCGTTCGAGTACACAAACCCCAAGCCGGGAAGAGCGCGAAGGGAACGCCTGCCGGCTCGGCATCCGCCTTCGTGGACATTGCCTTCGAAGGAAGTGTTGATACTGAAATCAAGCTCTAACTTTTATGACCGAGGGTTTAATCGGGCCTGCACCGATTTCTCAGCACATGAACAACGGCAAGATGATATTGGCACAGTTTGGTTGCGGTTATTGGGGCCCCAACCTGCTTCGGAACTTCTCCGTCCTTCCCAACTGCCAGGTAAAATACGTCGTGGACGCCAGCCCGGAGCGCCGGGCGTATGTCGAAGCCAATTTCCCCCGGACCCGGGCCACCGAATCAAGCGACGCGGTCCTGGCCGATCCGGAAGTCAAGGGTGTTATTATTGCGACTCCCGCGGGAACTCACTTTGCGCTCGCCAAACAGGCGCTCCTGGCAGGCAAACACGTATTTGTCGAGAA
>Ga0335080_10004669_pt1 | contig 13975 bp, 7 predicted proteins | sample Lox_Sample_34_FD_206720 | JGI IMG/M metagenome (GOLD analysis project Ga0335080, IMG submission 206720) | Soil microbial communities from Loxahatchee National Wildlife Refuge, Florida, United States - Lox_Sample_3.4 | ecosystem: Environmental > Terrestrial > Soil > Wetlands | place: USA: Florida... | reverse complement strand
TGGCGCTGCAGAAACGTCTCGGTCTGCAGCGCGTGATCGTCGTTCAACCCAATGCCTACCGGGCGGACAATCGCGTTACGCTCGACTCGATCCAGGCGCTTGGCCCGAATGCCAAGGGAGTCGGCGTTGTAAACCTCGACGTCGCGGACCACGAGATCGAGCGGCTGAGTAAAGGCGGGATCGTCGCGCAACGCTTTTTCCAATTGCCGAATGGCGCAGTCGGTTTCGACAAGATGGATGAGATCATGGCGCGGGTGCATCCCTTCGGGTGGCACGCCAATCTGCAACTCGACGGACGCGAGCTGCCGAAGTACGAGGCGCAGATCAAGAGGCTACCGGGCAAGTTCGTGATCGATCACGTGGGCAAATTTCTTGAACCGGTCGCCCCGGACCACGAGTCCTTCAAGACGCTTCTACGCCTCGTTGACACCGGTCGCTGCTGGGTCAAGCTCTCCGCACCCTACGAGGTGTCGAAGACCGGCGCGCCGAAGTACGAGGACGTTGGCCGCTTGGCCAAAGCGCTGGTGAAACATGCGCCGGAGCGGATGCTCTGGGCCAGCAACTGGCCTCATCCCGGCGCACCGAAGGACGCAATGCCGGACGATGCGGACCTGCTCGATGTCCTCCTCGACTGGGCACCCGACGATTCGACGCGCAGAAAGATACTCACGGAAAATCCGGCGGAGCTGTACGGGTTCGCATGATCCCGTAGCCCGGATGCAGCGTAGCGAAATCCGGGGACCAGAGTCAAACAACCTTGACGCATGGCAAGCCCGTCGCCATAGTGCACAAGCCTTGAGCCTTCAACAGTTCGACCGCACAGGGGGCCCCCATGGGCGCGTGTCGGATGAGCAGCTTCCGCTCAATCTCGTTCGCATCGGTCGCGGCGGTTAGCCGTGCTCGAACTGTAGCCTGCGCGCGCCGCAAATGCTTGCTGTCGACGAGGTGATCCGGTGACGAAGCGCTGGACGATTGCGTTGAGCATCGCGGCTGCCGCGCTAATCCAGCCGGCCTATTCAGAAGATGTGTCGCAGCGAACGGCGCGAGTCGGGATCGTATACGCCGAGTCCTATGCGTCGGTAGGTGGACTGTATGAGGCCATTCGCGTCCGCCTGCGCGAGTTAGGTTGGATCGAGGGCAACAACCTTACGATCGAGACGCGCTCCGCGGACGGCCGTCTCGACCGCCTGCCTGCGCTCATGCGCGAGCTGATCGAGCGCAGGGTCGACGTGATCGTTACCGGGGGCAACCCCACCGTCCTGGCTGCAAAGACGGCGACGAGCACGATTCCCATCGTAGCAACGGCGATGAGCGATCCCGTCGGGCTCGGCCTTGTCGCGAGCCTTGCCCATCCGGAAGCCAATTTGACCGGCCTCTCCCTGGGATTCGCCGAGGGATTCGCCGGAAAATGGCTCGAGCTGCTGCACGAGATAGTGCCGCGGCTTTCGACGCTCGCAATTGTCTACAACCCGGAGAACAAGGCAAGCGTTCGATACCTGCAGGATCTCCAGGCGGCTGCTTCAGCGCGAGGCCTGAAGCTCCGGATGATCCCTGTGCACGACGCATCTCGGCTCGAACGCGGGATTCGGGAAGCCCGGCGGGCGGCGCAAGCGGCAGTGGTCTTGCCCGATCCCTTCGTCATGAACTACTGCGCACGCATCGCCGTCCTCGCGGAGAAGGCCCGGGTGCCGGCCATATACGGGCTGCTCCCCTGCGCTCAAGCCGGTGGGTTGATGGCCTACGGCGTCGATCTGGTCGCCAACGCGCGGCGTGGAGCAGAGCTCGCCGACAAGATCCTAAGGGGCGCCAAGCCCGGTGAGATCCCGATCGAACAACCGACTCGTCTCTCGCTCGCGGTGAATTTGAAAGCAGCGAAGGCCCTCGGCCTCTCTGTTCCCGAGTCGATTCTGCTGCGCGCCGACGAAGTGATCCGGTAGACCGGTCTTCTGCTAGCATTCCACTCGGGGACGAGGAACAGCCATTCGGAGTCGAACCGATGATGCAAATGCTGCAGGACGACGAGCTCGAACACTACCGGGAACAGGGATACGTGATCCCTCGCTATCGCTTGCCCGATGCGCTTTTGCGCCGCCTCCGCGAAGGGGTCGACCGGGTTCTCGCCACGTATACAGACGTCGCGCAGGAGGATCTGGCTAACCCGCACATGATCCCACCCACGGAGGGACCTCAGGTCAACCCCTTCATGGAAGGCGCCCGCCATCCAGCGATCCTGAACATGGTCGAGCAGGTGCTCGGGCCAGACCTGATCCTATGGATCACGCGGATCCTGTGCAAGCCGGCGGGCATCGGCCGCGAAGTGCCCTGGCATCAGGACGGTGAATATTGGCTGATGCGGCCGCTCGCGACCTGCTCGGTCTGGATCGCGATCGATCCTGTCACGACGCAGAATGGCTGCATGCGGTTCATTCCCGGATCGCACAAGCGGAAAGAGCTGTATCGCCACCACCAGACCAATCGCGAGAACCTGGTGCTGAACCTGGAGCTCGATCAGGATCAATTCGACGAATCGAAGGCGGTGAATGTCGAGCTCGAAGCCGGACAGATCTCGCTGCACGACGTGCGCATGATTCATGGCTCGCTCGCTAACGCCTCGGGTGCACGCCGCGCGGCGCTCATCATGCGCTACATGCCGGCGACATCTCACTACGACCGTTCGCTGGTGAAACAACGTCGCGACAACAGCCCGTTCAACATCTTCGATCAGCCGCTGTGGCTGATGCGAGGCAGGGACCGGACCGGCAAGAACGACTTCACCCGCGGCCACGAGCTATGGCGCGAACGCTACGCGCGGGGGCTCACGGCAGATACCGCTCCCTGATTCGAGAAGGCGTCAGAGAGGCTGCGGGGCGAGCAGCCCCCGCGTTCCTTTCCGTACAAGCCGCGCCTCTAGTCGCGCCAAGGCTGCTCTGCCATTGACAGAACTCCGTACAGACCGTACAGTTCAGAGACCATGACCATCAAACGCAGTGGCGTCGAAGAAGCTCGTAAGAACCTTCCGGCCCTTCTGGAGCAGGCGAGCCGCGGCCATCCCAGCGTCGTTACGAAGCACGGGCGGGTATATGCTGCCATCGTTCCTGCTCACTACCTGCGGCACGGGCGCGGTCCCAGCATCCTCAGCCTTCGGGGCAGCGGCAGAGGTCTGTGGGGGCGTTCGCCCGGCCGGACTGTTCGAGCACTGCGGGCGGAATGGGATTAGCTCCGCTTCCCCCGATTCCGTCCGGGGCCTTAGTCGTGGTCGACACCGCTCCTATCGTTTACTTCCTGGAGGATCACCGCACGTTGGCACCCCGTTTCGCGGGCCTGTTCGAACGAGCGGCAGCAGGGGATCTAGGAATCGCCATTTCAACCATCACTCTGGCTGAGGTTATCTCGGGACCTCTTGCCGCAGGCAATGAGGTGCTGGTCGAGACTTATCGGACTGCTCTTACTGAAGGTCACGGCTGGACGGTGGTTCCAGTGACGGAGCAAGTGGCCGTCGCAGCCGCGCGTTTCCGGGCGAAGTATCGACTCAAGCTTCCGGATGCGATTCAGCTCGCGACCGTAGTCACGAGCGGCGCGCATGCTCTTGTCACTCATGATCGAGACTTCCGTGCCGTCAAGGATGTCAAAGTGCTCGCCTGATTACCGCGTACACTACGCGGCGGCGACGCCTGTGGTTGGAGGCGGGACCGGCTGATGCGTCGCGGCGGATTGTTTCTCAAATATGCCGTGCCGCTGGTTCTCATCTCCAGCGGCGCGGTCATCGTGAGCGGCCTGGTCGAGATTTATTTCTCGTATCAGGAGAACAAGGCTGCTCTTTCCGGCGTGCAGCATGAGAAGGCCATCGCCGCCGCCGCCAAGATCGAGCAGTTCGTGCGCGAGATCGAGCATCAGCTCGCCTGGATCGCGCAGACGCCGTGGGGATCGCGCGGCGCGCCGCTGGATCAGCGTCGACTGGATTCTCTGCGTCTCCTGCGTCACGTTCCCGCGGTCACCGAGGTGAGTCAGCTCGATCCGAGCGGCCACGAGCAACTGAAGGTATCGCGGTTGGCGATGGACGTCGCGGCGAGCAACGCCGATTTCTCCAACGATCCGAAATTCCGCGAAGCATCCGCCCGCAAGACGTACTTCAGCCCGGTCTACTTTCGGAAGGAGTCCGAGCCGTACATGACGATCGCGCTCGCAGGCAACGGCGACGACGCGGGCGTCATCGCCGCGGAGGCGAACCTCAAATTCATCTGGGACGTGGTCTCCAACCTGAAAGTCGGCAAAGGCGGCTACGCGTATGTGGTGGATTCGCACGGCCGCCTTATCGCACACCCCGACATCAGCCTGGTGTTGCAGAAGACCGACCTGTCCGCGCTTCCGCAAGTACGGAAGGCGAGCGCTGCGCCGGCCGGCGCGGCGGAGGCTCCGACTTCAGCGTTGGTCGGCCGCGATCTGCGCGGGCACGAGGTTCTCTCCTCGTACGCGTCTATCGCACCTCTCGGCTGGCTCGTCTTTGTCGACGTGCCCATCACCGAGGCCTTCGCACCTCTCTATGCCTCCATCGGGCGCACGGTGGTGCTGCTGCTGATCGGCGTCGTGGTCTCGGGCATCGCGAGCTTGATTCTGGTGCGCCGGATGGTTGCGCCGGTTCATGTACTGCAGGCCGGCGCGGCCCGTATCGCTGCCGGCGCCCTCGATCAGAGAATCGACGTAAGGACCGGCGACGAGTTGGAGGTGCTAGCAAACGAGTTCAACCATATGACGGGCCGGCTTCAGGAGTCCTATGCGACCCTGGAGCGCAAGGTGGACGAGCGCACACGCGATCTCACCGAGGCGCTGGAGCAGCAGACTGCCACGAGTGAGATTCTGCGCGTGATCAGCAGCTCGCCGACCGACTTGCAGCCGGTGCTGGATGCCGTCGCCGAAAACGCCGCACGCGTGTGCAGCGCCAGCGACGCGGTCATCTATCGGGTCGAGGGTAACTTCTGCAAACTTGCCGCGCGATACGGTTCTCTTCCCACCGCGGTCACGCGCGACGATCTACGCTTGATTAGCCGAGACCTGACGATTGGAGTAGCCATCCTCGACCGGCGCATCGTTCATGTACCGGACCTTCTCGCGGACACGGGCGTCGATTTCGCTCTTGCGAAGACCTACGCCGCCCGAGTCGGCTTCCGGACCGCGCTTGCGGCCCCAATGCTGCGGAAAGGGGAAGCAATCGGCGCCATCTTGATTCGACGGGTAGAGGTCGAGCCATTCACCGAGAAGCAGATCGAGCTGCTCAAGACCTTCGCCGACCAGGCGGTCATCGCCATCGAGAACGTGCGCCTGTTCCAGGAGCTGCAGGCCAGAACGCAAGAGCTGGCGCGCTCTGTGGAGCAGCTACAAGCGCTGGCCGAGGTCAGCGAGGCGGTCAACTCGACGCTCGACTTCGATCAGGTGCTGAGCACGATCATCGCGCGCGCGGTACAGCTCTCTGCCGCCGACAGCGGAGTCCTATATGAGCTGCGTGAATCCACCGGCGAGCTCGTTCCGCGCGCGAGCCACGGTCTTTCCGAGGACGTCACCGATGTCTTTGCGTCCCAGCCGCTGACACTCGCCGAGAGCATCGTCGGGCGGACGGCAGAGACCGGAGTTGCAGTGCAAATCCCGGATCTCCTCGAAGACGTCGCCTACTCGGGCCGCGCTCGGGAGCTGGCGATAAGAGCTGGCAGTCGAGCGATGTTAGCGGTGCCCCTGTTGCGCGAAGGTAAGGTGATCGGTGGTCTCGCGGTTACTCGCAAGCGTCCTGGCGATTTCCCGCCCGAGATCGTCGAGCTGCTCCAGACCTTTGCCGGCCAGTCCACTCTGGCAATCCAGAACGCGCGCCTGTTCCGCGAGATCGAACAGAAGAGCCGCGAGCTCGAGGTCGCCAGCCGCCACAAGTCGCAGTTCCTCGCCAACATGAGCCACGAGCTGCGCACGCCGCTCAACGCCATCCTGGGCTACACCGAGCTGATCGTAGACCGGATCTACGGTGAAGTACCAGAAAGGATCAGCGAAGTTCTCGAGCGCGTTCAGAAAAGCGGGCGGCATCTCCTCGGTCTCATCAACGATGTGCTCGACCTCTCGAAGATCGAAGCGGGACAGCTCGTCCTGGGCGTCAGCGACTATTCCTTCGCCGACGTAGTCCAGAGCGTAGTCAGCTCGGTCGAGTCGCTGGCCGCAGAGAAGCATCTGCGGATGATCGTCGACGTGGCTCCCGACCTGCCGGTGGGCAGCGCTGACGAGCGTCGGATCGCGCAGGTGCTGCTTAATCTGGTCGGGAACGCGATCAAGTTCACCGAGAAAGGAGAAGTCGCGGTACGAGTGACGAACTCGGAAGGGGAGTTCGTGGCGTCCGTTTCGGACACTGGTCCAGGTATTGCGGAATTCGATCGGCAGAAAATCTTCGAGGAGTTCCAGCAGGTGGACAGTTCGTCCACACGCACCAAAGGAGGCACCGGGCTCGGGCTTGCGATCGCGAGGCGCATCGTGGAAATGCACGGAGGGCGTCTCTGGGTCGAATCGACTGTCGGCAAAGGCTCGACATTTTTCTTCAGCATACCGGTGCGTACCGAGGGGCAGAGTGCGCTGAAGGCGACGACATGAGCCTAAGAGCAGGGGCCCCGCGCTTGCGCGGGGATGCGACCCGGGCGAATGGCGTCAGTCACCGACGCTCGACCGTTTGGTATGGCACTGACCTCAAGGAGGCGACGACATGAGCCTAGGAGCAGGGGCCCCCTGGGGATGCGACCCGGGCGAATGGCGTCAGTCACCGACACGCAACGCGATGCGTCACCACCGACTTAGAAGAGGCGACGACATGAGCCTAGGAGCAGGGGCGCAACACGATGCATCACCACCGACCTAGATAGAGGTGACCTATGGCTAAGCGCATTTTGATAGTCGAAGACCAGGAAGACAATCGCCGCATCATGCGCGACCTGTTGTCGGCCAGCGGCTACGAGCTGATCGAGGCAAAGGACGGCGAAGAAGGCCTCGAGCTCGCCGAAAAGGAAATCCCAGATCTGATCTTGATGGACATCCAGCTGCCGGGCCTGGACGGCTACGAGGTAACACGCCGTATCAAGGCGAAGTTCGACCTGGGCCACATTCCCATCATCGCCGTAACTTCATACGCATTGAGCGGCGACGATCAGAAGGCCTACGCGGCGGGCTGCGACGGCTACGTGACAAAGCCGTTCAGCCCCCGGCAGCTCCTCGCGAAGATTCGCGAATTCCTGCCCTGATGCCCGCCTGGAGTTGATGCTGTGAGACGGCTCTTGGGCTTCCGGATGGGCGTTCAATGGAAGCTCACGCTTCTGGTCGCGCTATTGATCCTGTCCACGTCGTCGGCGCTGTTCTGGTTCTTCGCTCGGAGCGATAAGCGGAGCCAGGTCGAAAGCCTGCTGATGTACGGCCGCTCTGTGGCCCGTGTTCTAGCCGGGAACAGCGAAAATGCCGTGGCGGCACAGGACGCCGACGCGCTGCGCAGAATGGTCGAACGCACGTCCAGGGAACCGGACATCGTTTACGCAGTGGTGAGCGACAGCAGCGGCAAGCTACGGATAAGTGCTGGAACGAGCCCCGCGCCGGATATCGGCTCTACCTCTTCCACTGCCGCTGAGCAGTCGATAGGAGATTCGCTCTACGACATCGCCGTGCCGATCGCACGCAGGCGTCTGGACTTCACTGCCTCCGATTCCGGCACCCCACCAGCCGAGACACAGGAACCGGCCGCGGACACAACTCTCAGGCCGGCGGGGCTCGCCAGAATCGGCCTGTCCCTCGCCCGCGTCGATGCCGAAATCGAGCAACGTCGACTGGCTTGGATTCTGATCACCTTCCTGCTCGCGGCGATCGGCGCGGGGACCACCCACCTCCTTCTGACTCGTCTTGCGTCGACTCGAAGGCCCGAGCCCGAGAGCTCCCCCAGGGAGAGCGACTGGGAGCACGAGGCTGAACTGCGCTCCCGCGAATTGCGCGAGTCGCTCGAGCAGCAGGCGGCCACCACCGCAATCCTGCGCATCATTGCGACATCCGCCAGCGACCTTCAGCCAGCCCTGGACGCGGTCGCCGAGCACGCGGCGAGGCTGTGCGGGGCGACGGACGCGCAGATCTACCTCGTGACGGGATCGGATTTGCAGTGGATCGCCGGCTTCGGTCCACTCCCGGTGACCAGGGCGGAGACCGTGCCGATCAGACCCAGCCTGGTAGCCGGCAAGGCGGTATTGGAGCGCTGCACCGTCCACATTCAGGACGCGGCGCGGGACCTGGAGGCATTCCCGGACTCCAAGCGCATTCGGTCTCCGATCGGCTACCGCACGATGCTGGTCACCCCGCTGCTGTGGCAAGACTCCTCGATCGGCGTGATCATCATCCGCCGCATGCAGATGCATCCTTTCTCGGACACGCAGATCGAACTGCTGAAGACGTTCGCCGACCAGTCGGCGATCGCAATCGAAAACACGCGGCTGTTCCACGAGCTTCGCACCCGGAACCAGTCGCTGGTCCAAGCCTTGGACCAGCAGACGGCCAGCAGCGAAATCCTGCGCGCGATCAGCAGCTCGCCGACCAATCTGCAGCGCGTGCTGGATGAGATCACTCGTTACGCGGCCAAGCTCTGCGATGCCTCGGATGCATTCGTTGTTCGCGTCGAGGCCGATGCGCTGACCGTCGCTTCGATGCATGGCTCGCCCCTTCACCTACTGGCCGGGGAGCGTCTTCCATTGCGACGGGATCTCGTGGCCGGGCGCTCCATCATCGATGGACGCATCGTCCACGTGCACGATCTCTCCGCGGAATCCGACGCAGAGTACGCCGCGGCCAGGGCGCTTCGGGCTCGAACCGGCTACCGCACGCTGCTGGCCGCGCCGCTGCTGCAAAGAGGGTCGGCTATCGGTGCCGTCGGAATCGGCCGCCAGGACCCGCGCCCGTTTTCGGACGTGCAGGTCAAGCTGCTGGAGACTTTTGCCGATCAGGCCGTCATCGCGATCGAGAACACGCGTCTGTTCGAAGATCTCGAAGCTCGCAACAGAGCCCTTACGGAAACGCTCGAGCAGCAAAGAGCTACCGGCGAGGTGCTTCAAATCGTCAGCAGCTCGCAGACCGATCTCCAAGCCGTGTTCGATGCTATCTGCGGAAGCTCGGTACGGCTGTGCAACGCGCTCAACGGGGACGTCTATCAGTTCGATGGCGAGCTGATCCACTTCAGCGCACACGCAAACTTCACTCCCGAAGCGCTGGCGGTGACCAGACAGCTGTTTCCGGTCCGGCCGAATCGGCATAGCGCAGTAGCGCGGGCGATCTTCGACGGCGACGTCGTTCACATCCCCGACGTTACGAAGGATCCAGACTATCGCAACCTCCGATGGGCAAGCAGTATCGGTATCCGCAGCACTTTGGCCGTCCCCATGGTGCGCGAAGGCCGTCCGATCGGCGTGATAGCCGTCAACAGAGTCGAATCCACGCCATTCTCCCAGAGCCAGATCGAGCTTTTGAAGACGTTTGCCCGGCAGGCCGTCATTGCCATCGAGAACGCTCGATTGTTCGGGGAGCTCGAGAGCCGGAATAAAGCGGTCACCGAAGCGCTGGAGCAGCAGACGGCGACGAGCGAGATTCTGCGCGTCATCAGCGGCTCGCCGACCGACCCGCGACCTGTGTTCGACACGATCGTGCAAAGCGCCACCCGCCTCTGCGGCGCGGAGTTTGCCATCCTGCATCAATACGACGGCGATCAAGTCACCGCAGACTCCTATCACAACCTCACGGGCGCAGAGCTCGATGTGGTGTTGCGAGTATTTCCCAGGGCCGCGCAGCGCGAATACGCCGCCGGGCGCGCCATCCTCGACAGAGCCGTGATTCATATCCCCGACATCCACGAAGACCCGGCCTATCGGATCAGCGATTCCCTCAGCACCACGGGCTTTACGACTGTGCTGGCGGTGCCGCTCCTGAGGGACGAAAGCCCGGTCGGGGCGTTATGCCTCTGGCGCCGCGTGCCATCGCCGTTCTCCGACACGCAGGTCGCGCTGGTGAAGACGTTCGCCGATCAAGCCGTCATCGCGATCGAGAACGTGCGGCTGTTCAACGAGCTCGGCGATCGAAACAGGGCGCTCAGCGAAGCGCTGGAACAGCAGACCGCAACCAGCGAGGTTCTGCGGGTGTTCAGCAGCTCCCCGACGGCTATCGAACCGGTCCTCGAGGCAGTGGTCCGCAGCGCCGCGCGCCTGTGCCATGCAAAGCACGCGATCATCTTCCAAGTCGAGGGAGACGCTCTGCGGACGGTCAAGCAATACGGCGACTTGTCGCCCGTTGCCGAGGATGGCCGCCTTCCCATTCGCCGCGATCTCGTCGCCGGACGTGCTGTCATAGAGCGGCGGACGATGCATTTCGCCGACATCCTCGCCGAGCCGCGAAGCGAGCTCGGGAGCGCCCAGGAGCTCGCGCTGCGGATGGGCTACCGCACCGTAGTCGCGGCGCCGCTGATGCGGCAAGGCGAGCCCGCGGGTGTTCTGGGAGTCTGGCGCACGGAAGTACGGCCGTTCTCGGACTCGGAGGTCGCGTTGCTCGAGACGTTTGCCGATCAGGCCGTGATCGCGATAGAGAACGTCCGCCTCTTCAATGAGCTGCAGGATCGCAACAAGGCGCTCACCGAAGCGCTGGAGCAACAGACGGCGACGAGCGAGATCCTGCGCGTGATCAGCAGCTCGCCCAACGATCTCACGCCGGTATTTGACTCGATTCTCGCGAACGCAACGCGCCTGTGTGAGGCACACCTAGGAACGTTGCAGATGTACGACGGCGAGGCGTTCACCACAGTGGCAAGTCGGGGCGCCAGCCCCGCAGCGGTAGAGTTCTTTCAGCATGCATTGCGGCCAGCCCCGATCACTGGTCTTGGCCGCATGCTCGCCGAAAAGCGGCCCATCCACATCCCTGACCTGCTGGACGACAATGCCTACCGGGAGCGGGATCCGCTCCGGGTGGCAACCGTCGAGTTGCTTAGGGCGCGCACGTTCCTGGTAGTCCCTCTCATCAAAAGCAGCGCGGTGGCGGGTGCGTTAGTCATCTACCGCCCGGAAGTGCGCCCGTTCTCCGATGCCCAGATTGGGCTCGTCAGAACTTTCGCAGATCAGGCCGTGATCGCAATAGAGAACGTACGCCTGTTCAAAGAACTCGAGACGAGCACCAAAGATCTGGCCCGCTCCGTAGAAAAGCTGCAAGCCCTCGCGGCCGTCAGCGTAGCCGTCAACTCCACGCTCGATCTCGAGAAGGTCCTCGAGACGATCGCAGCCCGAGCGACCGAGCTTTCCTCCAGCAGCGCCGGAGCCGTATACGAGTATGACGAAGACAGCGAATCGCTGCGGCTGCGCGCAACCTACGGGGTGGCCGCCGACATCGTCGAAACGATGCTGGCTAAATCGCTGCGATTGGGTGAAGGCGTCAACGGCCGCGCGGCGCTCGAGCGAGTGCCGGTGCAGGTCGACGACATCCAGACCACGAATGCTTACTCGGGCGTCCTCCGGGAGATACTGGACCGATCGCAGCTACGCGCCGTGCTAGTCGTGCCGATGCTGCGAGAGGGGCGCGTGGTCGGCACCTTGTCGGTGTCGCGTAAGACGACGGGCAGTTATCCAGCCGAGGTGGTCGAATTGCTGCAGACCGTGGCAGCGCAATCCACCCTGGCGATCCAGAACGCACGGTTGTTCCGCGAGATCGAGCGCAAGAGCCGAGAGCTGCAGATCGCCAGTCAGCACAAGTCGCAATTCCTCGCCAACATGAGCCACGAACTGCGCACGCCGCTCAATGCGATTCTCGGCTATACCGAGCTGATCGTGGACAGAATCTATGGAGATGTGCCGGAACAAATCAGCGAAGTGCTCGAGCGCGTGCAAAAGAGCGGACGGCATCTGCTCGGACTGATCAACGAGGTGCTCGACCTCGCCAAGATCGAAGCCGGGCAGCTCACATTGGATATCGGCGAATACTCCTTCAATGATGTCGCGCAGGCGGTGCTCGGCGCCGTCGGATCTCTGGCGGCCGAGAAACGGCTCATGCTCAGCGTCGACGTGGCGGCCGATCTCCCCGCGGGTCGGGGCGATGAACGCCGCATCACGCAGGTCCTGCTGAATCTGGTGGGCAACGCCATCAAATTCACGGAGACTGGCGAGGTCGCGCTCCGGGTCAGCGCCACGCAGGGATCGTTTCTGGTTGCCGTGCGCGACACGGGGCCAGGAATACGAGAGGAAGATCGGCAGAAAATCTTCGAGGAGTTCCAGCAAAGCGACAGCTCGCCGACCAAGAGAAAAGGCGGCACCGGCCTCGGGCTCGCGATCGCCAAGCGCATCGTCGAGATGCACGGCGGGCGTATCTGGGTCGAGTCCGCCTTGGGTCGGGGATCGACTTTCTTCTTCAGCGTGCCCGTGCTGGCAGAGCGGGAAAAGGCGAACGAAGTGAAGGAACAAGCCTGAGCATGCGCACGCCTGCACGCATCCTCGTCGTCGACGACAACCCCTCAAACGTCGACATTCTGCGCGCGCGACTCGCCTCGCACGGCTACGAAGTCGTAACCGCCGTAGACGGAGAGGAGGCATTGCTCGCGGTGCGCGAGCAACAGCCCGATTTGATCCTGCTCGACGTCATGATGCCCAAGCTGGACGGGATCGAAGTCTGCCGTCGCGTGCGCGCAGACCCCACGTTGCCCTTCATCCCGATCGTGCTCGTGACGGCGAAGACGGACTCGAAAGACGTGGTGCAGGCGCTGGAAGCGGGTGGAGACGAATATCTGACCAAACCGGTAGATCAGGCGGCGCTAGTTGCCCGAGTGAAGTCGATGCTGCGCATCAAGGCACTGCAAGACACGGTTCGCGAGCAGGCTGCGCAACTTCAGGACTGGAACCGTACGCTCGAACAGCGCGTCGCAGAGCAGCTGGCTCAGCTCGAGCGCATGGGCAAGTTGAAGCGCTTCTTCTCTCCTCAGCTCGCCGAGCTGATTCTGTCCGGAGGCGCCGAGGATCCACTCAAGAGCCATCGCCGCGAGATCGTCGTCGTATTTCTCGATCTGCGCGGCTTCACCGCCTTTGCCGAGACGTCGGAGCCCGAGGAGATCATGGGTGTGCTGCGCGAGTACCACGCCGAGATGGGCCAGGTCATCCTTGTGCACGAGGGCACGCTCGAACGCTTTGCTGGCGACGGCATGATGGTGTTCTTCAACGACCCGGTGCCCGTCCCCGATCCGGCCGAACGCGCGGTGCGCATGGTCGTTGCGATGCGCGAACGCCTCACGGCATTGACGGCCAAATGGAGCAAGCGCGGATTCGATCTCGGCTTCGGCGCCGGCATCGCCCAGGGCTATGCGACGATCGGAGCAGTCGGCTTCGAGGGCCGCTGGGACTATGGTGCAATCGGTACGGTAACGAATCTGGCCGCGCGTCTCTGCGGCGAAGCCAAGCCTGGCCAGATTCTCATCTCGCAGCGGGTGCGGGCCTCGGTCGAGGATCTCACGGAGGTCGAGCCGCTCGGGGAGCTTCAGCTCAAAGGGCTGCTCAAGCCTGCACCGGCGTTCAATCTGCTCCGGCTGAGATGATGTAGCGCGAAGCGTAGCCGGACCTGCCCGTCGCAGCGAGAGAGCAGCCCCGGTGGAGCAACGCGTAACCCGGGAGAACAGAACGACTGCTGGCCCTGGATTGTCGCTACGCTTCATCCAGGCTACGGTGACTGCTCAAGCCTGCACCGGCGTTCAATCTTCATCCAGGCTGTGACTACAGGCAGAAACGGTATGCTACGACAACAAATAGCCCCGGGTGGAGCGACGCGCAACCCGGGACAACAGGACGACTGCTGGCGCTGGATTGTCGCTACGCTTCATCCAGGCTACGGTGACTGCAGGCAGAAACGGTGTGCTACGACAACAAATAGTGCGAGTAGCCCGGGTGGAGCGACGCGCAACCCGGGGACGAAAACTACC
>Ga0335080_10004668_pt1 | contig 13976 bp, 11 predicted proteins | sample Lox_Sample_34_FD_206720 | JGI IMG/M metagenome (GOLD analysis project Ga0335080, IMG submission 206720) | Soil microbial communities from Loxahatchee National Wildlife Refuge, Florida, United States - Lox_Sample_3.4 | ecosystem: Environmental > Terrestrial > Soil > Wetlands | place: USA... | reverse complement strand
TGGGCGTGCCGTGCAGGCCATAGGTGTAGCCGGACTTGTGGCGCCAGTCGCGCGCGCGCAAAGCGGCGACGTTGGGGAAGATCACCGTCGACGCCTTGTGCACGCCCACCGGGACGGCACCGAAGCCCGATGGCGGCTGGTAGTCGTGATGGATCAGCGCGGTCGACAGCGGAGTGATCGGTTCGGTCATGGTCGTGGCGTCAGATCGGCTCGGCGATCAGGTCGTGTCCGTCGGCAGCGACCACGCGCGCGCGAACGAATTCGCCCACCTGGATGCGCGTGGAGGCCTTGGTCGGCGGCAACAGCTTCACGGTGCCGTCGATCTCGGGCGCGTCGGCGTAGCTGCGGCCCGCTGCGCCTCTGCGCCCGAGCGCCGGCGCTTGGTCCACCAGCACCTGCAGCGTCGAGCCGACGCGCCGCGCGAGCCGTTGCGCAGACACCGCTTCGGCCACCGCCATCACGCGCGCCCGCCGCTCTTCGCGCAGCGCATCGGGCAGCGCGCCGGGCAGCTCGTTGGCCGCAGCCCCCGCGACCGGCGAGTAGGCAAAGCACCCGGCGCGATCGATCTCGGCCTCGCGCAGGAACTGCAGCAGGTGTTCGTGTTCCTCGTCGGTCTCGCCGGGAAAGCCGGCGATGAAGGTCGAGCGCACGACCAGTTGTGGACAGGCACGGCGCCAGGCCTCGATGCGCTCCAGGTTGTGCTCGCCGCTGGCCGGTCGCTTCATGCGCTTGAGCACCGCCGGGTGCGAATGCTGGAACGGCACGTCGAGGTAGGGCAACACGCGCCCGCTGGCCAGCAGCGGCAGCAGCTCGTCGACATGGGGGTACGGATACACGTAGTGCAGCCGAACCCACGCGCCGTGCGGCTCGGCCAGCATCGCGAGCTGCTCGCACAGCTCGTGCATGCGCGTGCGCACCGGGCGGCCGTCGAAGAAGCCGGTGCGGTACTTGACGTCGACGCCATAGGCACTGGTGTCCTGGCTGACGACCAGCAACTCGCGCACGCCGGCATCGAACAGCGCGCGCGCCTCGGCCAGCACGTCGCCAACCGGGCGCGACACCAGGTTGCCGCGCATCGACGGGATGATGCAGAACGTGCAGCGATGGTTGCAGCCTTCGCTGATCTTCAGGTAGGCATAGTGTCTCGGCGTCAGCTTCACGCCGTGCGGCGGCACCAGGTCGACGAACGGGTCGTGCGGCTTCGGCACGTGGGCGTGCACCGCATCCATCACCTCCTGCGTGGCATGCGGTCCGGTGACTGCGAGCACCTTCGGATGCACCTGGCGCACCAGGTTGCCGCCGCCCTCGCCCGCCTTGGCGCCGAGGCAGCCGGTGACGATGACCCGGCCGTTGGCCGACAGCGCCTCGCCGATCGTGTCTAGGCTCTCCTGCACCGCGGCGTCGATGAAGCCGCAGGTGTTGACGATCACCAGGTCGGCGCCCTCGAAGGTCTTGCTGGTGCGATAGCCCTCGGCCGCCAGGCGCGTGAGGATCAGCTCGGAGTCGGTGAGCGCCTTCGGACAGCCGAGCGACACGAACCCCACGGTGGGCGAAGGCACAGGCCGCGCGGCGTCTTCAGTGACGGACATGCCCGATTGTCGAGCAATCCGCCGGCGGCCCCGCGGCCGGGGACAACCCGTCAGCGCTTGCCGCCGAACCCCGGCATGCCGGTGAACATCGCGCCGGCCTGCTTTTGCATCTGCTCCTGCATCTGCTCGAACAGGTGCTTCGATTGCTCGAGGTAGTTGCCCATCAGGTTCTGCATCACCGGCGTCTGGCCGCCCAGGAGCTTGGACCACGCCTCCGGCGTGAACGTGTTGGCGTCGAACATGCCCTGGGCCTGCTCGCTCAAGCGGCGTTGCAGGTCGACGAAGGCCTGCAGGTTCTTCTCCAGGTGCTGGCCCATCATGCCCTGCATCGCGTGGCCGTAGAAGCGGATGATCTGCGCCAGCGTCTGCGCGGAGAACATCGGCACGCCGCCGGTCTCTTCCTCGAGAATGATCTGCAGCAGGATGCTGCGCGTCAGCTCCTCGCCGCTCTTGGCGTCGCGCACCTCGAACTGCTCGTTGTCGAGCACCATCTTCTTGACGTCGGCCAGCGTGATGTAGCTGCTGGCCCGCGTGTCGTACAGACGCCGGTTCGGATACTTCTTCAGGATGCGCGGACCCTGGGTGTCTGCGGCCTGGGCTGCAGCGCGGCGTGACGCTGGCATTGCGGAGAGCTCCTTGTCGGTGCGCTGGATTCTAGGCGGGGCTTCGCCGCGTGCCGCGCCGGGTTTCCCCGGCCGCCGGCTGCACCCGCGCGACGGCAACGGCTAGACTTTTGCCATGAACACCGGGGACACCCGCACGACGAGAACCGAGGTCGACGGCTTCGGCGCCATCGACGTGCCGCGCGAAGCGCTGTGGGGCGCGCAGACCGAGCGCAGTCGGCGCTTCTTCGACATCGGCACGCAGCGCATGCCGCTGGCGCTGATCCATGCCATGGCCGAGATCAAGCGCGCCGCCGCCGAAGTCAATCGCGAGCTCGGACTGCTCGATGCCGCCAAGGCCGACGCCATCGCACGCGCGGCGGCGCGCGTGGCCGCCGGCGACTTCGATGACGAGTTTCCGCTCTCGGTGTGGCAGACAGGCTCGGGCACGCAGAGCCATATGAACGTCAACGAGGTGATCGCCAACCTGGCGTCGCGTGACCTCGGCGGCGAGATCGGTCCCAAGCGTCTCGTGCATCCCAACGACGACGTCAATCTGGGGCAATCGTCGAACGACGTGTTTCCCACCGCGATGCACGTTGCCGCCGTGCTGCATGCGCGTCCGCTGATCGCCGCGTTGGACGACCTGCGCTCGACGTTGCGCGAACGCGCCGCCGCGTTCAGCCAGGTGCTGAAGATCGGCCGCACCCACCTGCAGGATGCGACGCCGGTCACCCTCGGCCAGGAGTTCGGCGGCTACGAGGCCCAACTCGCGCTCGCCGACGCTGCCGTGCAGCGCGCCTTGCCCGCGGTGCATCAGTTGGCGATCGGCGGCACGGCGGTGGGCACCGGCCTGAACACGCACGCGCTGTTCGGCGCACGCGTCGCGGCGCGGCTGACCCAGCGGCTCGGCGCGTCGTTCGTGGTGGCCGACAACCCGTTCGCCGCCCTCGCCGGCCATGAGCCCCTGGTGGCGCTGCACGGCGCGCTCAAGGGACTGGCGGTCGCGCTGACCAAGATCGGTAGCGACATCCGCCTGATGGGCAGCGGCCCGCGCGCCGGCATCGGCGAGCTGCAGTTGCCGGAGAACGAACCGGGCAGCTCGATCATGCCGGGCAAGGTCAATCCGACGCAGGTCGAGGCGCTGACGATGGTGTGCACGCAGGTGATCGGCCACGACGTCGCGCTGTCGATCGCAGCGAGTCAGGGGCAGTTCGAGCTCAACGTCTGCAAGCCGGTCATCGCAGCCAATGTGCTCGACAGCCTGCGGCTGCTCGGCGACGCGATGCGCAGCTTCGGCGCGCATTGCGTCGCGGGCATCCAGGTCAACGCCGAGCGCGTGCGCGAGCTGCTCGATCGCTCGCTGATGCTGGTGACGGCGCTGACGCCCCACATCGGCTACGACCGCGCAGCGGCGATCGCCAAGCACGCGCATCGGAAGGGCCTGTCCTTGCGCGAGGCCGCGCTCGGCATGGGCGGCGTGAGCGGCGATGATTTCGATCGCTGGGTCAGGCCGGAGCAGATGCTCGGGCCCGGCCGCTGACGGCGCGCGTCAGGTCCAGAACTCGTCGGCCTGCGCCACCTTCACCAGCACCTTGCGCGCGACACGCGCCGTCACCGCGAGGTGCGCTTCGAGATAGCCGGCGGCAAACCAGGCGGCCGGACGTTCGGCCGCCTCGGCGCGAAACGCGGCTGCGGCGACCGCGACGTCGTTGTGGTGGCCCAGCGCGTCCTGCGCGGCGCCGAGCCGCTTGAGATAGCGCCGGGCGGCATCCTCGGGCCACAGGTCCAGCGTCAACTCGGCGAGGTAACGCAGTCGCTTCAGGCGCTTGCGAACGCGATGCTGGCGTTCCAGCGGCAGCCGGTGGAAGCGGCGGCCGTCGCGCGTCACCTGTCGATGCAGGCCGCCCAGTCGCTGCGCCAGCCAGTCGCGCGTCGCCGCCGGCGACAACGCGGCGAAGCGCTCGTCGCCCGCATGCGCCAGCGCCAGGATCGCCACCAGCGTGCGTTGGAACGCTGGATCGCGCGCCGTGGCCATCGGGTCGGCCTGGCCGCGCGGCCGCCACGCCAGCAAGGGTGCGGAGACGGCCTGCAGCAGTGGCCGCACGGCGAGCGCGCAGACCTCGTCGTCGCGCAGTTCGCCCAGGCGCGCGAAGGCAGCGGAAAGCGCGCCATCCCACTGCGGCGCGATCGCCGGCGACAGTGCGGCGAGCTCGCGCAGCACGGTGCGCAGGCGCCGCAAGCCGACCCGTGCCTGGTGAATCGTCTCCAGCGCGTTCACGCCTTCGGCGAGGTCGCTCACGTTGGCCAGCACGTGTTCGAGCGCGGACTGCAGCAGCGCCCGCAGCAGCGTCGGCCCGTCGGCGTCCGCCGCGAGCCCGGTGCCTCGCGCGCGCGTCGGTGGCGGCGCGGCGCTGGCGCTCGACAGGCGCTCGCCGCGTGCGGCCTTGGTCGTCGTGCACAGCCAGAGCCCGCCATGTTCGATCCAGGCGCCGGCAAGGTCGAACACACCCTGCACGGGGCCTGCCTTGTGCTCGAGCTCGAGCTCGCACAGCGGTGCACTGAGCGCACCGGCGCGCACCTGCCCGGTATCGAGCGCCACCTCGATCTCGGTGCCGCGCGCGTCGCGCAACGCGCAGCGCAGCCGAGCGACGTCGGTGCCGTGCCGCTCGATCAGGGCCGGCGCCGGCGCGTCGTGCAGCGCCGCGTGCAGCGCCGATGCCGCTTCGCTGCCGTCGTGGCGCGCGATGTCGAGCGCTGGCATGGGCGATGCCGGGCCCGGTACCCGCACCTCGTGCTCCTGGCGGTGGACGGCCCCTGCGCCGGCCGCCTTCAGCGTCTGCATCCAGCGCCGGCCTTCCAGACGCAGGCGCAGCGCGACACCGGCGCGCGCCAACGCGCCGTCGGCGGTGTCGAAATAGGTGGCCTGCATGCGCGTCGTGCGCGCGCGGTGCGCGCGCAGCGCGGCACGCAACGAAGGCACCGCTGCTTCCGGGACGCACAGCTTGACTTCGAGTTCAGCCATGCGTGGCGAGGCCGCAATCCGGGGTTCGCATGCCGGCTCCCAACATCCAAACGCGCAACGGCACCCGCAGGTGCCGTCTGTCCCCAGTGATCCTTGGTAGGCGCGATTGGACTCGAACCAACGACCCCCACCATGTCAAGGTGGTGCTCTAACCAGCTGAGCTACGCGCCTGCGAGGGCGGCATTCTAGCAGCGCACCTCAGTGCCGCCGCGCGCTGCGCACGCCTGGAATGCGGGCGATCTGCGCCAGCACCACGGGCAGCCGGGTCGCCTGATCGACCTCGACCGTCAGCTCCATGTGCACGAGGCCGCCCTGCGGCGCCGGCTGCGTCTGCACCGCGGTCACGTTCATGCGCTCCTTGGCAAACAGCTCGGAGATGTCGCGCAACAGTCCGGCGCGCTCCTGCGCTTCGACCCACACCTTCACCGGATAGACCGCGTCGCTGCCGGCGGTCCGGCTGCCCCAGGCCACCGCGATCGCGCGCTCGGGATTGGCGCGCAGCATCTGGCGGAAGTTGCTGCAGCTCGCGCGGTGGATCGCCACGCCTTTGCCGCGCGTGACGTAGCCACCGATCGCGTCGGGCGGCGCCGGCCGGCAGCAACGCGCCAGCGTGGTCAACAACGATTCGACGCCGACCACCAGCACGCCGCCGTCACTCGCCTTGGCGCGGCGCAGCGCGATGGTTTCGGGCACCGGCGCTGCAGCCTCGGGCGGCTTGAGCAGGGTCTCGATGTGGCGCAGCGAGAACTCGTCCTTGCCGACCACCTCGAACAGCGCGTCGGCGCCCTTGAAGCCGAGTCGTGCCGCCAGCTCGTCGAGCTTGAGCGCCGTGCGGCCTTCGCGCTGCAGCAGCTTCTCCACCAGCTCGCGACCGCGCGCGATCGTCTCGTGCTGAGCCTTGGCGTTGAACCAGGCGCGCACCTTGGCGCGCGCGCGCGGGCTCTTCAGGTAGCCGAGTTCCGGATTGAGCCAGTCCATCGACGGCCCGCCGTCCTTGATGGCGGTGACCTCCACCGTCTGGCCATTGGCCAGCGCCGTGTTGAGCGGCACCATCGCGCCATCGACCCGCGCGCCGCGGCAGCGGTGACCGAGGTCGGTGTGCAGCGCGTACGCGAAGTCCACCGGTGTCGCACCCGCCGGCAGCTCGATCACCGTGGCCTGCGGCGTGAACACGAAGATGCGGTCGTCGAAGCCCTGTGTGCCGTCGTGCGACACCTGCGCGGCGTGATCGCGCTCCCAGGCCAGCAGCTGGCGCAGCACGGCCTTGCGCGCCTGCGCCACCCGCTCCTCAAACTGGCCGGCAGCGCTGGCGCCGCCATAGCCACGCACGCCCCCCTCCTTGTAGGCCCAGTGCGCCGCGACGCCGTACTCGGCATGCTCGTGCATCGCGCGCGTGCGGATCTGCACTTCCAGCGGCGCGCCGTCGTCGTCGAGCACCACGGTGTGCAGCGACTGGTAGCCGTTGGCTTTCGGCCTGGCGATGTAGTCGCTGAACTGCTCGGGCAGTGCACGCCAGCGCGCATGCACGCACGACAGCGCCGCGTAGCAGTCGCGCACGTCGGGCACGATCACGCGCAGCGCGCGCAGGTCGTAGATCGATGCCAGGTCGACTCCCTTGCCCTGCATCTTCTTCCAGATGCTGTACAGGTGCTTGGGCCGGCCCTGCACCTGCGCATCGATGCCGGCGACCACGAGCTCCCGGCGCATGCGCTGGGCGGCCTCGCGCACCGCGCCTTCGCGGCGCGCCCGGGTCTGGTCGAGCGCGCGCGCGATCTGCGCGTACCGAGCCGGTTGCAGGAAGCGGAACGACAGGTCCTCGAGCTCCCACTTGATCTGCCAGATGCCCAGGCGATTGGCCAACGGCGCGAACACCTGTTGCGACTCCAGCGCCAGCGCCGGCGGACACGGCTGCTTCGCAGCCGCGTGCCAGCGCAGCGTCTGCAGGCGCGACGCCAGCCGCAGCAGCACCACGCGCAGGTCGCGCGAGAACGCGAGCAGCATCTTGCGCACGCGTTCGGTCTGCAGTTCGCGCCGCTCGTCCTCGACGCTGGCCGCGCGCGCGGCACGCTGCACCGCCACCAGCTTGCGCGTGTGCTCCACCAGCCCGGCATACGACTCGCCGAACGCATTGCGCACCATCTCTTCCGGCCGCTGCAGGAAGTCCGACGCGTACACCAGGTAGGCCGCGGCGCGCAGCGTGGGCGCTGCTCCGATGCCTTCGAGGATCGCCGCGACGCCGTCGGCGTGAGCCAGGGCCGGCTCACCGGTGTCGAGCACGTGGCCGGCCAGCAGCGGCTCGGCGAAGGCGCGGGCACGCTGCAGCGCGCCGGCCTCCTGCACCGCGTTGACGTCGACCGCCAGCGTGCCTGCCACCGGCACGTCGACCTCGGCCAGGCGCACGATCGGCGCGGCGTCGCTGCCGACGGGGACCAGCTCGGTCTTCACGGCGACAACAGAAACTCGCGCACCGCCTGCACCTGATCGGGCTGCACCAGCATGGGGGCGTGGCCGACGCCGGCGAATTCGACCAAGCGCGCGCGCGGACCGCGCTGGCCCATTTCGCGCGCGGTGTCGCGCGACAGCAGGTCGGACTCGGCGCCGCGCAACAGCAGCGTCGGGCAACGCAGCGCGTCGTAGGTCTGCCAGAGCGCGGCTTCGCCCGCGGCCGCCAGCTGCGGCGTGATGGCCTTGAACGGCACCGCGATGTCGGGGTCGCTGCGCGGAACCAGCGCATCGCCATCGGTCTTCAGCTGCGGTTCAGTCAGCGCCAGCCACTGCTCGCGGGTGTGGCGGCCGAAGCCGGTGGAGATGGCCCAGATCGCATCGGCCGCTTCATCGAGCGTCTTCCAGCGACGCACTTGGCCGACGTACCCGCCGATGCGAGCGATGCCCGCCGGATCGAGCCGCGGCCCGACGTCATTGAGCACCAGTTTGCCGACCGGTGACCCCCCCAGCGCCGCGACGCCGAGGCCGATCAGCCCGCCCATCGACGTGCCGAGCCAGTGCACCGTGCGCGCGTTCAGCCGCGCGAGCAGCGCCACCATGTCGGACACGTATTGCGGCAAACCATAGCCCATCGGATCGCGCAGCCAGTCGGAGCGCCCGCGGCCCACCACATCGGGACACACGACGCGATAGCGGTCGAGCATGGTGCGAGCCAAGGTGTCGAAATCACGCCCTTGGCGCGTCAAGCCGTGGACGCACACCAGCACGGTGTCGTTGTCGGGATCACCCCACTCCCAGTACGCCATGCGGTGCAGGTTGCGGCCACTGAGGCATGACACGTCAAGCAGTCGGGGATCGGACACGGTGAACTCCTTTGCCGATAATGATCCTAACAACGGAACACGAGGAACCACCATGTTGAAGGGAAAGACCGCCCTGGTCACCGGCTCCACCAGCGGCATCGGCCTGGGTATGGCCCTGTCTTTGGCGCGCGATGGCGCCAACATCATGCTCAATGGCTTCGGTGAGTTCGAGGCGGCCAGGCGCGCCGTGGCCGAATGCGGCGTCAAGGTGTCGTACCACGGTGCCGACATGAGCAAGCCGGCCGAGATCGAAGCCATGGTGCGCACCTGCGAACAGGAGTTCGGCGCGCTCGACATCCTGGTGAACAACGCCGGCATCCAGCATGTCGCCAAGGTCGAGGATTTCCCGCCCGAACGCTGGGACGCGATCATCGCGATCAACCTGACCTCGGCTTTCCACACCACGCGGCTGGCCCTGCCCGGCATGAAGAAGCGCAACTGGGGCCGCATTCTCAACGTCGCGTCGACCCACGGGCTGGTGGCGTCGGCGGAGAAGTCGGCCTACGTCGCGAGCAAGCACGGCATCGTCGGTTTCACCAAGAGCATCGCACTCGAAACCGCCACCACCGGGGTCACGGTGAACGCCATCTGCCCGGGCTGGGTGCTGACGCCGCTGGTGCAGAAGCAGATCGACGCGCGCGCTGCGCAAGAGAAGCTCAGCGCTGCCGATGCCAGGAAGGAACTGTTGGCCGAGAAGCAACCGTCGCTGCAGTTCACCACGGTCGAGCAGCTCGGCGCGCTGGCGGTGTTCCTGTGTTCGCCCGCAGCCGACAACGTGCGTGGCGTGGCCTGGAACGTCGACGGCGGCTGGGTGGCGCAGTAGCAGCGTCGCGTCAGCGGGTCATCTGCACGCTGCCGTTGACCTGCACGGTGACGCCGGCCTTGCCGGCCTCGACCGGGATCGAGTCGTCCGCGCTCGCGGCCGCCATGGCGCGCACGCGCGGCATCGGCAATCCGATCGGCGGCTCCGACGTGCCGACGTTGACCTCGCGCACCGTGTAGCCGGCATAGCCGAACTGCTTGGCGTAGTCGCCCGCGCGGGCGCGGAACTTGGCGATCGCCTGCGCAGCCGCATCGCCCTCGACGCGCTCGCGCGTCTCGCGCGCCAGCGCGTAGCCCACGCGGGCCACGGTCAGCGTGCCGAGCCGGCCGGCGAGCTGCGCGATCGCGCTCATGTCTCTGCCTTCGAGCACCAGTTCGGCCTGGCCGACCCAGCCACTGATGGCGGAACTCTTGGGTCCGTAGCGCGGCGACAGGCTGAACGCACCGGTGCGCACGTCGAGTTGGCCCGGTCGATGCGCCTTGCGCGCATCGCTCAGGGCCGAATCGATCGCCTGGCGCAGCTGGCTCTGCACCGTCGCCGCGTCGCTCCCCTCGCGCGACGTGGCCAGCGTCATCGAGAGGATGTCGAATGGCACCTCCACCGCGGCGGACGCCGACAGCGTCAAGGTATCATTGGGCTGCAGAGCCGGTGCTGCGGGCTGAGCGTGTACCACTGAACACGCTGTCAGCGCGGCGCCGAAAATCAAACCGATGGTGTCCATGCGCGTCATGGCAGGTCCTCGTTCGCGACTTCGTGACAGGGCCGCCAGTGTGCCGCGTGGGCATCGACCGCTGCATGCGTCGCACCGGCCGTGTCCCACGTCACGGAACCGCAAGCAAAGCCCGAAATAGATGTAACAGCCGGTCGGTTTTCAGCGTTTGCATGGGTTTTCCCCCGGCAAAATGCCGCTGTTACAAATGTGGAGTTGCAGATGAATACGCCCGCCAACACTCGACCCGACCGCATCGTCGTGGTCGACGACGACGCGCGCATCCGGGATCTCTTGCGCCGCTACCTCACCCAGGAAGGGTTCGAGGTGCTGCTGGCCGAAGACGCCAAGGCGCTGAACCGCATTCTGACCCGCGAGACGATCGACCTGATCGTGCTCGACCTCATGCTGCCCGGTGAAGACGGGCTGTCGATCTGCCGTCGGCTGCGCGCCGCCAACGACGTGACGCCGATCATCATGCTGACGGCCAAGGTCGAAGACGTCGATCGCATCGTCGGTCTCGAGGTCGGCGCCGACGACTATCTGCCCAAGCCGTTCAACCCACGCGAGCTGCTGGCGCGCGTGCATGCGGTGCTGCGCCGCCGCCCGGCGATGGAAGCGCCCGGCGCGCCGTCGAAGGAGCCCCAGACGGTCGCCTTCGGTCCGTTCGAGTTCGACCTGAGCCTGCGCCGCCTGATGAAGAACGGCGAGCAGATCGCGCTGACCACCGGCGAGTTCTCGATGCTCAAGGCGCTGGTGCGGCACCCGCGGCAACCGCTGTCGCGCGACAAGCTGGCGCAGCTGGCGCGCGGCCGCGAGTTCGAGCCGTTCGACCGCAGCCTGGATGTGCAGATCTCGCGCCTGCGCAAGATGATCGAGTCCGATCCCTCGCAGCCGCGCTACATCCAGACGGTCTGGGGCGTGGGCTACGTGTTCGTGCCAGACGGCGCGAACTGATCCACCCCCGAGCGGCCTCCGGGCCGCTTCCCCCTCGAGGGGGCGACGCCAACGGCCTGGCAGAGCCAGATCCGTGGCATCCCCTTGACGGGCGCTTGCGCCTTCGGCGCTTCGCTTACGTGGCGCCCGAGCGGTCGTGTATCGTGCGGCCCGCGCCGAACCCGATTGCCCTGACATGCCCCGCTCGCAAGGTGTCGCCCTCAGCCTGTTCTGGCGCACCTTCGTGCTGCTGGCCATCTTGCTGGGCAGCGGCATCATGGCCTGGGTGTGGACGCTGCGCTCGCTCGAGTTCGAGCCGCGCGCGGTGGCCGCCGCGCAGCAGATCGCGAGCTTGGTGAACCTGGCGCGCGCGGCGCTCAAGAACACCGATGCGATCAACCGCGTGGCGATGGTCAAGACGCTGGCGGGTCAGGAGGCGATCCGCATCGCGCCGCACGAACCCAGCGACAAGTGGGACCCGTTCGAGGAGGACCGCTTCACGCGCGTGGTGGCGGCCGAGCTGCACAACCGCCTTGGCGCCGACACGATCGTGGCGCGCAGCGTCAACGGTCAAGCCGGCCTGTGGGTCGGCTTCGGCATCGAGAGAGATGCCTGGTGGCTGCAGACCGAGCTCGGGCGCGTGCAGGCACTGACCGGGCCCACCTGGTTCGTCTGGGTCGGCATCGCCTTGCTGGCCACCATCTTCGGCTCGGTGGCGATCGCTCGCTTGATCAACCAGCCACTGCGCGAGCTCAGTTTCGCGGCCAGCCGCATCCGCGAGGGCGAGTTCGACTCGCGCCTCGACGAGAACACGATGACCAGCGAGATCCGCGAGGTCAACATGGGCTTCAACCGGATGGCGCGCGAACTCGCCAAGGTCGAAGAAGACCGCGCCGTGATGCTGGCCGGCATCAGCCACGATCTGCGCACGCCGCTGGCGCGGCTGCGTCTCGAGGCCGAGATGAGCGTGCATGACGACGAGGCCCAGCGCAACATGGCGCAGGACATCGATCAGCTCGACGCCATCATCGACAAGTTCATGGACTATGCGCGGCCGGGCGAGTCCAAGCTCAAGCCGGTGAACCTGACGCAGGTGATCGAGCGTGAGATGCAGGGCTTCCGCGATCCGACGACGATCCGCATCCAGCACCGGGTGGCGATCGATATTTCGGTCATGGCCGACGACATCGAGCTTGGCCGCGTGTTCTCCAACCTGTTCGAGAACGCACGGCGCTATGGCCGCTCGATCGACACCGGCATCGCGCTGGTGCAGGTGACCTATGCGCGCACCGGGCCCTGGGTGATCGTCAGCGTGCGCGACCACGGATCGGGCGTGGCGCCGGAAAAGCTGGGCCAGCTGACCACACCGTTCTTCCGCGGCGATGCGGCGCGCACTGCCGCCACCGGAGCCGGGCTGGGGCTGGCGATCGTCGAGAAGGCACTGGCGCGCATGGGCGGCGCACTCGAACTCGACAATGCCGCCGACGGCGGCCTGGTCGCGCACGTGCGGCTGAAGCGCGCGCCCTGAGACTGGTGGTGCCCTCAGAGCGCCAGCCGCTGCAGCAGGCAGACCGCACGCGCTTCGATCGCCAGGCCTTCGCCGACCGGCCCCATCCTCTCGGCCGTCTTGGCCTTGACGTTGACGCACGGTAGCTCCAGCGCCAGCGCTTCGGCGATGCGCCTGCGCATCGCGTCGATGTGCGGGCCCAGCTTCGGCGCCTGCGCCACGATGGTCGAATCGACATTGACGATGCGGTAGCCTGCCGCACGCACGCGCTGCGCTGCCTCGCGCAGCAGCGCCAGCGAGTCGGCGCCGCGAAACGCGTCGTCGGTGTCGGGAAAGTGGCGGCCGATGTCGCCCAACGCGGAGGCACCGAACAACGCATCGGTGATCGCGTGCAGCAGCGCATCGCCGTCGGAGTGCGCCAGCAGGCCGTGGCTGTGCGGAATCGTCACCCCGCCGAGCACCAGCGGACGGCCGGCGACCAGTGCGTGCACGTCCCAGCCCTCGCCGATGTGCAGGGTCGGCACCACCCCGACCCCCGCCAGATCGCCGCGCATGGCCAGCAACGCCTGCGCGCGCGCCAGGTCCTCGGGCCACGTGATCTTGATGTTCGCGGCGTCACCCATCACCAAGCGCGGCTGCTGGCCGCTGGCCTCGATGGCGCCGGCTTCGTCGGTGACGGCGTCGCCGGCGCGCGCCAGTGCGTCGCGCAGCACACCGATGCGGAACATCTGCGGTGTCTGTGCGGCCCACTTGTCGCGGCGGTCGACCGTGCTCGACGAGCGGCCGTCGCGCTCTTGCTTCAGCGTGTCGGCCACCGGCAGCGCGAGCAGGCCACCCACCGCGTCATCGAGGCAGGCGTCGATCAAGCGGTCCACCGTCGCCGGCTCGATCAGCGAGCGAGCCGCGTCGTGCACCAGCACCCAGTCGTCGTCGCTGGCGCCGCGATCGCGCAGCACGTGCAGGCCGTTGGCCACCGTCTGTGCCCGCGTCACGCCACCGCAGCGCGCCAGCCAGCACCGCGGGCCTTCGAATTCGGGCACCTCATGCTCGAACTGGGCGTCGTCCTCGGCGAGCACCACCAGCACCGCGTGCAACCGCGCCACGCGCCCGAGCGCACGCAACGTGTGCGCGACCATCGCCAGGCCGGCGATGCGCGCGTATTGCTTCGGCCCCAGCGTGCCGGCGCGAACGCCGACACCCGCACAGGGCACCAACCCGAACAATCGTGCGGGCGATGGTGGCGTCGTCGTCATGGCGGCGATTCTAGAATCGGCCTCGAACGACGCGCGGTGCCGGCTCTCCCGGTGAACACCGGGAGACGTCACCCATCACATGCAACTGCCGCGCATCGCCCCTGGAAAACGCTTCGTGCTGCCGCTGCCGCCCGGCTCGGCGGACGCGCTGCTGTTGGCGCGACTGGCCGATGCGCACAAGGCCGATGGCTCATCCACGGCGATCCTGACGGCCGATCCGGCCG
>Ga0335080_10004666_pt1 | contig 13977 bp, 12 predicted proteins | sample Lox_Sample_34_FD_206720 | JGI IMG/M metagenome (GOLD analysis project Ga0335080, IMG submission 206720) | Soil microbial communities from Loxahatchee National Wildlife Refuge, Florida, United States - Lox_Sample_3.4 | ecosystem: Environmental > Terrestrial > Soil > Wetlands | place: USA... | reverse complement strand
GAACGCCAGCAGGTCGTTGATCAACTGCTGCATGCGCTTGGCGCCATCGACCGCGTGCTCGATGTACTGGTCGGCCTTGTCGTCCAGCCGGCCCGCGTAGCGCCGCTGCAGCAACTGGCAGAAGCTGGCCACCTTCCGCAGCGGCTCCTGCAGGTCGTGGGAGGCCACGTACGCGAACTGCTCGAGTTCCGCGTTCGACCGCTGCAGGTCCTCGGTCCGCGCCTCCAGGTTCGCGTGCGCCGCCTCCAGGTCCGCGTGCACTGCCTCCAGGCTGGTGTGCGCGGCACGGGCGGCTGACAGCTCCGCCAGGATGCGCTCGCGCATGCGGTTCACATCCATGCCGGTGGTGCGCACCTCCTGCGGGCCACCGGGGTCGACGTGATGCGCGAAGTCGCCGTCGGCCACCTGGCGGGCGTCGGAGGCAAGCCGGGACAGCGGCCGGATCACCGATACCTCGAGGCTGAACGCGAGGACGACCAGGATGACGATCAGCGCGATCCCGATGCCGAGGAAGATCGCGTCGAGCGCGGCCGCGGACCGGTTCAGGCCGGAGACGGCCTGCCCGCGCTCGACGGTCAGGTCGGCCTGCATGCTGGCCAGCGCGGCACGCAGCCGGTCGAAGTCGGCCTTCCCCTGGTCGGGGCCCCCGGTGAGCGGCTTGCCGGTGGCGCGCACCTGCCGGATGGTCGGCTCGGCGTAAGTGGCCCGCCAGACCCCAGCCCGGGCGGTCACCTGGGCGAGATCGGCCGAGGCGGCCGGCATGCCGGTGAGCAGGCGGTGCAGGGCGCTGACCTCCCGCCGCTCCTGGGCGAGGCCGCCGGTGTAGGGGGTGAGGAAGGCGGGCTGCGCGCTGAGCGCGTAGCCGCGAACCCCCGTCTCCTGGTTGAGGTAGGCGATCCCCAGCTGCGAGGTGCGGAACGCCGCGGGGTCGATCTTGCTCACCACCCGGTCGCGGGCGCTGGCCAGGTTGGCGAGTGCGGCGCCGCCGAGCACGATCGAGGCCAGCGCGAACAGCGTGACGATCACCAGCCCGGCCCCGAAGGTCCGCCGCAGCGGCCAGCCCGCGGCCAGCCTGGCCGCCATGGCACGCGCACGCGCGGTCGCGGCCGCATCGTGGGTGCCTTCGGGCCCGGCTGCAGCCGGTTCGGGCCCGGCATCTGGCCCGGCGCCAGCCAGCACGCGGCCGGTGCCGGGCCCGGTGCTGGCCTGTCCGGTGCTGGCCTGTCCGGTGCTGGCCTGTCCCGTGGTGGCCTGTCCCGTGGTGGCCTGTCCCGTGGTGGCCTGTCCCATGGTGGCCTCCTGTGTGCTGGCCTGTCCCGGGCCGGCGTCCGGCACCGCCGGTGCGGTGTCCGGCCCGCCGTTCATCGCCCGGCCGGCGATGAGAATCCCACGGCCAGCACGGCCAGGTCGTCGTCCAGATCGCCCCCGTTGAGCTCACGCACGTGGCCCACGAGCCATCCGAGGAGGTGCTCATCGCGCTGCCTGCGCTCCTGCGGTCCCATATCGCGTCTGCTTCCCAGGAACGCCTGGATGATGCCGGTGAGCCCCTCACTTCCGAGCCGCTCAGGACCCTCCCCGATCCGGCCCTCGACCAGACCGTCGGTGTACATGAGCAGGGACCAGCCATCCCCGAGCTCCACCTCGCCGACCGGCCAGTCCCGTGCGTGCGCGATGCCGGGGGGCGGGCACACGGGCGCCGCGAGCTCTCGCACCCCGCCCGGGCCGATCAGCAGCGGCTGCGGGTGACCGGCCAGGTGCAGCCGCCCATGGGAACGGTCGGGCGCGATCGACATCATGCACAGCGTGGCGAACATCCGCTCCTCATGGCGCTCGTGCTCGAGCACCTGCTGCACCGCCGACAGGACGTCGGCCATCGGCCGCCCGGCCAGCACCATGGTGCGCCAGGCCACCCGCAGGCAGACCCCGAGCGCGGCTTCCTCGGGACCGCGGCCGCAGACATCCCCGACCACCGCGTGAACCCAGCCGTCAGCCCCCTCGACGAGGTCGAAGAAGTCCCCTCCGAGCAGCATCTGCCCCCCGCCGGGCCGGTACTGCGTCGCCACCGTCAGCCGCGGATCCGACAGCAGCGGAGACGGCAGCAGGCCGCGTTCCAGCCGGGAATTCTCCCGCGCGTAGATCTGAGCCTCACGCAGCTGGCGCTGGACGTCCTCCGAGTGCCGGCGCTCCACCGCGTACCGGATGACCCGGTTCAGCAGCGGCCCGTCGACCTGCCCTTTGACCAGGTAGTCCTGGGCTCCCGCCCGCACAGCCTGCGCGCCGAGATGCTCGTCGGCGACCCCCGTCAGCACGACAACGGCCAGCCGGGGCATGTGCTCGGTCAGCCAGCGCACGCCCTGCAGCTCCGCCAGCTCCTGGGTGTCGGGCAGGCCCAGGTCGAGCAGGACGCACGTGGCGTCGGCCAGCAGCGGCTTCGCCTCGGCCATGGACCGCGCCCGGCGCAGGGTGACCGCGGCCGCCGCGTCGAGCAGGAGTTCCTCCACGAGCAAGGCGTCGGCGTCGTCATCCTCGATGAGCAGCACCTGCGTGCCGCCGGGCACCGTGCCCGGCGGCACCGCGGCCGGCCTGGCATCGTGAGTCACTATCTGACCCTGCTCGTGATTTTCGTGAACATCAGTCCTGCTCAACAGGTTGGGTTGGGCCAGCATAGTTGGCCGGATACGTCCAGGACCGCCGAGCCGCCGAACGCGGATGCTACTGCCGCATGCCTGGCAGCCGGTCCTGGCACAGGCCTGATCGAAGTCGCGTGCCAGGGCAGTCGCCCGCGTCAAATTTAGTGCACCACGGCAGGTCCGCGCATCCCCTGGCCCGCCACAGTACCGGCTGCCGGCCATGCGCCGCGGGCAGCGGACGCAGGACGGCGTGGTGGTGGACGCGATGACCGGGTGCCGCCACCACCACCTGCCCGCTTGACATATCTCTCGTTTGCTAGATATAGTTAGCACATCGAGAAGACATCCAGGAGGACCCGATGAACGAGACCCGCATCCCCGGGCAGGAGCTGCAGGACGAGATCCTGAAGACTGTCCGCAAGAGCCAGGAGGCCGTCGTCGACGCGCTCAAGGCCTGGGCCGACACCGTCCAGTCGATCATGCCGAAGCTGCCGGCCGTGAGCGTCCCGCTCGCGGACAGGCTCCCGAAGCCGGAGGACGTGGTGATGAGCGCCTACGACTTCGCCGAGCAGCTGCTGGCCGGCCAGCGGAAGTTCGCGGAGGACGTGCTCCACGCGACCGCCCCGCTGACGCAGGGCAAGGCCAACGGCCACGCCGCGAAGACCACCGCGGCCAAGTGAGATCACGTGGGCGGCGGGTCCAGGATGCCTGGGCCCGCCGCTCACGCATGAGCGCTCACCTGGGCGGGAGCTCACGATGCTGAGCGCTCACTATGCTGAGCGCGCCGGGGTGCACAGGCTGAATCGAGCTGAGCGCTCCCGCTGAACGAGGAAGCGCACACGCTGAACGAGGAACTGCCATGAGCGATCCGTGGGAGACGCAGAAGGAGGCGCTCGGCTCCTTCATCCGCGCCCAGCGAAAGATGGCCAACCTGTCGCTCCGGCAGCTCGCTGAGCTGACGAGCCTGTCCAACCCCTACCTCAGCCAGCTGGAACGCGGGCTGCACCAGCCTTCCGTCCGCGTCCTGCGGCTGATCTCCGACGCCCTGAACCTGTCCGCCGAGACGATGCTGACCGAGGCGGGCCTGATCAACCCGGCCGGCCCGGACACCGATGGGGCGGGACCCGCGAACCTGCCGACCGAGCAGGCGATCCGCGCCGACATGCGTCTGTCCGAGGACCAGAAAGCCGCGCTCATCGCGGTCTACCGCAGCATGCTCCCGGCCGGGCAGCCGGACGGCTCGGTACCCCCGCCCCCGGAGCCGCAGAGCGGGACTGATAGTGCCGCAGAGCGGGACTGATAGTTTTGTGCCGCTGCGGTCGCGATGCGGTCGCACGGGGAGACTGTCGAGGATGGAGCGGGGAGTTCCCTGACTAATTTCATGAGCTTAGATTTCACGAGCTCAGATTTACTGCTGGCTCAATCCCGGGTCCTCTCGCATGCTGCGGACGGCCCGAGGGGGGCAGGGAGCGGCAAGTCCCGGCCTGAGCAGCAACACTGGCGCGCAACATAAATCTGCACCGTCGCGGGGGCCACGGTGCGGCCGCCGGGCGGGCTGTCGAGGATGGGCGGGGAGTTCCTTGACTGGATCCGGGGCCAGATAAGGAAAAGTGCGCTGTTTATTTGCTGGCGGAGGGTATCCGTTCGCTGGCACAGTGTCCAAAAAACGACACCCGGTGGGTTACCGCTATTCAGTGGGAATTCACTTCGTCCTGGTTACTTGACCGTGCTGGCGCAGCCGTTCAGCCGCATTGCCGTTTGACGGGTGCCGGCAGGCCAGCCGCGCGGAGCGGGCCTGAGCGCGCGGCCGGCTGCGTGACGGCCGGGGGCAGCTGCCGGCGTTCACCCGCGCGCTTCAAGCGTTTGGCGCGGAGTTAGCTTCTGCTTCACCTCGCCGTCACCCGGACGCCGGATCGCCTGCCTACGCTCCCAGCCATGAGCGATGCTGCCGCGACCCCCGCCAACACGAGCGTGTTCCAGGCGCTGGACGACTCCAAGATCAGCAAGTTCCAGGTCAAGACCATGTTCGTGGCGGGCATGGGCTTCTTCACCGACGCCTATGACCTGTTCGTTATCGGCATCGTGGTGTCGCTGCTGAAAACACAGTGGAGTCTGTCAACGGGTCAGGTGTCGTGGCTGAACTCCGCCACCTTGCTGGCCTCGGCCTTGGGCGCGATCATCTTCGGCCGGGTCGCCGACATGCTCGGACGTAAACGCATCTACGGCTATGAGGTGCTGATCCTGGCGTTCGGCGCGATCGCGTCGGCGTTCTCGCCGAACTACACCTTCCTGCTGGTGAGCCGGATCATCCTCGGGGTCGGCATCGGCGGCGACTACCCCGTCTCAGCGACGATCATGAGCGAGTACTCCGGGAAGAAGTCCCGCGGCAAGATGGTCGGGCTCGTGTTCGCCATGCAGGGTGCCGGCCTAGTCGTCGGCCCCCTGGTCGCCTCGATCCTGCTGGCCTCCGGCGTGTCGGAGAACCTCACCTGGCGGCTCCTGCTCGGCCTCGGCGCGATACCCGGCCTGGCGGTGTACTACCTGCGCCGCCAGATCCACGAGACGCCACGGTTCGCCATGGCGGGCGGCGCCCACGAGGAAGCCCAAGCTGCCATAGCGGACGCCACGGGGACCGGGGCTGGGGCGAAGCCTACGGGCGAGTCCACCGCGAAGCACCCGCAGAGCGTGGCCGAGGGCTTCCTCACGCTGATTCAGAACAGGCGCATGCTGATCTGGCTGATCGGCACCGCGTTCGGCTGGATGCTGCTGGACTTCTGCTACTACGGCAACTCCATCTCCCAGCCGGAGATCCTCGCGCTGGCGAACCCGAACGCCAGCGAGCTGCGGACCATCCTGACCCAGCTGGCCATCGTGCTGGTGTTCGCAGTGCCCGGGTACATCGTGGCGATCCTGCTGATAGACCGCGTCGGGCGCAGGACCATCCAGATACTGGGCTTCGCCATGATGGCGCTGATGTTCCTGCTCATCGGGCTCATTCCCTCGGTGACGACAACCCTCGCGCCGTTCCTGCTGCTGTATGGCATCAGCTACTTCTTCACCGAGTTCGGGCCGAACATGACGACGTTCATCTACCCGGCAGAGCTGTTCCCGACCGACGTCCGGACCACCGGCCACGGCATATCCGCCGGGGCCGGGAAGCTGGGCGCGTTCATCGGCGCCTTCCTGTTCCCCACTATCCTCGCCTCCTCCATAGGCCTGCGGGGCGCGATGGTCATCGCTGGGGTCGTGGCGGCCGCCGGGCTGCTGCTGACCATCCTGACGCTGCCCGAGACGCGGGGTAGGAGCCTGGAAGAGCTGGAAGATCACGCTCACGAAGCCCAGCCCGGAAAACTCCGGGCGCAGCCCGAGCCCGCCTGACTCCGTCCGGGCAAAAGGTCCGGCAACCCCGACACTGCTGAGGAGGTGAAGCGGCGCCGCGTCCCGGGCGACCGATGGATGGCGCGCCGCGAATCCCGATGACGTACCGCATCGTGGTCGGCGTCGACGGTTCCGAGCACGGCGAGGCCGCGCTCAAGTGGTCACTGGCCGAGGCCGAGGCACATCAGCCCGCCGAACTGACTGCCGTGTTCGCCTGGGAGGTGCCCTTCCTGTCCTTCCCCGGTGCCTTCGACCGGGACGAACTGGAGCAGGCGGGCAAGGAGTTCATCGTCGAGGCCGTCAGCAAGGTCGCGCCCACGCCGCCGGTTCCGCTGGTTACGCTGGTCGCGGAAGGTGACCCCGCCGCGTCGCTGATCAAAGCCTCCGAGGACGCCGACCTGCTCGTCGTCGGCACCCGCGGACGGTCGCCCTGGGCCGGGCTGCTGCTCGGCTCGGTCAGCCAGCGCTGTGCCGCGGGCGCGGCCTGCCCGGTCGTGCTCATCAAGCTCCCCGGCGAGCGGGCATCTGACTCCACCCCGGAGGAGTCGGACATCACGCCGGAGTAAGCAGCCAGTCGAGCACGGCGCTGGCGAACTCCGCCGGCCGTTCCGCATGCACATGGTGCCCGGCCGGGATCGTCACCAGGTCACAGCGCGGTGTGCGGGCTAGACTGCGGTGGACGGGGGAGGAACGTCCGGGCATTTCCTGCCAAACGTGGCGTGGAGCCTCCGCGCGCCACCTTAAGCTGGGCGAAGACGTGTGAACGGGGCCAGCGCGACAAGCAAGAGGGGCATCCGGGAGCCCAGGACCCGGGCGGCGCTGCGACACATGCGCCGGCAACGGCCGCGCGGGACCGCCAGTGGAGGTATGGCCTAGGTGACACAGGTGTCCGTCCACTCGGCCGACCAGCGTGGATCGGCCAGTCCGGCCGATCGTTCCGGCACGCATGCTCCGGCCGAAGAGCACGGCCTGGCCGCCCCCACCGGCCCGGTCGAGCGGCTCATGAGCACGCTGATCCGCAAGCTCGCCTGGAGCAGGCTCTCCGATCCCAAGATCGCCGTCAGCGTGTCCGCGGCCGGGCTGCTGCTGGGAATGGTCCTCGGGGCGACGGCGCCGAACGCCGAGACGGTGCCGGTCAAGCTGCCGCTGTCCTACCTGCTGCCGTCGCTGAACCACCAGCACGTCATCGCGAGCCTGATCCTCTACACCTCAGACATCCTCGCCTGCCTCGGGCTCGCCGGGATGCTGTGGGCGCACAGCCAGGGCTGGCGCCCCAACCCGCGTCACCTGCTGCTGATCAGCTCGGCCGTGGTCGCGGTCCTGGTCTGCCTCACCCCGGTCGGCTCATCGGACACCGCGAGCTACGCCGCGTACGGCCGGATCGCGGCGCAGGGCGGGAATCCATACCGGACAAACCCGGTCGCCTGGCTCGGCTATCACTCGGCCTACACCGAGGCCGTCGGGACGATGTGGAAGAAGCAGTCGTCCGTCTACGGCCCCTTCGCCACCGTGATCCAGTCGTTCGGGGCGGCGGTCGGCGGCCCGCATGTCACCACCACCATCTGGGTCCTGATGATCCTCAACGGCGCCGTGTTCATCGGCGTCGGGTACCTGCTCCTGAAGACCTCTGACGATCCGGTGCGGGCGACACTGTTCTGGACGGCGAACCCGGTCCTCATCCAGCAGCTGGTGAGCGGCGGGCATCTCGACACGTTCGTGGCGGCGGCGGCGATCTGCGCGATCCAGGTGGCGCGCCGCGTCCCAGACATGCTCGGCGACGTCGCGGTCGGTGTGCTGATCGGCCTCGCCTGCGGGATCAAGATCTATGCGGTGCTGATCGGGATCGGGCTCGCGTGGCCGATGCTGCGGCGCCGCGAATGGATGCGGACCGCCCGGATCACGGCGGTGGCGCTGGTGACGCTCGGCATCGGCTACAGCGCCTACGGGCTCGGCGCGCTGAAACCGCTCTTCGGCGGGCTGCAGCTGGTGACGCTGCCGTCGCCGTGGCGGGTCTTCGAGCTGTCCGGGGAGGCGCTCGGCGCCAGCCAGGCCACCATGTCAACGGTCATCAGCCTGCTGTGGCCGATCGCCCTGATCGTGGTCGCATGGCTGATCTACCAGCGGATCTCGTCAGATCAGCCGCGGGAGGTCGTGGCGCCATTCGCCCTGACCTACGCCTGGATCCTCGTCGCCCCGTGGGTGTTCGCCTGGTACACCGCGGTCGCCTGGGCCGCGCTGACCCAGGTCCCGCGCAACCGGATGACCCGGTGGCTGACTATCGTCACGGTGCTGCTCGCCCTCTGCCTGTCCAGCGGCGGCCGGGCCAACCTGTGACACGTATGAGCCAGGTGAAGCCCGCAGCAGTAGACAGCCAGGCGCAGCAGGCCCCAGCGGCCGGCCCGGCGAACGCGGCAAGCCCGGCAAGCCCGGCTGTGCAGGACGGCCCTGGCCTGCCCGGGCAGGCAGCGGCACGCTGGCGCCCGGCACCCTGGCGCGCGGCACCCTGGCGAGCGGCACAAGCCGTCTTGCGGCGGCACTGGCTGGCCGCGGCGCTGCTGGCCGCCGGGCTGGTGCTCCGGGTGCTCGCCCAGCTCGCCTACCGCCCCGCGCTGTTCTACATCGACACGGTCAGGTACCTGTACAACGCCGGGGGCATGGACCCCGTCGGCTACAAGGGACCGCTGCGGCTGATCCTGCTGGTCGCCAACTTCAACGCGGTCGCCGCCGTCCAGCACCTGCTCGGCCTGGCGATGGCCGTGGTGATCTACCTGCTGCTGCTGCGGCGCGGCGCTTCCCGCTGGCTGGCCGCGCTGGCCATCGCGCCGCTCCTGCTCGACGCCTACCAGCTGCAGACAGAGCAGACGATCATGCCGGGCACCTGGTTCGAGGCCCTGATCGTGGCCGGCCTCGCCATCCTGCTCTGGCAGCCGCGGAGCAGCTGGCGGGCCACCATCGCCGCCGGGATCGTGCTGGGGGCCTCGGCCACCGTCGCCCAGGTCGGTGAGGCCCTGCTGCTGCCAGCGGTGATCTACCTGCTGGTGGCCGGCGGCGGCTGGCGGCAGGCGATCGGCAAGGCGGCCGCCCTGTGCGCGGCCTTCGCCCTGCCCATCCTCGCCTACTGCACCGGGTCCTACCTGCTGGCCGGGGACTTCTTCCTGTCGCACTCGGGCGTCACGTCCTTCTACGGGCGGATGGCGGCGGCCGCCGACTGCCCGGCGCTCAGGCTGCCGGCCGCCGAGCGGGGAATGTGCCCGACCCGGGCGCAGCAGGCCGAGGGGCCCGACTGGCTCGAGTACGCGGCGGGCTCCCCCATCCGGCCCTACTACAACAATCTGGCGCGCGGCGACACCGACGCGCTGATCTCCGACTTCACTCACCGGGTGCTGGCCCAGCAGCCGCTGCGGGTGCTCGGCGCCTACTCCCGCGACCTGCTGAAGCCGTTCGCGCTGACCCGCACCACCAGCCCGGGCGACACGCCGATCTCCCGCTGGCAGTTCCAGCTGGCGTTCCCGTACTACCAGCACGCCACGCCCCAGGTCGTCGACGCGGCGGTCGGCCGTTTCGGCGGCGGCGCGCCTGCCGTCTGGCGGCCCGTCGCCTCGTTCCTGCGCTCCTACCAGCTCGGCGGCGGCTACACCCCGGGCCCGCTGCTGGCGTTGTTCACCCTGACCGGGCTGGTGGGCTCGGCCGCCGCACTGCGCATCCGGGCGGGCCCCGGGATCCGCCAGCCCGCCCTCGCCTGCCTGCTGTTCTTCGCCTCGGCGGTGTCGCTGCTCCTGGTGTCGGACCTGTTCGAGTTCTCCTGGCGGTACCAGCTGGTCACACTGGTCACCCTGGTGCCGGCCGGCGCGCTCGGGATCGGCGTCATCCTCCGCTCGATCGGCGCCCTGCGCGCCCGCGGCTGACGGGCCGGCCACCGCGCGGGCGCCGCCGGGGCAGGGCAGACTGGCAGCCATGGACACTCCGGCGGCGGCCGCGGCGTGGGACGCCGAGTACGCGGCCGGCCGTTACCGCGGCGAGCCGCCGGCCGGCTTCGCCCGCGACGTCGCAGTGGGAGGCGATCTGGCAGCGGCGCTTGCCAGCCGGGCATCGCGGCGAGCCGCCGCAACCCGGGGACCGGAAACGAGGGAGTGGGCCACCATGACGTCGACGGCCTTGCTGATCATGGATGTGCAACAGGGCATCGTGGAGCGGTTCGCCGGTGACGAGGGCTACCTGCCGCGGCTGGCCGCGGCGGCCACCACCGCCCGCGCCGCCGGCATCGGGGTCATCTACGTGACGGTCGCGTTCCGCGCGGGCTACCCCGAGGTCAGCGAGCGCAACAAGACCTTCGCGGCGATCGCCGGCACCGGCCGGTTCGCCGACGGCGATCCCGGCGCCCGCGTGCATCCCGCCGTGGCCCCGGCACCCGGCGACGTGATCGTGACCAAGCGCCGGGTGTCGGCCTTCGCCGGCAGCGACCTGGACGTGCTGCTGCGCGCCAGCGGCGCCAGCCACCTGGTGCTGGCCGGCATCGCGACCAGCGGCGTGGTGCTGTCCACCGTGCGCCAGGCGGCCGACCTGGACTACCGGCTCACCGTGCTGGCGGACGGCTGCCTGGACGCCGACCCCGAAGTGCACCAGGTCCTGATGCAGAAGGTGTTCCCGCGCCAGGCGGAGGTCACTACCATCGCCGGCTGGACCGCGGGCCTGCGGGCCTAACGGGCCATTTCCGCGAACCCCTGCGCCACCGCACACGGCGCGCACAGCGGCACGTCCGCATTGCTCAGCCGCCGGGTCATCACCGCCCGGTGGTCACACACGCCCAGGTCGTTCGGGTGCGCCTTGCTGCACACGCACCGGCAGTCGCGCAGGCCGCTGGCGTACGCCGCCCGCCGCCCGGCGTCGGCCAGCGCGGCACGCCCGGCCTCGATGGCCGCCCGGACCGCCGGATCGAGCTTGTCCAGCGCGTCGGTGGTGGCGTCCGATACCCGTTGCGTCCATTCGCCCAGCGCGGCCGCGGCGGTCTCCCAGGCGGCGGCGAACTGCCGCGCCGGGTCATTTGCGTCACGGCTCATGGCCGCATTTTCTCACCCCGCGCCGGCTGTGGCCAGAGCTCGGCCGCCTGGCCCGGCCGATGCTCGCGGGCGCTGCGCCCCGCCGGGCCGCGACCGGCCAGCATCAGCGGGCCGCCTGCAGTACGGGCATCCCGGGCCGAACGCGCTGTGCAGATGAGCGCAGTCCGCAGGCCGGGTGCGGGCGTGAGCGGCGGTCTCGCTGCCCGCGCCGTACGTCGTGCTGGGCATGGGCCTCCTTCCGGGAGGTCGGTCCCGGCGGCGCCTGGCCGGGGCCTGGCAGATCCTGGCGAGTTCATCACAGATCCGCTGGCCGGGCCACGCGACACGCGGGTCGTCACCGGGCCACGGCCGGCATTGCGCCGGCTACCCGGGCGCCGCGGCCTGAAACCGGGCTGATCTCCGTACCTGACAACGTTCTGGAGCGCCTCGGGCACGGAGAAATACACCGCCGCCTCGATCTCCGGCGGGACCCGGTCCGCAGGTGGCCAACGGGAACGAGAGGATCAGGTAGCGGCCAGCAGCCCGGCCGCGGCAACCGCGAACAGCCTGGTGTTCGGCAGGTGACACGATGACAGGTAACCGGCTGGGCCTCGCCGCAGCCACGGCCTGGCTCGGCCTGCGCGCGGAGGAGAGTACCGGACATGAGCGAGTTTGACGGACTGGCCGCGCTGGTCACCGGCGGCGCGAGCGGCATCGGCGCGGCCACGGTGGCGCTGCTGCATGAGCGTGGCGCGCGGGTGGCGGTCCTGGACCGCACCACCGACGGCGCGCACCCGCAGGCGCTGGCGGTGCGGTGCGACGTCACCGACAGCGGGGCCGTCGCCGGGGCCGTGGCGGCGGCCGCCGGGCACTTCGGCGCCCTCGACATCGTGATAAACAACGCCGGGATCGGCGCCAGCGGGGACGTGAGCGAGAACTCCGACGAGGAGTGGCACCGGGTGCTCGACGTCAACGTCGTCGGCATCGCCCGGGTGACCAGGGCGGCGCTGCCGCACCTGCGCCGCTCACGGCACGCGGCGGTGGTCAACACCTGCTCTGCCGTCGCGTTCACCGGCCTGCGCTCCCGCGCGCTCTATGGCGCCAGCAAGGGCGCGGTCGCCGCGCTGACCCTCGCGATGGCAGCCGACCACGTGCACGAGGGCATCCGGGTCAACGCGGTCGCGCCCGGCACGGTGGACACGCCGTGGGTCGGGCGGCTGCTGGCGGCCAGCGCGGACCCGCCCGCCACCGCCGCGGCGCTGCGCGCCCGGCAGCCACTGGGCCGGCTCGTCACCGCGCAGGAGGTCGCGCACGCGATCGCCTCGCTGGCCTCCCCCGCCGCCGCGTCCACCACCGGCGCCATCGTGCGCGTGGACGGTGGCCTGACCAGCCTGCGCGTCTGAGCCCGGGGCGGGGGCATGATCGTTGCTGTGGTGTGGCAGGTCAGTACAGCCCGGGCCGTCCTTCCCGCTGACGGCAGGCGGCCTCATCGCAGTCTGATCACGTTGGCTGTGATCAGGGCCGCGGCGTCAGAAGCCAGGTAGGCGATCACCTCGGCGACCTCGGCCGGGCTGGCGATGTGGACCTGTGTGAGGCTGGCGGCGACCGCCTCGCGGACGGCGCCGGTGACCCAGCCGGTGTCGGTGACCGGCGGGTGGACCATGTTGGCCGTTATCCCGACCGGCGCCAGCTCCAGGGCGGCCGACATGGTGTAGTTCGTCTGGGCGGCCTTGGCGGCGCCGTAGGAGACTTCCTCGGGGAAACCGGTATCCCCCCCGGAGGTGAGCCCGATGATCCGGCCCCAGCCCGCCCCGCGGGCGATGTGACGGCGCGCGAACTCACTGATCAGCAACGCCGCGGCCATCGCGTCCACCGCGAACTGCTGGCGCCAGGTCGCGGCGGTGACCGGCCGCAGTGATCTGCCGAGCCGGTCGGCAGCGGACGGGGCGAAGGTGTCGGCCAGCCAGCCGGTCGCGTTGTTGACCAGGATGTCGACCGCGCCGAACTGCTCCTCGGCGGTGTCGAAGAGCAGCGCGGGCGTCTCCGGATCCGACAGGTCGGCCTCCACCGCCACCGCCCGGCCACCACCTGCCCGTATCTCAGCCACGACCGGCCCCGCGTCCTGCGCGCGGTGATCCCGGTAGGCCTGCGGCGTGCCGGGATCGGGCGGATCCTCGACCCGCAAGAACGTGCACAGCACCCCGCAGCCGCGCCGGGCCAGGGCCATCGCGGTCGCCGCGCCGATGCCATGATTGGCGCCCGTCACGATCGCCGTATGACCAGCCATCGCCACCTCCACCTTCGCCTGGCCGCGACCGGTCGCGGAGCCTTCGCGGGGCTCCCCGCGATGCACCGGGGATCTGCCGGCGATCACGGGCTGACAGGGGCTCCCGGTACCCTGCTGACCATGTTCGCAACCGCGCTGGTCAACCTCTACACCCGCGATATTGAGGCTGGGCTCCGCTTCTACCGCGACCTGCTCGGGTTCGTGGAGACCTTCCGGACTCCGCTCGACGGCACACCCGAGCACGTTGAGCTCCGGCTGGACGGGTTCACCATCGGCCTCGGCACGGTCGAGGCGGCCAGGCGCGTACACGGGGTCGAGGCTGCCCCGGGGAGCCCGGCCATGGTCCTGGTCGTGTGGACCGACGACGTTGACGAGGCCTACCAGGAGCTGATGGCCGCCGGGGTTTCCACGGTCCAGCAGCCGCACGACACCGGTAACAGCAACCGCACCGCCCTGCTGCGCGATCCCGACGGCAACCTCGTGGAGATCGTCGCCAAACGTTCGTGAGCAGGGCCCGGCCGGGGTTGAGCCTGCCCTGACGCTCCAGCACGTCGAGGCTGGCGCCGTCCAGCCGCGAGGCGGCGGCCTGCCGCTTGCTCTGGCCTCGGTGAGCCGGGCTGGCCGTGCCTGGCTCAGGACTTCTGGG
>Ga0335080_10004664_pt1 | contig 13978 bp, 16 predicted proteins | sample Lox_Sample_34_FD_206720 | JGI IMG/M metagenome (GOLD analysis project Ga0335080, IMG submission 206720) | Soil microbial communities from Loxahatchee National Wildlife Refuge, Florida, United States - Lox_Sample_3.4 | ecosystem: Environmental > Terrestrial > Soil > Wetlands | place: USA... | reverse complement strand
TCGCCGGGTTTCCCGATGGGGTTGCCCTTCAGCTTTCCATCGTAAGAACGACCCGGAACTGTGCCTTGCCACTCATCATGCGCGCGTAAGCCTCGCCTGCCTTCTCCAGCGGATAGATCTCAGTCATGGGCCGCACGCCGCTCAGTTCGGCGAAGCGCAGAGTGTCCTCGGAATCGGCTGGCGTTCCCGAGGCCCAGCCCTGAATCGTTCGACTTCCATTGATCAGCTGTAACGGCGTGACCTCAATGGGATCCATGGATGCTCCGACCACCATGAGCTCGCCGTTCGGTCCCAGCCCGTCGATCAGCGCGGACATGGCCTTCGAGTTCGGAGCTGTCGCCAAAATGACCCGGGCCCCACCCAGTTTTTGCAACTCCTCGGCTGCGTTTGTCGCTTGACTGTCGATGTACACTTTGGCTCCGAGTTTCTTTGCGAGGGGCGCATTGTCGGGCCCGCGCCCGACAGCAGCGACCTTGTAACCGAACTTGTTCGCGAATTGAATTCCCAGGTGGCCCAGGCCGCCGACGCCTTGTACCGCGACGAGGTCGCCGGGCAACGCACCGCTGTGCCGCAACGCATTGTAGGTGGTAATGCCCGCGCAGAGCAGCGGTGCGGCTTCGACGTCATTTAGACTGTCCGGTATCGCCGCCAGTGCTTCCACCGGAGCCACCATGTATTGCTGATATCCGCCGTCATAGTGGATCCCCGCAATTTTCAGATTCCGGCAATTGCGGAAATCCCCGCGCCGGCACTCCCGGCAGGTGTTGTCCCGGCCGCCGTGCCAGCCGACGCCGACACGCTGTCCTTTCTTCCACGCTGAAACCTCGGCGCCCACCTCGTCGATGATGCCCGCCACTTCATGTCCGGGAATGCGGGGATACTGAATCCCCGGCCAGGCGCCTTCTTTAGTGAGCACGTCGCTGTGGCAGACGCCACAGGCCTGCACCTTGATTCGCACATATCCCGGGCCCGGCTCAGGAATCTCTCGCTCTACGATCTCGAAATCTCCGCCGGGCTTAGAAATCTGCGCCACCTTCATCTGCGCCACCTGTGGTTTTGCCGCGACTCTGAGCGTTGCCATGATGCCTCCTATTAAGAATTCTCTGCTCGAACGTTGGAATCGGCCTGGAAGGCTTCGGCCTTCCGATCCGTCTATCGACGGGGTAGTTCGCTCCTTCTTGCGGTGACCCTTTCGTCAATTGCCTGCCGGCGCCTCGGACGCAATCCCATTTGCTCGTGGCGGCCTTGACAGCACTTGGCGTATAGTACATTCCACTCCGGCGGCCTATACAGGGTTCGCCTGATTTTCACAGATTTTTAACCTGGGTTCGTTAGCCTCCAGCGATCGCGCCGATAACCAACAACGGCTCCTTGCCCGATACCACGTCCGCGGGTAGCGGAGTGTCGGCCGATTCGTGGGACAGATCCTCTTCGCACGCGAAAAAGCGCAGAAAGGGACGGCGCTGTTGCGTGACGTGGTCGCGGATGGCGCCTCGCAGCATGGGATAACGGGATTCGAGCGCATCAAGCACCGAGCGCAGTGTTACTGGGGAGTCGACTTCGAGCGCTACCTCGCCCTCGACGCGAGCCAGGTTTCGTAGATGGTAGGGCAGAGCGACACGGATCATGTTGGACTTACCATCGACGGACTACCCCAACGTCTGCACTTCGACCGACAATACCGCGGGAAGATCGCGCACAATCGGATTCCAACTGTCACCGGCATCGGCCGAGCAATACACCTGGCCGCCGGTCGTTCCGAAATAGACGCCGCATTTGTCCAAAGAGTCCACCGCCATCGCGTCGCGCAGCACGTTGACGTAGCAGTCTTTTTGCGGCAGGCCCTTGGTCAGGGGTTCCCACTCGTTTCCGCCAGTGCGGCTGCGGAAAACGCGCAGCTTGCCCTCATGCACATAGTGCTCGGAGTCGCTCTTGATGGGGACGACATAGATCGTCTCCGGCTCGTGAGCGTGCACGTCGATTGCGAAGCCGAAGTCGGTGGGCAGGTTGCCGCTGACCTCTCTCCACTCGTCCCCGGCGTTGTCGCTGCGCATCACGTCCCAGTGCTTCTGCATGAAAAGCACGCCCGGCCGCTGGGGATGCATCGCGATGTGGTGCACGCAATGGCCGACTTCGGCATTCGGGTCGGGGATGTACTGGGAGCGCAGGCCCCGGTTGATCGGCTTCCAGCTTTCGCCACCGTCATCGGAACGGAATGCTCCCGCAGCCGAGATCGCGATGAAGATCCGCCTGGGATTGCCGGGGTCGAGAATAATCGTGTGCAGACACATTCCGCCTGCGCCCGGCTGCCAGTTGGGACCGGTGCCATGACCCCGCAGGCCGGGAAGCTCCTTCCAGTTCTCGCCCCCGTCCGTCGACCGGAAAATGGCGGCGTCTTCCACGCCGGCATATACCGTATCGGGATCGCTAAGCGACGGTTCCAGATGCCAAACCCGCTTGAACTCCCAGGGACGTTGCGTTCCGTCATACCACTGGTGAGTGGTCAGGGGCTTGCCGGTTTCGGCGGAAGCGTCGTATACGAACTTGTTGCTGGCCGCTTTTGGAGGGCCGGGAGCCGGCTGCTCCCCCGGCGGTGTTCCGGGCTGCTGCCAGGTCTTGCCCCCGTCGTCGGAGCGTTGAATGATCTGTCCGAACCAGCCGCTGGACTGCGAGGCATAGATTCGATTCGGATCCGCCGGCGAACCCTTCAGGTGATACATCTCCCATCCGGCGAAGTGCGGACCGGAAACCTCCCATTTGTCGCGCTTGCCATCCGACTCCAGAATGAAGGCGCCTTTGCGCGTTCCTGCCAGTACTCGGACTCTACTCATCTCTGAACTCCTCGGAAATAGGGGTTAGCTGGAGTGAGCCTGTGCCGCAGGTTGCCGCCAACACAGGCTCAGGAGTACATGTATCGCGGAGCTGGATTGGACGTCAAGCCGCCTTCGCATGCTGACCGCGCATTTGTTTCATGAATTCGCGCATGGCCTTGATATGGCCGGGCGAGTGCTTTTCGATCCAGGTTTCGTAGCGCTGTGCTGCCTTTTCCATCTCGGCGAGATACAGCGTGTAGGCAAAGCGCTCCCGGGCTTGCGGAACTGCGACCTTGGCCAGTTCCCACACCCCAAAGAACTCGCCGCTGGTCTGGAAGAACAAGTCGTCGTGAAGCAGCCCGGCGTTGAGCAGAGCGCAGGCTTGCTCCCAATAGCTGAGCACCATGCCGGCGAAGGCGCCGCCTTCGGTGCCGGGAGCTGCGATGCGCATCGCGTCATCCACATTCTGTATATGGTAGTTCTTGAAGAACCAATCGCGGGCCTGGCGGAGCCGATCCTCACGCCGCAGGTCATAGATTTGAAGATGAAGTTGAGCTTGTTCGTGCGTAGGCTTGCTTTCCATGATGATATTTCTCCCTTTCCTTTAGATTGTCGGGTAATGAGTCGGTTATCGTGAGCGTCGAGATTTTCTCGGACGCAGGCTGGGCGCACGCTCAAACGACGGCAGCAAAGGAGTCAAATCCCTCTGTTCCCACCGCCGCCGGGTTTCCCTGAGCACTTCTTCCCGGTTTGCTTCCATACGGGCAATAAGAGCGCAGGGCGCTCCCGTATTCTCGTGACGCGCGCCCCAAATCAGCAGATCGAGCAGCACCGGCGCCAGATCGATTCCCTTTTCTGTCAACCGGTAGTTCACCTTCCTGCCGTCGGTCTTTACCGCCTCCCCGGCGATGATCCCGGCTGCCTCGAGGTTCCGTAGACGGTCGGCCAGAATGTTCGTGGCGATGCCTTCGCCTGATTCCTGAAACTCCTTGAAGGTACGGAAGCCGCGGACCATCAAGTCCCGGATGATCAGCATGGACCAGCGGTCCCCGAACCGCTCCAGCGAGATACTGACCGGGCAACCGGAACGCGGTTTAACCTCAGGTTTCCCAGGCACAGCGGCTACTCTATCAATATCACTTGCATAATGCAAGTCATATGTCCGCGGCAAGCGGAAATGCCGGAAAATGCGCGGTAAAGATAAAGGGCACAGCTGTCAAGCTGTGCCCTTCGCCATTCAACTTCGAGCGAATAATCTACTGTACTGTGACCGAAACCGGCTTTGAGGCGTTGCCGTTGGCGACCACCGACAGTTTGCTGTCACCCGTCTCCATATTGGCCGGCACGTCAAAGTTGGTGGAGACAATCTTATTTCCCGTGGCCACGGCCATGGTGCTATGGTCGTGGGTCCGGGCGAAGAAGACATGCCCCGTGGCAGTGTTGGTGATGCGCACCAGCGGATAGTTGGTGTCCATCTGCGCGTCGTCGCCATAGGCAGCTCCGGCGGAGAGGCCGTTGAACTGCGTCCCGGAGATGGAATAAGTGCTGCCACGAGTCACGCTCGAAGGCGCGGTGGTGATGGTTGGCGCCCACGAAGGATCGGCTTTTCCCTTGGCCTTGTAGACTTCCACGTCAATCGTCACGCCGTCGGCAATACTGAACAGGATTTGCCCCGTGGGAAGCACCAGCATGCGTCCCATGTAGGAAGTGGTGAAACTCGTGTTCCCCGGGTTGGGCACCTTGGTGAACTGGGTGCCGTCGTATTCGTAGAAGTTGACGGGAGACTGGAAAATGCCCGGGCTGACGTCGCACAACACGTTGCCGTTGGGGAGCAAAGCAGCCGGCGCGTCGGCCATGTCATTCCCAGCCGGAATATCGGGCCCCGGGGTCCAGTTGCCCGGTTTCTTGGGCTTGGCGGGAGGATGGTACACCGACGTGTGACCCGACCCGGTGGCCCTGCCTCCGGTCGCGAACACCGTTCCATCGGGACGCAGAATCATCGGACCGATTTCCAGCGAACCTGGGTCCGCCAAAACTACACCCGTATTGCCCGCATTAATCCATTGTCCTTTGAAGTACTTTTCGGCATTCGGAGTGTTGCTGGTGTCGACCGTCAGAACGGTGCCGTCCGGCAGTTGAGCCAAACCTTCTTCCGAGTAGGCGTCCCGCTTGCCTGTGCCGGTGGTCGTCCAGGTCAGGTTTTGCGCGTCAAACAAAACGCTTCGCGTGTCGAAGATACTGCCCATCATGAAGGTTCCATCGGCCAGTACGATGCCTGGGGCGTCGCCGATATTGTTCCAGCCGCTCGGGGGATTTACTTTCGTCCACTTGTCAGCAACCGGATCGTAAATCGCGCCCAGGTTGGTTTCCGCTCCTGAGCCAAAATTGTATTCGCCGCCTTCCACGATGACTCTGCCATCCGGCAATACCGCCGATGCGTAGTAAAGCGGGCCGTAATTGGAGGGCATCGAGGCCAGCTTTGACCACGTTCCATTGACGTAGTTGCCCTTCTTGTTGGGAGTGAGCCGCCACCAGTTGGAGGTACTGTACTCATGCATCATGACCGTGCCGTCGGTAAGCAGCAGGGCGGTATCACTTTGAAAGGTCGGTTGGTGAGTCAAAGGTGTCCACTTCTGGGCGCTGGCGAGGCCGGCCAAGACCAGCATCGCGACCAGCAAGACTGCAAGTGTTCTCAAAGCCTTCATGTTTAATCCTCTTTAATGGTTGGTTTGGGGTTTCTTGCTTGTGGCGGCGGGACCGGGTGCAGCCCCTTGCACCCCGGCGCGGAATTCTACTGGCATCTCGACGCTCCGTATAGAGCCTTGTTTCCCTATCTAGGGACGAGAACGAGATCATCTACTATCGACGCCCGCAGTCAGGCTTCCGGCGCTCCCGACAGGGCCTGGACTCAAGGGCCGACCCAGAGAGTTGTATGCTTGACCCGTGCCCCGAGCCCGCCAACCCGGCCATTCCCCGTTGCCTGGGCTTATGATCGGCTTGGCGATCACGGTGATGGCGGTGCTCGCGTATTCCTACTACACCACGCTGCAGATTTCCGGTCTGCGGAGGCTTCAGACTGAAACTTCTGGCCGCAACCGCAAGGATTCGCTGCAACTTTTGCGCATTCAAGGCGACTTGAATGCGCTAGCCCTGGCCATGCGCGACATGCTCGATAACGACGAGCACTATCCGCTGACCGCATGGTCGGCGCAATTCGAGAGAATCCGCACCGACCTCGACAACGCCATGCGACTGGAAGAGCAGTTTGCGGTGGCTCGCCGGACGCCGGAGCAAAGGGAATTCCTGCGGAGTTCCCTGGCGCAGTTTTGGGATGCCGTAGGCCACACGCTTGCCCTGGCGCGGGAAGGCAAAGAAGAGGATGCGCGCGCACAAATACGCCTGACCCTCCAGGCGCGGCAAGCCGCACTGAGTACATCCGTTGCCCGATTGCTGGTGGAGAACAACGAAAGCGAAGAGCAGGCCGCGGCCGATGTGGCCCGTATCTATGACCGTGTCCAACGCCAACTGTACATGTTCCTGGCCGCGATCCTTACCGCGATCCTGGCCACCAGTTTTTATGTAATGCGTTCTACCCGCTTGCTATTTGCGGAACTGGCATCTTTATCGGAGCAGCGACGGGATCTGGCGCAGACGCTGATTTCCACGCAGGAGTCCACGCTGGTGGAGATTTCGCGCGATCTCCACGACGAATTTGGGCAAATTCTCACCGCCATCGGCTCCATGCTGAGCCGCGCTGGGAATCATGCTCCGGAAGGATCGCTGCTGCGGGCCGATCTCCGGGAAGTGTGCGAGATTGTGCAAAGAACCCTCGAAAGTGTGCGCAGTTTGTCGCAGGCACTGCATCCGGTCATGTTGGAAGAGCTGGGACTGGAGAGCACCATTGACTGGTACATACCGCAGGTGGAACGGCAAACCGGATTAGTCATCCGGTACCAAAAATCGGGAACGTCCTGGGCGGTGAATGGTAATCTCAGCATTCATATTTATCGCGTGTTGCAGGAAGCGCTGAGCAATGTTGCCCGCCACTCCGGCGCGAACGAAGCCTGGGTGCGGCTTACTTTCCTGGCCGAGAATCTCCTGCTCGAAGTCGAGGATCACGGAAAAGGGTTTTCCATACTCTCCGCCCCGCGCGGCATCGGACTGGTGGCGATGCATGAGCGTGCCGAACTGGTGAGGGGCAGGATCGAGTTCACACGTCCGGACCAGGGAGGCACCCTGGTTCAGCTAACCGTGCCGAGGAAAGAGATCAATGCCGCCTGACGATATAACGGTATTGCTGGTCGACGACCATAGCCTGGTTCGGCGCGGTTTCCGTCGCATCCTTGAAGACGCGGCGGACATCGCTGTAGTCGGCGAAGCCGGCGACGGCGAAGCGGCGGTCAAACTGGCTAAGCAATTGCAGCCCCGGGTTGTCGTGATGGATTGCGCGCTGCCGGGGTTGAGCGGTTTGGCGGCCACCAGGAGCATTCTGCAGCAGTCGCCGGACACCCTTGTCCTCATGCTGAGCATGCATTCGGAGGAGACTCTGGTCCGCCGCGCGATCGAAGCCGGTGCCCGAGGCTACATCCTGAAGAGTGCCGTGGATATCGAACTGCTGTCGGCGATCCGGCGGCTGGCGGCCGGCGAGATCGTACTGGATTCGCAATTGGCTCCTCCTGCCAAGCTCAAGGGCGAAAGAGAACATGGATTGACCATGCGCGAGCTTGAGATTCTGCAACTGATCGTCGACGGCAAGTCAAACCGCGAGATTGCCGAACAACTCCAACTGAGCGCCAATACCGTGTCTGTACACCGCGCCAACATTATGGACGCACTGGGCATTCACAAGACTGCCGAGTTAGTCGTCTATGCCATTCGCAACGGGCTGGTGAACTTACCGTGAATCGGCGCTTCTTTCTTCAGGGAATGGCGCTGGCCACCGCCAGCGGCTTCGGTCTGGACCTGGCCTGGACCCTCGCACCCCAAAACACCTCTCCAGGGTTTCGTCTAACGAATGTCACCCGCCAGGCCGGCATTCAGTTCGAGCACAACAACGGCGCATTTGGGGGAAAGCTGCTCCCGGAGACACTCGGGCCCGGCTGTGCCTTTCTGGATTACGATGCCGACGGCTGGCAGGACATTCTGCTGGTGAACGGCATGGACTGGCCCGGCCACAAGCACCAGCGCTCCACCTTGCACCTCTATCGCAACAACCGCAACGGTACGTTTAGCGATGTGACCAGCCGGGCCGGCTTGGATGTAGAGATGTACGGCATGGGAGTCGCGGTGGGCGACTACAACAATGACGGCTTTCCCGACGTTCTGATCACGTGCGTAGGACAGAATCGCCTGTTCCGGAACACCGGCAAGGGCACATTCGTCGAGGTTACCGAGGCGAGCGGATTGGGCAAGCGGATCGGCTTCAGCACGTCGGCGGCCTGGGTCGACTTTGACCGCGATGGACGGCTCGACCTTTTTGTTTGCAACTACGTGAAGTGGTCGCCGGAACGCGACGTTTTCTGTAGCCTTGACGGCAAGAGCAAGTCCTACTGCACGCCGGAGGCGTATCGCGGCGAGACCTGCTGGCTGTTTCACAATCGCGGCAACGGCACGTTCGAAGACGTTACCGCCACCTGCGGAATCTTCGACAGCAGTTCGAAGTCTCTCGGCGTGACCATCCTCGATTGCGATCAGGACGGCTGGGCCGATCTTCTGGTGGCGAACGACACCCAGCCGAACAAGCTGTACCGTAATCAGCGCAACGGTACCTTTAAGGACATCGCGGTGGAGGCGGGCATAGCCTTTAGCGCCGACGGCAAGGCGCGCGCTGGAATGGGCATCGACGCTGCCGACTTCGAGAATTCCGGACGTCCCGGAGTGGCCATCACCAACTTCGACAACGAAATGATCGGCCTCTATCGTGCCCTTGGAAACGGGTCCTACGAGGACATCGCGACCAAGGCCGGAGTCGGCCTGGCGTCGAAAGAAAGTCTCGGCTTCGGGTGCGTGTTCCTCGATGCCGATCTCGACGGCATGCTCGATCTGGCCGTGGCCAACGGTCATATCGATGAAACCGTAAGAAATATCCGGGGCAACGTCGGCTATGCTCAACCGCCACAATTGTTTCTCAACGAAGGGCAGGGAAAGTTTCGCGATGCCTCCGCTGAAGTAGGCGAAGATTTTCGGCAGCCTAAAGTCGGCCGCGGGCTGGCGGTCGGCGACTTTGATCGGGATGGCGACGCCGATCTCCTCATGACCACCAACCACGGCACGGTGCACCTTTATCGCAATGATCAACTCGCGGGTAACAAGGCCATCCGCTTCCGCTTGGTCGGAACCGAGTCCAACCGCGATGCGATCGGTGGCGTCGTCCACGTCTACCGCGGCGAGGCGGTGCAGTCCCGGATGATAAAGAGCGGATCGAGCTATCTGTCCCAATCAGAGCTGCCGGCGACGTTTGGAGTCGGGAAGGCGGACACCGTGGATCGCGTGGTAATCCAGTGGCCAAACGGGCGAACCGAGGAGTACAAGAGCTTGAAAGCCGGGCGAGCCTATGAATGTGTAGAAAGCAAGGGGATAACTCCGATGGCGGCGTTCTAGGCTCTGGGCGAGCCCATCCCCACTACTAGTCCTGTGTAGCCGGTCCAGCGGCCTACCGTCCACTTCCCCACACCGAAGTAACATTGATACTAGGGCGAGTGCTTGTATGCTTTTCCTAGTGCCGGAAAAGCCTCCAAGGAACGGTAAGTCTGCCCGACCGCCTCGCATTCGTGTTCCCAACAATGAGCGGGCACTATTTACTGTGAACGAAGAGAAGTTCGTGGGGGTCATCAAGCGTCTGTCGCTCACTGGAGGGTCCACGGTTATTCCCAAGGGGCCGATTGCGCGCGGCACCGAGGCGGAAATGGTTCTGAAGACGGTTTTTGGAAAAGTGACGGCGCAGATCGAATTCATGCATACCGGTGCCGACGGAATGCCAGCCGCTCAGGCCTTCCGCTTCGTGGATATGGATGACGTCAGCTCCAAGCGATTCTCCGCCGCGGCCAAAGCAATGGAACGCGCCGGTTTCAGTGATGCAGATGGGAAAAACGCCTCGGGTGGATTGTTCACTTCGGGAGGCTTGGACAAGCTTCGCGAAAACCTCCGGCGCCTGTCCACCACATCAATTCGGTCCGCGCTTCCCGGCCTAAGGGCTAAACCAAAGTCCTAGAGTCGCCGGCATGCTGCCAGCCGGTTTCCTTCCCGCCAGAAACTTCAAGTCCGGATAATCCGCCGAAACGCGCTGGGGCTCATCCCTGTGATTCTTCGGAAGGCTCGGGTGAAATGGCTCTGATCGGCGAAGCCCAGGCCAAAACTGATGTCTGCCAGGGTGGCCGCGGGCCTCAGCATCTGTTCGCAGGCTTTCCGGATGCGCAGCCGGCGCACATATTCTCCCACCCCTTCCCCGATGCACCTGCGAAACACCCGCGAAAGGTGCACCGGATGCACGTCGGCTTCCTGCCCTAGTTCCTCGAGCGTCAGGTGGGTGCAAAATTCGGTTTTCAGTTTCTCGACCACTCCGCCTAACCAACCCGGAGCATCTTTGAACTTGCCGTCTGACAGCCGGCAAGTCGCACCGATCAGCTCGCTCAAAAGGCTTTCGGCGACCAGGTCTACCGCCGATTCCGGACGATGCATCTCGCGATACAGCTTCATGGCCAGCCAGAGCATTTCGCCGCCTCGGCACTCCTCGTGTGGCAGTTCCAGCCCGGAGCAATCCGCCATGCGTTGTTTCCATGCCGGGCGAAGCTCGATCTCGAAGAACTTGACGCCACGTGGTCCGATCTCGTCCTGGTGAGGAATCCCAGCGGGCCGAAACATGATGGTAAATGGACCGAATTGCAGGTCTCGATGCCGGTAGCGCTCGCCGTAGCTTCCGTCCAGAAGCAGAGCAAAGAAGGCCAGTTCGTGAGCATGCGAAGGTAAACGCCGTGGGCTTGCATGCTGCAGGTCAGTAAAGATTGCGTGGTGGCGCTCCAGTCGGCCCCGCACCGAGCCGTAAAAGCTGCCGCCGCCAAGGGTTTGCGCCGAAGTTTCCCCGGCCATGTTTCTCGCCATGCACCCCTCACCGTTAGCCGATGTTGTGTTTGTACTAGACGAACCGTTCGCGTGTCGGTTAGCTTGGCCAGCAGTCGATTTCAAGGAGACCCCATTCATGCGCGTATGGCTGCTGCTCTGTTTGTCAGTCTTGGCTTCGGCACAGTACGGGTCGGACGCGAAAGCGCCGGTCGTCGGCGACAATCACTCATCGCTGCCCGTCTATACGGACGACGGAAGGCTAGTGTTTCCGGCCAACTACCGGGAATGGGTATACCTGACCTCAGGCCTTGACATGAGTTATAACCCGCAGTCTGGAATGGGACATTCGATGTTCGACAACGTCTTCGTGAATCCCGAGGCTTACAAGGCGTTCGTGGAGACCGGCACGTGGCCCGACAAGACCATGCTGGTTCTGGAAGTGCGGATGGCGGGCGATAAGGCCTCCATCAACAAGGCTGGACATTTTCAGACTTCGGAACTCATGGGGCGTGAGGTCCATGTGCGCGATACCTCACGCTTTCCGGGGAAATGGGCCTTCTTTGGCTTTGACGAGGGGAACACCGCAAAACAGGTTCCTACCGGCGCGGCTTGTTATTCCTGTCACGAACAGCACGCCGCCGTCGACACTACCTTTGTGCAGTTCTATCCCACGCTTCTGGAGATCGCCAAGAAGAAAGGCACGCTCAGCCCGAATTACCTGAAAGACGAAGCGGCTGCCCAAAAATGACTTAAGGACCAACGCAGCGCATTACGACACGCCGTTGGCATTCATGTGCGACGAATACATCTTGTCGGTCTGCTTGATGTGCTTGGCGAGCCAGTCCTTGAGAAATTCCAGGACGCTAACAGAATTCCCGATTTTCCCCGCCACCAGATCCTGCTGAAATTGCCCAACTTTCTTCACAAATTCCTGATGCTGCAAGCGGTGGGAGCTGAGTGTCGCATACTTTGTCTTCTCCATCAGCGCTTCCTCTGCGGAGAAATGATACTTGGTGTAGTCGCTGAGTTCCTTGACGACCTTCTGGACGACTTCCTGCCCCTTTCCTGTCAGCATCGCGTCGTGCAAGGTGTTGATCAGCGAAAACAGTTTCTTGTGATCTTCGTCGCAACGATTGACCTTTACGCTAAAGGACGGATCCCACGTTACCAATGCCATTGCTTTCTCCTTGGCAGGCCCTGTAATCGAGCAGCGACATTGCTGTCTGCCGGAGAGATAGATCGGCCAGACGTGAGGCGACTTTAACCGGAACCGCCGCCCGATCTGAGGGCTCAGGCAGGTCCGAAAACCCTCCCTCATCACGCCAAGCTATTTGGAATCACGAAGTTCCGGTGAGACTGTAAAGCAGCACGGCCAGCACAATCAGGGTAAAGACCACGTACATCCGGTCTCTCTCTAAGGCAAAGGCGACTGAGGCAAAGGCTACGCGCACGATCGGTGTCGCGATCAGGAGCAAGAGGCCCAGCTGGATCCAGCCCCGGCCTTCGAACTCCAACGCATCCCGCACAATGCCAGAGGTATGGCGCAGGTCGGCGGGGGCTTCGCGGAACACCCGATAGTTGACTGGAGCAGTTCCGTGGCGGGCCAGGTAAATACAAGCGCCGAACAAAACCACTGCCGCCGAGAGCGAAACGCCCAGCCGCAGCAGGTTGCCAATGATGATTTCGACTCGTTGATCGGTCCAATCGGCTTTGCTGAACATATTAGAGTCTTCCACTTACCGCGTGATAAATCATCTCCAGCCCCAACACCAGGATGACTATCGCGAATACCAATCGGAGATGCTTGGTCTTGGTGCGGGCAAGCACTCGGCTGCCGAGCAGTGATCCAGCCAGCACACCCAGCATGACCGGCATCGCCAGGCCGGGATCGATATACCCGCGATTGAGATAGATGCCTGCGCTGGCCGCGGCGGTGACACCGATCATGAAGTTGCTGGTGGTAGTGGAAACCTTGAACGGGATCTTCATGGCGTGATCCATGGCCAGAACTTTGACTGCCCCCGACCCGATTCCCAGAAGGCCCGAGAGCGTGCCCGCTCCGAACATCAAGCCAAAGCCGGCGGGGACTCTGCGCACATAGTATTCCCTGGGGCCGCTCAGAGACGGATAACTCCCGTTCATTTTCAGCCGAGTAGCCAGGGGATCAGGCCCCCCGTCAACCGAATAGTCGGCCTGCTGCCGGCTGGAGAGAAACGCCGAATAGAGAAGCGTAAGACCAAAAATGAAGCCGATGGCAGTGGTCGGTACAACCGTGGCCAGGAAAGCGCCGAGCAGAGCGCCGATCGTGGTAGCAATTTCCAGAAACATTCCGATGCGGATATTGGAAAACCCTTCCTTGACGTAAGCGGCCGCGGCCCCGGAGGAGGTGGCGATCACCGAAACCAGGGAGGCCCCGATCGCATAACGAATATCCACCTTAAAAAATAGCGTCAACAGGGGGACCAGCACGACCCCGCCGCCTAAGCCGGTCAATGCTCCCAGCAGGCCTGCGGCAAAGGAGCCCGCCCCGACCAGCGCGGTGAATTCCAGGATGTTCATTCCCAAACAGTGTGCCACAGGATGGGCCAGAGCGGAGGGTGGACCCTCCTGGGGGGCGGAGTTGCGACCAGCTGTCACAGCCCCGAGTCCGCGATTGACAAGTTTTTACAAACCCCTGACAACTCTTACACAGCGCAGGGGTAGTCTCCGTGGCGGGGGAAGGCAGTCCGCTTCTGACTGCCCGACAGAAATACGCGCGTTGTGAGGACGCGGGCTCCGTGCTTTGGGGGTGCGAAGTCTGAGACTCACAGCTTGGTTCTTCTCTCCTGCCTCTGGAGACCCACGGAAGCGGCGGCAAACCACTCGCCGCTTCCGTGGGATTTTTGTTTTGCGGGAAGGGTCGCCGGCGTCAGGCTGCGAAAGAATCATCGTCCGGATCGGGCAGAGACGACGGTGGATCGCTGGCCGGAAATGTATCCGCAATCGTTTTGTCCATCATCTTGTCCTTCCGCTCATCCGCATTATTCTCATCGATCTGGCGATCTTCTGGATCGCGTGTCAGCGCATTGGGCAATGGGTTTGTCATGAATGAACCTCCTGTTCTCGCG